>Ga0181516_10001717_pt1 | contig 16475 bp, 15 predicted proteins | sample PEATcosm2014_Bin_25_FD_121104 | JGI IMG/M metagenome (GOLD analysis project Ga0181516, IMG submission 121104) | Peatland microbial communities from MTU Mesocosm Facility, Houghton, MI, USA - PEATcosm2014_Bin01_10_metaG | ecosystem: Environmental > Terrestrial > Soil > Wetlands > Peat | place... | reverse complement strand
TACGAGATTTGAAGTGGGGTGGCCGACGGGATTCGAACCCGCAACAACAAGCTCCACAAGCTTGGACTCTACCATTGAGCTACGACCACCAACCGGCTCACAAGGTAATTTTTCAAATGCCGCGCGTCAAGTTTGCATCATTGCAAACGCGCTTCGCGCGCTTTAGGATTTCTACAGTTCATGTCCGAATACAAAGTTCAATTCGAGGTCTTCGAAGGCCCGCTCGACCTGCTGCTCTATCTCATCAAGCAGGAGGAGGTGGACATTTACGAGGTCAACCTCACCAAGCTCGCCACGCAATTCATCGCGCACATTGACCTCATGCGCGAATTCGATCTCGAGATCACCGGCGAATTTCTCGTGATGGCCTCGACGCTCATGTATATCAAGAGCCGCGAACTGCTGCCCGTGGACCAGCAAGTCGTCGTCGAAGGCGAGGACGAAGGCGAAGACCCGCGCTGGGAATTGATCCGCCAGCTCGTCGAATATAAAAAATTCAAGGACGCCGCCGCGCAATTGCAGGTGCGCGAAGCCGAGCAGGAAAATATTTTTCCGCGCCTGCCGGGAAAACTGGAATTTGAATCCGCCGCGCCCGCGCCGAAACCGGACGTTTCCATTTTCGACCTGCTCAACGCCGTCAACGGCGTGCTGCAACGCTTCAAAAAACGCGAGGGCGACGCGCGCGACATTTTCGAGGACAAATGGACCGTCAGCGAAAAGATCGAAAGCATCCTGAAAATCCTTGCCGAACGCGGCGGCGTGCGCTTCGCCGAATTGTTTGAGAGCGCCGCGAGCCGCGCGGAAGTCATCTGCACCTTTCTCGCGCTGCTGGAATTGATCCGGCTCAAGCAACTCGTCTGCGTCCAGCCCGAAGCGTTTGCGGAAATTGAAATCACTCGCGCGGAAAATGCTGTGCCGGTTGCACCAACTGAAAATTCAGATTCAACAAATCAATGAATCACCAAGCCGCATATAAAGATTTCACTGCCCGGTTCAAATTGCTCATCGGCAAGAATCCGCATTTGATCACCACAACATTGAGCAACATTTTCACGATGCGGCTGATTGGAAATAAAACGCATGGCGATTTGGCGGAGATTGCGATTGCGGAGTTCATCAACCAGTTCATGTATGATTTCAAATCCATTCATACTGGAAAAGACCTTTACCGCGCCAAGCAGCACGAGGAGGACATCAAAATCATCAATGAAATTACGAAAGAAGAATTTCCTGTAAGCCTCAAGGCTTATGGCGATGGCCCGTTGCAGCTTTCCACCGACAAAAATTTCCTGATGTTTCCAAAACTCAAAGGCATGGGGATGTTGATCAACAAAAAGGAACACATCGCGAAATTATGGCTTGACCCGATTTTTGCCGAGTTCAGCAATATCAATGTGTTCCCGCTCATCTATGACGAGAAAAAGCAACGCTGCAACATTCTCGTTTTTAATTACGAGTTAGCCAAAAAGCGCATTTCTCGTATTGCTTTTGAGGAAGTGGGCAAAGGGCGCAAACATCCGGTCTTCCGTTTTTACGACGATGAAGATGATTATGTGTGCGAGGTGCGTTATGGGAGCGGCACAGCGAACGCGTTGCAACGCGGGCTTTGGACAAACACGAAAAATGGCATCAAATATTTTGATAGCGTTACGAACGGCTGGATTGATTACTCGCACAATCATGTCTTGGTGAAATTGTTTGCCCATGCTTTGATTGCAACGGACAAAGGCCACGAGGCAGCCCTGGTGAAGTTGAAGGAAGATATTGACGAGCAGAAACGGCGGTCGAAACTTAAATAAAATGCAGACGTTAAGTTTATTCGACGACATGGTGGTTGATGCTCCGCAAACGGAAGGCATCAAATACGCTGGGTCAAAACTCAAGCTGCTGCCGCACATTCTTCAGCTCGTCAACAAGGTCAGTCCTAAAACAGTGCTGGACGGTTTTGCAGGCACGACACGCGTTTCTCAAATGTTGGCGCAAACCGGCCATCGTGTGATTGCAAATGACATTTCTGTTTGGTCGAAAATTTTTGGAACGTGCTATCTCCTCAATCCGCATTCGGAAAATCATTACAAACCGCTGATTGACCATCTCAATTCACTGCCCGGAAAAGACGGCTGGTTCACGGAACATTACGGCGGCGAACCGAACAGCGGCTCGTCAATCGGCGAAGACAATCTTAAAAAGCCGTGGCAAAAACATAACACGCGGCGACTCGACGCGATTCGGGATGAAATTGAGAGCCTTTCGCTTTCTGAAGTTGAAAAAGCCGTGTTGTTGACCAGCCTCATTTTCGCAATGGATGAAGTGGACAGCACGCTCGGTCATTTTGTTTCTTATCTCAACGACTGGGCTCCGCGTTCTTACAATGAATTGCATTTGAAAGTTCCCCGGCTCATTCCGCCGACAGAGCTTCACACCGTTCATCAAGGCGATATTTTTGATTTAGTGCCGAAAGTGGAAGTTGACCTTGCCTATTTCGATCCGCCGTATGGTTCATGCAACGAAAAAATGCCGCCATCGCGCGTTCGTTATGCTGCGTATTATCATCTTTGGACTTCGATTTGTCTTTACGACAAGCCGGAATTGTTCGGCAAAGCCAAGCGGCGCACCGACACATCGGATACTGTCACAAATTCTGTCTTTGAAGATTTTCGGAAAAGCGACTCGGGACGTTTTGTTGTTGTAGAAGCCATTGAGCGGTTGCTGAAAGCTACGCGCGCTGGACACATCATTCTATCTTACAGTTCCGGCGGACGCGCCACGGCGGAGGAACTGAACGACGTTATCAAATCAGTTGGACACTTGGTTGAAGTTCTTGAAATTGATTATCGAAAAAACGTCATGGCTGGAATGCGCTGGACAAACGAATGGGTCAGCGAAGCCGAATTGCCGAACAGAGAGTTTTTATTTTTGATTGAAAAATAATTTTGCCTTTTGATTTATCATGGAACTTAAATTCATTCTCGAATCCCTGCTGTTCTCCGCGCAAAAACCTTTGAGCGTGAAAGAACTTCGCGACGTCCTCGCCAGCGCCGCCGAACACGAGGACGCCGACGCCACCGCCAAATCGCTCGCCAAAACCAGGGAGAGCGAGTTGACCGCCGCGCTCGAACAGCTCGCGCGCGAACACGAGACCGCCGCGCGCAGTTACCGGCTCGCGTGCGTCGCCGGTTCGTGGCAGTTCGTCACGCAGCCGGAATTTTCCCAGTGGTTGCGCGCGCTCGTCGGCGTGAAGCTCCGTCCGTCGCGGCTCTCGCAGCCGGCGCTGGAGACGCTCGCCATCATCGCGTATCGCCAGCCCATCACGCGCGCCGAGGTCGAGCAGATCCGCGGCGTGAACGTGGACGGCACGATGCAGACCATCATGGAACGCGGCCTCGTCGAGTCGGTCGGTCGCGCGGAAGTCGTCGGCCGCCCGAACACTTACGGCACGACGGCGTTGTTCCTCGAATACTTCGGCCTGCGCGGCCTGGAAGATTTGCCAGCGGCGGACGAACTCCGCCGCATCCCCGTCGAAAAACCGCCCGCGCCCGTCACAGCTGATCCGGGTTTGGCGACGGCAGCGCCGGAGCAGTTGAAATTGGAAGAGGCGGAAAAAGTGCAGAGTGCGGAAGGCGAAAATCAAAAGTCGGAATAGAAAAATTCTTGTTCATCCCAACGGGATGAAATCAATTAGCCCAGCGTTGCGAGGAACGAGCTACGCTGGGTCATCGTCCAAACAAATCGTCAACCCTGAAAGGGTTGAATCAATCCCAAACATACCGTTCGTCAAATTCAATTTCGTATCGTTTCAACAATTGCCGGAATTCATCTTGAAATGAAATTTTGCGATGATGTTCGTCTTGTCCCGCGATGTATTCCTTGACCGGCTCGATTTGCGAAAATCCAATCGAAAAAATTCCATAACCGTTCTGCCATCCAAAATCCTGCAAATCCGCGCTTTTGGTTTTAATCCACAACGACGAACCGCGTTTGACTTCTTTGACCATTTCCGCCGCGTCGCACGTGCGCGACAGCGCGCACAAAAAATGAACATGGTCTTCGACTCCGCCAACGATGATTGGCTGGCAATCGAGGTTGGTTAGAATTCCGCCGATGTAACAATGCAATTCGTCACGAAGAGGTTTGTCGCGCAAAAACGGCCGGCGGTCTTTAGTGGAGAAAACCGTGTGCACCAGAATTTTTGCAAGCGATTGCGGCATGGGCGTGATGATGCGCGAGGCGCGGATTTGATTCAACCCTTTCAGGGTTGATTTCGATTCGTGATTACACCCAGCGTAGCCGCTGCGCGTCAACGCTGGGCTGATTGATTCAATCCCTTTGGGATTGAAGAAGATAAATTGCGACTGCAAAAGCAAAACGCGAAGATGTTTTATTTTTCAGATAATTTTACAACGTTAGGCCGTTTACATTTTTCACCATAAATTTCCTGCGCGAAACAGATTTGATTCTTCCTTCATAATTCAGCATTCTACCTTCGCTTGAACATTCCCGAACATCGCAAGGCGATTGACAAGCTGGACGCGCACATCGTCCGGCTGCTCAACGAGCGCACCCGCCATGTGCTGGCCATCGGCGACATCAAGCTCGCGGCGGGCGAGGAGATTTACGCGCCACATCGCGAACGCGCCGTGTTCGAGCGCGTCTGCGCGTCCAACGCCGGGCCGATGACCGACGAGCAGTTGCGCGCGATCTACCGCGAAATCATGTCCAGCGCGCTCGCGCTCGAAAAAACCATGACCATCGCGTATCTCGGCCCTGAGGCGACGTTCACGCATCAGGCGGCGATCCGGCGGTTCGGTTCGAGCCTGCGCTACGCGTCGCAAAAAACCATCGCGGACGTTTTCACCGAGGTCGCCAAGAACCGCGCGGATTACGGCGTCGTGCCCGTGGAAAATTCCACGGAAGGCGTCGTCACGCACACGCTCGATATGTTCGTGGACAGCGATCTGAAAATCGTTTCGCAAATTGTTTTGCCTGTATCGCATTGTTTCGTTAGCCGCTATAAGCGCGAAGAAATAAAACGAATTTATGTTCATCCGCAAACACTTGGCCAATGTCGGAATTGGCTACAGAAGAATTTTCCCAATGTAGAAATTTTTGAAACTTCTTCCAATGCAGTATCGGCGGAGCGCGCAACCGTAACAGCGCATCCAACTGTATCAAACACCGCCAATTGGGATACCAAGCGGGAAATCGGCACTGGTGCGATTACTTCAGAACTTGCTGCTGAAAAAAATACATTGCACATTTTGGAAAAGGACATTCAGGACAACGCCGCGAACGCGACGCGCTTTCTCGTGCTTGGCCGCCAATGCAGTCCGCCGACGGGCGACGACCGCACGAGCTTGATGGTCAGCGTTTCCGACAAAGTCGGCGCGTTGCACGAAGCCATCGCCGCGTTCCGCAAATTCAAGATTAACATGACGAAGATCGAATCGCGCCCCAGCAAGCGCAAGGCGTGGGAATATTTTTTCTTCATTGATTGCGACGGCCACGCGCAGGACAAAAAGGTTGCGGGCGCGATTAAAATTCTCGGCAAGCACTGCAACTTCGTAAAAATCCTCGGCTCGTATCCGAATACAGATTAAAGCGAATGAACCATCTCGCAAAAGCCCGCGAAGTGTTCGACATCGAACTGGCCGCGCTCAAAAAAGTGCGCGCGCAGCTTGACGCGTCGTTTGATGAGGCGGTTGAAACAATCGTCGAGGCGGTCAAGCGTCGCGGAAAAGTCGTCGTCGTCGGCATCGGCAAATCCGGCAACGTCGGGCAAAAAATCGCCGCGACGCTGACCAGCACCGGCTCGACCAGCGTTGTGTTGAGCAGCGTGGACGCGCTGCATGGCGACGTGGGAATCGTCAACGACGGCGACGTGATTCTCGCGTTGAGCTACTCCGGCGAGTCGGAGGAATTGTTGAATCTGCTGCCGGCGTTGAAAAGATTTTCCGTCAAAATCATTTCGTTCACCGGCAATCTGAAATCGTCGCTCGCAAAACATAGTGACGTTTCACTCAACGTCAAAGTCCCGAAAGAAGCCTGCCCGTTCAATCTCGCGCCGACGAGCAGCACAACCGCGATGCTCGTGATGGGCGACGCGCTGGCGATGGCAATTTTGCAGGCGCGCGGTTTCAAGCAAAAGGATTTTGCGAAATTACATCCGAGCGGCGCGATTGGCCGCGCGATGCTTTTGCGCGTCGGCGACATCATGCGCACGGGAAATCGCAACGCGATCGCGGACGAAAAAATTTCCGTCAAGGAAGCGCTGCTCGTGATGACGCACGCAAAATCCGGCAGCTTGAGCGTCGTGAACGCGCGCGGAAAACTGGTCGGCGTTTTCACCGACGGCGATTTCCGCCGTCACATGGCGACAAATGAAAATCTTTTGTCGCAGTCCTTGAAAAACGTGATGACACCCAAGCCAATTTGTATTTTTGAAGGTGCGCTGGCAGTCGAGGCCCTGAAAATTTTCAACGAGCGGAACATTGACGATCTGATCGTCGTGAACGCGAAACAAGAGCCCGTCGGGCTGGTGGATTCGCAGGACTTGCCGAAGTTGAAAATCATGTAACTGCGCCTCGGTAGAGCGCGGCAAACTTTTTTTATGGGTAATTGCGGCGCTCTACCGAGACGCCGCTACGTCGAAAATTTCAGATAGATCACTTTCAAATACTCCGCTTCCTTGAAATTGGCCGGATGATCCGGTGGATGCTGCAACGTTTTCAATTCTGTGAATTTTTTCCCTGATTTCACCGCCGCGCGCCGGACGGCGTCAAAAAATTCCGCCGCCGAAACATGCGCGGAACATGATCCGGCCACAAGGATTCCGTCGCGGGCAAGCTTTGAGATGCCGAGCGAATTCAACCGCTCGTAGGCGTGAATCGCGCCGTCGCGTTCGGTCGTACGCTTCGCCAGCGACGGCGGATCAAGAATGATCAGGTCAAATGGTTCCCGCGTTTTTTCCAGCCAGTTGAAACAGTCAGCCTGGATAATTTCATGGCGGCAATTTGCCACGCCGGGAAAATTCTGGTTGAGCGCAAAATTTCTTTTTGCGGATGCCAGCGCGTGGGCGCTGATGTCGAGGTCGGTCACGGAAATCGCGCCGCCGCGCGCGGCGTGAACTGAAAATCCGCCGGAAAAACTGAAGGCATTGAGAACTTTTTTGCCGTGCGAAAGCTTTTCGACTTCCGCGCGATTCTCGCGCTGATCGAGAAAAAATCCGGTTTTCTGGCCACGCAAAACTTCGGCTTCGAAACGGATGCCGTTTTCGGAAAAAATCACGGGCGTGTCCGGCGTTGAACCGAAAAGGATTTGACCGTCGTGCAATTGAAATTCTTTTTCAGCGGCCGTCTGGATGTTTCGGCTCAAGCGGAGGACGATTCGTTCGCACGGGATTTTTTCCTTGAACAGCGAGACGGTTTCTTCCAATCGCGTCAGCCACGCAGCCGTATAAATCTTCAGCACCAGCGTGGAATCGTATTTATCCAAAACCAATCCCGGCCAGCCATCGCTTTCGCCGTGAATCAAACGATAGCCGTTGGTTTGCGCGTCAAATAAATCGCGGCGAATCGCGAGCGGTTTTTCAAATCGCGCTTGCCACCACGCGCGGTCAATCGTCTGCGGTTTGCCTGCGTGCAAAATACGGACGCGGATCGGCGAATCGGGATCGAACAAACCGATGGCGAGAAATTTGTCCTTGCGGTCGTAGATGACGGCAAGTTCGCCCAGTCGTCCGGCTCGGTTTGATTCATGGATGCTGTCTGCAAAAAGCCACGGATGGCCGGAGCGCACGATGGTTTCCGCGGCAGCGGTGATTCGCAAACGCAAACGCGCCGCAGTTTGATTTGCGGCGGACGGATTCATTCCAATCCGCAATTTTTCCGAGCGCGTTTCAAAACGGTTTGCGCCAATGCCCGCGCTTTTGTCGCGCCGTCGGCCAGAACTTTGTTCACAAAGCCCAGATTGGCCGCCAGCTCGGTGCGCTTCCTTCGTGCGTCAGAAAAATAATTCCAGTAGTTCTCGAACAAGGCTTTTTTCAAATCGCCGTAGCCGAGGCCGCCAGCGCTCAATTTTTCTTCAAATTCTTTTCCGACATTCGGCGGCGCGACGAGTTTCAAAAGTTGAATGGCAAGATTTTTATCCGCGTCCGGCTTCGGTTCAGCTGGCTGGCGCGAATCCATGACGATACCCATGATTTTTTTGCGGATGATTTTTTCATCGCCGAAAATCTCAATCGTGTTGCCGTAGCTCTTGCTCATTTTCTGGCCGTCCGTGCCTGGCACGAGCGCGGTTTCGTCGCGGATTTGCGGTTCGGGAATCACGAACGTCTGGCCGTATTGTTCGTTGAACTTGATGGTGATGTCGCGTGTCATCTCGACGTGCTGTTTTTGATCGCGTCCGACCGGAACAACATTTGAATCGTAAATCAAAATGTCCGCCGCCATCAAAACCGGATAGGCGAACAAACCGTGGCTCGGCGAAATTCCCTTCGCCACTTTGTCTTTGTAACTGTGCGCCCGCTCCAACAGGCCCATCGGCGTGACGGTCGAGAGCAGCCAACTCAGTTCGGTCACTTCCGGCACGTCGGATTGCTTGAAGAAAACGGATTTTTTCGGGTCGAGCCCACACGCGAGAAAATCCAGCGCCACATCCAAGGTGTTTTTGCGCCGTTCGTCCGCGTCGAACAGCGAGGTCATCGAATGATAATCCGCGATGAAATAAAACGCCTCGCCTTTTTCTTGCAGCTCGATGGCGGGCCGCATCATCCCGAAATAATTTCCGAGGTGCAGCGCGCCGCTGGGCTGGATGCCTGATAAAATTCGCATGGCGACAAATTACGTTAAATCGTTGGCCAATTCAACGATTCAACGATTCACGTTTCAACGTTCCGTTCAAGACTTCCCATCGCTGCAAATCTTTGCCTAGTTCGCTCGGCCAGTTTTCTTCCGTCGCGGTCATAAAAACCTGTCCGCTCGTTTTGCGCGCCTGCTCAAGCAGCGGCAGAAATCCGCTGCGGCGCTTCACGTCCAGTTCGCCCATCACATCGTCAATCAGCAAGATCGGCGCGCTGCCATGGATGCCTGCAAGATATTCCGCCTGTGCCATCTTCAACGCGATGGCCAGCGTGCGTTTCTGTCCTTCGCTGCCGAATTGTGCGGCTGATTTTTCGTTCAGCAACAATTGCAAATCGTCGCGGTGCGGCCCGACAAGCGTGGCGCGGAAAGTTTTCTCACGCCCGCGCGACTGTGCAAGCTCGACGGCGAAATCGTTTTTCACGCTCGGCTGATATTCGATTCGCAAATCTTCTGCGTCATTGGAAATGCGGCGATACGCCAAACGAGCAAGCGGGGAAAATTTCGGCGCAAGTTCGCGCCGCGCACTGATGATTTCGTTGCCGAGCTTCACGAGTTCCTGTGAAAAACTGTCCAGCGCAGCCTCGTCGCCGGAACGCTGTTTGAGTAAGGCATTCCGCGCACGGACGCTGTGCATGTAACGCTGGAGCAGCGGCAGATAGCCCGGCTGTGTCTGCGCGAGCAGCAGGTCGATGAACCGTCGCCGTGCGCGCGCCGCGCCTTTGACGAGTTGCAGGTCTTCCGTGCAAAAAACGACCGTCCGCAGCGCGCCGAGATAATCCGCAAGTTTTTTCACCGGCTGGCCGTCGAGAGACAGGTTCCGTTCGCGTGCCGACCAATACATTTTGATCTCGCGTTCGCCCCGCGCCACGACGTGGCCGCCGACGAAATAACCCTTCGCACCGTGCCGGATCATTTGTGCGCCGCCGACGCCGCGAAACGACCGCAGCGTGGCCATGAGATAAACCGCCTCAAGAATGTTCGTCTTGCCCTGCGCGTTGTCGCCGAGCAGGAGATGGAAGCCGGGCGAAAAATCAGCGTCCAACCGCGCGTAGTTGCGGAAGTCACGGAGTCGCAGATGGGCCAGATGCACGCGCAGATTTTAGCCACAGATGGGCACAGATGAAACACGGATTTATTTCCACGCTTCATTCCTGCGTTGAAAAATGTTTTCATGGCGCATGGTTCCGTGCGTGATTTTCGAGGATGAGCATTTGCTGGTGGTCAACAAGCCCGCCGGCTGGAACACCCACGCGCCTTCGCCTTATGCCGGCGAAGGCATTTATGACTGGCTGAAACATCGCGAGCCGCGCTGGTTATCGCTCGCCATCATCCACCGGCTGGACAAGGAAACCAGCGGCGTCCTCGTCTTTGGCAAAACATCGCTCGCCAACAAATCGCTCACGCAACAATTCACCGGCCGCCGCGTCCATAAAAAATACCTGCTGCTCACCGACCGCAAAGTGCCGCCGAAAGAATTTACGGTAAAAACTGCGCTCATCCGCATCGGCGAGAAATATGCGAGCTGCGCGGGCGGAGAAATCGCGGAAACAAAATTCACTCCCATCTCGGATTCCAAATTCGGAAACTCGCGATTAAAAATGGTGAGTGCCGAGCCGTTCACCGGACGCACACACCAGATTCGCGTTCACGCTGCGGAGAATGGGTTTCCGATTCTCGGCGACACGCTTTACGGCGGCACGGCCTCTTCGCGCGTTTATTTGCACGCGACGGAAATCGCGTTCACGCATCCGGCGACCAACAAGCCGGTGAAATTTTTTGCGCCGGTTGATTTTGACATCGAGCCGCGACTTGCCTTGCACACCGCCATCATCGAGCGGGACGCCACGAATGCCTTCCGCGTGATTCACGGCGCGAGCGACGGCTGGCCGGGCTGGTTCGTGGAAAAGCTCGGTGACTTTTTGCTTTCGCAATCTGAAACGTCGTTGAGCGCGAAGCAACAGGAAGAATTGTCATGGCTCGCCAAAACTTTTTCTTCGCATGGCGCATATCACAAAATTCTTTCGCGTCAGGTTCGCCGCTCGACCACGACGAAAGTCTCGCCGCAACTCGTCGCCGGCGAAGCCGCGCCGGAGCGGTTTGAGATTTTGGAAAACGGCGTCCGTTACGAGATGGGTTTTAACGAAGGCTATTCCGTCGGGCTATTTTTAGATCAACGCGACAACCGCCGCCGATTTTTGACCGGCCATATCGCCGCCGATTTTTCTTTGTTTAATTCAAAATTCAAAATTCAAAATTCAAAATTTGAGATATTGAATTGTTTCGCCTACACTTGCGGCTTCTCCGTGTGCCCGGCGAAAGCCGGTGCGCGAGCGACGAGCCTTGACCTTTCGAAAAAATATCTCGAATGGGGCAAGCGAAATTTTGCTCTGAACGGCCTCGACCCGGCGGCGCACGATTTCATCTACGGCGACACCTTCGACTGGCTGCGGCGGCTGGCGAAGAAGGGCCGCGCGTTCGATGCCGTGGTACTCGACCCGCCGACGTTTTCTCAATCGAAGGAACACGGCGCGTTCCGCGCGGAGAAGGATTACGGCAAACTCGTCAGTGCCGCGCTGCCGGTGCTCAAGCCGGGCGGCGTGCTGCTCGCCTCGACGAACGCGGCGGACTGGCCGCCGGAAAATTTTCTCACGGACATCGAAGCGGCGGTCCGCGCCGCGAAGCGGAAAATCCTGCAACAGCATTACGTCCCGCAACCGCCGGATTTTCCCATCAGCCGCGCCGAAGCGGCGTATTTGAAAACGGTGTGGTTGAGGATTGGATAGATCGGGGAAATTTTATCGCGGACTTGGGGTTGCCCTTATTTGGAATGAAGCATTCAAAAGCCGGCCTTCGCCGCCCTATCGGGGTGTCAAAAACTGCAGGCATGAACACCAAACGTAAAACTGGCGTGAGCCTGTTTCCAAAATCCAACCCGCCAAATTGCCGGTCGGAGCGGTGCGGAATGGTTATTTCCCGCGTAGTGCGGCCAAAACAGTCAGAGCAACGATCACAATGGCTCCGCTCTGTTGTATCCATATGCTGTCCGCGAGCATCGGCGTGAATAATATGAGATGCATATTTTTCCTTTCTTTTACCAACGTAACGACACTAGGCACGGCTGATTTCGGTGTCAAGGGTTTGGGATTGCGAGTTATTCACAACCCCGCATCACGCAAAGGTGGATCATGCCATCATCGTAAGACGCCGGAGACCGAGATTTTGCCGTGACAAGGCAAAAGGATGTTCCGGCAAAAAATGTCTTCGATTTGGCAAAATCAGGGTAGCCGCTTTGACTGTCTGTCGGAGATTGTTGATGCGTGCCTAAAGCTCTTGAAACCAGACAACAATCGCCTCCGCCGCCATGATTGAATGGAACAAACAATTAAGGACCGGTTCCGAGACGATTGACGGGCAGCACCAGATGTTGATCCACAACATCAACCATTTGGAGTGCCTGCTGACCGAGACCAATCCGACCAAGGAAACCTGCGACTTCCTGCTTCATCTGATTGATTTTCTTGAGTCCTACACCGAAAAGCATTTTCGGTTTGAGGAGGATTGCATGGAACGCCACCGATGCCCAGTGCATGCGGCAAACAAGCATGCCCATCAAGAGTTCATGGAGTTTTTCAGGCAATTCAAGGAACTCTCCCGGCACAAGGGTTTCCGCCCGGACGTTGTCCGCACCCTGCATCAAACCATCAGCCTGTGGATTGAAGAACACATCCTGAATGTGGACATCCATTTGAAGCCGTGCCTCAAGGCCAATAATTAAATTCCCCGTTGCGGTAAACGCACGGTGCCGCAGTGAATTAAAATGGTGGCCGGCTGCAAGGATTGGTTTGTCAGGATACTGTCATCAATTGCCCTTGCCAAAACGGGATGACTTTTTCAAGATGCGCGTGAAGGACAAAAAATCCTTTGCCGTATGAAAAACTATCTATCCACAGCCCTCGCATTGGTATGCATCGTCTTGGTCATATCCGTTGTCGTGATAAAATGGAGCGACAATGGGCAGATCGCAAGCGATGGCACTGCGATTGTCGATTTTTCGAACCGTCTGGACTCGGCGCAGTCGCAGATCGCCGCCTGCAATGGAACCATCCTCACATTTTCCAACAGCCTCGACGAAGCGCAGTCCGCGTCATTGACGTTTTCAAACCAACTGCTTGAAGCCCAATCCACCATCGCCCTCGACGCGGGACAGATCACCAACCTGAACCAGCAGGTCGCGGACGTGCAATCGGAAAACCAGACCCTGGGCCAGCGCGTCATGGATTTGACCAACCAGATGAACACCCAGATAGCCGGCCTCACGAGGCAGGTCGCCCTGACCCAGACCAATCTGGACCAGGCGAACAAAGACTATGCCCTTCTCTCAAACCGTTTCCGACGGGACGTGGGCGAGCGGGTTGTCATGGAACGGAAATTCAACAACCCTGCGGAACTGCAGGCTCAAATCCAGAACCTGAAGGAGAATCCGTTTCAAGTGATCTCCGCCGAGAGCATCTATGAAGGTCTGGACGTGGAGGTGCAATCCAACTCCGTCCACGTCCTTGCCCCGCAGTGATTCCGGCCCTTGCCCCCGGCCACAAACCATTTTACATTGGCAAGGAGTGGGCAGGCGGCATCCTAGCAAATGCAAACAACTCTTGCACTACCTGAATCGATCATTTCTAACTTACTTACTGAAGGTTTTTTTAGCGGTCTTTCAAATTTAGATTATTTCAGTGAAGCCATATCAATCACGAAACGATATTTCACGTCGCTCTTGAGCAGACGCTCGTAGGCTTCGTTGACTTTCTGGATCGGAATCAATTCGATGTCCGATGTGATGCCGTGCTTGCCGCAAAAATCCAGCATCTCCTGTGTTTCCTTGATGCCGCCGATCAGCGAGCCGGTGAATTTCTTCCGGCCAAAGATCAGGTTGGAAACTTCCACTCCCAGCGGCTGCGGTGGAACGCCGACCTGCGCCAGCGTCGCATCGCGCTTCAATAATTTCAGGTAAGCGTTGATATCATGCTTCGCGGCCACCGTATCAAGGATGAAATCAAAACTATTCAATTGCTTCGCCATTTCCTTTTCGCTTTTAGAAAGGACGACCTCATGCGCGCCCAGCCGCTTCGCATCATTCTTTTTGCCCGGCGATGTGGTGAAGACGACGACGTGCGCGCCAAATGCATTTGCCAGTTTCACGCCCATGTGACCGAGCCCGCCCAGACCGACGATGCCGACCTTATGACCTTTACCGATTTTATGATGGCGCAACGGCGAATAGGTTGTGATGCCCGCGCAAAGCAATGGCGCCGTCGCGGCCAGATCCAGATTCTTCGGCACGCGCAGCACAAATCCTTCGTCCACCACGACGCTCTGCGAATAACCGCCGTAAGTTTTGCCGCCGCTTTTCTTGTCCGTCGCATTGTAGGTGAACGTCGCGCCCTGCTCGCAAAATTGTTCGAGGTGTTCCTTGCAGCTCGCGCATTTGCGGCAGGAATCCACCATGCAACCGACCGCCGCCAGATCGCCGGGCTTGAATTTTTTCACCGCCGAGCCGACTTGCGCCACTCGCCCGATAATTTCGTGGCCCGGCACGCAGGGATAAGTCGTCGCGCCCCATTCATTGCGCGTGACGTGGACGTCCGTGTGGCAGATGCCGCAAAAAAGAATCTCGATCTGCACGTCGTGGTTGCCCGGCGAACGGCGTTGGATGGAATAAGGCTCGATCGGCGATTCGGCACTGCGCGCGGCGTAAGCTTTTATTTTAATCATATTACAATCTGTAACATGGGTGGCCGGAAATTTCCAATAATCTCCTGCATGACGCAAAAGGTCTAATTTTTGATCTCAGTCCTCAACCTTTGGGCAGGCCAATCTTTCGGCTAACGGCGTCAAGCCGGTTGGTCAAACCACAACTTGAAAAAAGCCGCGGCCGGTCTTAAAATTTTGGATTCAGCCACGATCAACCATGAAAACCAGAAGCTATCTTCAAGCAAAACAGAAACCCATTATTATCACTCTGGCCTCAACGCTGTTCTCTGCGACATTAGCTATCGTCAGTGGATGCACTTCCGCGTCTCCCGCTTCCACCAAGGTTTTCGATGTCCGGCAGTTTGGCGCAATCGGTGATGGCAAGTCTTTGGATACCGCAGCCATTCAGAGGACGCTGGACGAATGCGGAAACGACGGTGGCGGCATCGTCTGTTTTCCGGCGGGCAAGTATCTGAGCAAGGCCATTTTCCTTCACAGCCGGACGACTCTGCAACTCGATGCCGGCGCAGTCCTTCAGGCCACTGGTGAACGCGCCGATTTTGAAAACCCGGAAAAGACGAATTCATTCATCGCATTCGTGAACGGCAGCAACCTTCACGACGTTGTCATCACGGGTCGGGGGACGATTGACGGGGCGGGCGGACGTTGGTGGGGGCCGGCCGAGGAAGCGCGCCGCAAGACGCCCGGCTACGTGTTGCCTCGCCCTTGCATGATCGTGCTTTCCAACTGCATCAATGTGCGTGTGCAGGACGTGACCCTGCAAAACTCGCCGCTGACCCATCTAGCTCCGACGACTTGTGAGAATGTTGTTGTCAGCAATGTCATAGTCCAGACACCAGGCTGGACGCCCAATACCGACGCCATTGATCCCATCAACTGCAAGAATGTTCTGATCACGCAGTGCCGCGTGGAGGCGGGCGACGATAATATCTCCATCAAGTCCAACCAGACCATCCCGGGTCGCGCGTTTGCGAGCGAGAACATCACCGTGACCGACTGCGTTTTTCTGCATGGACACGGTATGTCCATAGGCGCCTCAACCGTCGGTGGAGTGCGGAATGTGACGGTGCGGAACTGCACTTTCAAGGACACCGAGAACGGAATCCGCATCAAATCACAGCGCGGCAGGGGCGGCACGGTGGAGAACATCCGCGTCAGCGACATCACCATGGTGAACGTGGATCCGGCCGTCACGTTCACCTGCTACTACATGACCAATTCCGCCAGAGACCCGGTTCAACGATCCGCCCCCGAGCATGACACAGTCCAGCCTGTCAACGAAACCACGCCCATCTTCCGCAACATCTGCGTCAGCAATTTGACCGCCACATGTCAAAGGTCGGCTGGCATCATCATCGGCCTGCCGGAAAGTGAAATTTCAGATGTTGTTCTTGAGAATGTAATTATAAGGGCAGCTACGACCGGCTTGACAATCAAGAACACCAAGGGCGTTCAACTCAAAAACGTAACGGTTATTAACAAGAAAGGCCCACCGTTTATCGTGGACAACGCGCAAGTCGAAGGGATTGAAAGCAGGTAATAAAAAGTGTGATTGGAGGCGAGGGTCGGAATCGGCCATTTATCCCCGCGTTTGCATCCCTAATATGCCTGATTTCATTGGCTATTCAAGCAAATTCGTCCTAATCCGATTATATCTTTTTTAAGCCTTTTGGTGTCCGTTTTGGTGTCCGCGAAATGAAGTCGCTCCTTCGAGGCGGTCATTAAAATAGCGACGGTGACTGTTCCACAAACCGCTTCGCTTCTTCAACGTGGTACGCAGTCTGGCACTTTGGACAAAACAAGTGAAATTCGTAATAGTAATCACGACTTGGTTTCCAACGTCCTTTT
>Ga0181516_10001716_pt1 | contig 16476 bp, 29 predicted proteins | sample PEATcosm2014_Bin_25_FD_121104 | JGI IMG/M metagenome (GOLD analysis project Ga0181516, IMG submission 121104) | Peatland microbial communities from MTU Mesocosm Facility, Houghton, MI, USA - PEATcosm2014_Bin01_10_metaG | ecosystem: Environmental > Terrestrial > Soil > Wetlands > Peat | place... | reverse complement strand
CATCGAGCTTCCCGAAGGCGTGGAGATGGTGATGCCCGGCGACACCATCTCGATCACGGGAGAACTCATCACTCCGGTGGCCATGGACAAGGGCCTGAAGTTCGCGATCCGCGAGGGCGGACGTACCATCGGCGCCGGCACCGTCACAGAAATCGTCAAGTAAACCACCATGGCCGCCACGAAGATCCGCATCCGCCTCAAGAGCTTCGATCACCGCATGATCGACAAGTCCGCCGCCGACATCGTGCGCACGGCCAAGAACACGGGCGCGCGCATTTCCGGCCCCGTGCCCCTCCCCACGGCTCGTTCCGTCTACACCGTCCTGCGCTCTCCGCACGTCGACAAGAAGTCGCGCGAGCAGTTCGAGATCCGCGTGCACAAGCGGCTCATCGACATCATGGACACCACCCCACAGACCATCGACTCGCTGATGAAGTTGGATCTTCCGGCCGGCGTCGAAGTGGAGATCAAGGTCTAAGCCAATGACAGGCATCCTCGGCATCAAGCTCGGAATGACCCAGGTCTTCCTGGACGACGGCACCGCCCTTGGCGTCACCGTCATCCAGGCGGGGCCCTGCAGGGTCACCCAGATCCGTTCCAAGGAGAACGACGGCTACGAGGCCGTCCAGCTCGGGTACGGGCGTTCGAAGTCCAAGAACTGCACCAAGGCGGAAGTCGGACACTACGCCAAGGCGGGACTGGAATCGGCTCCACAGTTCGTCGCGGAACTGCCCTTGACGGGCGAAGCTCCCGCGCTCGGCACCGATGTCACGGTCTCCGCCTTCGAAGGGGTCAAGGCCATCCTGGTCCGCGGGACCAGCAAGGGCCGAGGCTTTTCCGGGACCATCAAGCGGCACAACTTCCAGCGCGGACGCGAGACCCACGGCAACGTGAACCACCGTGCACCGGGTTCCATGGGTGCCCACACCTATCCGGCGCGAACGCTCCCGGGCAAGAAGGCTCCGGGACAGCACGGCAACGCTTCGGTGACCGTTCGAAACCTCCGCTTGGTCAAGATCGACGCCGAGAACAACCTTCTCTATGTCCGCGGAGCCGTTCCAGGCCCCATCAACGGGCATGTGATCGTGGAGAAGTACTGATGGCCAAGGCACCCTTGTTCAGCCAGACCGGCGCGAAGGCCGGGGAGATCGATCTCCCCGACGAATTCTTCGCCCAGCCGGTCAACGAAGCTCTCCTGCACGAAGCCGTGGTGATCCACCAGGGCAACCAGCGGCAGGGGACGTCGATGGGCAAGAACCGCGCGCTGGTTTCCGGCGGCGGCAAGAAGCCCTTCAAGCAGAAGGGTACCGGCCATGCCCGTCAGGGCACGAGCACGAGTCCCATCAACGTGCGCGGCGGAAAGCCCTTCGCGCCCGTACCCCACCTCTACACCCGCAAGCTCAACGGCAAGGCCAAGCTCGTGGCCTTGACCTCCGCGCTCAGTCTCCGCGCCGGTGCGGGCAAGGTCGTGGTCTTCGAGACTCTGGTTCCCGACGCTCCCAAGACCAAGGAATTCGTCAAGGTCTTCGCGAACGCGGAACTCGCCGGAACCAAGGCTCTTGTCCTGGTGGACGGATCCAACCAGAACCTGACGCTGTCGGCGCGGAACGTGCCCAACGTCAACCTGCAGCGCGCGCAGGACCTCAACGTCTACGACGTGCTCTGGTCGGACACCCTGGTGCTGACCCGCGCGTCGCTCGAGGCCCTGAAGGCCCGCAAGGAGGCCGCATGAAGCACGCATCCGAAGTCCTGGTCCGCCCTCTCCTCACGGAGAAGAGCACCCTGGCGCGGTACACCGGAAGCCTGTACACCTTCGAGGTGGCCCGGGATGCTTCCAAGAGCGACATCGCCCATGCCGTGGAGAAATCCTTCGGCGTGAAGGTGGAAGACGTCCGCACCGCCACCTTCCTGGGCAAGATCAAGCGCGTTCGCAAGGGAGTCGGATCCCGTTCGGACTGGAAGAAGGCGTTCGTCCGCCTGGCCGTCGGCCAGACCATCGACGCCTTGGAGGGAGTCTGATCCCATGGCCTTGAAGAAGTACAACCCACTCACGCCGGTCCAGCGCACCAAGACCGTCTCTGATTTCGCCGAGATCACCACCCAGACGCCGCACAAGGCACTGATGGTGGGGAAGAAACGCACCGGTGGACGCAACAGCCAGGGACGGATCACCTCCCGTCGCCGTGGCGGCGGCGCCAAGCAGTCCTACCGGATCATCGATTTCAAGCGGGACCGCCTCGACGTTCCCGCCGTCGTGGAGACCATCGAATACGATCCGAACCGGTCGGCTCGCATCGCGCTCATCAAGTTCATCGACGGCCAGCGCCGCTACATCCTGGCCCCGGTCGGGATCCGCGTCGGCTCCAAGCTGATCACGAGCGCCACGGCTCCCATCGAGCCGGGCAACGTGCTGCCTCTCGAGAAGATCCCCTTGGGAACCCAGATCCACAACATCGAACTGACCACGGGCAGGGGCGGCCAGATCGTCCGTTCCGCCGGTGGCGTCGCGGAAGTCGCGGCGCGCGAGGCCGGATACGTCACGGTCAAGCTTCCTTCGGGCGAGTCTCGCAGGATCCTCGGACGCAACTTCGCGACGATCGGCCAGGTCGGAAATCTCGAACACGAGAACATCAAGCTCGGATCCGCCGGTCGCAACCGCCATCTCGGGCGCCGTCCCAAGGTGCGCGGCGTGGCCATGAATCCCGTCGACCACCCCATGGGTGGCGGCGAAGGCAAGACCTCCGGCGGTCGCCAGCCCGTCAGTCCCTGGGGCAAGAAGGCCAAGGGCGGCAAGACACGCAACAACAAGCGCACGGACAAGTTCATCGTCCGTTCGCGCAACGCGAAGTAACGAGGAGCCCTGAATGTCTCGGTCTCTCAAAAAGGGCGCATTCGTCGACAGCCATCTGGTGAAGAAGGCGGCGGACGCCATCACCACCGGCAAGAAGGTCCCCATCAAGACCTGGTCACGGCGGTCCACGGTGGCACCGGATTTCGTCGGGCTCACCTTCGCCGTCCACAACGGGAAGCAGTTCCTGCCCGTGTACGTCTCGGAGAACATGGTGGGCCACAAGCTCGGCGAGTTCGCCCCGACGCGCATCTTCAAGGGACACACCGCCACCAAGACGGAAAAGGGGGGCAAGAAGTAATGGAAGCTCTTGCCAAATCCACGTTCGTGCGCTCCAGCTCGCCCAAGCTGCGCATCGTGGCCAAGCACATCCGCGGGGTCGGGGTGAACCAGGCGCTGGTCGCTCTCCACTCCCTCTCCCGCCGCAACAAGGGCGCCTACCTGCTGGAGAAGTGCCTGAAGTCCGCGGTCGCCAATTTCCAGGTCAAGGACGTCGAAGGCTCTTCGGACGTCGATCGCCTGAAGGTCAAGACGGTCATGATCGACGAGGGTCCCCTTCTCAAGCGGATCCGTCCCCATGCTCAGGGACGGGCATTCCGCATTCTCAAGAAGCTCAGCCACATCACTGTGGTGGTCTCGGACTAAGAGGGGATCAGGACAAATGGGTCAGAAAGCTCAGCCTACCGGGTTGCGACTCGGCATCATCCGGACATGGAATTCCAGGTGGTACGCCGAGGGGAAGCAGTACCAGGATCTCATCTACGAGGACATGCTGCTTCGTCGCTACATCAAGAAGCGGCTCCAGCACGCGGCCATCTCGTCCGTCGGGATCGAGCGCACCGTGAAGCGCGTCACGGTCAACATCTTCACCGCCCGTCCCGGAATCGTGATCGGCAAGAAGGGTGAGGAAGTCGAACGCCTGAAGGGCGAGATCCAGCACCTGACGGGCAAGGAGATCTACATCAACATCCGCGAGATCAAGCGCCCGGAAACGGACGCCGCCCTCGTCGCGGAGAACATCGCCAAGCAGCTCGAGAAGCGAATGGCCTTCCGGCGGACCATGAAGAAGGCGATCAGCACTTCCATGCGTCTTGGCGCGGAAGGAATCAAGGTCGTCTGCTCGGGCCGTCTGGGCGGGGCCGAGATCGCCCGCACCGAGAAGTACCGCGATGGCCGCATTCCCCTGCACACGCTGCGCGCGGACATCGACTACGCGACCGCGACAGCCCATACCACCTCCGGCACCATCGGAGTGAAGGTTTGGATCTGCAAGGGCGAAATCATCCGCCGCAACCGCAACGCCGACGAAGTCGGGCAGGAGGCCTGAGCCCATGCTGAGCCCCAAGCGCGTCAAGCACCGCAAGGTCATGCGCGGCCACATGAAGGGCGTGACGACCCGGGGAGCCAACGTCTCCTTCGGCGAGTACGGACTCCAGGCCATGGAAGAGGGTTGGATCACCAACCGTCAGTTGGAAGCCGCTCGCGTCACCATGACCCGCCACATGAAGCGCGGCGGCAAGGTGTGGATCCGCGTCTTTCCGGACAAGCCTTTCACGAAGAAGCCCGCGGAGACCCGCATGGGTTCGGGCAAGGGAAACGTCGAAGGCTGGGTCGCCGTGACCCATCCCGGACGGGTCTTGTTCGAGGTCGGTGGAGTGGAAGAATCCGTGGCCCGGGAAGCCTTGGCGCTGGCCGCCCAGAAGCTTCCGATCAAGGTCAAGATCCTGGGAGTGGACATCCTATGAAGATCCAGAAGCCGAGGGAAATGCGCGAATTGGCCACGGACGCACTCCAGGAGCGGCTGGTCGAGGCCAAGGACGCCCATTTCCAGAAGAAATTGCAGCACAGCCTGGGAAAGCTGGAGGATTCCTCCTCGCTCAGGCAATCCAGGCGGGAGATCGCGCGGATGAACACCGTCATCACCGAGAAGATCAAGGGGATCCGATGAGCGAGACGCAGGTCGAAGCCGTCGCCACGACGGACGCTCGCGCAAACCGCAAGGTCATCGTCGGGCGCGTGGTCAGCGACAAGATGGACAAGAGCATCACAGTGACCGTGGAGCGCAAGAAGCGCCACCCCAAGTACGGACGTGTCGTGACGTTGTCCACCAAGGTGATGGCACACGACGAGACCAACGACGCGAAGGAAGGGGATCTCGTGGAGATCATGGAAACCCGTCCTCTCTCGGCTCGCAAGCGCTGGCGTCTGGTCCGAATCGTCGAGCGGAAGCGCTGAGGAGAAGCAACCGATGATCCAGCAGCAATCCAGGCTCGTGGTCGCCGACAATTCGGGCGCTCGCGAAGTGATGTGCATCAAGGTTCTCGGGGGATCCAAGCGCCGTTACGCTTCGGTCGGCGACGTCATCGTCGTCTCCGTCAAGCTGGCGACTCCCGGAGCTCCCGTGAAGAAGGGCGCCGTCCAGAAGGCCGTCATCGTCAGGACCCGCAGCGCCGTTCGGCGCACGGACGGATCCTACGTACGGTTCGGCGACAACGCCGCGGTCATCATCAACGACGCCCGCGAGCCCAAGGCAACGCGCATCTTCGGCCCGGTGGCGCGTGAACTCCGCGAACGCCAGTTCATGAAGATCGTCTCGCTCGCTCCGGAGGTGATCTGAAATGAGCTTGAAGGTGAAGAAGGGGGACCGGGTGCTGGTCCTCGCGGGAAAAGACAAGAACAAGACCGGGCTCGTGCTCCAGGCCTTTCCCGCCAAGGGAAAGGTGCTGGTCGAGGGCTTGAACCACGTCAAGAAGCACGTGAAACCGTCTCCGCAGGATCCAAAGGGCGGAATCCGGCAGATCGAGGCGCCCATCGACGCGTCGAACGTCGTCCTGGTCGGCAAGGATGGGAAGCCCGTGCGGGTCGGCTGGAAGGCCGACGAAGCGGGCAAGCGCATCCGTGTCTCGAAGGCCACGGGCGAGCCGGTTTGAGAGGAAAGACGAAATGAACCAGCTCAAGAAGAAATACATAGAGGTGTCCATTCCTTCCCTGAAGGAACGGTTCGAGCTCAAGAACGTGATGCAGGTGCCACGCCTGCAGAAGATCGTCTTGAACATGGGGGTGGGCGAAGCCACCCAGAACCCGAAGCTCATCGAAGAGGCCGTCAAGACCCTCACCGCGATCACGGGCCAGAAAGCCGTGATCACCAGGGCGAAGAAGGCCATTTCCAACTTCAAGCTGCGCGAGAACCAGGCCATCGGAGCCAAGGTCACCTTGCACGGCGAACGGATGTTCGAGTTCCTCGAACGCCTGATACACATCTCGCTTCCACGCGTTCGCGACTTTCGCGGAGTCTCCCGCAAGGGATTCGATGGCCGCGGGAACTACACCTTGGGCATCAAGGAACAGATCATCTTCCTGGAGATCGACTTCGACAAGGTCGAGACGATCCTGGGAATGAACATCACCTTCGTCACCAGCGCTCCGAGCGACGAGCAGTCCTATGCTCTTCTCGAAGGCCTGGGGATGCCTTTCCGCAAGAACTGAGGGAACGATGGCCAGACGTGCGATGATCGAAAAGCAGCGGAAGACTCCCAAGTTCCGAGTCCGCCGCTACAACAGGTGCCGCCGTTGCGGACGCCCCAGGGCTTTCCTTCGGGATTTCGGGTTGTGCAGGATCTGCTTCCGCGAGCTCGCGCTCGCGGGCGATCTGCCCGGAGTCACCAAGGCCAGCTGGTAACCCGTACCGGAGACCAAAAGAATGGCGAGCAGCGATCAGATTGGCGATTTCCTAACTCGGATTCGCAACGCGTCCAGCGCGGGCCACCGCTCGGTGGACATACCGGCTTCCAACATCAAGCGGGAAGTGACCCGGGTTCTCCAGGAGACCGGATTCATCCGCAAATTCGTCGTCGTGGACGATGGACGGCAGGGGATCATCAAGATCCTCCTGAAGTACAACGGACGGACACCGGTCATCCAAGGCCTCGAGCGGGTTTCCACTCCAGGTCGGCGTCTCTACGCCGGCGTGGGAGAGATCCCCAAGGTCATCAACGGACTGGGATACGCGATCCTTTCCACCCCCAAGGGTGTCCTGACCGACAGGCAGAGCCGCGAGGCCAATGTCGGTGGGGAAATCCTCCTCAAGGTCTGGTGAACCCATGTCTCGTGTCGGAAAAAATCCCATCGTGCTTCCGGACAAGGTGAAGGCCAGCCTCAAGGGCCGCACCCTGCTGGTCGAGGGGCCCAAGGGCAAGCTGAGCCGCGACGTCCATCCGGCGATCGACGTCCAGATCGAAGGCAACGTGCTGTCGTTCGTGCGTTCCAGCGAGGAAGGCGCCATCAAGGCCCTCCACGGAACCCAGCGCGCCTTGGCCGCCAACATGGTCAAGGGCGTGAGCGTCGGGTTCCGCAAGGACCTGGAGATCATCGGCGTGGGCTACAGGGGCGAGCAGAAGGGACACGGCATAACCCTGTTCCTCGGATACAGCCACCCGGTGGAGTTCACTCCTCCCAAGACGATTTCTGTCAAAGTCGAAGGCCAGAACAAGATCGTGGTGGAAGGAGCCGACAAGCAGGAAGTCGGCCAGGTCGCCGCGGAAATCCGAGGCTTCCGCGCACCCGAGCCCTACAAGGGCAAGGGAGTCAAATACACAGACGAGACCATTCGCCGCAAGGCCGGCAAGAAGTCCGGGTAAAGGAACACCCATGTCCAAGATCGCCTCCCAGAGGTACCAGTCCAGGATCGCCCGCCACGCTCGGGTCCGTTCCAAGGTCGAAGGCACCGCAGCGCGTCCCCGCCTCGCGGTGCGGCGCAGCCTGAAGCACATCTACGCACAGCTGGTGGACGACGCCACCGGCACTTCGCTGGCCCTCGTGACTTCCGATTCCAAGGAAGTGCGGGAAAAGGTCGGCGAGGGAACCAAGACCGACGCTTCCAAGATCATCGGCGAGCTGATCGCGGTGAAAGCCAAGGAAAAGGGCATTTCGACGGTCGTGTTCGACCGCGGTGGCAACATCTACCACGGGCGCGTGAAGGCAGTTGCCGAAGCCGCCCGATCCGCTGGACTGGAGTTCTGAGCATGGCCAACGAACGCAACGAACGCGACAACGCCGCCACCCCGCTCGAGGGCGATTTCCAGGAGAAGGTGGTCGCGATCAACCGCGTCGCCAAGGTCGTGAAGGGCGGACGTCGTTTCGGCTTCAACGCCTTGGTCGTGGTCGGAAACGGTGCGGGCAGGGTCGGGATCGGTTCGGGCAAGGCCAACGACGTCGCCGAAGCCATCCGCAAGGGGACGGAAAACGCGCGCAAGCACGTCGTCGAGATCCCCCTGTACAAGCACACGATCCCGCACGAGACCTTTTCGAAGTTCGGAGCGGCGAAGATCATCCTCAAACCCGCCTCCGAAGGTACCGGCGTCATCGCCGGCGGTGCCGCTCGCGCGGTACTGGAGCTCGCGGGTGTCCACAACATCCTGACCAAGCTGCTTGGATCCACCAATCCGCACAACGTCGTCAAGGCCACCCTCAAGGGGCTTCGCTCCTTGCGTCTGCGCAAGGACTACGAAGAGATGCGGCGCTGAGGCACAACATGTCCAAGAAACTCGAAATCACCCAGACGCGTTCCATCGTGCGCTCGACCCAACCCCAGATCAGGACCATCGAGGCCTTGGGGTTGCGGCGCATCCGGCACAGCGTGATCCAGCCGGACAACGTGCAGATCCGTGGAATGCTGCGCGTGGTCAACCATCTCGTTTCCGTGAAGGAAGTCGAAGCGTGAACCTCAACCAGCTCAAGCCCCAGGCAGGGGCGAAGAAAGTCGCCAAGAGACTTGGCCGCGGAGAAGGTTCGGGCCAGGGCTCGACCGCCGGCAAGGGCAACAACGGCGCGCATGCGCGTTCCGGCGCCAAGCACAAGCGCACCTTCGAAGGCGGACAGACTCCTTTGCAGCGCCGTCTTCCCAAGCGCGGTTTCAACTCCCTGGTGCTCCAGCCCGAGGAAGTCAACCTCGTCGTCCTCGCCAAGCGGGACGGCACCGAGTTCGACCCGAAGGCGATGCGCAAGGCCGGTCTGATCTCCCGCGCGGACGTCGAGGTGAAGCTGATCGGAAAGGCCGAGGTCGGCAAGGCCATCAAGCTCAAGGTCCACGCGGTGAGCGCTGGCGCCCGGCAGTCCGTCGAGTCGGCCGGCGGCACGATCGAGTTGATCGGAGCCTGACCGTGAGATTCCTGCAGAGCCTGATCCAGATCTGGAAGATCCCCGACCTCAGGAAGCGGATCCTCTTCACGCTGGGAATGCTGGTGCTGTATCGCCTGGGCGGCTTGGTTCCCACCCCCGGCATCGACTCCAAGGCTCTGAGTTCGTTCTTCGCGAATTCCTCCAACGACCTGTTCAACATGTACAACATGTTCGTCGGCGGAGCCTTTTCGCACGCGGCCATCTTCGCCCAGGGCATCATGCCCTACATCTCGGCATCCATCATCATGCAGTTGCTGGGGACCATCTTCCCCACCATCGCCAAACTGCAGAAGGAAGGCCAGGAAGGGCGCAACAAGATCAACCAGTGGACGCGCTATCTCACCGTGGGAATCGCCGCCCTCCAGGCCATCGGCGTCTCGATCTTCCTGCTTTCGGTGACCACGCGGGACGGCGGCGCCATCGTGGTGGAATTCTTCCGCTCGGGTGGGGGCAAGATCGCCTTCACGCTCCTGACCGTGCTCACCTTGACCACCGGCACGATGTTCGTCATGTACCTGGGAGAGCAGATCACCGCCCGCGGCGTGGGGAACGGCACCAGCCTCATCATCTTCATCGGCATCGTGGCGCGCATCCCCAAAGGAGTGTGGAACGAAGTCCAGCTGGTGATGTCCGGCGACCAGGAGGTGGTCCGATCCATCCTGATCCTGGCCGTGGTGTTCGCCATCATCGCCTTCATCGTCCTGGTCGACCAGGGCATCCGGCGAGTACCCTTGCAGAATCCCCGTCGCGTGGTGGGGCGCAAGCTCATGGGCGGCGCCGCAAGCTACCTCCCCCTCAAGGTGAACACCGCAGGCGTGATCCCCGTGATCTTCGCCTCCTCCATCATGTTCATCCCCAGCACCATGGCGTCCTTCATGCCTTCGGTGCCGGCCATGCAGGACTTCGCGCGGGTATTCACGCCCGGGCACTGGGCCTATTCTGTCGCCTTCAGCCTCCTGATCATCTTCTTCGCCTACTTCTACACGGCCGTCCAGTACAACCCCACCGACATCGCCGACAACCTCAAGAAGTCGGGCGGTTTCATCCCCGGCATCCGACCCGGGAAGAAGACCGCGGAGTACATCGACTACGTCCTCACTCGCATCACGCTTCCAGGAGCGATTTTCCTGGCCATCATCTCCATCGGGCCGTACTACATCAAGGACAGCCTCGGAACCACCTTCTACCTCGGCGGCACCAGCGTGTTGATCTGCGTGGGCGTCGCCCTCGAAACCCTTCGACAATTCGAAGCCCACCTCCGCACCCGGCACTACGAGGGATTCCTCGAAAAAGGCCGGATCCGCGGTCGGCAGGGTTACTGAGAATGGCCAAGGAAGAGGGCATACAAGTCGAGGGAAAAGTCGTGGAGCCCTTGCCCAACGCGATGTTCCGCGTGGAACTGGAAAACGGTCACCTGATCTTGGCGCACATCAGCGGAAAGATGCGCAAGCACTACATCCGTATCTTGCCAGGTGACAGGGTTTTACTAGAATTGTCCCCCTACGATCTTTCGCGTGGACGCATCGTCTACCGTCACAAATAAGGACCAGGTTCGATGAAAGTCAGGGCATCCATCAAAGTCCGTTGCACGGAGTGCAAAATCGTCCGCCGCAGGGGCGTCGTACGCATCATCTGCAAAAAGAATCCCCGCCACGCTCAGAAGCAAGGGTAAGAGGCAAATGGCACGCATTCTCGGCATCGACATCCCCAACAACAAGCGCTCCGAGTTCGGGCTGACCCACATCTTCGGGGTCGGGCACACGCGGGCGACCTTGATCCTGGACAAGACGGGCATCGAACGGGGCAAGAAGATCGGCGAACTCAGCGACGAGGAGATCGGCAAGATCCGCGCCTTCGTGGAAGGCAACTTCCCGGTGGAGGGCAACTTGCGGTCCTTGCTCGGCATCTCGCTCAAGCGACTGCAGGACATCGGCTGCTACCGTGGCATCCGCCACCGCCGTGGATTGCCGGTCCGTGGACAGCGCACGCGCACCAATGCGCGCACGCGCAAGGGTCCGCGCAAGACCGTCGCCAACAAGAAGAAGTAACCCACTCATTCAAGAGAGCAAAATGGCCGAAAACCAGGAGACCCAGACCCCAGAGGTCGCCGACGTCCCCGAGCAGGGAGAAAAGCGTCGCAAGGGCAAGAAGCGTGCGGATTCGACGGGAGTGATCCACGTCCTGTCCTCCTTCAACAACACCATCATCAGCATCACGGACCAGGCCGGCAACGTCCTGGTCTGGGGAACGCCAGGCAAGGCCGGATTCAAGGGCTCTCGCAAGAGCACGCCCTTCGCGGCACAGGTCGCCGCCGAAGCCGCGGCCAAGGCTGCCTTGGACCTCGGCGTCCGTCGAGCCGACGTGCTCGTCAAGGGTGCGGGGTCTGGCCGCGAGGCCGCCGTCCGCTCCATCAAGGCCACCGGCCTCGATATCCTATCGATCAAAGACGTGACCGGCATTCCGCACAACGGATGCCGTCCACGCAAGCGCAGGAGGGTCTGACCCAGTGGCTGTCTACCGCGGTCCCGTTTGCCGGCTGTGCCGGCGCGAGCACGAGAAGTTGTTCCTCAAGGGCGATCGTTGCTTCACCGAGAAGTGCGCCATCGAACGCCGCAACGTCGTACCCGGCCAGCATGGCATGCTGCGACGTCGCCAGGCGTCGGAATACGGCACGCAATTGCGCGAGAAGCAGAAGACGAAGCGTTCCTACGGCCTGCTGGAAAAGCAGTTCCGGCGCTACTTCGAGGAAGCGGCGCACGTACATGGCGTGACCGGCGAGAACCTGCTGCAGTTCCTGGAACTCCGGCTGGACAACATCGTCTACCGCCTGGGCTTCGGGCCCAACCGCAACACGGCGCGCCAACTGGTCAGGCATGGACATTTCCTGGTCAACGGTCGCAAGGCCTCCATCCCCTCGACGCGCCTCCGGGTGGGCGACGTGGTGGAACTGGCCGAATCTTCCCGGAATCTGTCGGTGATCCAGGCCGCGCTGGCAGGTGCCAGCCGCCGGACCGAATCGGAGTGGCTGTCGGTCGACAAGGTGAAGCTCGCGGGACGCGTGCTTTCCATCCCGACCCGCACCCAGATCCCGACTCCGGTCAACGAGCAGCTCATCGTCGAACTCTACTCCAAGTAAGGGAATTCTCCATGAAGTGGAAGGCGCTCCAGATGCCGAAGGGGGTCGTGAAATCCCCCTCGTCGGCGGAATCCTTCGGGAAATTCACGGTCGAACCGCTGGAACGCGGTTGGGGTGTGACGGTCGGCAACGCGCTTCGGCGCGTGCTGCTTTCGTCGCTCCAGGGCGCTCGCGTCGTGGCCATCCGCATCGACGGCGCTCCTCACGAGTTCGGCACCATCCCGGGCGTGAAGGAAGACATCACCGACCTGGTCCTCAACCTCAAGCAGCTCCGTCTGAAGCTGCACTCCGACCGCGACGCCCGGCTCAAGCTGGATGTGACGGGCGAGGGCGAGGTCAGGGCTTCGGCGATCGAGGCCAACCCGGACGTCGTGATCCTCAATTCCGACCTGCACATCGCCACGCTGGACAAGAACGCGAGCCTCTCCATCGAGATGCGCGTCTCCTCCGGCCGGGGATACGCGATCGGCGACGACCTCAAGCGTCCGGAAGATCCCATCGGCTGGATCTACCTGGACACGCACTTCTCTCCGGTCACGAAAGTGAACCTGGTCGTGGAAGACACGCGTGTTGGACAGAAAACGGACTTCAACAAGCTGACGCTGGAGATCAACACCGACGGTTCCATCACCCCCGAGGATTCCCTGGCCTACGCGGCCAAGCTCCTCGTGGACCACTTCGAGTTGTTCATCAACTTCGAAGGGGAGCTGGAGCAGGCCGACACGGTCGACAACGACGGCGAGCGGGAACGCATCGCGGGCATCCTCAAGATGCGCGTGGACGAACTCGAACTGTCCGTCCGATCCAGCAACTGCCTGCGCATGGCGAACATCCACACCATAGCGGATCTCGTGCGCAACACCGAGCAGGACATGCTCAAGTACAAGAACTTCGGTCGCAAGTCGCTGGTCGAGCTCAACGAGGTCCTCCAGGGACTGGGTCTGGGCTTCGGCGTCGACGTCGACCGCTACCTCAACGATTGAGGATATCCAGATGAAGCACGGAGTCAAAGGCAATCGACTGGGACGCCCGGCGTCCCACCGCAAGGCGTTGCTGTCCAACCTGGCCACCTCGGTCCTTCGGCAAGGACTCAAGGAGAACCAGATCGAACGGCAGATCCGCACCACGGTGGCCAAGGCCAAGACCGTCAGGCCGCTGGTCGAGAAACTGATCACCTTCGCCAAGAAGGGCAATCTTTCCGCTCGGCGCGAAGCGGCCAAGGTCATCCACGACCACGAGGTCCTGCAGGGGCTGTTCGAGACCATCGGACCCCGGTATGCCGAGCGGCAGGGCGGGTACACCCGGGTCCTGAAGATGGACATGGAGCGGGCCGGGGACGCGGCTTCCATGGCCATCATCACGCTGGTGGAAGACAAGCTGGAAAAGAAGGTTCGCAAGCCGAAGGCCTCCCGACCGACCAAGAAGGTCGACATCACGGAAGCCGCACCCCCCACCTGAGACCGGCACCGGCGTCGAAGTCGAACTTCGGCGAACTGCGGGATCGGTTCCGTCCTTTCAACCAGATCCACGTTTCCGCGGATCTGGTTTTTCGTTTTCCGACCTCGGGATGCGCTTCCTTCCATTGCCCCGAAAAGGGGCCATCGGCGTGCCTGCCTCGCTCCAAGCGTCTAGCTTTGGGAGACCGGCCTCTCGACCCCACGGAACGAACCGATCGGAGCGAACGCGCAGCATGAAATACGGCCACTTCGACGACGAATCCCGAGAGTATGTCATCACCAGGCCGGACACCCCCAAATCCTGGATCAACTACCTGGGCTCACGGCTCTATGGCGGAATCATCACCCAGAACGCGGGGGGATACAGCTTCTACAAGTCCGGGGGAACCGGAAGGATCCTCCGGATGCGCTTCAACGGGCTTCCAGTGGACCAACCCGGGCGATACCTGTACCTCAGGGACGACCAGACCGGGAACTTCTGGTCCGCATCGTGGCAGCCGGTGGCGAAACCATTGGACAAATATTGGTCCAAGGTGCGCCACGGACTGGGCTATTCCATCTTCGAGGCGGAGTACGAAGGCATCTACACCGAACTCACCGTCTTCATCCCCAAAGGGCAGGCCTTCGAATATTGGGCGCTGAAGGTCATGAACACGAGCCATCGACGGAGGACGATTTCGGTGTTCTCCTACGCGGAACTGGCCAACAACTGGAACTACCGCCAGGACCTGGAAAACCTTCAGTACAGCCAATACACCCTGCAGATGTCGGTGCACGACGGGATGATCCGTTGGCGCAACGCCACCAATCCCGGATTCGAGGAACTTTGGTTCGCGCTCTCGGGGGCGCCGGTGGTTTCCTTCGACACGGACCGGGATGTCTTCCTAGGGCCCTATCGCACCCAGAGGGAACCCCTGGCGGTGGAACGGGGGCGGTGTTCGGATTCCATCGCCGTCGGGGACAACGGATGCGCAAGCCTCCATTCGACCTTGGAACTCAAGACCGGGGAGAGCAGGGATTTGACCTACTTGCTGGGGATGGGATCGCCCACCGAATCCTGGCGCGATCTTCCGTCGGGAAAATCCATCGTGAAGGAATTCGGAAACCCGGAACGGCTCGGGGTGGAACTGGCGGCGACCAAAGCCGAATGGTCCGCCTACCTGGACACATTGCAGGTTTCCACGCCGGATCCGGAGCTGAACTCCATGGTCAACGTGTGGCACGCCTACCAGACGCACATGACCTTCAACTGGTCGCGCGGAGTGTCGCTGGTGGAAGCCGGCGATCGCGACGGGCTGGGTTATCGGGACACGGTGCAGGACATCCTGGCGATCACCCATTCCATCCCCGCCGCAGCCGAAGAACGTCTCGACCTGATCCTCTCCGGGCAGACCTCCGCCGGCGGTGGTTGCCCCCTGGTCAAGCCCCTTACGCACAAACCAGGCCAGGAAAAGGCCCCCACCGACGAACAATACCGGTCCGACGACACGTTGTGGCTACCCATCACGGTGTCGAATTTCGTCTTCGAGACGGGAAACCTGGCCTATCTCGACAAGATGGTCCCCTACGCCGACAAGGGCGAGGCCACGGTCTACGGACACCTGAAGCAGGCGCTGCAGTTCTCCATCGACCACAAGGGCAGAAACGGCCTGATCCAGGGGCTCCACGCCGATTGGAACGACTGCATCAAGTTCGGGACGACGGGGGAATCCCTGTTCACCACCTTCATGTTCCACCTGGGCTGCCGGATCGTGTCCGAATTGGCGCGGCTGGCCGGCCGCCCCATGGACGCGATCTGGGCCGACGCCCACGCCGCCAAAGTGCTGGAGGACATCCAACGGTCTTCCTGGGACGGCGAGTGGTTCCTGCGCGCGATTTCGGCGACGGGCGGGACGCTGGGTTCCCGCAGGAATCCGGAGGGTTCCATCTACCTGAACGCCCAGACATGGGCGGTGATCTCCGGCGCGGCGACGCCGGACCAGTCGCGCCAATGCATGGATTCGGTCCGCACACACCTGGCGACCGAACATGGACTGCTGCTGTGCGACCCTCCCCACACCCTGCCGGATCCCCACATCCAGCTCCCGCTGCTCGTGTATCCGCCCGGGCACAAGGAGAACGCTGGCATTTTCTGTCATTCCAACTCCTGGGCGGTCGTGGCGGAATGCATGCTCGGAAACGGGGACAGTGCCCACGAGTACTACAGGAGCTATCTGCCCGCGCGGTACAATACCACGGCGGAAATCCGGCAGGTGGAGCCCTACGTCTACTGCCAGTTCACCCATGGGAAGACCTCGCCGCGCTTCGGACAAAGCCGCAATCCCTGGCTCACCGGCACAGCTTCCTGGAGCTACATCGCCGTCACGCAGCACATCCTCGGCCTGAAGCCCGTGATCGACGGACTCATGGTGGATCCCTGCATTCCCCGGGACTGGAAGACATTTTCCGTCCACAGGCGGTTTCGCGGCCGGGTCCTGGAAATCACGGTGGACAATCCCTCCGGCCTGTCGAAGGGAGTGAAGCGCATGGACCTGAACGGCAAAACCATCCCGGGCAACGTCCTGCCGGAATCGGAACTTGGGGCGGTCAACCAGGTCCGCGTCATCCTGGAGGCTTGATGCCTCCAAGGTGGGAGTTTTTCCGCATTCTGGTCTTGACGCACACATCGGGCGATCCTATATTTTCAAACCCTTCGGGTGACCAGCTCACCTTCGGGGCCAAGGCTCGGAAGAGCCGTTCTTTGACAGGTTGGGCGTCATAGCAGGCGCGATTGGAAGACTTTGCGAGGCGGATGGTACGTTGACGCCGAGAGGCGTTGGGGTACGATTTGACTTGTGAAGGCGAGTGGATGCGAGTTG
>Ga0181516_10001715_pt1 | contig 16482 bp, 11 predicted proteins | sample PEATcosm2014_Bin_25_FD_121104 | JGI IMG/M metagenome (GOLD analysis project Ga0181516, IMG submission 121104) | Peatland microbial communities from MTU Mesocosm Facility, Houghton, MI, USA - PEATcosm2014_Bin01_10_metaG | ecosystem: Environmental > Terrestrial > Soil > Wetlands > Peat | place... | reverse complement strand
TGGGATTCGGCCGTGGCCGACGGTGATCTCGGGTTTCGTTGACCCACGATGGCGTCCCAGGCTCGTTTGCCGTGCAATCCCAGGTGCAGCAGCCAGCCCTGCAGGTTCCAGTTCGGAGCGCAGTAAGACCAGACACCGACGGTCTGCGGCTTGAAGTTATGCGACCAGGGGGGCTGATTCACCAGGCTGACGAAGTCGATGCGCTGGTCCTCGCAGGCATGTTTCAGCGTGCGCTCCAGCAGCAGGTTGCCAGGCGCGATGCCGGCGTGCGTCGCGTGAAAGCCGACTTTGAGAATGCTGATGGTACGGCCGATGTGCAGACAGAACTGCCCCGCCACTGCCTGCTCGCCGTGCCAAAGCAAATTGATGACACAGGCGTCACGGGAACCGAACTGTTGTACCAGCCCGCGATAGAACGCGTGCATCTGCGGCCTGCTGCCGATGGCGGTGCCGCCGTCGCCCTTCCAGCCGGAGGCCTCGATCTGCACCAGCTTGTCGAAAGCCGCAAATAGCTCTTCTGCGCGCCGGCACGACTGAAATCGCAACGGGGCAGACTGCTCCGCGCGCTTCGTCAGGCGGCGCAGATTGCGTCTGAAGCTCCCCGACATGGCTTGCGTAGCCTGCTCGTAGCTGCCGCGCGTATCGAAGTAGCTGCTGCCGTCGTGACACAGTGCCAGCGTCGCCGCCGGCAATCGCTCGCGGAATGCCTGGCCGATCAAAGAGTCTTCCGGCACCTTGCGCAGCCGCAGTTCATCCCAGCGGATCAATCGCTGACTGCGCAACCAATCCGTCATCTGGTGCAGCAGCGCCTCGTTCTGCGAGTTTGGCTCGAACACGAAATCCGACAACTGCATCTCGTCGTGCTCGATGGTGCCAAAGACGCGCGGCTGCATCCCGGCGATATTGAGGGATTGAAAATGCAGCGGAAAAACGGCGACCAGATCGAAGCCGCGGTAAGCGGCTACGAACCAGACGCGTGACGGGTCGGAGGCGAGCGAGTGCAGGTACGCCCGGTACCATTCGGGAAAATGCATGAAGCGCGCAGCCGGCAGGGAGTGCGCCAGTTGCGTCCAATCCGGCGCCAGCCGCTCCAGCCCCTCCGACCCCTGATAGGCGGTGAAGCGCAGATCGTCATCACTGAGCAGCGCGTGCTGAGTGGCATTCATCGCCCCGATTTTGGACGCTCACATCTGCCATCGGCGGTGATCGGCATCCAAGTCTGCTCATCTGCTTATAGCGGGCAGGCGTCCGCGCGCGGATATGTCAAATCCCGCGCCCCCAAATTTCAGGGTAGCGCGGCCGGTGCTGCCAGATATTGCCCGGACAACTCCTGGAACTGCCCGCCATCGGAGGCGACATTGGTCTGATGCCCCTCGCCATCACCGAACACCACGCCCAGCACACCGACGGCGGTCAATTCGCTCGGGTGGGTCAGGAAGTAGTGCACCCGATTGTCCCTGTAATGCTCGGGACTGCCGCCGGGAGTCGAGGACGGCACCCCCTCCGGCGTCTGCCAGAGAACCACTGGCAGGTTGCCGATACCCGTGTGGTAGGCCTGCACCTCAGCCATGTAGTCGTTGAAGTTCGGGTGTGTGGTATTGGTCTCGTCCCAATATTTTTTGGGAACGCCGCCGGTGCAATACGATGCGCCCGCCTCATAGCAGCCTGCGTCCCGATCGAGCGTCTGCTCGACAATGAAGTCGGCATTCTGCGCGCCCACGGCGTTCATGTAACTGACCACTTCCGCGTCGGTGACGGCGGCCCAATCGGAAGGCGGAAAGCCTATGTATGCGAGCGGAGCGTATTTGCGCGCCATGAGAATCAGGCACTGGGCAATGCCCGCGACGTTGTTGCCGATCGAAGAGCAATCGCTGTTGATCTGGACATTGGCGTAGAAGCTGGTCGGGTCTCCATGCGACTGCTCTTCCGAGTAGCCCCAGAAGTCCGGTTCGATGTTGACGAGCGCCGGCTTTCCGCTGACCGCGATCTGCTGAAACATGAGACGCGCATTGCTCCAATACACGCCCATGAATGAGGAACTGGAGAGCTTGCTAAGATTGGTGGCTCCGTCCTGCGCCATCTGATACAGGGTGTACATCGGAATGGCGTTCACTGCGGCGGCCTTCTGAGCGAGCACCTGCACGAAGTAGCCCGCCGGACTGTTCCAGGTGGTCCAGTCACCCGAGCCTGCGCCAACGAGGTATGACTCCTCGATGTCCACGTGCAGATTCTCAGACAAAATATCCGTCTGCGTAAGGGTATCGCCCTGTGCACCCAGGCCAATCAGCAGCCGCGACGGCGCGCCGAGTTTGTGCGCCAATTTGGCTGCCGGCCCGCTGCCAGCCGCTGTGGACGAGCCACTGCTGGAGCTGCCGCTGCTCGAACTGCTGGAACTGGCGCTGCTACTGGTACTGGAGCTGCTGCCGCTCGAGCTGCTGCTGCTGGAGCTGCCGGACTTATTGGAATCATTCAGGTCGGAGACGCTGCTTGCGGCCGCGCCGTCGGGATTATCGACCGTGGAGACGCCACCGCATCCTGCCAAAACTGCAGTCGCAAGACTGACAGCCACTATCGTTATTTTCTTGAAGCAAAAGTTCGCCATGTCCACAAACATCTCCACTGGGATGGCGACCTTATGCCCGAGCGGAGAATGGATCGCAATGCGTCGCGACTCGGCGACTCGGCAACTGTCGCAGAATGGAGACGGGGAGCGTCAGATGCTCCGACTGTTCGAGAGAGAGAAGCTCTCCGCGTCAATCGGGGAAACGCAGCAATTGCTTGGCGGCTACGCTTGCCACCACGTGGTCAGTGTTTCTGCGAGCCAGAGCTTGAAGCGGTTCATCGGAATCTGCACTCGCGACTCGCTGCCATACAGGTAAATGCCGAACACGCGCTGCCGCTTCAGCAGGAACACCAGCCCGATGTCGCCGTAGTCCATGGTCTTGACGCCGGATTTCTCGTCGATCGACTGCCGCGTCGGAGTGCCCAACAGCGTGGTGATGCGCGCTTCCACATCCCAGACTCCAACGCCGGCGACCCGGTCGCAATACGAGGTGGGCGGATCGGATTGATCGACGCAGTCGATCTTTGTGACGCGGCCGGATTTGGCGTCGAACGTCACGTCGAAGCGTGGATTGAGAGCGGCATTGCTGAAATACGTCCAGGTGGGGAACGAGTTGGCATCCGTGCCCTCGGGCAGCGGATTGGCCGGATCCTTCTGCGGATCCGTGTAATAGCCGTGCACGACTGCTTCACCGGATTGCGGTTCGGCGTACACCACGGGCGGATCACCGCGCTTATATCGGACCTCGCCGCGTGAATCGCCAAGGGTCACGCCGCCGAGAGTGGCCAGTTGTACCGTGAGGTGACTATAGGAGCGATACGAAACCTCGGCTATATAGGCGACAAGTCCTACGGCCAGCAAAATCCAGACGTAACGGGACCAGGAGACCTGTCTTTCGAAAGCCACGTTGTTCGACTCCAATAGCGTGGGCCAGACAGGGCATTCTGCGTCATCCGACCGGCGAAAGTCGCGCCATCAGACGATAAATCGCCCGCGCTGCCATGCCGTCGCGGATCGATGTCGGCCCAACGAAATCTCAGCCGGCGTTCCAGGCGGCGACCTCGAGCCAAGTGCTCTGGTAGGTAGCGCCCTCGCCCATGTCCGTGTAGCGATCCGAGCAAAGCATATTGACGGTTCCCGACAGCGTCTCGTCATCGCGGCGCTGACCGGGAATGAACGCAACGCCGGCGGCTACTTCATCGCTGATGTGCAGCAGGAGACCAATCGCTGCACGGTCGTTGAAGACACGCACCCGTTGCCCATCGTGCAAATTGCGCGACTTCGCCTCTTCGGGGTGGAGGATGCAGACGGGGTCACCCTCCTGCCGTCGCAACGATGCCACGCCGGAATAGGTCGTGTGCGGCTGAAAATATCCCGGCGCGGTGAGCAGCCGCAGCGGCCAGTGAGCCGCCATTGCCTGCTCATCGGGGTCTTCGCACCAATCGGGCATGGGGGCCACATTCTTGTCGGCCAGCGACGTGGAATAAAATTCGAGTTTGCCGGAAGGCGTGCGAAACCTCTGACCGGCAGCGGGCGCCATGCGGATCGGTCCGGCCTCGCGCACTGCATCGGGATCAAGAGCTGCGGGCGTGTCGTTCACGCCTCCGAACAGTTCGCGCATGACCTGCGCCTCAGGCATTCGGAAAACCGCATCGGCAAGCCCCATTCTTTGAGCAAGCGCCTGGGCCAGCCGAAAATTGGACCACGCCAGCCCACGGGGGGCAGCAGCCCGGGGGGCGTATTGAATGTAATAGGCCCCGTAAGCGCGGTAGAGATCTTCGGTTTCGAGATAGACCGCCGCTGGCAGCACGATGTCAGCATAACGGGCCGTCACCGACATGAACGGATCGTGCACCACGGTGAATAGATTCTCGCGGGCGAGCCCGCGCCGAACTTTTTCAACTTCCGGACAGGTCACCGCCGGATTATTGCTGGCGACGAAAAGGCTGCGGATGGGCGGGTCGTCCAGCTCGAGCAGAGCCTCGCCGAGGCGCAGGTGATTGACCGTGCGTGTCGCCACCGGCCCCGAAGGCTTGCCCACGGCGTCAAGGTTCAATTCGCCAAACTCTCCCGTGTAGAGCAGGCAGCCGCCGCCGGGCCGCGCGTACGCGCCGGTCACACCGGGCAGCAACGCGACGGCCCGTAATGCCTGACCGCCATGCGCGAGACGCGTCATACCCTCACCGAGGCGAATGAATGGCGCATTAGCGCTGGCATAGAGAGCGGCGAATCGCTCGATATCCTCGACGCTAAGCCCGGTGATCGATGCCACGCGCGCTGGCGCAAAGCGCTGAAGCACCTCGCGCTCCAGGCGCTCGAAGCCGATCGTGTGCTCGGCGATGTAGGTCCGGTCGCAGAGGCCGTCGCGAGCGAGGATGTGCATGAGGCCCAGGGCAAGTGCGGCATCGGTTCCGATGCGGATCGGAAGGTGCCAGTCGGCACTCGCTGCCGTACGGCTGCGACGCGGATCAATGACAACGACCTTGAGACCGCGCTGACGCTCCTGGACGATTTTCGCCCAGAAATGGACGTTCGTCGTCACCAGATCGCAGCCCCAGGAGACCAGCAGATCCGAGCTCACCACCGACTCCGGATCCGCACCGCCAATCGGCCCAAGGGTGGCGTTCCAGGCCTCGATCGCACAGCTGTCGCACACGGTGCCGGCGTCCAGACGACTGGCCCCGAGCGCGTGGAAGAGGCCATTCAAGAGCCCGCGATTCATCAGCCCCGTGTGCGCGCTGTAAGCGTATCCAAGGATGGCGAATGGACCGGACTCGCGGACGATCGCGCTCCACCGGGCCGCGATCTCGTCCAATGCGTCGTCCCATCCAATGGGGGCAAATTTGCCCGCACCCTTGGGTCCGATTCGCCGCAGCGGCGTGGCAAGCCGCTCGGGCGAGTTGACCAGTTCGGCGTCCCGATTGGTCTTGGCGCAGGCAAAACCTGCGGTGAATGGGTGATCAGGATCGCCCCGAACCTGTACGACCTGGCCATTCTCGACCTTGACCAGCAGCGAGCACAGGTCCGGACAATCGTGCGCGCAAACGACCCGGATCGTTTCCACTTTTGGCCTCTGGCTGGCTGGGTTAAGTAATTGCGTTCTCAAGCGCGTCGCCAAGTAAGTGTAGACCAAGCCGAGCACAGGCGGCGGTAGCGACTCGGTATCGGCGCATTAGCGCCGGCGCCGCGCCAGGCGTCGATTTGATATTGATAACCACCTCGACGCTGCGGTCCGGCCATGAACCAAGTTCGGATATTGTCTTTTTAAATATCTGATATATATAGATATGGCCTCCCGCCGGATTGGGACGTAAGCTTGCTCATCATGGAAGGATCGAAATCCGCGTCGTAGTGGTGATCGCCGGCGTAGTGCTCACATCGCTGCTGGTTGTGGGCATTTGGGCATGGACGCCCGACCGCGCGCGCGCCGATCTCGAAGCGCGGTACCTGGACACTTCGACCGCTTTCGTGGACGTCAGCGGCACGCGACTGCGTGTGCGCGACACCGGCCCGACGAGCGCACCGGTGCTGATTTTACTGCACGGCTTTGGCTCCAGTCTGGAGACGTGGGAGCCCTGGGCCCGATTGCTCGGTGACCGCTACCGGGTGCTGCGTTTTGATTTTCCAGGCTCAGGCCTGTCCGAACCGGATCGGACCGGAGACTATAGTGACGCCCGCAGTCTGAGCCTCGTCAAAGCGCTCATGCAGCAGAAGAGTATCGAGAGGGCCGTACTGATCGGCAATTCGATCGGCGGCAGAATCGCGTGGAAGTTTGCCGCCAGCTACCCGGCTCTCGTGAGCAAGCTGGTCCTGATTTCACCCGACGGCTTCGCCAGCCCCGGATTCGACTATGGGCAGCCACCAAAGGTCCCCGCGGTTCTACAGCTGATGAAGTACTTTCTTCCAAAGCCTTTGCTGCGCGCCAACCTGCTTGCTGCCTATGCCGATCCGGCGCGGCTCACCGATGCCCAACTGGATCGCTACTATGATCTGCTGCTCGCGCCGGGGAACCGCGGCGCCATGATTGCGCGGATGCAGCAGACCCTGCTGGAAGAGCCGGGGCCGCTGCTGCGACGGATCGAAGCCCCGACGCTGCTGCTGTGGGGCGAGGCCGACGGCATGATCCCCTACAGCAACGCCGCCGACTACCTGCGTGCACTTCCCAACGCCAAGCTCGTATCATTCCCCCATCTGGGTCACGTACCTCAAGAGGAGTCGCCCGACGAGTCTGTGCAGCCGCTGGAGCAGTTTCTCGCCCAGTGAAGGGATGCGCAGCGAGCATCAGGCCAAGCATGCTGAAGCGACTCCTCAAGCTATTGCACGAGATCGGCGCGGTCGGTGTCATGGGTTCATTCGCCGCCTGCCTGGTGCTGGTGCTCAAAGGCCCTACCCAGCCCTTGGTTGCGTACGCCGCGGTTCGCCAGGCCATCGCCGCAATTACGCAATGGCTGCTGCTGCCGTCGCTGGTCATCGTGCTATTAAGCGGCTTGCTGGCGATTGCAGCCACCAGCGCCTTTCATAATGCCGCCTGGGCGTGGGTCAAGGCGCTGCTGGGCCTGAGTGTGTTCGAAGGCACGCTTGTGACAATCAACGCCAGCGCACGGCGCGCCGCGGAGCTGGCGGCCATGGCGGCCAGCGGCCAAGGCGATGCCGCGCAGCTCGCCCAGACGCTGCGCACGGAATGGGGGGGACTGTGGCTGATGTTGGCCTTGTCGCTGGTCAACATCGTGCTGGCAGTATGGCGACCACGCCTGTATCGGGTCAGCCAGGAACCGCCCAGCGACCAGCCGTAGCCCGGGAGGAACCGGGCTTCCTCACGGGAACTGGACGATGACTGTCCGCGGTTGCCCTAAACGTTGTACGAAGACGACGATGTCGTGCCACCGTGGCCCGACCAATTGGTATGAAAGAAAGTCCCGCGAGGCTTATCGGTGCGTTCATAGGTATGCGCGCCGAAGAAGTCGCGTTGCGCCTGTATGAGGCTCGCCGGCAAGCGTTGGGTCCGATAGCCATCGTAGAACGCCAGGGCAGTGGAAAACGCCGGTGTTGGAATGCCCATGGCAACGGCGTGCATCAGCGCCTGGCGCCAACCGGGCTGGTATTTCCTGATCGCGGTCGCGAAGAAATCATCAATCAGCAGATTGTCGGTCTCCGGATTCTTGTCAAACGCCTTTTTGATGTCGCCGAGGAACACCGAGCGAATGATGCAACCGCCGCTCCACATCAGCGCAATCTCGCCCAGGTTCAGCTTCCAGCCTCGTTCCTTCGCCGCCGCGCGCAGCAGCATATAGCCCTGGGCATAGCTGATGATCTTGGAACAATAGAGCGCGCTGCGTACGTTCTCGATGAACTCCTTCTTCTGAGCACCGCCAATGACCTGCGGCGCCGGACCCTGCAGGATCGCGGATGCCCGCACCCGCTCGTCTTTGAGTGAGGAGAGGCAGCGTGCGAATACGCTCTCGCCTATGAGAGTCACCGGCATACCGAGGTCGAAAGCCGAGATGGCAGTCCATTTGCCCGTGCCTTTCTGTCCCGCCGAATCGAGTATTTTGTCGATCAGCGGCTGCCCATCCTCATCTCTCTTGGAAAAGATCTGCGCCGTGATCTCGATGAGGAAACTATCAAGCTCGCTTTTGTTCCAGTCGGCAAACACTGCCGAAAGCTCATCCGCGGACAGGCCCAGACCCGCCTTGAGCAGGTGATAGTCCTCACCGATCACCTGCATGTCGCCGTACTCGATCCCGTTATGGACCATCTTGACGTAGTGACCGGCGCCGTTCGAGCCGACCCAGTTGCAACAGGGAGCCCCTTCAAGATCCTTGGCGGCGATGGAGCGCAGGATGTCCTTGACGTAGGCCCAAGCATCGGGGTTACCGCCCGGCATGATGGAGGGACCGTGGCGCGCGCCTTCCTCCCCACCGGAGACACCGGTGCCGACGAATAGAATTCCTCTCTTGGCCAGCTCTTTAGTGCGGCGATCGGAATCCGTGTCCAGGGAATTGCCGCCATCGATGATGATGTCGCCTTTCTCCAGGTACGGCAGGAGATGCTCGATGGTCTGATCAACCACGGTTCCGGCCTTTACCATGAGCATCACGCGGCGGGGCTTTTTCAGCAGTTGGCACATTTCCTGGGGGCTGTGCGCGCCAACGATTCTGGTTCCCTTGGCCTGATCGTTGAGAAACTCGTCAACCTTGGACACGGTTCGATTGAACACCACCGCCTTGTAGCCATGGTCGTTCATGTTGAGCACGAGGTTCTGCCCCATGACGGCAAGACCGATCAATCCGATGTCGCAAGTGGCTTCCATGTCATCGCTCCCCGGCATTCGTTGCGTGTGGGGCCGATTTTATATGGCTGAAGAAACCGACGCTAACTGCCGCTGAGCCCAGCTGCTTCTGTGGACTTACACCCTGCGCAGAATGTCCGCGACCGCATCCGCCGAGGGCAGTTCCGGGGTGCGGAACACGAGCGCGCCTTGCCGGTCGATGATATTGACCTGCGTGGCATGGGTTTCGATAAGTTTGCGCCCGGCGCCAAACAGGTCCAGCAATCCATCCAGATTCTTCGGCTCCGGTGCCACCGCAATCCAGCCATCCCGAGCCTCGAAACGCTTGAGCCATGCCCGCATTGTTTGCGGCGTGTCATTGAGCGGATCGATGCTGAGCGAGATCAGCTGAATCCCGCGCGCCTGCTGATCGGGTAACAGTGCCTGGACGCGTTCGAAGATGGCACCCTGAATGGGACAGACCGAGGAGCAGCCGGTGAACATGAGGTGCAGCGCGGTCGCCCGACCGCGCAGCAGCACGGCGAGGCCTGCGGACGCGCCGTCGCCCGCGCGGCGCACCGGGATATCCGGTATCGGCACGGGCGGGTCGATACGTCCGTGATCTGCGGCCACCAACGCGGCGAGCGCATGCGGCGCGATGGCTGAGCCGAGGGTCGCCGCGCAGACCGCCGCCGCGCCCACCCACATCCGTCGCCGCGCGAGATCAGGGGCCGCTGTTTTCATGGCCGCTCTCAATCAGGTAGCGCCAAAGCGCCCGGCAATTGGCATCGTCAATCGTGTAGCGCGGCATCTCAACGCTGATCATCACGAAGCCCGGATCGACGCCCCGGCGCAGCAACGTGCAGAAGTCGTTGCGGTTGTAGTTCGTTGGTGGTCCACCGCGCCGGGTCCGTCGAAGCAGCAGCAGGTTGTGGGTCAGACGTGGCGCCAGCGATCGTGCCACGCCCGGGCCATCCGCCACCGCGTGGCAGTTCGAACAGCGCACGACCGCGGGCGGCATCTCGGCCACGTGCGTGTACATTCGCCCATGCAAATCGATGGTCCCGGAAAACAACGCCTCGCCGTGCAAATATTCCTCCTGCGCCGAAGCCGCCTGAACCGAGGTCGTCTGCGCCGTCGCGGCGGCCGAGAGCATGCACATCCCGATCAGGCAGACACCCGCCGTTGCGCACATCCAGGCAACTGTGCCGTAAGCAGTGCGATCGTCAGAGGATTTGGATGCTCGTCGAAACACTCGGCACCCCATTGCTGTTGAGTGCGAACAGCATGTAATACCCCGGTAGCACCACTCCGGGATCCGCTGAGGGCATCGTCAGCGAGTAGGCATAAGCGCCCCCGGACAGAGCGGTGATCTTGCTGATCGACAGGGGGATGCGACGCTGGTCGTTGTTGACCGTGTGGGTCGTGGCCGAGAGTCGCATCAGCACGAATGAGGCCACCTGCCCCGTGGTCGCGGCCGTTACCGTGCCGCCGAGCGTGGCGCTGGTGCTGGTGCTGGCCGCGATGAGTGCCGGGCGCGTGGCCGCGCTGCCGTCCGAATTCAGCAAGTACGGTGGCGTGAGAATTTCCGCGGTAAGGTGATTTTGCGGGCAGCCCACGCCGCACTGACCGCCGCCACCTACGAACACCCGACCGTCCGGCAGCAGTATCGCGGTGCTGTGGTAGGTGCGCGGTGTCTGCATCGGATTCAAGAAGCTGAACTGTCGTGTGGTGGGACTCCATATCTCAGGTACGAGTACCGCCGCGCTGTCTGTGAAGGGCTGGGGAATGCTCTGCCCCCCGATCACCACCACATTGCCGTCGGGTAGCACCACACTGTTGGAGAATGCACGCTCATAGCTCATCGGCGTGAGCTCAGTCACCAGCGGCGATGTCCCTGGGCCGGCAGAGATGTCGATCAGGTAGGCGGAATTGGTCGCATACGTTGTCCCGGTAGATTGTTGGTAGGCTGGCGCGCCGCCTACCTTCAGAATCTTGCCCACGTCGTAAAGCACGGCATTGCCGTTGATGCTGTAGGGGTCGGCGCCGCGGTTTCCAGCCGAAGTGATCGTGCCAGTGCCCGAGGTCGTGATCCAGTTCATCTGCGCACTGGGTCCGGCCTGAAACACATAGCCGCCGCTCTGCGCGAACATCCACAGGTGATTGTCTCCGCGATAGATGCCCTGCGGATCCGGACCCACGATGTTGGTCTCAGGTACCCCGGACAGCAGCGTCCATGCGCCGGTAGTGCTGTTCCAGACCTCCCCGGACTTACCTCCGTCCCCTCCGCTCCACGAGCCGCCAAGCGTAAGCACCTCGACACCGGCCAGCGCGCCGTTGGCGAGAGTGCCGTACGAAAGCAGGGTATCCGCCTCGTAGCCGCGCGGTACTTTCATTTCACCCGAAATGCTCCAGGCTGAGGTGGTCGGCGAATAGATACTGGTCTTCGGGCTGCTGCTGCCGCCGTTGACGAGCACGCGCCCATCCGGCAGAACGGCGGTGCCTGGGCAGAACATATCTGCCCCGGTGTTCGTCACGAGTACGTCGGTCGAGGTTTCGTTGGCGGGATTGAAGACGCCGGTGTAGGTCTCACCCGTGGCATTGCCGATGTCGCCCTCATAACTGTAGGGTTCGAAGGCGGACCACATCAGCAGGTTGCCATTCGGCAGATTCGCAATGGCGATGGGTGTCACGGGCAACGATATCACCGGCGTCCAACTCGAAGGCAGCACCTGTTCCGTGGGAGACGCGAGACTCCAAAGATCGTTGTAGGTGCCGGGGGTCTCCGACGCGCAAGGCCACTGAATCAGCTCGGCACTCTCCGCCTGTGAATTCCCATCGACATTCAGGCACTGCCCCGAGTAGGCGGAGACGATTTGGTAATATTCGCCGATCGGCACGATCGACCACTGGTCGTTGGTTGAACTGGCCGACTGGCATGGCCATTGAATGACCTGAGTTCCCGCCGCCATCGATCCGCCATTGAGGTTGAGGCACAGCCCGCTGCCCGCTGAGACGATGTGATAGTTCTTCCCAACCGCGACCAGGGACCAGCGTTGTGCCGCGACGCCACCGCAGGGCCATTGCACGACGGCCACGCCCTTGGTGGTGCTGTAGGCGTTAACGGTGGCACATTGGCCCGAACTGGCCGACACAATATCCGTATTCGCGATATCCGCCCCTTCCGCATTTGCGGCCCGCGGTTGCAAGGTCACCAAACAGGCAGCGGCAAATGCCAGAAGAGGGAGCCCAAATCGCATGGAGCCTCCCGATATTCTTGTTCCGCATAAACTATCCGAAACAGAATCGGAGACGGTCTTACCTTTACATAAGCGGATCTTCAACGGCATGCGTTTGTTGCCGCGGCGGCCCCGCTTGGCGTGGTGAGACTAGCGTTCGCCGGTCGCGTCCACGCCCAGCCAGGCGACTGCACTGAGCGCGGCGCACAGCGCGCCAATCAGGAACGCGGCGTTCCATTCTCCGTGGCCCGATAAGAAGGCCACCATGGGAATGCCGATCAGTCCCCCGAGGCTGCCTCCGGTATTGAGAACCCCGGCTGCGGTCATCGTATTGGCGCCCGCCACGCGCATGGTTGCGGTCCAATAAGCTGCCTCGTTGATTTCCACCAAACCAAAACAGAGTGTCATGGCGATCACCGCCGCCAGTGGATTGCTGGCGTACACGGCGAAGCAGAGCAATCCCGCCACCGTCGGCAGTGACAGCAGCGGGACCAGCCGCGAGCCCCAGCGGATGCCGCATTTACGGCACAGGGCATCGAGCAGCCAACCGCCGAGGCCGGCTCCGAGCCCGGCACCGATTGGAGGTAAGGTGGCGAGCCACCCGCTTTGCGCCACCGTGAAATGCCGTTCCTGGACCAGGTACAGGAATGACCAGTTGGCCAGCAGGAAGAAAACGTAATTCAGAATCGCATAGGAGGCTGTCAGCAGCGTCAAATCCCGTAGCGGCACCCGGGTGCGCAGGCTTTTGTCTGGCCTCATTGATAGATCTTCGGCCGCGGCCAGCTCCCCCAATTCCTCGCCCGTGACCGAGGGGTGCTCGCGTGGTGTGTCGCGCGCATACCAGGCCCAGGCCAGCACGAGTCCGAGCGCGGGCAAGGCGGTCCAGAACAGCGCGCGCTGCCAACCGATTGCCAGCGTCAGAGCGACGATCAACGCCGGAGCGATCGCCGCGCCCAGCTGCGCGCCCATGGACTGGATGCCATTGGCGAGTCCCCACCGACGTTCCGGCAGCCAGGCCCTGACAACGCCGGCGCCCACGGGCCAGAGAGGGGCCTGCGCCAACCCGAGCGTGAACTGGGCCAGGAACAGCGCGGCAAACAGTGCCCCTCCCGTGAGTACCGCAGGTGCCAGTGGGGTGGCAATCGTTGCCGCGACTGCGATGGCGCCCGCCACCGCCAGCGTGCTGCGCGCTCCGAATCGCTGCCCTAAGCGTCCGCCGACGATCTGCCCCGGCGTGTATGCGAGCAGGAACGCCCATTGGATCCAGCCGATCTGCATCTGGCTGAGCGACAGCTCGGGCATGATGCGCTCAGCCGCGATCGTCACGCCCTTTTGCTGGAAGTACGCGATGGTCCCAAAGCCCACCAGCATCGCGAATATTCGCCATCCGACACGGGACTTGCCGAAGCGCGAGGACGGTTCCAAGAAAGCTTCTATTCGAGGCCGAGCCGCTCGGCCACGTAGCGGCGAATATCCAGGCTGTAGTCTTCCATTGGCGCGTAGTAACCGTGTTGGTGCGGACGCGCGGCAATACCGCGCTGCACGCTCTCGCAGATCGCCCAGTCCTGGCGGTTAGTAATGTCCCAGAACTCCACGGCGTCCGACGGATCGAAACCGGCGCTGGCGAGCGCCTCGGGCGCAAACAGGAACTGGCATTCAATCAGCGTCTGTTCCGGACCCGCAGGTCTGAGGATAAAGGCCGCGACATGGTCGCAACTGAGGCTGATGAAGAGATTCGGGTAGAGCACTTCGCCGAAATGCCGCAGTCGTTCGGCCTCGTTGAGACCCGGAAAAGGCTCGCGAGCGGTCTTGCCGCTGCTGGTGAAGGTATAGGCGCCGTCGCGATGGGGGATGCCTTGCGCCCATTGCAGATCGTTGCCGCCGTTGTGCCGGAAGGCCGGCACGATGTCGCACAGTTCCGGATGCACGCCACCGCAGTGATAGCACTCGTTGTAGTTCTCGACGATGATTTTCCAATTCGCCGCAACGTCGTAACGAATCGCATGTCCGATACTCAGGCGAGCCAGCGGATAGCGCTCAGTGCGGGCGGGGACTTCACCGAGCTGCTCGCTCAGCGGCTTGGCTATGGCGGGCATCAGATGCACGAAGATGAATCCGCCCCAGGTCTCCACCCCTACCGGATACAGCGACAGCCTGGTGCGATCCAGACCCTCGATGTACGGGGTCGCGATCAACTCGCCGTCGAGGCTGTAGGTCCAGGAGTGATAAGGACAGCGGATTCGCCTGCCGCCCACGACGCCGCCCTCGGTCGCGCGGCCGGGAAGCGCTGTGCCGCACAGCTGCGCGCCGCGATGCCGACAGACATTGTAGAAGCCCCGCAGGCTTCCGGCCTCATTGCGCACCAGCAGGATGCTTTCCCCGGCGACATCCAGCACCTTCGAGCTGCCGGAGGCCGGCAGCTCGCTCTCGCGTCCGACGCAGGTCCACTCGCGGCAGAAAATGCGTTCTCGTTCCCTGGCGTATATGTCAGGCGAGCGGTAATACTCGGAAGGCAGCGTCTTTTCCAGCGCGACAGGACTCATCCCTCACCTCCTCCCGCGTCACTGCCTGCCACCAGCGGCACCAGCGGCACCAGCGGGAAATCGCGCCGATAGGGCCGCCTTTCGCTTAAACCGAGTTCCCGGCCGATCAGGTGACCGCTGTGAATCGCATGGACTATAGCGCCCGGTGCAAGCGCGTCACCGGCACGCTGAACGGAGAGTACACCCGCCGCGGGGATATCCGTCGCGCGCTCTTCGAGTGCCGATAGCAGCTCGTCCCGAGGCGTCCTCATGCCTACGATCAGGATCGAGCGGCAGCTGAGCCGCAGCTCCTCGGCCGTAAAGACATGCTTCATGATCGCCGTCTCCCCGTCGAAGGCGGACAGCAGATGCAGGGTGGTGACGGGCACCGCACGTCGCGCGAGCGCCCGATGCACCAGCGGCAACTCATTGGTCATGATCGTCCAGGCAGAGGCATGTCCGGCTGGCGTCGCATAGCGCACCGGAATTCCAAGCCCGGCCAGGTGTTCGGTCAGGACGCCGCCCATGTAGTAGTTATCGAAATCGAATATGAGAGTAGGTCCTTCCGGAAGTCGACCGGCCGCGATGTCGTCAGGCGTGAATACCTCCGGATGATCAAGCTGGCCCAGGGGCAGCTCCATCGTTGCGTACAGCATCCGCGTCCATCGCGCGCCGGTGGCGACGACCACGCGGTCCGGTGCCAGCTCGATGATCTCATCGACCCCGACCGGGCTGTCCAGGTACATCTCGATGTTCGGCAGGGCGTTGAGCCTGCCGAGGCGGTAATCGAGCACACGACCCCAGGTGGCAAGTCCGGGCAGCCGCGTCTCAAAGGTCAGCCGCCCGCCTGCGGCGTGCCCGGCTTCGACCAGCGTCACGTGATGGCCGCGCCTTCCTAAGGTGAGTGCGCACTCGAGGCCGGCCGGTCCGGCGCCGATGACGAGTACCCGCTCTGCCCGCGCGGCCCGATCGACCCGCTCAGGATGCCAGCCGCGGCGCCACTCCTCGCCGGCCGTCGGATTTTGAGTACACCGAACCGGCACACTGTCGTGCCAGCTGGAAATACAGATATTGCAGCCGATGCACTCGCGAATCTCATCCACGCGCCCTTCCCTGATCTTGCGCGGCAGAAAGGGATCAGCGATCGATGGACGCGCGCCGCCAATGAAATCGAGGATGCCGCGCCGGATCTGCGACACCATGGTGTCTGGCGATGTGAAGCGGCCCACTCCGACCACCGGCTTGCGCGTCAGGCGCTTGACGAACTCAATCACGGGCTCATGGCTGCCTTCGCCCGTGAATCGCGAGGCGGAGCAATCCGTTGGGCTTGAGTCCAGCTTCACATCGAACAAGTCGGGACAATCGGCCAGCAGGCTGATCACCTCGTGGGCCTCGGATTCCGCATTGCGACCGGGACGCGCCCGCAATTCCTCCAGGCTGATCCGCAGCGCAACCCCGCAATCCTTGCCGACCGCATCCTGGGTGGTCTCGATCATCTCGCGCACGAAACGCACCCGGTTCTCGATGACCCCGCCGTATTCGTCACTGCGCTGGTTATATTCGGGCAGCAGGAACTCGTAGCCCAAATACCCCATTCCCGCGTACACGTAGACGATGTCGAAGCCGGCGGAGCGGGCTCTGCGAGCCGCCTCCGCTTGCCACTTCAGTACCTCGCGCAGGTCGCTCCGGTCCATGCTCTTGGGCCGAAGATTGCCCATGAAGCCGATGTGCGTGGCCATCCAGGGAGTGCCGGACGGCGATAGCGGCGGCAGCCGACTGGCGCGATTCATCACGCACGCACCGCCGTGCCAAAGCTCCACCCCTGCCAGCGCGCCGTGCCGATGCACGGCCTCCGTCATGAGCGCATGCGCGCGGATATCGTTGTCATCC
>Ga0181516_10001714_pt1 | contig 16502 bp, 19 predicted proteins | sample PEATcosm2014_Bin_25_FD_121104 | JGI IMG/M metagenome (GOLD analysis project Ga0181516, IMG submission 121104) | Peatland microbial communities from MTU Mesocosm Facility, Houghton, MI, USA - PEATcosm2014_Bin01_10_metaG | ecosystem: Environmental > Terrestrial > Soil > Wetlands > Peat | place... | reverse complement strand
GCTCGTGGTCACCGCCGTCAAGATGATCAATCACGCCAAAGTTCGACGAGTCTTGCGCGCCCACCTGGCCGAAGCGGTCACGTTCGCCCTGACCGCACTGGTCACCGTGGCCGTGAACCTCGTAACGGCCATCGAGGTCGGCCTCGCCGTCGCCGCCGTGCTCGCGCTGCGAGCGGTTGCCTCGGGATCGGGCGCCACACAAGAAGGCTTGTCCGAATACCACGACGGACCGATTGACGAAACGGAGTTGTTGGCCGAACACATCGCCATCATCCGGCTCGACGGTGCACTCTTCTTCGGCGCCACGTCGAAATTCGAAGAATCCATCAACCAGGTCAAGAGCGTCGCGGTCGTCATCTTCCGACTGAAGGGCCTCACGCTCATTGACTCGTCCGGCGCCCAGGCGTTCGCGCGTATCGTCGACTCCCTGGAGTCTGCCGGTACCGTTGTCTTGATTAAGGGCGCGAGGGCCGAACACGGTGCCATCCTTTCGGCGGCGGGCGTGTTTTCGCAGTTGGAGGAACGAGGTCACGTCTTCGACGACTTGCCCGCAGCCATCGCTCACGCCCGTCATCACGTTGAGCAACTCGGCTATATCGGCGAAGCGACTGACTAGCCAAGCGGCGGATCTCGGAAGGAACAACCAGCGCACCGCAACCGACGTACGAGCCGTCCGAAGAGTGCCTGGCGACACCCCCACTACCCTCTATCGCCAGGCACCTCTTGTTGGACTTAATGCGAATGGCCCCTCGTAAATCTCACCGTTCCGAAGCAAGTCTCGCCGGTCGACTTGTGAAAGCCCTTCGAAACACCAGTGCAAGCTCTGTGTTTTCGATTCGCTTCGCACTGCGTCACTCAATCGAGGCGGGATTCAAATTGTCGGCGCTCTACGAAGGAGAGATGAATTTCCTTGCACGGTGAGGCGTAGCCTCACCGTGCAAGCTCGAACAGGCTTGCCCCGACGTCTCCTCGAACGCGTCAGAGGCGATCCCTCGCGGCGTGCTGGTAATGGGCGCACACGGCGCGGCGTTCACGACTCCGATTGCTGCGTTGCGGGTCACGACACACACTGACTTTCGTCCAGCTTCACCGCCGAGGTCACTCGAGTCGATGTCGCCTCGTTTCACCAACGCGGCATCGACTCGCGAGTCAGTCGTGCGGCGACCTTAACTATCACCTCGTCGTGGGGAAGCGATTGGTACGAATGTGCGAGCTGACAATCCGCCTTGGTGAGTGCGACGGCGTCGAGCACCGCCCGCGCCCCGTGGCGCAGAAGTTCCGAACGACTCAACTCAAGCTCTCGCACCAGGACGTCGAGGTCATCAACCACACGATCGTCGAGTTGGACGAGGACCATATGCTACTTCACATGGTCCATGTCGATTGCCTCGAACGCTTGAACCATTCCTCCGTCTTGCGCCTAAGGTCTCTCTGACCGCAAACACGTTGGTCAGCCATCAATTGATCGAGAAGAGAGTCATCGTGTCCCAGCCACTTAACGTCCTGCGAAATTCCGTAGAGCACCTGCGATCTGTCATCGAATCAGCCACGAATCTTGATCCTGACGCACCCGCCTACCCCGCGGAGTGGTCGATCGCCGACACTCTGTCGCACATTGGTTCGGGTGCAGTCATCTTGAAGCAACTCTTGGAGGACGCCATCTCCGGAAGCGAGGCCGACGCCGGCTTCAATCAATCAGTGTGGGACGCTTGGAACGCCAAGACCCCGATCGACCAAGTGAAGGACGGACTGACGGCCGACCGCGCACTGCTCGAGGCGTTCGAAGCCGTACCCGAAGAGCAACGGAAATCCTTTCGCCTGAAGTTCGGACCCTTTGACCTGGATTTCAACGGTTTCGTCGCGTTGCGACTCGGTGAGCAGGCGCTACACACTTGGGACATCGAGGTGGCCCTCGATCCCTCGGCGACCCTGTCGAGTGACGTTGCAGAGGTCGTCCTCGAAGGTCTCGGCCGACTCGTCGGTTTCTCGGGTAAAGCCAACGGCAAGACCCAAGATATTAGGGTCCGCACGACGGAACCCGTGCGCGATCTCACGATCGTGTTCGCCAGTGATTCGCTGAGCCTAGTGACGGCAACGCACTCCGAAGTGATCGATCTTGAACTACCGGCCGAGGCCTTCATTCGTCTCGTCTACGGCCGACTCGACTCTGACGAGGGGAACGACACGCTGGACGACCTGATTTCGGCCTTCCCAGGTTTTTGACCCCACGGCAAGGACCAAGTCCTGTTCAGTGTTCCCAGGTTGTCCGCGCGAAGTTACCTTCGGATGATACTTTCCTCGTAGAAAGGTATCATCACCGTCCGCGCATGGAGGTCTGTCATGGAAGAAGAAGGGGAGTCTTTGGATCTAGTTCAACCGCCCATGGAAGGTGACTCGTCAAGCATCCAGGATTCGCCTGACGTCGACCCGGTTCTCGCGTTCGCGCTGGCAGTGACGCAGCGCCAGGAACGTCACCGCATGAACCGTCGTCGGTACTTCATGGCAGCAACCGCTGTGCTGGTCACGGTCGTGCTCGTGCTCGTCTTTGTTGGCGCGAGCGGACCCAACTCCAAGGATGCGGCCGCCCAAGTCGAGCTCGGTGCTCGCACCACGCTGGCCGCGGGTTCAACAACCATTTCCATCAGCGGTTCGTTCAGCGACGATGGCCAGCAGTTCCCGGTGACGGGTTCGGGTGTCGCGGACCTTTCGACGAACGTCGAGAACATGACGCTGAACTTCAACGCAAGTGGGACCGCGATACAAGAGTCCATCCTCACCAACGGGCAGCTCGTCTACATGCAACTTCTTGGAAACGGTCAGAATGAAATCTCCCAGTTGATCCCCGGTAAGGATTGGGTTCAACTTCCAGTCAACCTCTCCGCCTCGTCCGGGGCCGAAGGAACGACTCAGAACATAGCCACTCAATTGCAGCTTTTGGCGAGCCAAGGAAACTCAGTTGTCGCACTCGGATCGTCCACCATTAATGGTCAGCCAGTGACGGGTTACCAGGTAACGATTTCACACCAGGCCATGGTCGCCGCGACCAAGAGCGCCCTCAAGGCCGCCGGTACCCAAGCCACCACTGAACAAAGTATCCTCGATCAGTCATCGTTGAGCCCGCCCGTCATCAAACTGTGGATTGGTTCCGACCACCTTCTCGCGCGAGAAGAAGTCACCATGAACGTAACGTCGGTCGGGACCACCATCACGGGCGACGTGACGTTCGACTTCTCGAATTATGGCAGTCCCGTTTCCGTGTCGTTCCCAGCGTCCGGTCAGATCGCTTCGTATAGCGACTTCTTGACGGCGGCCAATTCTTCTTCCAGCGCATCCAGCTGATCGCTCAGAGAAACAATCCCAGCTACTCAAACTGCTAGCCCTTGACGAAGCCCGCCAGATGCTGTGCCGCGTCTCGCGAGAGGTCGGGGTGGATGTTCGGAATGGCCTCAGTGGCGTGCATCGTGCCCAGGATGACACGGCCTCGAGCATCGACGCCAGCGGCGAGAAGTCGCCGGTACATCGCGATCCCTTCGTCACGCAACGGGTCACACTCGTTGACGCTGATGATGACCGGCGGCAGACCCGCGAGGTCATCCTCACTCGCGAAGTACGGCCACGCCAGCGGATCACGGTTGTCGTGGTGTTCGGCGCCGTAGGCAATGACCATGGCGTTGCCGTTCAGATTGATGAAGATGCCGTTGTTCTCGACGGTGCTCGGCAGGTCGGGATCGGGGTACTCGCCCAGGACGTACGGGGCGAAGGCGTAGAGGCCCTTGACGAGGTTGATCTCGCCCGAACGCTTCAAGGCCAGTCCGGTGGCCAGGGTCAAGTTGCCTCCGCCGCTTTCGCCGGCCACGACAACCGAGGAGGGATTGACACCGAGTTCGTCCGCGTGTTCGTGCGTCCATCGCAGTCCCGAGAGGCAGTCATTGAGTCCACCCGGGAAGGGAGCGAGTTCCGGCACGGAACTGGGCTGAAGGGAATTACGAAAATCGACCATCACGACGACGACACCGTGGTGGGCGATCATCTTGCCAAAAGCCCGATAATTGCCCCACAACGCAGTGCCCGTCGCCATACCGCCACCGTGGATGTAATAGACGCACGGCAAGAGCTCCTCATTGTCGGGACGAATGACCTGCAGGTTGATGCTGTTCCCATCGGGCTGGGAAACGATCGAACGAAGCTCGACCCGCAGTCCCTTGGAGGACACGATGGACTCGTCGTCACAGGCTTCGAGGACCTCGCGGATGAATGCCGCGGCCGCCAGCCTCTCGTCGGTGTTTGCTTCGGCTAGTGCCTCGTCGCGTGTCGCGAAGTCGATGGTCTCCTCGGGTGGAATGAAGTCGAGGGCCATCTTGACCCGTGGGTCGATGCGCGGATCCGCGTGATGGTCGTATGCCATGTGGTTCGTTCCCCTCTTATCAAGATCTTCGAACCGAAATGTACCATCGTCGCGGTCGTTCTCCGTCGCCTGCGGCACCGCCATACTTACACCAGCGGCTCGCCTGTTTCCAGGAAGGTCTTGAGACTCGAAAGTACCGAGGGCCAACCATTACGTACCATCGTGGCCGCGACGCTGCCGACTTCGAAATTGTCGTGGATGACCGTAAGCTTCACCTTCTCCCCCACCGGTTCCAGTTCGAAGGTCACTCGCGAGCGTTGCTCGTTGGTGAGTCGGGCAGCAGTGTCCTCATCCACCTTCATCCGCTCCAGCAGCTCGGGCGTGAACGTGTGCCACGTGTACGCGAGTCTTGTGAAGGGGACTGCTTCGAGGACGACTTGGTCGGGATGGGCGATGATGATGCCCTTGTTGTCCCAGACCATTGGCGATCCAACGTGCCAATCGGTCTGAAAAGTGGTTTGCCACCACCGCCCAGTGAACGACGGTTCGGTTAGTGCCTGCCACAGACGTTCGGGTGTGGTCTTGATGTACGTCGTGTAGACGAATTCTGGTCGTTCCATGGGTGGTGCCTCCAATGTGTGCTTGAGGTCCGAGAGTGCTCGGACCCGGGAGTGGTCGTACTGATTGATCCATCGTTCAGCAATCTCGTTGATAGGTACAGGGTTTAGGTAGTGGAGCCGTTCACGCCCGCGTCGCACGGTTGTGATCAGGTTGGCGGCCTCAAGGATCGCGAGATGCTTGCTCACCGCTTGACGCGACATCGTCAAATCCACGCATAACTCGATCAGACTTTGCCCATTACGGGCGTTCAAGCGATCGAGCAGGTGACGTCGACTCGGGTCGGCCAAGGCCTTGAAGACGTCACCCGTGACCGGCTCCACGTTGAGAGTTAGAACTTCAAGTCGTCTGGAAAGGGCGTACCCTTGCCAGTCTCTTGGAGACTCTTGAGGCTCAACAGGAAGTACGCCCACCGGGCACTGCAATGGGCCATGAACTCACCTGCTTCGCGCCAGCCGCTATGCGCGAACATCACCACGGTGTCGTCACCGCTCGCCTTCAGGTCGAAGGAAATCTTGGTGCCCACCCATTCATCGGCGCCCTCGACGCACGTCCAATTGACGTGACCGTCGGAATCGAGTCGAGTGACTTCCATGACCGCAGCTGGCTGAGGTTCGCCAAAATAGAAGGCGAGTCGGCCGCCCACCTTCGCCTCACCCTTCACTCCCTCACGGGTCCACCAGTCAGAAACGCCTTCGGCCGTGGACACGGCCTTGTAGACGCTGTCCAGCGGAGCCGAAATGACCACACGATGCCCTATATCTGGCATTTGTTGCTCCTTTCATCGTTTGCCGACCTGTTCGCGGACGATATCCCGCAAAAGTCGGATACTGAAGTATAGGCAACTATATGGTTGCTTGTCAAGTCCCTCTTGCGGTTTTTTATAAGGAATGGAAGAGGACGATGGCAGAACCTGCGTGACACGCCGTGGAATGCGTCATCGAGTCTGTCCGCGGTGAGAACCTTCATGTCCACCACCCTTGATCTCGCACGTTTCCCGACACTGGACCACCCTGGGAGGCTTCTGGTCAGCCGGACGACCTAGAGCACCTCCTTCTCTGCGCATCGCAGATCTGGCGTAGGTGATCAAAAGGAGGAGTGACTCACGTCCTGCGGTGTCACGCCGCAGTATCTTCACACTTCGATCTCTTAGGAAGCAACCTAGGATTGACTACCTGTGACGATCGGCATGATCTTCGAAGAAGTCCGATGAGCCGAGCACCAACGCACTTCGTGTTCGTGAAGAAGAGACAAATCAACCAGTCGGGCCGCTGGTCCGCGACGCTCGTCGTGGCCCTGACCACCATTGCTTTGGTGTTGACATCCAGCGCTTCCGCGAGCGTCGTGCCCGACTCCAAAATAGCCATCAGTCAGACGGGTCTGCACGTCTTTTCAGTCAACGGACGTCAGTTTGGGATAACGACGGCGATCCACGTCCTCTCCTTCAATGGCCCCCAGTATTCGATCACCGTTGGTCTGGCCCACCACGAGATCGACGGTGGACTCCAGACAACAAGTTCCATGTGCCAGGGCACGCCGGATTGCGTGGCAGCCGTCAACGGCGACTTCTTCGATCTCAATGCGGCGGGCCCACCGGGTCCGGGAGACGAGGTCGGCGGCATCATTCAAGACTGCGCTCTGCTCCATAGTCCAGAGGTCTCACACCAGCAGGTCAACCTCGACGGACACACAGTCAGTAATGGACTCAACTGGGCTAGCACGTTGACGGTCAACGCCAGCACGGTTCCCATAACGGCCGTCAACCAAGAAATACCGCTGTCCTACAGCAACGTGAGTCTCCCCCTCGCGGGAACTCTGCTCTACACGGCTCCCTATGCGCTGGCCATCCCGACGTTGGGAGGTCGGACCACCTACGTGTTCAGCCAAGGTGACGCGACGGTCAGTCCCACCACGATCAATGCCTCCGCCACACTGACTTTCGTTGGCTCGACCACGCAGGCCGTGCGGGTGAGTTCCGATGATGTCGATATTTCCGCACCCGCGGGATCCTCGCTCGCCGCCCTCCAGCCTGGTGATACCGCGAGCTTGGCGACAACGTCCTCGGCGGGCTGTGACGACATTGGCGGACATCCGATTCTGCTCAATCAGGGCACCGTAGTGCCCGTCGTGAGCGGGGACACGTATCTGGCGAAGCCCTACGCGCGCACGGTAATCGGTTGGACGGCCACGGGTGTGACGATCCTCATGACCGTTGACGGCAAGGATGCTCAGTCCGGTGCGACGGTCGACCAGTTGGACCGTGTGCTCGAGGCGCTGGGCGTCGTGACCGCGATCGATCTCGACGGAGGCAACTCCACCACGTTCTTCGCCGAGGGTCGTGTCCTCAATAGGCCATCGCGGGGAAACGAACATCCGGTGTCAACGGGGCTGCTAGTGATACGTACTCCCTAGCACTATCACTTTGAACTGGTCTGCTGCCCGGTCACTCGATCGGGTGCCGAACCTGAAATTCCGAAAAAGTGGTAGCCACTTCTTGAAATTCTTTGCAATAATTGGCCCGCGTTGTCGATTCAGTCGTTCTTCATTCGTCGTCATGGTGCGGGGATTCCCGTATCGAACAGAGGAGCTGCAATGTCAGAGTATTTGATTTTGATCTACCAAGATGAGTCCGACCCAGCGTGGGCCGATCCCGACACCGGCCCGCAGCTGATGAAGGAGCACATGGCGTTTGGTGAGAAGCACGGCGCGAGCCTGCGGGGAGGAAATGCCCTGCACCTCACCAACAGCGCTACAAGCCTGCGTCACGACAAGAGTGGCAAGGTGACCGTCACCGACGGCGCCTTCGCCGAGACGAAGGAGGCGCTCGGAGGCTACTACCTCATCGAAGCCGCTGACCTCGACGAGGCACTCGCCATCGCCAGAGACGTACCGGCCCCCACCGGTGGGGTTGAAGTCCGACCCATCATGCCGACCTGATTTCGACCCGTACTGAAGCCGAAGTCGCGGTCGCTGAGGCGCATCGCAATGAGTGGGCCTACGTGCTCGCCGCCACGGTGAGGGTTACGCGTGACATCGACGCCGCCGAAGAGTGCGTGCAGGATGCGTACGCGCGTGCCCTTACCGACTGGACCACGAACGGCATTCCGCTCAACCCTAGCGCGTGGCTCACAACCGTGGCTCGCCGTCTCGCCATCGACCTGGGACGCCGACACGTAACGCACGATCGGCTCGTTCCCTTGCTCGTGGCGGATCTTGACGGCGAGAGTGAACAAACGGACGCCGGCGACGTCGGCGACGACCGGCTTCGGCTCATCTTCACGTGTTGTCATCCAGCACTTGACCTCGAGTCCCAGATCGCTCTGACCTTACGATTCGTCTGCGGGCTCACCACCTCAGAGGTGGCGCGCGCATTTCTCATCAAGGAGTCAGCCATGGCGGCGCGACTGACCCGCGCCAAGAAGAAGATTGCGATCTCAAGAATTCCCTATCACGTCCCCGACGCAGCCGAATTGCCTGATCGAATCGAGGCGGTACTTGAAGTGGTGCACCTGGTATTCACCACCGGTCATACCGCACCCTCGGGCACGTCACTCGTGCGCGACGATCTGACTAGCCGTGCCCTGCAACTAGCCAGGATGCTCCGAGACCTTCTGCCAGAAGACGCCGGCGTCGCGGGACTGCTGGCACTGATCCTGCTCTCGGACGCTCGTCGGAACGCACGGGTCACCCAGGCCGGCTCATTGGTATTACTCGAGGACCAGGACCGGGAAAAGTGGGACCATGACTTCATACGCGAAGGAATTGGATTAGTCCGCGAAGCCTTGACCCACCGTCCGCCAACACGATTCACCCTCATGGCCGCCATCGCCGCGGTGCACGCCGAAGCGCCGTCATTCTCCGAGACCGACTGGGGAGAAATCGTCGCGATTTACGATCTCCTGGTGTTCACCTGGCCATCGCCGGTCGTCGCCCTCAATCGAGCCGTCGCCATAGGTTTCGCCGACGGTCCTCTCGCGGGCCTGATGGCGCTCGACGAACTCTCCGGTGATCCCTTTCTCGCTCACTACACCTACTACGAAAGCGCCCGAGCGGATTTTCACTCTCGACTCGGGCACCGTGAGCAGGCATTCGCCTCCTACGAACTGGCACTGCAACTCACCAACAACGCGGTCGAGCGTGAGTTCCTTCAAGAACGCCTCGCTCGGTTTACGACGGGGGGTGCCGAGTCTGGCCCGTCGGGGGCCAGTGAACAACGACATCACGACCAGTCCCACTTGACCCCAACGCGCATGAACTACATTCGCGACTCTAAGGAGACAACATGAACAAGCAAGAAATTTGGAAGCACATTCATAGCGAGAGAGAGCAGATGGTCGATACCTTGAGATTGCTCGCGCCCGAACAATGGTCCGCCCCGACCTGGTGCGGCGCATGGGACGTCAAGGAAGTGGTCGGTCACCTCCTCATGGCGGCGGAACAGACAATCCCCAACTTCTACAAGGAACTCGCGGGGGCGGGCTTCAGCTTCACCAAATTCACGAACCAGGGTGTGAAGAAATTCGCCGTCCTCGAACCCGCGGCGCTGATTGAACGGCTGCAGGCTCGAACTACCACCACCAATCATCCCCCCGCTCCCGTGATCGCCATGCTGGGCGAGATCATTGTCCACGGTGACGACATACGCCGACCCTTGGGGATCACCCACCACTCACCCGAGGCGGCCTTGCTGGCTGTCGCCGACAATTGGAAGAAGTCCAACCTGCTGATCGGTGCGAAGCGTCGCATCACCGGCGTTCAGTTACGCGCCACCGACACGACGTGGTCACACGGATCCGGTCCCCTCGTGTCTGGACCATTGCAATCACTCATACTCGCAATGACCGGCAGGAAAGGTGCCCTTCCCGATTTGAGTGGTGAAGGCGTCGCGGTGCTGGCTGCTCGTGACTGAACGCATTGCTGCTCACGTCATGCTTGCGGCGAGATGGGGTGCCGGTAGCTGAGTAGCTTTGCAGTCGAGCGACGACGGAGCATTGTTCCTGATTCAAGTTTCGTCACGTCTTGCATGACGTGCCGACGCCAAAGTGCCAACGGTCCATGCCAGTTGAGCTCGGACGGCATGGAAATTGTTCACCGATACACGGCCGCTGCTTCTCTACGGGTTGGGCGTTCACAGCCGACGTCGTCGCTCGGTTCCCCGGTAACATGAGGATCAACGAGCGAAAGTGTAACCATGTCTGGGACGAAGTCACGACATGTAGTGGACGAACGTGGATTGAGTTTGATTTCACTTCTGTTGGTCGTGATCATCCTCGGCGTCATGATGGTTCTTACCATCGACAGCTTGGATGGAACGGGCCTGCCCGCGTCGGAATCCAAGGGCTCGACCTCGACCCTCGTTACGTCCACTGGTGCGGGTGGCATCGTGACCCAGGCAGCGGTCTCCGCCTGCGAGGCCGACTACTCGTCCATCGAGACTGCGATCGTGACGTATTTTTCTGACAATGGCAAGCCGCCCGGGCCAGGGACCTCGTGGGCGACGTCGAATCCCTCCGGCGCGCCAATAATGCAGTCCTGGCCGTCGGGAGCTCCAAATTTCACTTTCACGTGGAACGGCACCGTGCTGATCGTCACTCCGCGTTACGGACCGGCGTCATCGGACTCGGTGGGAACGAGCACGCCTCGCACTGGCTGCTATGCCGCCTAACACGAAGTAGCAGCTACGACCAGTTGCTGACATCGCAAATCGCTCCCACCCGGTGTCGCGACATGCTCGTCGGTGCCCTCTTACGGTCACCTTCTGCGTTTTCGACGTTTGGAAGCTCTTCGCTCGCCACTCTCTTCCTCCGACACCCCGAGGAGGACCATACTGAAGAGATGCGTCCGTCGCGATCTCGCCGTGCTGAAAGCGTCTCTGGTGACGAGTAACGCCGCGGGAGTCGAACCGGTTGCCGGCTCATCTACTCCGACCTCGAGCGACGCCAACGCCGTCACCACGAACTCGAGGGAACCCGCCCTGGTCGTCAGGAGTCTGACCAAGGTCTTCGGTGATCGAACTGCCTTCTCCGACGTCTCCTTCGAGGTCGCCCACGGCGAGGTCTTCGGTTTTCTCGGGCCCAACGGCGCCGGAAAAACCACGACGGTACGCACGCTCGGCACGCTTATCGCCCCCACCTCGGGATCGGCAACCGTCGCGGGCATTCCACTGAGCGCAGAAAACGGCATCGAAATCCGCCAGCGAATCGCGATCATGCCCGAGTCCCCCGGTCTCTACAACCGCCTGTCGGTCACCGAGAACCTGGAATACTTCGCGGCCCTTTTCGGTTTGCAGCACCCGGCGTCTCGCATACGGGACGCTCTCGAGGCGGTCAATCTGACCGATCGGGCCCACGACGTGTGCGGCGGTCTCTCCAAGGGTCTTCGACAGCGCGTAGGTCTCGCGCGCACGTTGATGAGTGATCCACAAGTCATGTTCCTCGACGAGCCCACCTCGGGCCTTGATCCAGTCGCGGCGCTCGAAGTGCATAATCTCATCAACGCGCTTCGTCAGAAGGGCGTGACAATATTCTTGACCACGCACCGACTCGACGAGGCCGAGAAGCTCTGTGACCGGGTAGCAATTCTCAACACCACCCTTCGAACGGTCGGCCGCCCCACCGACCTTCGGACCCAGATCTTTCACAATGCCCTTCTCGTGCGGACCCTCGCAGCCCTGAAGGACCCCGGCACGCTCTTCGGCGCCATTGCCGACATCACCGAGTGGCACTCCAGCGAGCCCGGACGATACGAGCTCGTCGTCGCTGACATCACCCTTGCGGCACCAAAGATCGTCCGCGCGCTCGTAAACGCGGGCGCCGATGTACTTTCCATCGGCGAGAACGAACACTCCCTCGAGGACGTGTACCTCGCCCTCGTCAACGAGACAGGTGAGGCGCCGCAATGAAGAGCTTTAATTCCGCTCGATTCATGGCTGTGGTGAAGAAGGAGTTGCGCGATTATCGGCGCAAGAGGTCAATCATCGTCACGATGATCATTCTGCCCTTCATGTTTCTCATCGAACCGGTCGTCGCGATCTTCATCGTTCCCTCGTCGTCGAACGTGGCGGGCGTGCGTAATTACGTCGTCTTGCCCATCATCTACTTGCTGCTGATCCCGAGCATTATGCCGAGCACCGTGGCGGCCTTCACCGTCTTGGGCGAACGCGAACAAGGCACGCTCGAACCTCTACTAACGACGCCGATTAGCCAGGAGGAGTTCATCGCGGGCAAGGCCGCGGCGGTTCTCCTGCCGACGATGGTGCTTTCCTACGCGGTGTACGCGCTCTTCCTGTTGGCCGCCGAACTGTTCGCCAAACCGATCGTGTCCTCAGCGATCTTCGACCAAGGGTCGTTACTGGTCGTCCTCATCGTGTTGGCGCCCCTACTCGCGTGCTGGTCCATCGCCGTCGGCATGGCGGTCTCGGTACGGGCGACCGATATCCGCGTCGCCCAGCAGCTGGGATCGCTGGCGAGCATCCCTCCCGTGGTGCTGATCTTGATCCTCGCCGTGGGTGTGCTGCACCCGACGATGTCAGTCGCCTTGATCTTCGCCTTGGCCCTGTTGGCCATTGACGTGCGCGCCATACGGATCGTGGCGCACATGATGAACCGGGAGCGGCTGGTCACCGGGTCCAAGGCGTCACCGTCGGTGCCGACCACGGGCCTCCTAAGTCGACTTCGTAATCGCTGAATCTCCTCACCGGTACGAGCCGCGTCAAGGTCGACGAGATACGAGGATGTAAAGTGTCCTTGACTTTTCCGGTGAATGTAAAGTACGCTTTACATTATGGAAAACGAGGTCCGCGAGTACCGCCGAACGAGGGAGCTGTCCCAAGCCGAGTTGGCGGACGAGTTAGGCGTGTCGCGCCAAACCATTATCGCCATCGAGAGCGGTCGGTATTCGCCGTCGCTCCCCCTGGCCTTTCGGATCGCTCGATTCTTCGACGTGCCAGTAGAGAAGTTGTTCAACCCTTCCGAGGAGGTAGATACATGACCCGAATCAAGCACCCGAGACTGATCGCCCCGCTCAGCACCCTCGCGGTGGGCTCATCAATAGCAGTGGCGGTGGGAATCGGCTACACGTGGACCGGGGCAATCATTGCCGAAATCGTGGTCGTCCTGGAATCAATCGGCTACTTCGCCCTCACCGGATCCAAGAGTGACGTCGGTGCCATCTACGGCCAGCGTAGGGACGAACGCCAAGGTCAAGTTCTCCTGCGGGCCTCACGACTCGCCATGATCGTCATGTTCGCAGTCGTGTTCGTGATCACCTTGTTCACCCTGGCTTCGAAGGGGAGCTACTGGCAGGTGGATGTCGTCGGGAGCGTCGGCGGCGTGTCGTATTTCATCGGACTCTTAATTTACGGTGAGCACGATGAGAGCGCTCGCGGAGCGCAACGGGGCATCATGTCGAGTGAGGTCATCGCTGAATCCAGTGACAACGGCGTCACCCCACCATTGTGAAAACCGGCTCGTCCACGCGAACGTCAACGGGCCAGCGAGGCGCGTGGAGGCGTTCGACGTCGCCGGGGACGAGTGCGTCCTCGCGCTACCGACCGCGACCGTTGCCATTAAAGGGAAAGATCTTCGTTCGGCGGCCGTCACTGGTCCGAGGCGCACTTGACGAGGACTGGCCAGGCTGCTTTTCGAACATGAAGCCATTGACTCGTCCACGGATCCGTTGCCAGGTGCTGGTCTGCGGGTCCGACTTCTCTCGTGACGCCGCTCGAACTCGAGGGACATCCTCGTCGGCGTGCAGGGGCGGCTGCGCCAAGAATGACTCGACGGGCGACCCGCCTTCGTCGGGGTCGGGTCGGTCGTAACGGGTCATTGTCGCAGTGTAACGACAGGTCTTTCGTGTTGCCAACGACGCGCTCTACCGTGTCGTTGCTGATCAACGCGACCCGGCTACCGAGGCCGTTCGTGGGGTGAGCCTCGGAGTCCACGCGACGTCAGTGCGGGCACGAAACCCTCAAGCCGGTGACCTGAAGCGCGACAGTCGTTTCGGATCAGAACGGCACACTCTGTGTCGATAGCTTGCTCTCGGGTCAGTTGGCTACGATCCGATTCGCAACCAGCGGCGATCGTAATTTCGTAATGCTGGGAACCGTGAGGGTGATGCCAACGAGGACGATCAGCGCGATCGCGGCACCCACCATGGTCGCAGTGATGCCGCACGTCGCGGCAATGGGGCCCACGATCGCCATGCCGATGGGCAAGAAGACCAGTGAGCCGAACCAGTCGTAGGCGCTGACCCTCGAGAGGACTTCGGTAGGGACCTCGCGCTGCATCGTCGTCGTCCACAACGTGCCAAAGACCGTCAGGCCGACTCCCGCGACGAAGCCTCCGCTCGCGATCACGTACACCGGAGCGCGAACGGCCAAGGCTACGAGGGGCCACGCCCAGGCGACCGTCACGACCGTCGCCACCAGGAGCGGTCTCTTCGGGTTCCAACGAAGCATCACCATGCCCCCGAGGACGGCGCCGGCGCCTTCGAGCGCGAGGATGAGTCCCCAGGCGGGCGCACCGCCCAACGACTGCTTGGCGATCACCGGCCCCAGGACGAAGATCGGCGCGAAGATCAACACGTTCACGCACGAGAATTCCACGACAATCACCCACAACCACGTGCGTGACCAGAATTCAGTCCAGCCACTTCGTAGTTGAAAGAGGAACGTCTCGACCGTTTCGCTGGCGACCCACTCGATGGAGATCAAGTACAGACTGGCGACGCTGATCGCGTAGGTCACGCCGTCAATTAGCACGGCCCAACCCGGATTGGACACGGCGATGATGACTCCCGCCAGCGCGGGTCCGATCACCCCCGCGATGGAACTTGACAAGCTGTTCAGTGCGTTCGCCTGGAGCAACCTGGCTTCCGAGACGACCTGGGGGACGAGTCCGGTCAAGGCCGGATTGAAGAACGCGGATCCAATACCCACCACCGCCGCCAGAGCCATGAAGCCCCACAGTGGCGGGGTGGCGAGCAGGATCCATGCTCCCAGACCGAGTTCGGCGAGTGTCCGCACGAGATCCGACGTGAGCATGACGACACGCCGGCTGAAGCGGTCGGCGATGACGCCTCCCACCAGGATCAAGATGACGACGGGCGCGAGCCCCGCGGCCGACACGAAGCCCACGTCGCTCGCCGTACCGTGTCGCAATACCGCAAAGGCAATGGCCACGGGCGCCATACCCGTGCCCACCTGCGAAGCCGTCTGACCGAGGAAGAACAAGAAGAAGTTTCGCTCCTTGAGCGCCCCCGCCCACTCGTTCACCTTCACCGGTCAAGCGTATTGCCTGCACCAGTGAATGCGCTGCCGGTGTGCACGGACACAATCGCCAACACACGACGACTCCGTCGCAGTGCAGCTCGAAGGTCGCGGCGACTTCTCGCTGCTACTTGGGCGTGGCGACGAAAACCGGAATCTCGCGTTCGGTCTTTTCCTGGTATTCCGCGTACGGTGGATACGCCGCGACCGCCCGCGCCCACCACTCCTGGCGCTCGATGCCGCTTACTTGGCGCACGACGACGTCGAAAGGTTCGGGTCCGTCCTGGATCGCCACTTCGTCGGGATGCGCCAACAAGTTGAAGTACCACACTGGATGGCTGGGCGCGCCGCCCTTGGACGCCACGAGGGCGTAGGCGCCGTCGTGCCACACGCGCATGAGCGGCGTCTTGCGTACCCGCCCACTGCGGTTTCCTCGAGTGGTCACGATGATGATTGGCAGACCAGTGTCGCGTAGTGTGTTCGCCCGCGCGCCCTTGGACTCCTCGTACTGGGACACTTGATTGCGGACCCACTCGGCGGGACTCGGCTCGTACTCCCCAAGGACAGGCATGGTCCCAATGTAGCCCCGCCGGCACTTGCTACGTTTCGAAGATGCAGCTTCGCTTCGCGGGAACGATCTGGGAGTGGCGTGGGCCGGCGCCGTATTACTTCGTCACCGTACCCGACGAGGAAAGTGCGGAGATTCACGCCGTGTCAGCGCTCGCCACCTACGGTTGGGGCGTCATACCGGTCCACGTCGAGATTGGTGCTACCGAGTTCGAGACGTCGCTGTTTCCGAAGGACGGCGCGTACCTCGTGCCACTCAAGGCGGCGGTGCGCACGCAAGAGCGCCTCGAAGTCGGTGACCGCATCGACATCGCCCTCACCGTGCGCCTCTCGAACTGATCATCGACAGTGAGAACGGGCCAGGCGCCTTCGATCAATTGAAACCCTATTAATACGGTGCAACGAGAACTCGAGCGGGCTTACAACGGCGACCGTCGGCCTTCGGGTTCGCGTCGGTCATACTTTGGCAATGGAAAGCGCGCAAGGCTCACTACGCCGAGCGGGCGCGGCCGATCTCGCGGGAGTGCTGGATCTCGACGAGGCGGCGCCAGTGGGACACGCTCGTCGCTCCCTGCTCAGTTCTCGACTACTGCAGGGTCACGTGCTGATCTACGAGGAGCACGGGGCGCTACTCGGCTTCGTCGTCCTCCTCCCGGGCGCCTTCTTCGGTCGTGACTTCATTGAACTCATCGCGGTACGCGCCAG
>Ga0181516_10001713_pt1 | contig 16502 bp, 15 predicted proteins | sample PEATcosm2014_Bin_25_FD_121104 | JGI IMG/M metagenome (GOLD analysis project Ga0181516, IMG submission 121104) | Peatland microbial communities from MTU Mesocosm Facility, Houghton, MI, USA - PEATcosm2014_Bin01_10_metaG | ecosystem: Environmental > Terrestrial > Soil > Wetlands > Peat | place... | reverse complement strand
CGGGACAAACTGGGCGACGTGCTGTGCAGCTTGAGCGAACGCGAGCGGAAAGTGCTGGAACTGCGGTTCGGCCTCGGCGACGGCAACGCGCGCACGCTCGAGGAAGTCGGCAGCCAGTTCCGGGTCACGCGCGAGCGCATCCGGCAGATTGAGGCCAAGGCGCTTCGCAAAATGCGGCATCCCACGCGCATCCGCCAGTTGCACGGCTTTTTGGAACTCGAAAAATTGAATCCGAATCTCGGCTGAAGCTGTGGCGCGAACTTGTTGCCCGCCGCACCTCCCAATCACTCAAATTTTCCGCCCGTCTTCAACGCATGGCCGGCCAGAAATTCCGCCGCGTTCATTCGCCGTCCGCCTTCGCGTTGCAATTCCAGAATCCGCAGCGCCTTTTCGCCACAGCCGACGATGATGCCGGTTTTGTCCGCCGACACAATTTCTCCGGCTCCGCCAGATTGCCCGACCGTTTCCGCTTTCCAGATTTTCAGCAAATGCGGCTTTGGTTCTCCGGCCAGAAACGTGAATGCGCCGGGCCACGGAGTGAAGGCGCGCAGCCGGTTCCAGATTGTTTTTGCAGGCAGATTCCAGTCAATGCGCCCGTCTTCTTTTTTGATTTTCGGCGCGTGGCTTACGCCTTCAGCGGGCTGTGGCATCGGCTGGATTTTCCCGGCGACAAAATCGGGAATGGTTTGCGTGAGCAATTCCGCGCCAAGCAGTGCCAGCCGGTCGTGAAGTGTGGAGGAATCGTCCGCCAGCAAAATTGTCGTGCGCCGCTGGGAAATAATCGGGCCGGTATCCAGCCCGGCATCCATTTTCATGACGGTGACACCGGTTTCGGTTTCCCCATTGGCAATGGCCCACTGGATTGGTGCGGCGCCGCGAAATTTCGGCAGAAGAGACGTGTGGACGTTCAAGCATCCAAACTTAGGTAAATCCAGGATCGTTTGCGGCAAAATATGTCCGTAGGCAACGACGGCAATCAAATCCGGTTTCAATGCGTGCAATTCGTCAATGAACTTTTCGTCGCGGGCGCGTTCCGGCTGGAGCACGGGCAGGTTGAGCTTGAGCGCGAGCGATTTGACGGGCGATGGTTGCAACTTCAAATCGCGGCCTTTTGGCTTGTCAGGTTGCGTGACCACGGCGGCGACGTGGAAATTTTCCTCGCGCGCCAGCGTTTCGAGGCTGGCGCAGGACAATTCCGCCGTGCCCATGAAGATGATTCGCAACGCGGCCATCAAAAAATTTTAACGCAAAGTCCCAGAGAGGCAAAGGCGCAAAGGACGGACGACAAAATCCATTTTAGAGCTTTACGACTTGCTTGAGAATGTCGGAGAACGTCTTGACCGGCGTGTCGTCTGTATTGATGCGATGGACAATTTTTTTGCCGTAAAAATTTAGCACCGGTCTGGTTTCCTTCTCGTAAATTTTGAGACGCTGGCGGATGACATTGAGGTTCGCGTCGTCAAGGCGGTTGTCCTTGAGCGCGCGGCGCTGCATCCGGTTGACAAGATTTTCCTTCTTTTTGGACGTGAGATAAAATACGGCGATGACATCGAGCGCATCGCCCAGCATCTCCGCCTGCCGCGTGCTGCGCGGAATGCCGTCGAGCACCAGCGTGTCGGCATTGGGATGAAAGCGCCCGATTTGCGTGCTGTTGTCAATGAACTGCCGCCACAATTCGATGGTCGGCTCATCCGGCACGAGCTGGCCGCGGCTGGAGTATTCCAGAAAAATTTTGCCGGGCGCCGTTTCCGGGCGCAGGTTGCGGAACACGTCGCCGCAGGCGCAGTGGAAAAAACCGGGAATCGCGCCGAGCGCGCGGCCATGCGTGCCCTTGCCGGAGCCGGGCGCGCCAAACATCAGAATGGTTCGATACTTCATGCCTTCTTGTATTTCAATTGAACTTCCTGGATTTCGGCGAACGGCACCATCACCTCCTGCCGCGAATCACCCCGCAAAACCTCGAAATGCACCTCATTGGCCGCGATACGCGTGATACGTTCGGCCACAAACAACGCGTGCGAAGTTTTCACTTGCAGCACCTTATCCTTGTCCGCTTCGCGGCGGACGATGCCGAAGAATCCCGAAAATTTCGTCTCGAAAAACCGGCGGTTGAACATGAATTGTCCGCGCTGGAAAATCTCCGTTTGTGGCTCATCGGACGGCGCTGGCGGCGCACCGGCCTCCCATGAACCCGTCACGATGTGAATTTCCTCCTGCTGCATGCCCGGCACAACAAACCGGTGCGGTTCGGGCGGTGCATTTTCTACCGGTGCGCCCTCGACAGGTGTTTCAATGGGCGCTTCTTCCACCGACGAGGCCGCCGCACGCAATCCGGGCATCGAAAGAAAAATGGCCGGCCCCAGAATGGGCAGCGCCGCAGCCACACCCGCCACCAGCGGAACCGGGCGCGCGCGGAACCGGGCGATTTCGCAGCCGGCATAGATGTTCGCCGCGTAAATCAGCAGCAGAACCATCAGCCCGACTCCCGACGAAAACAACCCGCCAATCAGCGATGCCGGTGCCGATCTGTCCAGCCTCGGCACGTCCTGGATTTTCACTTCCGGTTTTATGGACTGTTTCGCCGGTGCCGGCTCGATGAACGGCTCGACGAACGGATCAATCTTCGGGTTTTGCGCCAGTTGTTTCAACCCATCCTGCGAAAACTTTAACCACGGCAACCGGTCGGTGTATTTGTCGCCATCCAGGCGGAAAATGACGCCGTTGTCGTTGAACGAAACGATGTCGCCGCTCACCGTCGTGCCGTCGGCCAATTGGGACGAATCCGCGCCGGCAGCCGCCAGCAGCCCGCAAAGCCAGAAACTGGAAATTGTCCAAAGGAGCTTGCGCACGCGGGTTTCTAACAGATGAAAACGCGCCTTGAAAGCAAATTCAGCGCGCTGTTAATTCTCATTAGGCGGCTATCTCAATAGCGGATTCTGTCTGGCTTGGCCCGCCACTCTTTGAAAACCTTCAGCGCGTCGCTGCGCAGGAGTTGTCGCATCGGAATTTTGCGGCGCGAAACCGGGCGGCCCATATCACGGTAAATCAAATCATCGTCAAAGCCGATGACCGCCGCATCGCGCCGCCCGCCGGCGTAGAAAACTTTCCCAATCCGTGCCCAGTAAATCGCAGCGAGGCACATCGGACACGGCTCGCAACTGGCGTAAATCTCGCAGTCCTCCAGCCGGAAGGTCTTGAGCCGGCGGCAGGCGTCGCGGATGGCTGTCACCTCCGCGTGCGCCGTCGGGTCGTTCGCGGAAGTCACGCGGTTCCAGCCGCGCCCGACGATTTTGCCGCGCCGCACCACCACCGCGCCGAACGGTCCGCCGTCTCCGCGCCGCATTTTTTGGAGCGAGAGCCGGATGGCCGCGCGCATGAATTTTGTGTTCATTGGAAAAGCCCGGCGGCATTTTGCGCCACGCTTAAAAATTCCCCGCCGCTGAAAACTCCCTGAAGTTTTCCGCCTCGCCATTTTTGCAGGCGGTAAATTGTTCCAAAGGCGAAATCCGGCGCTTTCGCGCCGCGACCGCCGACCAGTTCCGCGCCGCGCCGGACGTTGTCCAGCATCCACGCCGGCAGCCGCGCGTGATACGCATTCCGTTTCACCTCGCCGACGTGAAACGTCAGCGCGCTAATCAAATCGGCCAGATCGTTCGCGCCAATTTCAACCAGAAGATTCGGATTGGTCATCTGTCCCCAAAATTCCGTCTCGACCACGAAGCAGGCGAAATCACGCGGCAATGTTTTCAGTGCGTCCAAAACCAGCAGATGGACGCCGACGTGCGTGGGATGAACATCGCTTTCGTGCGGAAGAAAAATCACGCGCGGCTTTTGCTCCGCGAGAATGCCGGCGATGGCTTTTGCCGCCGCCCGCCAGTGCGCCGGGTTTTTTGCACGCGATTCGGGATTGATGCGCTCCAAGCCGCGCTCACACGGCACAATCAATTTGAAACCGGGCGACGCGCAGGCGTTTTGCAATTCGCGCCGCCGCGCCGCCTGCCGGGCGCGGTCGCTGCCGAGCGTCACCGCGACGTTGACGACATTCCATTTCGCCTCGCGCAACAGCCGCAACGCCAGTCCGCCGGTGATGCACTCATCGTCCGGGTGCGGCGAGAAAATCAGGACGGTCGGCACGCCAGCCAGAATTTTAGGACGCGCGCTGGAAGAAACCTTCAGGGATTGTCCCTGTTTGACCAGTTTCTGAAATTGAGAAACGAACTGGCGCGCGTTCATGCTTTTTTATTTGCCGATGCTCCGCCAAACAGCAACCGCAAACTGTTCATCACCACTACGACTGTGCTCCCTTCGTGCCCGACCACGCCAACTGTCAGTGGAATTTTGCCCAGCATCGCGAACGTCACCAGCACCACGACCGTGCCAAGCGAGATGACAAGGTTCTGCCGGATGACACGCCGTGCGCGCTGGCTCAACCGGAACGCCGCCAGAAAATTTTCCAGCTTGTCGTGCATCAGCACCACGTCGGCCTGCTCCAGCGCCGCGTCCGAACCGCGCGCACCCATTGCCACGCCGATGTGCGCCACCGCCAGGCTTGGCGCGTCGTTCACGCCGTCGCCAATCATCGCCACGCGCTTTCCCTGTCCGCTCAACTCCTGAATAGCCGCGACTTTCTGCTCCGGCTTCAATTCGGCACGCACGTCGTCCAGCTTTAATTCCGTGCGCAAATGCTCGGCGGCGGCCTTGCGGTCACCGGTCAGCACCACGGAACGCAATCCCTCGCTGCGCAATTCTTCCACAACCGAGGCGGATTGCGGTCGGATGTCGTCGCGCAAAATGACGCGGCCCAGCAGGTCGCCAGTGGCGACCCAGACCTCGGACGTGCCGGCTTCAGTCGGAGCGCCGACCTCCGGCACGGCGCGTTGGAGTTCAGGCTTTAGCCTGTCCGCCGAACAAGCTGAAGCTTGAACTCCAACACCGTCGAACCGGGCCGGAGGCCGGCGTTCCAGCACCCATTCGCGTTTGCCGAGGAAAATTTCGTTACCAGCGTGCTTTGCTTTCAAGCCTTCGCCGGTGATGGATTCAAACTGCGGGAACTCGATGATTTCCAGTCCTTGCTGCTTGCCGTGGCGTGTGATGGCGCGGGCGAGGGGATGTGTCGAAAGTTTTTCCAGCGAATACGCAAGCTGCACAATCTCCTTTTCGCGTCCGGGCGGAAAACTTTCGACGGTTTCCACGCGAAGTTCGCCGGTCGTCAGCGTGCCGGTTTTGTCGAGGCAGACGGTGTTGACCTCGGCGAGTTTTTCCACCGCCGCGCCTCCACGGAACAGGATGCCGTGCCGCGCGCCCCACGCGATGGCCGCCAGCACCGCCGAAGGAATGGACAGCACCAGCGCGCAAGGCGAGGAGACCACGAGCAGCGTCATCGTCCGGTAAAATGCGCTGTGCGATTCGACGGCGGCTCCGAAAGGTGCGAGCCGGAAGCCGAGCCACCAGACGAAAAACATCGCGAACGACAGGCCAATGACGCCATAGGTGTAATAGGTGCTGAACTTGTCGGCGAACACCTGGGCGGGCGCTTTTTGCTGCTGCGCCTCCTTGATGAGCGTGATGATTTTTTGGAGCGAACTCTCGGCGGCGGGCCGGGTGACGACGACCTCGACCGCGCCCCACAAATTGATGGTTCCGGCGAGCGCATTGTCACCGATCTTTTTTTCGACGGGCGTTGCTTCACCGGTGAGATTCGATTCATCGGCGGCGGTGCTGCCCTTGGCGATTTCCGCATCCACGGGAAACTGCGCGCCGGGTTTGATGAGCAGCCGCATTCCGGTCTTGAGTTGCTCCACCTTGACCTCGCGTTCGCGGCCCAGTTCATCCAGCGCGGTGGCGGTCTTGGGCGCGTCGCGAAAGAGCGAGCGGATTTCCTTTTGTGTGCGGCCCAGCGCGTAATGTTCCAGCGCGCCGGAGAACGAAAATAAGAATAGCAGCGTTGCGCCCTCGCCCCACGCGCCGATGCTTGCCGCGCCCGCGGCGACAAAAAGCATCAGGAAATGCACGTCAATCGTCCGCTTTTGCAGCCGTTCCCAGACCTCCTCCGCCGGATAAAATGCGCCCGCCAGGCAGGACGCCACATAGGCCATGACCTTGAATGGCGCGGGCAGGAAAAATCCGGCCAGCCCGAAGACGCCGCAGAGAATCGCGGCGAACAGTTGCAGCTTCCATTCGTCAATGTCCCCGGCGTGTTCCATGAACTCCACGTCGCGCGGGACGACCCGGGGCAGCGGTATGTCGCGCCAGCGCCAGAACGTCGGCGCGGTCGGGCAGGTGACGCGCGCGATGGTCGTGGCTTCGCCCTCGGTGCGGATGACGATCTTTTTCCGCTCGGTCTCGGATAGCGGCGCATCGCAGGTGGCGCAATCGCTACGGCCGGTGAGCAGGCTGCAATGGCGTTCGGCGGAGACCGCCTGCGCGGTTTCAAACTGGCTGGTGATGCGCTTGGTGAGCCGGTTCACGTCCGCGCGGCCGAGCGTGGCGAGGGAAATCTTCTGCTGTGCGCGGTCAATTGTCACCGCTTCCAGCCCCGGTTCCTCGGCCAGCGTGTCCACGACCGATCGCGCAAGGCAATGCCCAGCCTCGCTTTCAGGCACGGGACGTTTATCCGGCGGTGCGTTCATGTCCGCTAAATGAGTAGCACACCTTGCAGCCTGGCGCGATGCAAAAGACACGGCGTTTCAACGCAGAAATTCCTTGTAGAACGTCGCGCCGGAGATGGTGAAGCCGATGGCCGTGATAATCTGCCGGACACGCGCCTGTGAAATGCGCTGGGAATAGCGCGAACCAAGATAATAACCCGCCACCGCGCCCACGGTCATGATGGCGGCGCGCGGCCAGTCAATCAGCCCGGCCCCGATGAACCACAGCGCGGCCATGATGTTGATCAGCGAGCCCAGAATTGTCTTGAGCGTGTTCATCTCATAAATGTTTCGCATCCCGATGAAACCCAGCGTCGCGAGCATCAAAATGCCGATGCCGGCCCCGAAGTATCCGCCGTAAATGGCCACCGCGAATTGAAAGGCGATGGCTCCCCAAAAGTGCGCGCTTTTGCCAGTGCCCGTCGCATCCAGATGCGAACCCGCGAATCGCCGGAAAACGTCTTGGGCAACAAACAGCAGCGTCGCGAACAGAATCAGGAACGGCACGAGCTTGCCGAAGGTTTCGTTGCCCGTATGCGTCAACAGCGCGCTGCCAATCAAACCGCCCACGATGCTCACCGGCAGGAAACGCCAGAGCCAGGGCTTGATGGCGGGAATATATTGCCGGTTTCCAAACATCCCACCTGCGGTGCCGACCACCAGGGCCAGCGTGCTGGTGGCGTTGGCGACCACCGGCGGTGTTCCAAAAGCGAGCAGAGTGGGGAAGGTGAGCAGCGTGCCGCCGCCCGCCACGGCATTGATTGCGCCGGCGCCCACCGCCGAACTCACCAGCCCGATTATTTCCCAATGAGACACCATTTCCAAACAGCATGATATGTCGCGAAGAGCGGCGCGATTCAAAAGAGGCGGCTGCCTTCAAATCCGCAGATGATGCTGATGGCAACGAATTGGCTGGCGCAGTGTTCCATTTCCTGACTCAATCGCTGAAATCTTATGAAACGCTGGGCCATTCTGACCGTTCTGCTTTACGCGCTTGCTCTGCTGCTGCTGACCGTGCCGGTTCTGCTGGCTGGATTTGCGCCATGGGCCAAGCAAGGCAGCAATATTTCGCTCAAGGAGGTTTTGGATTTCTTCAAGCAATGGGGATATTGGCTTTGGCTCGCCGTGCTCGTTGCCGGGCAGGTGTTGCTGTTGTTGTTGCCGATCAACATCGCCGAAAAGCGGTTGCCGGCGCGCCGTCGGCTCAAAACTCCAATCATCGTCACGGCGTTTTTTCTGGCCAACCTGTTCCTGGCTGGAATCGTCTCCATCCTTTGCGCCATTTTCAAGGAGGGTGGTTTCTATCCATTCGTGTTTCTGTCGGGCAACACTGCCAATCCCGCCGCCTGGGATTTTACCGTCGGCGTGATTCTCACGCTGCTGATCTTCTGGCTGATGTGGGCAACGATATTTCGCCGCTGCGCAAAATCCGACGACCCCGACGCGCTGCTCAAACGCAGCACCCGCTGGCTATTGCGCGGGAGCATCCTTGAACTGCTGATCGCTGTGCCAAGCCATGTCATCGTGCGCCGCCGGGATGATTGTTGCGCGCCCATCGGCACGTTTTGGGGAATCGCCACCGGCATTTCCGTGATGCTGCTGTGCTTCGGGCCCGGCGTGTTTTTCCTGTTCGTGGAGCGGTTCGAGCGGTTGAAGCCGAAAGTGCCGGAACAGAACAAACCGACTTGAACGGAAAATTCGCCAGCGACGCGAAGTTCGCCGCTTGGCGTCACGCCCTCGGCGTCGAGGCGTCCTGGCCTTTGTTGCCGGTGTGGCGGATGTCCTGCGCCTCGTAGAGATAGACGACCTCCTCGGCGATATTTTTGGCGTGGTCGGCGATGCGTTCGAGGCTTTTGCAGGCCACCATCCAGTTCAGGCAGCGGCTGATGGTGTCAGGATTGGCGACCATGTGCTGGGCAAGGATTTCGTGGATCTGTTTGTTGAGCGCGTCCACCTCCTTGTCGCGAGGGATGATGGCGCGGGCGGCGACCGGATCCTTGTTCACAAAAGTGTCCAGCGAGGATTTGAGCATGGCCAGCGCCATGTCGGCCATGCGCGGCAAATCAATGGTGATCTTCACTGGCGGTTCCTGCGTCAGGTCGCGGGCGCGCTTGGCGATTTTCGAGGCTTCATCGCCGACGCGCTCGAGATTTTGGGAAATTTTCATCGCCACGGTGACGAGGCGGAGGTTGGTGGCGAGGGGTGCCTTGGTGAGCAGTTGAATGACGAGGTCGTCAATTTCCACCTCGAACTGGTCAATCACCCGGTCGTCTTCCTTCACCCGCAAGGCCAGATCATAATCGCGCTGGATGAGCGCCTGCACGGACTGGTTGACGGCGGTCTCGGCGTGGCTGGCCATGAGCAGCAACTTCTGCCGCAGCGCTTCCAGTCCGATTTCAAAATTGTTTTCCATAAACTAATTCCGATTATAACTCAGCCGAACCGGCCTGTCACATAATCTTCGGTGCGTTTTTGCGCGGGACTGGTGAAAATCTTCGGCGTCGGGCCGCACTCGACGAGTTCACCGAGGTAAAAAAACGCCGTAAAGTCGGACGCGCGAGCGGCCTGCTGCATATTGTGCGTCACGATCACAATCGTATAGTCCTTCTTCAGCGAAACAATCAAGTCTTCGATCTTCGCCGTCGCCAGCGGGTCGAGTGCGGAGGCAGGTTCATCCATGAGCAGGACTTCCGGTTGCACCGCCAGCGCGCGCGCGATGCAAAGACGCTGCTGCTGGCCGCCGGACAAGCTGATGGCCGGCGCGTTCAGGCGGTCCTTCACCTCGTCCCACAGCGCCGCCATGCGGAGCGACTCCTCGGTGCGCTCCGCGAGCATTTTCCGGTCGCGCATGCCGTTCAACCGCAGGCCGACGGTGACGTTCTCGAAGACGGACATGGTTGGGAACGGGTTCGATTTTTGGAAGACCATGCCGATGCGGCGGCGGACGGTGACAGATTCGACGGCGCGCGAGTAAATGTCGTCGCCAAAGAGGTGGATTTGCCCTTCCATGCGCGCCTCGGGGTTCAGTTCGTGCATCCGGTTGAGCGCGCGGAGAAAAGTGGATTTGCCGCAGCCGCTGGGGCCGATGATGGCGGTGACGGCCCTGGCGGTGATGTCGAGCGAAACATTTTTAACGGCGGCGTTTTTGCCGAAATAAACGGAAAGGTTGCGGACGGCCAGGGCCAGAGTGCCGGTGGATTTCGGGCCGTGCTCGACAGACGATGGTGTTTCAGTTGCGGACATGGTGTTTCAAAACTTTAACTTGAACGCTTCCGAACCGGTCACGCGTCAAAAAGCGGACGCTAATGTTGATGGCCAGCACGAGCACGAGCAACACTAGCGCGCCCGCCCACGCCTGCCGGTGCCAGTCGTCATAAGGTGAAATCGCGTAGGCGAAAATTTGCAGCGGCATGGCGGCGATGGGTTCGGTGAGGCTGTGGTTCCAACCCAGATTGCCGAATGCGGTGAACATAAGCGGCGCGGTTTCGCCAGCCACGCGCGCGAGCGCGAGCAAAACACCGGTGACTATTCCCTTCAGCGCGGTGCGGATGACAATTTGGACGATGGTCCGCCATTTTGAAATTCCCAGCGCCAACGAGGCTTCGCGGTAGCCGCCCGGCACGAGCTGCAAGACCTCCTCCGTCGTCCGCATGACAAGCGGAATCATCATCATGCCGAGCACGACGCCGCCCGCGAGCGCGGAAAATCCGTGCATCGGCATGACCATGAGCGCATAAACGACGATGCCCCAATTGATGGACGGCACGCCGTTCAAGATGTCCGCGGCAAAACGAATCGCCCAGTTCAATTTTGTGCCGCCGTATTCGGAAAGATAAACGCCTCCGAGCACGCCGACCGGCACGCCGATGACCGCGGCCTGTGCGAGCAAGACGAATGTTCCGACAATGGCGTTGCCCATTCCGCCGCCCACTTCGCCGACGGGCTTGGGCAGTTGTGTGAAGAAAGCCCAATTGATTGAGGTGAATCCCTCCTTTGTGAGGTGATAAAACACGAGCACCAGCGGCGTAACAACCAGAATGGCACACGCGAATGCGAGCGTTTGCATGAACGCGTTCTTGGAGTTGCGCCAACGGTGGTTTGGGGCGGTCATTTGGCTGGGGAAGCGTGAATCGTTGAAATGTGAATCGTGAATGCGGGCTGCATCGCGGCGGTGCAACGATGTAACGATTCGGCGATGTAACGATGCAACGACTTCATTTTTATCAGTGTTGTGGCTTGACGTTTGGCCCGGCGAACGTTTTCAGGAGCATTTGGGCAAAAATGTTGACCATCACGGTCACGCCGAGCAGGACGAGGCCGAGTTCAAACAACGCGCTCGTATACAAGTTGCCGCTGGCTTCGTTGAATTCATTCGCGATGACGCTGGCCAGCGTCGCGCCGGGCGCAAACAGCGACGAAGTGATTTGCGGAATGTTGCCGATCACCATCGTGACCGCCATGGTTTCACCGAGCGCCCGGCCCAATCCGAGGATGACCGCGCCGAACAGCCCTTTCTTCGCGTAGCTCAAAACGGCGATGCGCGTGACCTCCCAGCGCGTCGCGCCGAGCGCGTAGGCTGCTTCGCGCTGCAGGCCGGGAACCGAGCGCAGGATTTCGCGCGAAACGGACGTGATGATGGGAATGATCATGATGGCGACGATGATCCCGCCCGCCATCATGCTGACACCGTAAATCGGGCCTTTGAAAAGCGGCAGGAAGCCGAGATATTTTTGCAGCAGCGGGAAAAGGTGGTCACGCAGGAACGGCACCATCACAAAAATTCCCCACAAGCCGAGGATGACGCTCGGCACGGCGGCGAGCAATTCGATGAACATGGTGAGCGGCTGGCGCAGCCAGATCGGCGCGAGTTCGGTGAGATAAACGGCGGTGGCGACGCTGATGGGCACGGCGATGACAAGCGCAATAAGCGATGAAACAAGCGTCCCAAAAATGAATGGCAGTGCGCCATAAACATCATTGACGGGATCCCATTCGCTGCTGACGAGAAAGTGCCAGCCGAATTTTTGCAGCGCGAGGTGCGAACCGCAGAACAGTTCATAGCCGATGAGCGCAATGAGCGCAAAAACGGCCAGTGCCATGGCCAGCGTCAGCCATTTGAAAACGCTTTCGCCAAAATGCTGGCCGGCCGGTTTCGTGCCCGGCGATTTTTGGTTCGTTGCAGCTTCGTTCACAATGTTCCGTCGTTCCTAAAACCAAACGGACGAAGAGCGGGTGAAACTTCGCCCTTCGTCCAGCCCACGCCCACAAATTATCGGGCGGCGGCGCGAAGTCATCACTTAATTGTGTCGAGCAGCTTCAGCTCCCGCTGCTGAACTTCGTCCGGCAATGGCGCGTAATCCAGCGAGGGCGAAAGTTTCTGCCCTTCCGTGACCGCCCATTTCAAGAAAGCAACCAGCTTTGCGCCGTGGTCGGCGCCTTTCTGCTTTTGATAAACGAGCACCCAGCTCGCGCCGGAAATCGGGTAGGCCTTGTCGCCGGGCGCGTTGACCATCGAGAAGCGGAAATCATCCGGGATTTGAGCCGTGGCGAGCGCGGCGCTGACGGAATCGGGCGCGGGGGAGATGAAATTGCCGGAGGAATTCTTCATGTCGGCAAACGGGATATTATTCTGGTTGGCATAGGCGAGTTCCGCGTAACCAATGCCGCCGGGTTGTTGCTTGACCGATCCGGCCACGCCTTCGCTGCCTTTGGAGGCAAGGCCTATTCCTGCCGGCCAGTTAACCGACGAGCCTTTTTTAACGGAATCCGCCCACGCGGGATTCACGCTGCTCAAGTAATCGGTGAATATGAATGTCGTGCCGCTGCCATCGGCGCGATGCACGGGCACGATCGCGAGGTCCGGCAGGGAAACGCCCGGATTCAAGGCGACGATTTTCGGGTCGTTCCACTTGGTGATGTTGCCGAGATAAATGTTGGCCAGCGTGTCGCCGTCCAATTTAAGTTTCGGGCTGCCCGGCAGATTGTAGATGATGGCCACGCCGCCGGCGACGATGGGGATGTGCAGGATTTTTCCCGGCGCGGTGGCCAACGCGGCGTCATCCATCGGCTTGTCGGAAGCGCCGAAATCCACCGTTTCGTTGAGCAGGTTTTTGATTCCGCCGCCGGAGCCGATGGACTGGTAATTGAAATGGACGTCCTTGTCCACATTGCCATAGGCCTCGAACCATTTGGTGAAGGCCGGATAATCAAACGTCGAACCCGCGCCGGTGATGTTGATGGCTGCGGCATTCGTTTGCGCGGCGAGCAATGCTGCGCCGCCCATTATCGCCAGATGGCGTTTGGAGTTGGAGATGATGACCGTGGCGATGGTCGCGAGGCTGCCAACACCGAGGATTGCAAGGATTGTTTTTTTCATTTTTAGGGAGGGTTAATCGGTTTTTTGAGATTGCTCACGTTGCGTTCCGGTTAAAACTTCCACATCAAGTCCGTCATCGCGTGAACAGCGCCGGTTGATGTGCCCGGAAGGGGATCAACAACCAATTGATTGATGTAAGCTGCAAAGCTGAAGGTTAGCGAATCAAAGATTGAATAGTTGAATTTGATCAGATGGCCTTTGATGTTGGTGCCACCAACAGCGTTGTTCGAAGGGGGAATGCTGCCACTCGTATCCGGAAAAACGGCGATGTTGTCGTCATCCACGATTTGGTCCCACCATGCATCCGCTTCGAGCCGCTGATAGCGGTAGGAAATGTCCCACGCGCCCTTTTTGCCCGCTTTGCCGAGCGTGACACCAGTCCACCAACCTTCGTTGTTGCTGCCGGCTGCGGGATTGTTCATGTATTCGCCGGCAAACTTGATCGGGAAGGCACCGGTGTAAAGCGGGAAGCTGTCCACGGTGTAAGTAACACTGCCGCTCGCCACAACTGGATTGAAGTGGCTTGCAAATCTATAGCCGTTCTCTGGTATTGTTGCTGGAATTGTCACTAAACTGAATGTATTGCCCAAGTTTGAATCGTAAGGGGTTACGTTAGGATGGGCTCCGGTAGGATCAGGGGTGACAGGAAAATTTGAATCATCGGCAATATCATAGGTGGCAATACCCAGGGAGGTGACAATTTTGGGGGGCCATGTGGCATTCCAAATGATTTGTCCGCCGTAAAGAAACGGCCCGCGAGATGTCGTCTGGTCGAGCACAAATGCCGCGCCATTGAAGGCCAGCGAGTGATTGTCATCAATTTTGTAAGTTGCCTGCAATGCGCCGCCTTCAGGCGTGTAGTCGGGGTCGAACACCATCGGCGACGCCTGAAACGGTTGGTCCATCTTGCCGAAGGTTCCGGCCACCATCCAGGTGCCGTCATTGATCAGCATCCATTTGCCGTAAGCCGCGTCCACATAAAGCGTCTTCTTGCTGGCATTGCCCTGCAAGGTTTGATTGTTGGAAAGCGGCCCCCCGTCACCCGAACCCACCCGGAAACCCACCTCCAAATTGTCCTTCATGTCAATCGTCAAACCGACACGCAGACGATAGCGCGTTCGCATATTGTTGTTTTGGGCTTTGGGAATGGTCGTCCCGCTTGGTGCAGGGGCGCCAAAGACGGGAATATCGGTGCTCACGTCGTCAAACCGTCCGCGAAAATCTCCATACAATTTGTAACTCGTCACCCAGTCGGGCATCGGAAATCTGGAGCTTAACGCCTTGTTGAAATCATCCGCGGAACCTTGATCGTTTTCCGACCTCAACTCCCTCGCCTCGTCCACCGAGAGAATGCCTTTTTGTTCCAGCTTGTTGAGCAGGGCATCCACGGAGGATTGCGCGTGGGTTTGAGGGGTCAGAGCCATCAGTGCGGCTGCGCCGGCAAAGATGGCGGCTTTCGCATGATTTCGTCTTCCGATTTTTTTCATGGATGTTGGTTTCAAGCGCAGAGACACTTTGAAACGGTCACGTTACAACCACACGACGGAATTGTTACAGTTTGGTGACAAAATTGCCAGCCAGTAAAAATTCAATAATTTACCACGGAAAATTCAGATGAAACGATTCCGGGAAAGAAACCGTAAAACATCGCCAGCTTCGGCTTCATTTTTTGGTCAGCCCGCATTCTCCATCGGCTTGGCCGAAATCTCCAGCATTCGCTCAATCGGCAGCCGCGCCCGCTTCAAAATTTCCGGCGGTAACTCGATTCGCGGCGCAAGCTTCTTCATGCAATCACGCACTTTTTCGAGCGTGTTCATCTTCATGAATTTGCACTCGCTGCAACGGCAATGATCCGTTGGCACGCGCATCGCGTCGAACGTCGGCGCGCAGAGGAATTCCTTGCCCGGACATTCCTTTTGCATCCGGTGGATGATGCCCGATTCCGTCACGATGACGAATTGCCGCGCCGGACTCATCTTGCAATAAGAAATCATCTTCTCCGTCGAGCAGACCGCGTCTGCCAGGTCGCGCACCGCGCGCAGGCTTTCCGGGTGAACCACAATCTTCGCGTCAGGAAATTGTCGCTTCGCCGCCAGCACCTGCTCGCGCTGAAACTCAACGTGCGCGTAACAATTGCCCTTCCACAACGTCATCGGCCGGCCAATCTGCTCCATCACCCACTGGCCGAGATTTTCATCCGGCACGAACAGCAAATCCTTGCCCTTCGGCGCGGCGCGAACGATTTTCTCCGCATTGCCGCTGGTGCAAATCACGTCGCACAACGCCTTCACCGCCGCGCTGCAATTGATGTAGGCAATCGTCCAGAAATTCGGGTTCGTCGCCTGGAGCGCGGACAGCTTGTCTGCCGGGCAACTCTCCTCAAGCGAGCAACCGGCATCTTTATCCGGCAGCACGACGATTTTGTCCGGGTTCAAAATCTTCGCCGTCTCCGCCATGAAATGCACACCGCAGAACACAATCGCGTCCGCGTCCGTCTTCGCCGCCTGCTGCGCGAGGCCGAGCGAATCGCCCACAAAATCCGCCACGTCCTGAATTTCCGGCACCTGATAATTATGCGCGAGGATGACGGCGTTGAGCTGCTTCTTGAGCGTGAAAATTTCCCTCGCCAGCGGCTCAAATTTATTTTTCGCCATCGCCGCGCGCGGCTGCATTTCTGCGACATCAATCATGGTGGAAAGTTACCGTCGTGAATCATTGTCGTCAATTTGCCGTTACTATTTGTTCGCCCGCGTTCGAACAAAGTTTCCGGCCACAATTCCAATTACAAACCAAGCAACCCATCTTACGGTCGGTGGCCAAAATAAATCCAAGAACGTCTTGTGTTCGGTGTTTAAAAGAAATTCCGATATAATTAGCCCGCCGACGCCAATAGAGACGCCTGTGATCCAACCCAGAAATGGGGGATTTATTTTCATGGCCTATCTTCGGCTTTTATCCGTGATCAAGGCAAGTTCTTCTGTCTTGAGAAGACGCCACTGGCCCGGTGGCAAATCGCCGAGCCAAAAGCTGCCAATCCGCACGCGCACCAGCCGCAAAGTCGGATGGCCGATGGCTGCCGTCATCCGCCGCACCTGCCGGTTCTTGCCCTCGACCAGTTCCAGTCCAATCCAGCGGTCCGGCACCGATTTACGGAAACGGATGGGCGGATTGCGCGGGGGGATGGTAGGGCGCGTCACTCCGTGCGCGCCGTCTGGAGGTATTGCGGAGCTTTGCGGCGCGCAGAGGACTGCGCGCCCTACCTCCGGCTGCGGCTCCAGCAGCCATGCGCGGCACGGCAATGTTTTCCGGCCCTGGATCAAAACGCCCTTTTCCAGTTTCTTCAAACTTTCCGGCGTCGGAATCTTATCGACCTGCGCCCAATACTCGCGTTCGTGGGCGTTGTGCGGATGCAGCAGTTTTTCGTTCCACTTCGGTTCGTCGCTCAAAAGCAGCAAGCCTTCCGAATCCGCGTCGAGCCG
>Ga0181516_10001712_pt1 | contig 16519 bp, 20 predicted proteins | sample PEATcosm2014_Bin_25_FD_121104 | JGI IMG/M metagenome (GOLD analysis project Ga0181516, IMG submission 121104) | Peatland microbial communities from MTU Mesocosm Facility, Houghton, MI, USA - PEATcosm2014_Bin01_10_metaG | ecosystem: Environmental > Terrestrial > Soil > Wetlands > Peat | place... | reverse complement strand
TTCGCCCGCCTGAAACCCATGCGCGGTCGTCCGGTCGCCGCCACCCACAAAGTCTTCACCGCGATCCGCTTCGACCCCGATGTTCTGAACGCCTTCAAAGCCTCCGGTCGTGGCTGGCAAACCCGCATGAACGCCGCGCTAAAAGACTGGCTAAATACGCGGTCGAATAACAGGACAAATGCGGGGTAGGGCGCGTGGCGCGAACAAAAAACTGCGACATTCCTGCCTTCGCGGGGATGACGAACGCTAGGTGTTACCCCAACAACCCCTCACGCTCCGCCTCAATTTTGATATTGTGCTGCAACTTCTCAAACGCGCGCACTTCGATCTGCCGCACCCTCTCGCGGCTCACATTCAAACGCTGCGACAATTCTTCCAACGTAACAGGTGTTTCGCTCAACCGCCGCGCCACGATAATCTCGCGTTCGCGCGGGTTTAGCCCTTCCATCGCTTGCGCCAACAAACGCTGGCGATGGTGCAATTCCTGCGCCGCGACCAATTGCACATCGGCGCTTTCGGATTTATCGACCAGCCAGTCCTGCCATTCGTCGCCGCCTTCGCCGTCCTTGCTGACTTGGGCGTTCAGCGATTGATCGCCTCCGGCCAAGCGACGGTTCATGTTGACAACATCTTCTTCTGGAACTTCCAAACGCTTGGCGATTTCCTTGACTTGTTCGTGTGACAAATCGCCGTCGTCTATGGCCTTCATCTCGCCCTTCAGGCGGCGCAAATTGAAAAACAGTTTTTTCTGTGCGGCCGTGGTGCCGATTTTGACCAAAGACCAGGAATGCAAAACATATTCCTGTATCGCGGCGCGGATCCACCACATGGCATAGGTCGAAAGCCGGAAACCGCGGTCGGGGTCAAAGCGTTTGACCGCCTGCATCATGCCGATATTGCCCTCGGCGATCAAATCGGCCAAAGGCAGCCCATAGCCGCGATAGCCCATCGCTATTTTAGCGACAAGGCGCAGATGGCTGGTGACCAGTTTATGCGCAGCTTCAAGGTCGCCATAGTCTTTCCATGACTTGGCAAGCATGAATTCTTCGTCGGCGTCCAGCACCGGAAATTTGCGGATTTCCCGCAAATAAACGGCAAGATTACCTTCGCCGCGCAGAACCGGAAGATTGGCAATAGGTGCGCTCATGCGTGATTTTTTACCTTATTTTGCCTCTAAAAAGAAATACAAAGAGTTTGTGGCATGAAAAAGACGCAAATTATGCTTACTAAACACCCGAATATTCGATAAAAACCCCTGTCCGTCCTTAACCCGAGGTTCGCCCCATGACCCACACTTTTGATCCCACGATTATCCGCGAATATGACATTCGCGGCAACGTTGGTAAGAATCTGAACGAAGCTGACGCGCTTGCCTTGGGCAAAGCCTTCGGCACGATGGTTATCCGCGCGGGCGGCAAAAGCATTGCCGTGGGGTATGATGGCCGTACCCATTCACCTATGTTTGAAGCGGCTCTGGTCAAAGGTCTCATCTCCACCGGCGCAAACGTTGTTCGCATTGGCCTCGGCCCCACGCCGATGCTCTACTTTGCTGCCAAGGATGCCGATGCGGGCATTATGGTCACGGGATCGCATAATCCCCCCGACCAGAACGGTTTCAAAATGTTGATGGCCAAAAACCTGATCGGCGGCGGCCCGATCTACGGCGCGGCCATCAAAAAACTGGCGGAAATTTCTGCGGCCAATGATTATGTCTCCGGCGCAGGCGGTGTTTCAGTTTCCGATGTTTCCGAAGCCTATATCACCCGCATGTTACAAGATTATCAGGGTAAATTGCCGCAGAACGTCGTCTGGGATTGCGGCAACGGCGCCGCAGGAGACATTGTCACGCGTCTGACACAAAAACTCCCCGGTAAACATACTTTATTATTCGCCGATATCGATGGCAACTTCCCTAATCACCACCCCGACCCGTCAGAACCCCATAACCTGATCGATCTGCAACGCGCAGTCGCGGCGAACAAAGCCGATCTCGGCATCGCTTTTGACGGCGACGCCGACCGCATCGGCGCGATCGACGGGCAGGGGCGCATCCTCGCGGGCGACCAACTGCTTGCGATCTACGCGCACGAAGTCCTGAAAACCCATCCGGGCGCCGTGATCATCGCCGATGTCAAAGCCTCGCAAGTTCTGTTCGACAAAGTCGCCGAACTGGGTGGCAAGCCTGTCATGGGCAAAACCGGCCACTCGCTGATCAAAGTCAAAATGGCGGAAACTAAATCCCCGCTGGCAGGCGAAATGAGCGGCCATATGTTTTTTGCCGATAAATATTACGGCTACGACGATGCCATCTATTCAGGCGTGCGTCTTGTCTCGCTGGTCAGCGCATCAGAAAAAGCACTGGCCGCTTGGCGCGACAGCCTGCCGCAAACAATCAACACCCCCGAATTGCGCATCCCCGTCGATGAAGCGCGCAAATTCGCGGTCGTGGACGAAGTTAAATTGCGTTTGAAGAAAGCCAGTGCCCAAGTCAATGACACCGACGGCGTCCGCGTGTTGACGGCGGACGGTTGGTGGCTGCTCCGCGCCTCGAACACGCAAGCGGTTCTTGTCGCGCGCTGTGAATCGCAAACCGAAGCAGGTCTTGAACGTTTAAAGGCGCTGCTTCGCGAACAATTGCAGGCCAGCGGCCTCCTATGCGCGATCTAAAGACAGCAGATTTCGATTTCGATCTTCCTCCCGAACGCATCGCCCAAACCGCGAGTGAGCCGCGCGACCATGCACGGCTTTTGCGCGTCGCGCCGGAGGGCGTGTCGGATTATCACGTCTATGATCTGCCCGATTTGCTGCGCTCCGGCGACCTGTTGGTCATGAACGACACCCGCGTCATTCCCGCGCGCCTCTATGGCAAACGCGGTGAAATTAAAACCGAAGTCTTGCTCCACAAAAAACAACCTGATTCCACTTGGCTCGCCTTCGCGCGGCCCGGCAAAAGATTGCGCATAGGCGACACCATCCAATTCGCCCCCGACTTCTCCGCCGAAATTCTCGAAAAACATGAAAGCGGAGAAATCCTCCTGCGCTTTAACGCCGTCGATGCTGCATTCTTATCCCTGCTGCACCGCTACGGCGAACCGCCTCTGCCGCCCTACATCAAACGCGAGGCAGGAGCTGCCAAAGCCGATACGGACCGCTATCAAACCGTCTACGCCGCCCGCGACGGAGCCGTTGCTGCGCCCACCGCTGGCTTGCATTTCACGCCCGAACTTCTGGCCAAACTCACCGCCAAAGGCATCGACCAAGTTAAGGTCACCTTGCATGTCGGCGCGGGGACCTTCCTGCCGGTCAAAGCCGAAAATATCAAAGACCACGTCATGCATGCTGAATGGGGCGAAATTTCTCCCATCGTTGCCGACAAAATCAACCAAGCCCGCCGCGAAGGCCGCCGCATCGTCTCCGTCGGCACCACGTCCTTGCGCGTCCTCGAAAGCGCTGCGGACGAAAATGGTATTGTTCATCCCTTCTCCCAAGACACCTCGATTTTCATCACCCCTGGCTACCGCTTCCGTGTCATTGATGCCCTACTAACCAATTTTCACCTGCCGCAATCCACACTTTTTATGCTGGTTTCCGCCTTTATGGGCCTTGAAGTGATGCATGCCGCTTATGCTTATGCTATTAAAAATAATTACCGTTTTTATTCCTATGGCGATGCAAGTTTGCTGGAGCGTTAATGACGAAGTTCAGTTTTGATATATTCTCAACCGATCAAGCCGCGCGGCGCGGCCGCGTCACCACCGCGCATGGAACTTTTGAAACGCCGACTTTTATGGCGACTGCCACCGCCGCGACGGTCAAAGCGATGCTCCCCGATGCTGTGCGCGCATCCGGCGCGGAACTGGCGATCTGCAACACCTATCACCTGATGTTGCGCCCCACGCCCGAACGCGTCGCGCGCCTTGGCGGTTTGCACAAATTCATGGATTGGCCCGGTCCCATCGTCACGGATTCCGGCGGCTTTCAAGTCATGTCGCTCGCCAAACTACGCACCATGGACGAAAAAGGCGTCACCTTCCGTTCGCATCTCGACGGCAGCCTTCATGAACTGACACCCGAACGTTCCATGCAAATTCAGCATCTGCTGGATAGCGATATCACGATGTGTTTTGACGAATGCACGCCCCATCCCGCCACGCCTGAACAAGCGGCACAGTCGATGCGCATGTCGATGCGCTGGGCCGAACGCTGCAAACAAGCTTTCAAACCGCGCGAAGGTTACGCCCTGTTCGGCATCAATCAAGGCAGCATCTATCCCACCCTGCGTTTAGAATCCGCCAAAGCTCTCAACGCCCTCGACCTCGACGGCTACGGCATCGGAGGCCTCGCGGTAGGCGAAGGGCAAGAAGCAATGTTCACGACTTTGGACCAAGTCATGCCTGCGCTGAAACCTTCAATCCCGCGTTATCTGATGGGTGTCGGACGCCCCGACGATATTGTCGGGGCCGTGCAACGCGGTGTCGATATGTTCGATTGCGTCATGCCAACACGTTCTGGACGGACAGGACAGGCTTTCACGCGGCACGGTACTTTGAATATCCGCAATGCGCGGCATCTTGATGATACGCGTCCGCTTGACGAACATTGCAGTTGCATCGCTTGTACGCGTTATTCCCGCGCCTATCTGCATCACCTGTTCCGTGGCGAAGAAATGCTCGGTCCGATCCTTCTCACGGCGCACAACACACAATATTATCAAGACCTTATGCGCGGCCTGCGTTCGGCCATCGAAACCAAAACGCTCAATGATTTTGCCGTCACCTTCCATGCCGACCAAGCGCAAGGCGATATCGAGGAAGCAGTATGAGCAAGAGCCAAAACATTCCCTCTCCTCTGTGGGGAGAGTTAGGGAGGGGGTGCGAAGCACCCTTGGAACGCAAAAAACAAACTTTGTTTTTCAAGCTCCGTGCACCTTCGGCAACCCCATCCCTCGCGCTATGGCAACGACATGCGTTTGGCAGTTGCCGTTTCGTGCTCCCCACAAGGGGGCGGGGACTTCTTGCTTGCCTCATCTTTCTTTCTCTTCTTGCCTCGCCTCTTCACGCGGCCGATGAAATCGACAACACCTCGCATTTGCCCGTCCCCCGCTTTGCCACCTTGCGCAGCGGTGAAGTCAATATGCGTACGGGCCCGGGCACGCGTTATCCGATCGAATGGGTCTATGCGCGGCGCGGCCTGCCGGTCGAAGTGACGGCGGAATACGACATCTGGCGGCGCGTGCGTGATCCCGAAGGGACAGAAGGCTGGGTCAATAAGACGGAACTTACCGGCAAACGTGGCGCCATCATTACCGGTACCGGCCACGATATCTATGACAGCCGCAACGAACAATCCGCCGTTCTGGCGCATCTCGAGACGGGCGCCATCGGCCAGATCGTTTCCTGTGCACAGGATTGGTGCAAAGTAAAATTCGCAGGGGTCAAAGGATACTTACGCAAAACCGACTTCTGGGGCGCGTATCCGACCGAGACGTTTGATTAAGTTCTTCTTATTCGTCCGGCTGCGCATAAACCGAGCACAGAGACCCGCCATTCGGCAGAGGCGTACGACCCGAGCAGGTGGTCGGTTCCCATCCGCGTTGACGCATACATTCGGTCACAACCAGACTGGGTTTTTGCAAGCATTGGCCGTCTTCGTCGGGCGTGATGGTCACGCCGGTTTGGGCAAGGCGCTGCTGATCGGGCTGAAACTGAATCGCTTGGTCGCGCGATGTGTTGGCGGGATAAATGCCGCAATGGCATTGGCCCAGATCGAAGGCCAGTTTCTGTTGCAACGTATCAGATTGCATCAGCAAATTCGGTTCGCTGATCGGACGCCAGAATTGGACGGTGGATGATCCGATGGTGAGTGACTGACATGCAGCCAACAAGGCGCAAGCAAGAGAAACAGCGACAAGGCGATGACAACGCATGGAAAACTCCCCGGCCAATGAATGCGCCATAGTCGTTGATTCTAAAGCATAAATCAATAGGCTTATAGCAATCTTAAATTCTTAAAGCTGACCACCTCATTCAGCCCAATAATGATGTGGTCATGCACCGTAATTCCCAAAGGCAGGCAAGCCTCGACAATAGCACGGGTCATGGCGATATCCTCCTTGCTGGGGGTGGGGTCGCCGCTGGGGTGGTTATGCGCCAACACTATGGCGCCCGCGCCGATTTCCAGCGCCCTTTTGACGATTTCGCGCGGATAAACGGGGGTGTGGTCGATGGTGCCGCGTTGCTGCACTTCTTCGGCCAATAAATGATTCTTGCGGTCCAAAAACAACAGACGGAACTGCTCGACCGGCTCATGCGCCATGGCCATGCGGCAATAATCGACCATGCGCTGCCAATTATTCAGGAGAGCCCCGCCGATCAGCTCTTTCTTCTGTGCGCGCAGAGCCATAGCCCCTGTCACCAGCAAAGTCGTTGCTGCCGTTTCACTCAATCCAGCCTGCATCAGCCTTTCCGCCGGAGCATTGACAAGGGTCCACAGATTTTTAAATTCACCCAGCAATTGCTTGGCCAAAGCCTTAACGTCGCGGCGCGGAATGGCCGCAAACAACAAAACCTCCAGCAATTCATAATCCTGCAAAGACTCCGCCCCCGCTTGCAACAACCGCTCACGCAGTCTTTGCCTGTGGCCGAGATAATGAGGCCTTGTATCTGGATGGGGGGATGTCGACGCGGTCATATCTAAGCTGATAACCCACTTAGCCTTTTGTTGGCAAGCCGCCACAAGGCGTCGTCTTAATCATTTTGTTTCATAACGCATTCAAATCGATGAAAAAGCTGCGCGGAGATTTTTTGTGATTTTAACCAAGAGATTTAAAGGGTTATAAACCATGTCTCTGTATGCTTGGCCTAAGAACGAGACTATGAAACTATTGTCAACGAACAGATGGCTTGAACTATGGGTACAGCGACCTTAAACTACCCTCCGTCATTATGGGGGGGAGAAAAAATGGTCAATCAACGCGCGATGACAGTGCCTGAATTCGCTGCCGAGATGCAGGAATTCGTGACTAAGGACATTCCTCGCATTGTGAGGAATACAATGAACGAAGAGCTTGCGCGTAGCGCAGACGAGGAAAAGATAAATGCACCTCTTCGTGAAGAGATGTTTAGTCGCAAAATACAACAGATGATAGTCTCTTCTGCTAAAGCGCAGATGTAAATCGGTTGCGGTTTTTTTTGAGGGGCGCGTTATGCGCCCCTTTTGTTTGCGCAGAGCAAAATTATTTGCACTTTGATGGGGAAATTAAGCCTTAGCTAACGATAGCTATGTAAAATAGGGCTATTATTTGCGGAGTTTTTCATGAAAAATCGCGTTATTAAAATCGTAATCCCCGATGATATTATTAGTATTGCCGTCAGGGCATTCCGTCGAGATGGAGAGGATAAAGAAGCGGCCTTGGCCACTATGGAAGGCTTCTTTTGCACTATTGAAAACGGTCTAATAAGTTTCGACGAAGCCCGAAAATATCTAAAAAACAGAAGACAGATTAACGCTGATATTGCTCAAACAAGAAAAGGACTCGACCAAAAACAAATCCAAGATAACAATCGTGCCGAACAAAATATACGGAATGCCGTTCTTGCAGCCGAAGCTGTTGTCATCAAAGAGTATGCTGAAAAATTCGGAAAAACTCTGATCAAGGTTGCGAAGGGCATGGGTTTCTTTTCAAACATAAAGCGCGGATTTATCTCCTACGGCATTTCCTTCGTGTTGGGTGTCATCGTTAGTCCTGTTTCCCACATCATTTTGAAACATAAACCGGAATGGTTGGACAGAAAGTTTCATGGCAATCCTGCCAAGCAAACGGATACGCTGAAAGACGCGCCTTCTACGGGAAAAACCGTAGAACTCCCCAATTCATCCGGAGTTGCCTGCACATCGGGCGAAAAGGCTGTGGAGCTTTTTGAACAAAATAAAATCACCATTTTCTGCCGAACGGGCAGTCTTATTCCTGCGATCCAACTCGCGCTTCCTGTTTTGCCGGAAAATAAGCCGGAGACCAATAGTCATCAAGGACCCGCGGCTCAATCGCCAGCCAAGGTTGTTCCGCCGCAAGTCAACAAAAAGCAACGCTCCGCAAACCCCCCGTCTAATAAAGGGGCTCTTCTTCCGCTAAAACCGCATGTGCGAATGTTTTATCGCCCTGTCGCGCGCTCTCATCTTGGCCTTTCCTAAGCGCCGCCACTTCTTTCATTGGCAAGGCGCGCTAAAACCCCCTATATATTCCCTTAATGCGCACACTTCCTCTTCTCGCGTTCCTTTTACTCTATAGCTCCGGCGCAGCCTTTGCTGCCGAGGCCATTCCCGCGACTGCCTATTTTCCGCTGCTGCCCATCGATGCGCCGTCCGACGCCACCCCGCAATTGATCGCCCTTGCCGCCAACCATCCGCTCGATATCACCCATCCCGGCATTATCCGCGCCATTATCGTTATTCACGATGAAACGCGCGATGCCAATGCCGCCTTGGCAACAATAGCAGCGCTGGCGGGCGAATTGAACGCCTCGACCATGATCCTCGCGCCGCAATTTCTTCTGCCCTCCGACATTGTGCGCTTTGCCGATCATCTGCCGGATAAGGGCCGCAGTTTTGCCGCATGGCAAGTCTCAGGCTGGGCCATAGGCGATGATTCCATGCCCGTACCCGGACGCAAGAATATCAGCTCCTTCACCGCCATTGATTTGCTTCTGATGTATCTGGCCGACCGCCAAGCCTTTCCCGATCTGCAAGAAGTTACCATCGCCGGTTTCGGCGCAGGCGCGGATTTCACGCAGCGTTACGCCGCCTTCAACCTCGCCGCCGCTGTTCTTGATAAACAAAATATCGGGATGCGTTATGTCGTCGCAGGCGCAACGTCTTATCTTTATCAAACGCCCTCACGTCCCCTCGGTGGCCGTAAAGGCTTTGGCCACCCCGACACCTGCCCCGATTACAACGCCTATCCCTATGGGCTGGATCGCCTTGTTCCCTATGCGCGGCACAGCGGCGTGAATATTGCCAAAACCGATTATGCCTTGCATTTCATAACCTATCTGAACGCCCACGCGCCCGATCTCCTTCCCGAAAGTAATTGCGCCGCTCTGGCCCAAGGCAGCGATAGCAACAACCGCGCCACCAATTACCGCCTCTATCTGCAATCCCTCTACGGCAATCTTGCGGCTCGCACGCAGCAATTTGCCGAAGCCAAAGAACCTAAAAACGATGCCGTAACTCTGTTCGGCTCATCCTGCGGCATGGCCGTATTATTTGGCGATGGCCTCTGTCCCTCGTCGCAAGGAGCAACACCATGAAAATCTTATTCTTCGGCGACATTGTAGGCCGCAGCGGACGCGAGGGCTTGGAACAACATCTCCCCGCGCTTAAATCCCGTTATAGTCCCGACGTTATTATCGCTAATGCCGAAAATGCCGCAGCCGGTTTCGGCCTGACAATGAAAATGGCTGAAGAGTTTTTTGCCCTCGGCATCAACAGCCTGACGCTCGGCAACCACGCTTGGGCACAGCGCGAACTCTTGACCTCGATTGACCGCGAATCGCGCATCGTGCGCCCCCTCAATTATCCCGAAGGCACGCCGGGACGCGGCTTTTACCTGCATACGTTGCCACAAGGGCGCAAACTGCTGATCATCAATCTTATGGCGCGCTTGTTCATGGAACCCGTGCTCGACGATCCGTTTGCCGTCATCGAAAAACTTATCGCCGCGCATAAACTTTCCGGCAACTTGCAAATATTCATCGATTTCCATGGCGAGGCCACTTCCGAGAAAATGGCGATGGCCCACACGCTCGATGGCCGCGTCAGCGCCGTGATTGGCAGCCACACCCATATCCCCACAGCCGACGAACAAATTCTGCCCAAAGGCACGGCCTATATGACCGATGCAGGAATGTGCGGCGATTACGACAGCGTCATCGGCACGAAAAAAGTCGGAGCCATCTGGCGCTTCACTCGCAAAACCCCGCCCCTCGAGCGCAACTCCCCCGCCGAAGGCCCTGCAACCGTCTGTGCCGCCTTCGTTACCACCGATGATGCGACAGGCCTTGCCAAATCCATCATCCCCATTCGTATCGGCGGCATTTTGCGTCAGACGGAAATAGGATAGACGCATTGACTCGCTAAAATCACTTTCGTATCGTGACGGAATTAAAATTTAGCGCAGGAGGCTGGATTGACGGAACCAAATACTGACATCAACCATGATGATCGTGCAGTGATTGATGCCGGGTACCAACCTCAACTGCGGCGCAGTTTGGGGTTTTTTTCATCTTTCGCCATTCCGTTTTCAGAAATTTCCATAACGACCGGAATATTTGCAAATTTTGGTTTTGTTCTCGGCAAAGCGGGTCCGTTTGGATTCTGGACTTGGCCGGTGGCGGCGTTGGGGCATTTGTTGCTGGCGCTGGTCTTCGCTGAAATGGCGGGCCGCATTCCTTTGACGGGCAGTTGTTATAATTGGAACAATAAACTCGCAAACCTGACGATAGGATGGTTTGCAGGTTGGCTGGGGATTGTCGCTTACTCAATCGGCGTCGCGGCGGTTTCGACAACCATGATTCCCATTCTATCCGCTATCCTCGGTTATCAAATTGACGCCCGCATTGGTTGTTATTTAGCCGCCGCACTCGTCGTCTTACAAATGCTAATCAATCTCGCCAGCGTGCGATTAACGTCGCGCGTCAACGCCGTGGCGGTCATGGCTGAAATCATCGGCGTTGTCGGCCTTAGTATTCTGGTCACTGCCGCCATCTGGCTTGGCAAAGGGCATTTTCACCCCGACTTGTTAACGACCATCCCCGCCGAACCGCGTCCTTATTGGCCGGGTTTTCTGATGTGCTCGCTGCTGGGCGCGTGGACAATGGTTGGCTTTGAAACCGCCGCCGATGTCAGCGAGGAAACGATCAACGCAAGAATGGTGACTCCCAAAGGCATGATCTATGCGGTGCTGGCAAGCGCCATCATCGGCTTTGCCTTCATCGTAACAATGACGCTAGCAATCCCCGATCTCGCAGAGGTCGCCAAGGCGGATTATCCGCTGGCGGCGATTTCCTCGTATTATCTTGGCGAAGGCACCACCAAAATATTTCTCGGTTTTGCCTTGGTTGCGATGTTCGCCTGTTCGATGGTCGTCATGACGGCGGGATCGCGCATTTTATTCGCCGTCGCGCGCGACAAGCGGTTTATCCTTCCTGCTGTCTTCAATAAGGTTTCCAGCCACCATGTGCCCCAAAACGCCGTATTATTGGTAACCGGCATAGCGATCATCTTCACCTTTATGGCCGACAACGCCACCTCTCTTTATGGCGCCGGAACCGTGTGTTATGCGCTCGTCTATCTGATGACGGCAGTCGGGTTTGCTGTTAAGGCGCCAAAATTTCCCGCGACGGACACCTTTTCTTTGGGTCGCTGGCATTGGCCCGTCGTCGTCCTGACAATCACGTGGTTTATCGTCGAAATTGGCATTTTGACGATCCCGGAAGAATTTCATTCTGTCGCAATCGCGACGGGAGGGATATTAGCCGTTGGAACCGTCTTGTATTTTTTTATAGGCCGCACACGGTGACGGCTTGTCCTTTGTTCACGCGTGAGGCGCTTCCGTGAAAATTCTCATCGTTTCCGATGCGTGGACGCCGCAAGTCAACGGCGTCGTGCGGACGTTGGAATCTATGCTGCGTGAATTAACGCGCATGGGACATCAGGTGCGCGTCATCGGCCCCGAGGCCAGCCGATTTTTTACTTTTGCGATGCCTTTATACCCTGAAATTAAACTCGATTTTTTCTCGCATCTTCGCATCGCCAAAATCTTGCGCGATTTCTCTCCTGACTTTGTTCATATCGCCACCGAAGGTCCTCTAGGCTGGGCCGCGCGCGGCGTATGTATGCGTCAGACGCGGCCCTTCACAACCTCCTATCACACCAGTTTTCCTGACTATCTCGCCAAGCGTGTGCCGCGTTTATTGGCAAAACCCGTCGCCTACCTCGCCTACGCCGTTTTGCGCCGTTTTCACGCGCCCGCTGGCGCGATTATGGTCGCTACGGCTTCGGTCGAAGACACGCTGGTGGCGCGTAAATTCCGCCGTATCGTACGCTGGACGCGCGGTGTTGATACTAATTTATTCAAACCTTATGGAAAATCTGTTCCCGCCTATGAAAACCTGCCGCGCCCCATCTTGATCAATGTCGGGCGCGTGGCGGTCGAGAAAAACCTGCGCGCTTTTCTTGATCTAAAAACAACAGGCAGCCTCGTCGTCATCGGCGACGGCTCCGATCTGCCGTTTTTGCGCAAAGAATATCCGCACGCGCATTTTCTGGGCGCGATGACGGGCGAAAATCTGGCGCGGCATTACGCCGCCGCCGATCTTTTCGTGTTCCCGTCAAAGACCGATACTTTCGGTCTCGTCCTTCTGGAAGCCTGCGCCGCAGGCTTGCGCGTCGCCGCCTATCCTGCGGCAGGCCCAGCGGATATTTTCGCCGATGCCGACAGCAAACCCTTCGCCGCACTCAACGAAAATCTGCAAACCGCCGCCGATTGTGCGCTGGCACTCCCCGATAATTTCGTAGCGCCGCGCGCCTTTGCCGCGCGTTTTTCCTGGGCTGCCAGCGCCACGCAATTTTTTACCCACTTGCAAGCGCCCTCGCCCCCGGCTAAACGCCACCTGTTGCGGTGGCGCAAAAAAATTGGCGAAGGAATATAGGCAAATGACAAAAATCGCATTTCAAGGCGCATTCGGCGCAAATTCGGATATGGCCTGTCGCGCCGTTTATCCCAATTGCGAAACAATCCCTTGTTTCGGCTTCGACGATGCCTTCTCCGCCGTGCAAACAGGCGCGGCTGATCTGGCGATGATCCCTGTGGAAAATTCTACGGCGGGCCGCGTCGCCGATGTGCATTATCTTCTACCGCAAGGCGGGTTGCACATTATCGGCGAGCATTATCAGCCGATCCAGCATCATCTACTGGCGGCGAAAGGCGCAAAACTTTCGGATATCAAACGCGTCGAAAGCCATGTGCAAGCGCTGGCGCAATGCCGGAACTGGCTGAAACGCCATGGCATCCAGCCTGTCGTCCATGCGGATACCGCAGGTGCGGCGCAGGATATCAGTAAGCGCGGTGACCCCACGGTCGCGGCGATTGCCTCGGATTTGGCGGGGAAAATTTATGGATTGGAAAGTCTGGCGACGAATATCGCAGACAGCGATGAAGAGGGCGGATCGAAGAACACGACCCGTTTTCTTATTCTCTCGCGCGAAGCGATTGAACCTTCGCCAGAAAGCGCCTGCATAACCACGCTTCTGTTTCGCGTGCGCAGCGTTCCGGCGGCCCTCTATAAAGCGCTTGGCGGCTTTGCCACCAATGGCGTCAATATCACGAAATTGGAAAGCTATCTGGTTGACGGCAATTTTACGGCCGCCCAGTTTTACGTCGACGTCGAAGGGCACCCCCAAAACATGCCGCTCCGCCTTGCGCTCGAAGAGCTGGCTTTCTTCGCGCATGATGCAAAAATTCTAGGCGTCTATCCTGCCCATCCGTTCCGGCATGAACCGCTTTTATCTGCAAAGCGTAAGCTCTGATTCTATTTCGGCTTCATAGGCCTTGCGCTGATCGAGTTCGATCAGCGCCGCTTGGGTCTTTTGGGCGAAGGTATATGACGTCGCAACGTGGCTTAATGCAAAATCTGGTTGAGCCGGAGCGGCTATGCGGCACGGCGTCACTATGGGCACATCGACCTCGACGGGCTTAAAGACAGGCGCAGGTTCCGCGCAGGCGGCCAAGATCAAAAATACCAGCGCGCGTTTCATTTTCCGCCTCCTATATAATCATCAAGCAAAGCTTCGCTCGTCTTGCACGCATCGCCATGCATATTGGTCTTGCGCAGTTTGTCGGCGGCTTTGAGAAAAACTTGCGCGGACTTCTGCGCCTCGCGCACGGCTTCCTGTGCCCGCTTCTCATGGGCAAGGCTCTCGTCCCGCAATTGCGCAACGGCTCTGTTTTGCGCGGCGGCCTTGGCGGCGAATTCATCATTGGCCAGATGGCAGGCGGTGTCATTGGCCTGCGATTCCGCCAGCTCTGTTTTCAAATACGCATTGGCGAGCGACAACCAGACAAAAGCGACAGTGATGATCAAAACAACTGCCGCACCGAGGCCGAACAATATTTTATTGACCGGGTTCATCGTCTTTATCCTTTTCTGAATTGCGTTGCAGCCCTTGCCCCCAGGCAGCAGCCCCGCCGCCGGCAAGAAGGCAACCAAGCCCTTGCCCATAAGGGTTGGGATCAAAAGAATGCTGCAAAAAAACCACGTGATAGATCGACAGCCCGATCAGCGTCAAAGCCCCGAGGCACAGCAAAACCAAATGCGCCTCGACCTCGCTATTGCCGGAGTCGACCAGCTTTTTAAAAAAGTCTTTCATGTCTATTGTCCAATAAAAGTGGCGATTTCCTTGATGTTTTTTCCGTTCACAAACAACGCTGCAATCGCAATTAAAACCATCCAGCCGAGAATGCGTCCCAGTGCGGTAAAGGTCGTCGTCCAGGCGGCTTTTTTCATCACGCGCAGGCCGCGTAACAAATCGCGAATGTCGCGAATATCGTCGGCCGCTTGCGGATCGTTCAATCCAATGGCCTTCAGCGCATCCGATGCCCCGCGTCGCGCCAGCGCGCCAAGATATTCGGCCTGCTTGTGCGACACCATCTCGCACAAAGGCGTGCCCGCATATTTTTCGATGACTAGGTCAAGATCGTCACTCATAGGCTTTTGTTCCATAAACGGGATTCTGCGGCGCGGCGGCGGGAAAGGCCGCCAAACACTTCGCCGCCCGCGCGATTCCAACGCATTAATTGGGCGGGAACCTGTTCGTACCAGCCGCGATTAAGCAATTTCAATAAAGTTGAGGATTCAAAATTCCCCGTGCCGACATTAAAGGCAAAACAAACCAGCGCCGAGAACTGATTGTCATTCAGCGGCACCGTAACGAGCCGCGAGATGGCGCGTTCCACCAAGCTCAAATCCTCATCAAGCAACAGATCGGCCTGCGCCTGCGTAATTTGTTGCCCCGACCGCACCGTGCGCGTATGGCCGTAACCAATCGTCCAGACTTTGCTGGGGCACAGATAGGGCGTCAGATGCAGACCCTCGAATTCTTTAATCAAATCGACACCATCCTGATTAATCGTGCGCGCAAAGAACGGATCGTCGGGCATGAAAGTCATCGTGGAGTTTCCTGAATAAATTTGTTTTCGTGACAAGGCGACCATCATAAAACCCCCTATGCTTTAATGACGCGCACGCGCCATGTGCCCGAGGCCAGCGTCACACTGGCTCCGGTTAAATTGGTTAAACGAATGACGGCGGTATTGGCGGCGTTGACGTAAGCCGTCGCCTGAATCCCTTGCAGGTCATAAGGCGCGGACACAATCGTCAGATCGCCCAATGCCGCGCCCGTAACGGTCAGTGCGGAAGATGTGATGCCCGATGCATTCGTGACGGTTCCTGGCGCCCATGTTGTCGTGGCGTCAATTTTTGGTGTCGTCAGAAGCGCCCAGGCCGATCCCGTGTAATACAAAACGCGGTTGCCGTTGCGCGTCCACACCTGCCAACCCGCGACGGGAGTCTTGATCGACCAGCCGCCATAATAACCCGCGATACAATTGGCAAACCCCGTCCACGCCCCCGTCGGCGAAGCGGCAATGATATAAGCGTCGCCCGTATTGGGAGAGGCCGGCGGCGTAGCAATCGTATAATCGATCACCGAAGCCTTAGTCAGAAAGTCGATATCGTTGAGCGCCGCATTATGCGTGACTTCCTTCTGTGCCTGCGCGGAGGCGATATAGGTCAGGGCGAGGTTAGGGGTGGTGGTCATGATTATTCTCCTGTTCGGATTTTTTTAAATCAACGCGGTTACCGCGTTCCCGTTTCCATACCGGCTACTGGTTTGATAAATATTCACGGTAAATTTCGAGGGGATGCTCGATCCCCAATCAGTCGTTTGCTGGGCAGCGGTGTAAAGGGCAGTCGGCGACGTCAATCCGGTAAAGGCGCGAATAATCGTCGTGCCGTTTATGATGTCGCATTCATAAAGTTCTTGCGGTTCGTCCAGGGGCACATCGATGTAATCAACCCATTCGGCATTCAGCCGCGCGCGGCGTGTCCAAGTCAGGGTCAAATCGCCGCTAATGCCCAGGCTGCGCGAACCCTTGATATTGACGGGGGCAAAGGGGCAAATCGTTTTCATGCCATAGGTAAAAACGTAATCCTGCACCGCACTCAGACTTTGCCCGGAACTCAAAGCGCGAAAGTCGTAAGTTTTGTTGCGGTCGCTGAGTATGTCGGGAATAAAATCCACCGCGCCCGCCTGCAGCAAAACGAAATTCTCGCCAATGACATGTATTGATGTCGCGTATTCCGTGCCGCGCCGTCCACGCAAGAGATTGCTCAGCGTATAAAAACCGGGGCCGATCAATGTCGCGGTTTGAAACTGGATAATTTCGCTGCCCAATAGCGCGGCA
>Ga0181516_10001711_pt1 | contig 16527 bp, 6 predicted proteins | sample PEATcosm2014_Bin_25_FD_121104 | JGI IMG/M metagenome (GOLD analysis project Ga0181516, IMG submission 121104) | Peatland microbial communities from MTU Mesocosm Facility, Houghton, MI, USA - PEATcosm2014_Bin01_10_metaG | ecosystem: Environmental > Terrestrial > Soil > Wetlands > Peat | place... | reverse complement strand
ATATTGGAATAACAGCATTCACATTGGAGGACGACATCTACTTGCAGCCGATCGACGCTCTGGCTCGGCAGGGTGTTCCCGTTGCAAATCGTCGATTGATGGTGGAAGGGGACACGATCCGCGACTGGTCGATTGGTGAAAACAGTGGCGTTGTTTGGCCGTATGACGAGCAGTTGAGTCCGATTAAAACTGATTCTGAGCATCCAGTGCTCCGGTATCTTTGGTGCGCGCGAGCATGCCTTACTAATAATTTGATGTTCGGCCGAGAAACGAAGGTCGAATCGGGTCTCCAGTGGTTTGAGTTTGGAAGGCTAAATGTGGCGAAGTTGAGGAAGCCGAGTTCTATAACCTTTGCTTTTGTCGCCACTCACAACCATTTCGTTTTCGATTCAAGCAACAAGGTCTTCAACCGCTCTGCGCCGGTCATCAAACTTCGTGTGGGTGCGAATGAGGCTGATCATATTCGTTTAATAGGTATCCTAAATAGCTCGGCAGCATGCTTTTGGATGAAGCAGGTTCTCCACAACAAAGGTAGTACGGTCGATCAATTCGGTGCGCGTCAAAGAACCGCAGCATTTGAGGATTTCTACGAACATGATGCCGGCAAGCTCGCCAGATTTCCCATCCCGGCGTGCCTGCCGCAGCAGCTTCCAGCTGCGCTTGTTAAATGCAGCACGGCGATGCAGGCACAGCTGCCGGGCGCGACGCTGGAGAATTGGGGTGGCGCCGAAGGCGGCGAGCTACAGTTGGCGACCTCTCGCGACGGTTTTGCGAACAACCGGAGAAAGCTCGTCGCCTGGCAGGAGGAACTAGATTGGCAAATCTACGAAGCCTTTGGGCTCGTGGAGTCGGTTGCAGAAGGCGGCTTGGACGCCGTGAGCCTGATGGAGGGTAACGCCTTGGACGCAATCCCGCGCGAAGGACTGGAGTTGGGCGAGCGGGCGTTCGAAATCGTGATGGCGCGGCGCATGGTCGCTGGGAAGTTACAGACATCGTGGTTTGAAAGGCACGAGTCCACGCCTATCACCGAACTTCCGCGTCATTGGCCCGCAGCGTATCGGGAGTTGGTTGAACGCCGCATCCGCCGGATCGAGAGCGATTCTAACATTCGCCTTATTGAGCAGCCTGAGTTTAAACGCCGCTGGAATACCGAGTCGTGGGATAATCAATTTATCAAAGCAGCGCGCAACTGGCTGCTCGCGCGGTTGGAAGGCTATTTCTATGGGAGCCTGCGAGTGTGTGAGCTAAAAGATGGATTCAACCCCGCCACCACGGGTTTTGCTCCTGCAACTCGCCCCGCGCTGACAACCACGAACCAACTCGCTGGCACTGCACAGACCGACCGCGCTTTCCTCGCCGTAGCGGAGCAGCTCATGGGCGGTCCCGGCTTCTCAGTACCCAAGCTCGTCCGTGAGCTGGTCGAATATGCCGTCGTTCCGTTTCTGCCGGTTCAGCGTTACAAGCCCAGCGGCTTGCAAAAGCGGCACGATTGGGAGCGCGTTTGGGAGCTCCAACGGAAGGAGGACAATATCGACACTGCCGAAAAGGTGCACGCTCTCGGAATTTCCGATGCCGAGCGCGTTGAGCGCAAGGCTAGGGCTGCCGCCCGTAAGAAATCTGAGTTGGGCGATATTCCAATCCCGCCGAAATACGCAAGTGGTGACTTCAAAAAGTCCGTTTGCTGGAGCCTCCGCGGCAAACTAGACGTGCCGAAGGAGCGCTGGATTTCCTATTCCGGTGTCGAACGTATCGAAGACCCAAGCCCAGTTATCACATGGGCCGGCTGGGACCATGCGCAACAAGCTCGTGCCCTTGCTGAATACTACGTTGATGCGAAACAGAACTACGGCTTTCCGCCCGATAAACTGACGCTATTGCTAGCCGGCCTTCTCGACCTCGAACCATGGCTTGTCCAGTGGCATAGCGCAGTAGATCCGGTCATCGGCGACAGCCCCGCCAACGCCATCAGTGTCTTCCTCGACGCCGAATGCCACGCGCTGGGCGTAACGCGGGCTGATATAGAACGCATAAGAATGGGCATATGAGGAATATACGGTCCAAGCACGCAACAGGCCATTGCACTCCATTGAGTTCGACCGGCAGTGCCATCTTTTATAACTTTGGATTCTCGAGTTTCTAACCTCCAACAAAATCCCATGCCGCTGCTTAAGAACCTGATCTCCATCCCCGAGCACGTCTCGAAGGGAGACTTCGTGCTGAGGTTAACCGACGGGATCTCGTCAACTCAGGCCAAGCAGACGCTCGGGAATTATGTAGTGACACCGCAACTCGCAGCCTGCTTCGACCAGGCGTTGAAACTCCTGCAGGGTGCGTTGAATGCCAAGGCGAGCAAGGCAGCGTATCTACACGGCAGCTTCGGCGCGGGGAAAAGTCACTTCATGGCCGTGCTGCACTTCCTGCTACAGGGCAATGCGGACGCCCGCTCGATCAAGGCGCTCGGGGATGTCATCGCGCGGCACAATGAGTGGTTAACCGGGAAGAAGTTTCTGATGGTGCCGTTTCACTTGATCGCAGCGAAGGACTTTGAGTCTGCAATTTTCAAGGGCTACACGGACTACGTCACGGCTCATTTTCCGGAGGCCCCGTATCCGCCACTCTTCGCGTCGGAACTCTTGCTCCAGAACGCCGCCCAACTCCGCACTGCCATCGGAGATGAGAAGTTTTTCGCTATACTAAACGAAGCAAAGGCTGGAGCGGGTGAAGGAGGAGGCTGGGGAGCGCTGGGCGCTAAGTGGACGGCGGCGACGTTTGACCAAGCCTGCAAAGTGCCGGCGACGCATGAGTCAAGGGCTCGTTTGGTAAGTGCTCTTGTTGAGACCCACTTTCCTGCGATGCGCGCAACGAACGAGTTCGTCAGTATCGACGACGGCCTTGCGATCATGAGCGCACACGCGAAGGCGCTCGGCTTTGATGCACTGATCCTGTTTCTCGACGAGTTGATCCTGTGGCTCGCTAGCCACGCAGCCGACGTGAACTTCGTGAGCCGCGAGGCGCAAAAGTTGCCCAAACTGGTCGAATCTCAGAATGCCAACCGCCCGGTGCCGATCATCAGCTTCGTGGCGCGGCAGCGCGATCTACGAGAACTTGTGGGTCAGCATATCGCAGGCGCGGAGAAACTAGGCTTCGTGGATGTGCTGAGCTATTGGGAGGGCCGGTTCGACACTATCACGCTGGAAAACGGCAACCTGCCGGCTATTGCCAAAGAGCGTGTCCTGAAGCCTAAAGACGATGCTGCACGCCTAGAGATCGACCAGGCTTTTGCGCAAACCGCAAAGTTTCGCGAAGAGGTGATGAGCGTCCTTCTAACACGCACAAGCAAGCGGGAGGATTTTCGCGACCTTTACCCGTTCAGCCCGGCACTAGTGGAGACTCTGGTTGTCGTAGCATCGCTTCTACAACGCGAGCGCACCGCGATCAAAGTAATGGTGCAATTGCTCTCCAAGCAGCGTGAAACCCTCACGCTTGGAGAGATCATCCCGCTAGGTGACCTGTTCGATGAGATTGCGCAAGGCGATGACGCTTTCAGCGCCGACATGAAGGTCTACTTCGACAAGGCGAATAACCTCTATCAGCAGACGCTGCGACCGATGCTAGAGGCGCAGCATTCGCTTACGTTTGAGGCAGCCAGCCAATTGCCGCTCAGCGACGCGAAGCGAACCGCGCTCCGCAACGACGACCGGCTCGTCAAGACGCTGCTCCTTGCGGCATTGGCACCTGCGGTCGAGTCGCTGAAGAGCATGACGCCGCAGCGACTGGCGGCGTTGAATCATGGAACGATCCGCTCGTTTGTGCCAGGACAGGAAGCGCAGTTGGTGCTCGCTAAGTGCAAGGATTGGGCTGCCCGGGTGGGACAGGTGCAGGTGCAGGAGGGCGCCGGAGGAAATTACACGATTTCGATCCAAATTACTGACCTGGAGTTGCAGCCGATTCTAGAACGCGCGGAGGCAGTGGATAATCACGGCAACCGGGTTGCGCGAATGAAGGCGCTGATTTTCGAAGCACTCGGCGTACCGCATCATCAAGAGCTTTTCTTCCGTTATCCCTTCCGTTGGCGGGGCACTGACCGGGAAGCAGAGGTGTCCTTTGGGAACGTCCGGGAAATGAGCGACGACCAACTGGAGGCACGCGGAGATGAGTGGAAGATAATCGTCGATTACCCGTTTGATCGCCCAGGGCACAACGTGAACGAAGATCTCGAACGGATCGACCAGTTCCGCTCACTAGCAAAGGAAACAGAGAACCGGGCGGTCTGCTGGTTGCCGAGTTTCCTCAATCATGAGGCGCAAAAGACGATCGGCAAACTCGTGCGGCTCGAACATATCCTCGAGCCGAACCGGTTTAAGACATTCGTCGCGCATCTTTCCGAGCAGAACCAGGCCGCAGCGAGACCCTTGCTAGAGAATCAGCGCGATCAATTGCACAGCCAGTTGCGCGTTCAGATCGAAGCGCTCTATGGTCTGCGTGAATCGCAACCGCAATACGCGGATGCGGCGAACCAGTTGTCTGGTTCGGATCATTTTCAGAGTCTATGTCAGTTGAGCGCGCGACCGCCGGTCGCTGCCAATCTGCGCGATGCGCTCAATGGATTATTGGTGCAAGCTATGGAGTTTCAGTTCCCAGGAGCACCGGCCTTTGAAGATGAGGCCAAGTTTACCAAGGCGACCGTTGGCAAGGTGTTGGAGGTCGTCGAACAGGCCCTCGCCACGACCGAACCGAGCGTGGTGGTAACCGACACGACAGTACGGAAAATAGCACGTCAGATCGCAAATCCACTTAAGCTCGGTGAGATGCACGAAACGAGATTCCAAATCGGCCATTATTGGCGAAATCACTTTGCTCAACGACAAGCACGGGACACAGGGCAACCAGTCACGGTTGCGAAGCTGCGCGCGTGGCTAAACGAACCGCAGAACATGGGCCTGCCCAATTTGGCGCAGGATCTCATTATCCGGGCTTGGGCCGAGCAGACGAATCGCGGTTTCTACACCCGCACTACAGGCGGCCTTACCGGCATTGCATCGCCCGCACTGGGAGAGTTGCAGGACGAAATGGAGTTAAGGGAAGTGAGTCTCCCAACCGCGGATGAATGGAGGAGCGCGGTGGACCGAGTGAAGGCGGTCTTTGGCCTCGATGACACTTCTCCATTGGTGAACGCAAACAATGTCTCTGCGCTTTGCGTCAAAGTGAGGGCGAAAGTGGAAGAATGGCTGCCTAGCTCGCTAGTGCTGGAATCAGAACTCGACAAGGCGGCCAGCCAGTTTGGCCTGCAACCACGGAGTTTCTCGAGGGCACAAACCGCCGTCGAGGCGACTGCTTTTCTCAAATCCCTCAAAGGCACGGGTAGTGAGTTAGCGTTCGTGAAGGTCCTTGCAGGACAACCGCTTAACGCCAAGCTACTGGTTCTGAGCCACAGCATGAAGACTGCGGCGGCTGCGACAGCTGCTGTAGAGGGAATTCAATGGGATTTGTTCAAAGCTTTGAAGGGTTTGAACGATGCTCGAGCGACTGCGGCCAAGGAAATTTTTGATGACCTTCAGGATGCCCTCACGCGCGATGAATACGCCGTGGGCTTCCAGGCGAAGTCAGCCGAATTAGTTAGTAGGGCGATTAAGCTCTTGGCGGCTACGCCGCCCCCGCCCCCTCAGCCGCCTCCGGTAGTACCCCCACCGTTGGTCATCCCACCACAGCCTCCGCTTGTTCCCCATTCACCACAGCCACCGCCGATAACTAAGCGGGTTCGCGTAAGCCAGATCAAGGAGGATGCAATTCCGGCGTGGGTTCCTGCTGACCAGCGTAGCCTTGCGCTTGTTGAAGTCAGCGTGCCGCGCACCGGAGGTGGCATCGAAAAGATCGTGGTAACTGGCTCCACCGCCCGACTGATCGAACTTGCAGGCGATGCAGTTTACGATGGAGGACAACTCCGCTTCCCGAAGTGGAAATGCCAGGTGGCGGTCGAAACTCGCAAGGAGGAATAACGCGTGGTCCTCACAGAAGGACAGATCAAGGCGCGGGTTCGAGCGATTCGGATGAAAGCGAGTCGTCCTGCAACCGCTTTTGCCCTTCAGTCGGAAGGATCCTGGACTGGTTCACCGACGCTCACAATCGATGGCCTTCCGCACCGCGTCTCTTTTTGCCGCTCAGATCTCGAGTTGCGCGAATTGCTCCATGTCGCGAGTGCGGAGAATGAGCCGCTAATCGTGTTGTGTCCTTTCGGCAGCGAAAGTCTTGGCGATGATGTGCTGGCGCGTCTCGCGAAGAGACGGGTGCATCCTCCAGATGCGAAGGAAATCCTGGGCAGTCTCTTCCAGGTTACGTCGGTCGATTCGCGCATTTTCGCAACGCCGCCTTTGCAGCAGGCACTCATCGAGAGCGCCCCGCCCGAAGGCTACCCGGCGGTCGCAGGTGGTGTGCTCGATCTGCAAACCGCATGGGCCGAAGTTATCGGACGCATCGTGGGAGATCGCGAAGTGGCAACCAGTCTTGGCCGGCTGCTCGAGGCTACGCTGGATGCAGCGTCTCGCAGTCGGATCGATAAGATGTCTCCTGAACTGAGACGTGAATTCTTCAACTGGGCGGCTTTGAATTTGGACAGATCAGCGACATGGATGAGCCACCTTGTCGGCGCCAATAGGACGTCGGATCTCGTTCCGTTTGGGCTACTGCTTGAGCTTGCGTATGAACCTTCGCTGAATGGAAACGCCGACATCGCCGCGGTACGGGTCCGCCTGGAAAGCTGGTTTGCGGGCCAGGCGATAGATGCGGCCTCGGCGCGGAGCTGGGCTGCCGCGGCGCGTTCGGTCACTCAGGCTCTCCATCGGCAGCCCGGCTCGGGCGTGCCGCTTTCCGCAGTGCTGGAACGTTTCGACGAGTTGCTTGCGGAATTCAAAATTGGCGAAGTCGCAACGAAGAGCGACTTCTCACCGGCAGGTTTCGAGCAACGAGTGCGCGTTTTTGCTCAGAGTCTTGCCCATTTCGCCAAGGCCGGGGCGGCTTCAAATCTAGACGCGAAGCGCCTTGTTGATGGCATCGATTGCATGCGGAGCCACCTATTAGCGGGCGAATACCAGCGTCGGATTGAGCGATGCCAAATGGCTGCTCGTATGGGAGGCTGGATCACTGCCGGGGCAAAGCTCAGCAATGGCCCTTCGCTGAACGAAATGGTTGAAGGTTACGCACGGTTGGGTGGCTTCGTCGATTGGGCCAGAACGATCGTGCAGGAGGGTGACTCCGAGCCGGCCTTGAATAAGGCGTATGATGCGTTGATCGCACGTACCGAGGAGATTAGCGGGACGTTTGAGGCCAACTTCGCGTCCAAGCTCGCGGAGTGGACGGCACACGGAGCCAAGTCTGAATCAGCCTATGTCCTGGTTGAGGACGCGCTCGATACCCTGGTTGGGCCATTGGGCGCACAAGCGCCCGTCCTCTTGCTTGTCATGGATGGAATGAGCGTCGCAGTGTTTCGCGAGCTGCTCAGCGATATTGTCCAGCGCGGCAATTGGCTAGAGCGCAAACCCGGCAAGTTGTCCATCCCGTCGGCGTTACTTGCGACGATTCCGTCGATCACGGAGATTTCGCGGCGGGCCTTGTTTCGGGGAAGGCTTTTCCCGGAGACAACGCCGACCGAGCAGAGCGCGTTCAACGGAAACGACCGCGTGTTCTCACTCTGCGGCGGTCAAAGTCGTCCAGTGCTTTTCCTCAAAGGTGATCTCCAGCTCTCGGGGGAGGCGGGGCTGGCGGCGGAGGTGAAACATGCCATCGCCAATAAGAAATGTCGTGTGGTGGCGATGGTGTTGAACGCCATCGACGATCATCTCAGCGGATCGGATCAAATCGCTCCGCGATGGGATCTCGATTTTGTGCGGCCGCTGCGCGAGATCCTTCAGCTCGCGGCAGAGGCGGGCCGGACGCTCATTCTAACAAGCGATCACGGCCATGTGTTGGAGTACAAGACTGTGCTAAAGACCGGCATGAGCATCGGCGGCGATCGGTATCGCGAAGATGGTGGGCCGCCTGCGAGTGGTGAGATTCAGGTCTTGGGTCAGCGGGTTCAGCAGGCGATTGGACGCCGGGATGTTACCGTCGCATGGTCGCGTGATATTCGTTACGCTGGGAAAAAGCGTGGCTACCATGGTGGGGCAAGTCCTTTGGAAATCATCATCCCATTCGCGATTCTAAGGCATATAAGCAGCTCGATGCCAGAGGGATGGACCGATGTGTCTCCTTCGCCATTTTGGCCTGACTGGTGGCGGCTCAATGCAAGGCAGGCAACAAGTGACGTTGGCACTGCCGAATCTGAAGCCGAGACGAAACTTACAGCGGGTTTGGATTTATTTGCCCACGCTGCGGCGACGGCACAGAAGCGCGATTGGATCGAGCAGCTGCTTGGTGGAGAAATCTACAGTGTCCAGTGCAGCCGCGCGGTGCGCGGTGCACCTGATCGGCAACAAGTGGCGACATTCCTTGAGGTCCTCAGCGCCCGTGGCGGATCCATGCCAAGGGAGCCACTGGCCGAGCGCTTGGGATTGCCGCTCCTCCGTCTCAACGGTCTTGTGCCAAACTTGGCTCGCATCTTCAACGTCGATGGCTACGACGTCTTAAAGATTGATGCGGCTAGCGGAACAGTCGTGCTCAATGTTGCCCTCCTAAGAAAGCAGTTTGCCTTAGCTGACTGACCCATGCCATTGCCGATTAGTCCACTTCGTAGAGAACAGGTCCTCGATGCTCTCCGTCGGGGAACGGTCCCTCAGGAAGGACTCGCTAACCTCGCCGTTGGCCTGGAGCGCTTCCAAACGACGGTCAGAGAGGACTTGGATCGGGTTTCATCAGGAGGAGGTGCGTTTAAGGCTATCCGTGGCGAGTATGGCTGTGGTAAAACATTCTTTTCACGCTGGCTGCAAGAACAGGCGCGCGGGCGGAAGTTCGCGACAGCGGAGGTGCAGATCTCGGAATCTGAGACTCCACTTCATAAACTGGAAACGGTTTATCGGCGGCTGACGGAACGCATCGCGACTGCAGCCGGTTCGTCCGGAGCATTTCGGAGTATCATCGACACCTGGTTTTACGCCCTTGAGGAGGACGCGCTAAGCAGCGGTCGACTGAAGCAAGGTGACGAGGCCGGATTGGTTGCTGCAACCAACGCGCTGATGGAGCAAAGACTCGATGCTATTTCTCGGAATGCGCCGGCGTTTGCGGCGGCGTTGCGTGGTTACCGTATGGCGCAGGCTCGTGGTGACAATGCAACAGCAGAGGGGTTGATTGCTTGGGTTGCAGGTCAGCCAAATGTCTCGGCGGCGATTAAACGAACGGCGGATTTGAAAGGTGATGTAGATCACTTTGCGGCGTTAAGTTTCCTGCAAGGTCTCTTGGTAGTGCTGCGTGATTCCGGTCATGCTGGCCTGTTGATCGTCCTTGACGAGGTCGAGACGCTTCAACGTGTGCGAGCAGATGTCCGTGAAAAGGGACTCAATGCGCTGCGTCAGTTGATCGATGAAATCGATGCTGGGCGTTTTCCCGGACTTTTTCTGGTGATCACAGGAACCCCTGCGTTTTTTGACGGCCCGCAAGGACTACAGAAGCTTCCTCCGTTGGCGCAGCGTTTACACACCGACTTTGAGACCGACCCTCGCTTCGATAATCCACGAGCACCGCAGATCCGACTAAGGGCATTCGACCGTTCCTCGCTCATTGAGGTAGGTATGAAGGTTAGGGAGATATTTGTTAGCGGCTCAAAGGATCCGGCGGGCATTTCCGCCCGGGCCAACGATGCGTTAATCGAGTCCCTGGTTGATGCTGTGGCTGGGGAACTGGGAGGTAAGATCGGTATCACGCCCCGTCTCTTCCTGAAGAAGTGGGTCGCCGACCTGCTTGACCGAATTGAAATCTACCCTGATTTCAATCCAGCCAAGGACTATCGGCTAACCTTGCGTACCGATGAAATTTCTCCGCAGGAGCGCAACCTAATGGCAGCTTCTTCAGTCGAGGATATCCCCCTAGACGTGTGAGTGCCTTCGACAGGCTGGACCCACTCGTTCAGCACCACATCGTTAATTCTATTGGATGGCGGTCGCTGCGCCCGTTACAGGAGGAAAGCATTGAGCCGATTCTTGACGGCAAACACTGTCTGCTGCTTGCCCCGACGGCGGGCGGGAAAACCGAGGCGGCCATGTTCCCAGTCTTTTCTCGCATAGTCAGCGAGAAATGGGACGGCTTGAGTGTCGTTTACGTCTGCCCACTCAAAGCGCTCCTGAACAATCTACACCAGCGTCTCAGTCACTATGCCGGCCTGCTCGGCCGAAGTTGTGAAGTGTGGCATGGCGACATTTCCAGCAGTCGCAAAGATAACATCCGCAAATCGCCTCCAGATATTCTGCTCATAACGCCGGAGTCGCTCGAAGGCATGCTCGTTTCGGTCAATCCACATGGACGCCAGATGCTTGGAGCCGCGAGGGTAGTGGTTATTGACGAGATTCATGCATTTGCTGGAGATGACCGAGGCTGGCACCTCCTTTCTGTCTTGGAGCGCGTGACGCGAATTGCTGGTCGCGAGCTACAGCGCATTGGATTGTCAGCAACGGTGGGTAATCCCGATGCGCTGTTGTTTTGGGCGACCGGGCACTGCAAAGGAGCACGTTTGGTGGTCTCCCCGAGGGTCACTGAAACAAACACGCCGGAGGTCACGCTAGACTACGTTGGCAGTCTGGAGAACGCGGCGTTGGTGATCTCTCGCCTGCATCGCGGTGAAAAGCGGCTCGTGTTTTGCGACAGCAGAAGTCGCGTGGAGGAGCTCGCGCGACTCCTGCGTACTCACAGCGTCGAGACCTACCTGTCTCATAGTTCTTTGAATATCGAGGAACGCCGATCTGCGGAGAAGGCATTCGCCGAGTCTCGCAATTGCGTTATCGTTTCGACGAGCACCCTAGAGCTTGGGATCGATGTTGGTGATCTCGACCAAGTGATTCAAATTGATGCGCCGAACTCTGTCGCATCATTCCTTCAACGACTCGGTCGTACAGGACGGCGCCAGAACAGCGGCCGGAGTTGCCTCTTCCTGGCGACAAGTGAAAGGGCTCTCCTCAAAGCGGCAGGGATTCTTGATCTATGGGCCTCTGGTTTTGTTGAACCGATTATCGCGCCACCCTTGCCGCTGCACATTTTTTCGCAGCAGCTGATGGCACTCACGCTGCAGCTCAAAGGACTAGGCGTTGCCGAGTGGCGTCAGTGGATCGGACGTCTACCTCCTTTTGCGAACATCGACGACACACAAGCTGGTGAAATCCTCAGATTTCTCCGAATGAAAAGGATCTTGTTTGAGGATTCAGGGACACTCGGCTTTGGCGTGGAGGGGGAGGCCCTATTTGGCCGTCGCCACTTCCTAGAGATACTTTCGGTGTTTTCGACCGCTCCAATGCTGACGGCGTTTCATGGCACTCGCGAGCTGGGACAAGTCGAGGCCGGCTTCCTCGTTCGTGTGCAGGAAGGGAATCCCTCGCGAATAGCTCTGGGCGGTCAATCATGGCTCGTGCGGCAGATCGATTGGCGCATGCGCCGCGTGTACGTCGAGCCGTCTATCGAGAGGGGCCGCGGTGCTTGGATTGGGAACGGACAGGGACTGAGTCATTACATCGCGAGCGCCATAAAGCGAGTCCTCACCGGACACTCGGAATCACCGCTTTGGAGCACGCGTGCGTTGGCCGCGCTGAAACAGATTCGCGCCGAATTCCACTATGTGAAAGCCGATGGGCACACTCTCGCGGTTTTCCAAGACGATCGCAGCGTAGACTGGTTCAACTTCGCAGGTGGTGTAGCAAACGACATTATCAGTAGCCACCTTGCCCGAACGGTCGGCATGTCGTGCCAACCGAACGACCTCGCGCTTTCGTTCCCTGAAGGAACCGACCCGGCTAGGCTACAGGAGCAGCTTGTGTCATTGACCGCGCAGCAAATTGGGAAGCACGCGAGCTTTGACGACGAGGCGGTCAAAGCCTTGAAATTCCACGAGTGTCTGCCGGCTCCTTTGCAGCAGGTTGTTTTGAATAGTAGATTGGTTGATCAGGAGTTTCTTGAATTAATGTTAAGGCTTCGTACGACGCCCGTCTTTGTGGCAGGACACGATTGACACCTTGATAGTTGGTTCTCCTATGGTTGCCCTCGAAGAGGAGTTCATCTCTCGATCTCACAACTCCGGAGATCCGAGATCCAGTGTTTCCCATGGCCGCAAAAAGTCTGACCTCACGCTGCCAGCCTGTTCGTCGACCGCGTCCCGAAACATTAAAGTGCGGCATCTTTCGGCAATAGCTCCGAAGACGCTGGTCCAAGCCGTAAGTTTCCGCCGCTCTCGATCAGCACGCCACAGTCGGAGAGCAATCCAACCAAAGTGTCTAGGCGATCCGGCATCCATGGGAGCCTAACTCTACCTAATTCTTTTTGGGCACTGACCGTTGGCTCGATGCCTCCATCTCCAATTAGAAAACGCAGCCGCTGCGACGACCCATCAAAGCGCGCAACGGCGATACGCATGTGCTGTGCGAAGACTAAATCGGAAAAAATGTCCCGAAGTATTTCCCGAATGGGAAAGTTTTTGCGTATGCTAACCCAACCCAGAAACCAGGACATGCTTATCCGATCTGCGCCTCCCAAGCTCATCAAATCCTTTGTTTCCTGATTTTGCATTCTGACCAGCATCCTCCAGTACCAGCCAGCTATCATCTTGAGGCCGTGAATCACGGCCTTGTCGTCTTGCGGTTGTGCAATGTGTTCAAACCGAACATCGCCTCCGTGCACTCGATCGTTCCAGGCTCGAGAGATGGCCGTCTCCTCCGTCATGAGTAGTGAACCAGCGTGTTTGCACGCCAGATCAATAAATGTACCGTTCAAATTGAGGCCAGCGGTCTTGGTTCGCGCGGACCAGTGCTCTATAACATCAGAAATCGATCGGCTTCCGTGCCCAATAGCGTCCTCGAAGCACCATAGAAAAAGTTCTATGGCGAATCGCTGGTATTGACGCGCCATAAAGCAGGACCATCGCTGCGAGTGTTGCGATAGCGCGGGATCTGCGAATTTGAGGCGCTTGCCGTCAACAAACATCCCCACGTACCAAGCCACCCTAATGTCGCTTGTAGTTATTCGATCGCGTTGCTGAATAGTGGCTAGCAGGAGCTTGGTTGTCAGTGTCCTAGCATAACCTTGATCGTCAGGGTCACTCGGAAGCAGCTTTCGTCTAAATGCTCGCTTGAGAGCGATATGCGACGAAGCCCTAAATCTGGCAGGGTCAAGACCCGCATTTGCGAGTTTTTGGATATCTTTTCCACGAACCGTAGCGGAATCTAGCGACGCAATTAAGCGATAGCTGCTTGCCTTACGCAGTTCGGCATCCACACCTCGAACGATCTGAATCGCATCTGTGTCATCCGACGGGACGGCAATATTCAAGGCCCTCTCTCCTTCGCGGGCCAGTGAATAGTAACTGGTAAGGAATCCGAGCGCACGCAAAGACGGACCATAAATTGCAGCTGCATAGAGTGAATTCGGTTCTCTTCGTTGCGCATCCTCGAAACTCAGGCGACTTGGCAACTCGCATTTCTGCGTAATGCCCACACGGTTACGTACCAGTCCAAATGCCCGATCGACGCCGCAATCCTCGCGGAAGGTGAGGGACAGTGCGACTTCCACCTTTTCCCTAAACGACTTATAATTGGCCTCGGTATAATCACCAACATTGTCGCACAGTTGACGGAATTTCCATGGGATCCATGCGCCCAGAAAAAACACTCCCATGTCGGTTGTTACGTTGTTCAGCTCGGGGATAAGGTCTCTCCCCACAATCGTCAGGTTAACCCAGCGTAAGCCGAGAAAATCTATTCCACCTCCTCTCAAGGAAAAATCGGACGTTGTGAAAGGCTTGTTGGGAATGATGATCTTCATTCGGCTTTGCTAGAATCAGCGCTTATGATCTCTCGGAAACGCACGTCAAAATCATCATCAGTCTCGAAACGAGAAGTGTCGCGGATGAATCGCTTCCACAAACGCCGACAGGTTTCTTGTCTGTCGGCTGCATAAGGTGGTTGCCCCAGGAGCCGGCTGGCCAAGCGCCTTGCTCCAATCATGCTTCCTTGCGGGTCTTGGCTGCGCATCAGTCTGTCGATAATTAAGCTCAATAGCACGTTTGCGAGGTCTGGAACCGGGTGCGCTTTGAACACCTTTTCAAGATCATCTGCTAAAGGTGGGAATCTTTCAGATCTGTAGCGAAAGCCGTCCGGGCAACAAAAATCAGGATCTTGCTTTCGTTCGCTGAACATCGCTCTGAGAAAATCGTCGCACAGATACCCGGCCTTCAATTCATGAACAGCAGCTGGAGCCTTGCGTCTGATGTATCGAAGCACGGCCAGCGTTGAGAGTAACGCGAAGATTGAAGCGGGCCAAATGTTTGGAGCATTCACGGCGGTGGGACAGAGTTCCGTGAGCTTCTCTCTAATTCGATTGTAGTCGTGGCTTGAGAGATCCCATGTCTTTTTTAGAGCCCTTACCAAGGACTCCTCTTCAACAACTCGGCGGTCTTCGGCTTTGCTTTCACCATTCTGCTCATCCTGATCTTCGTCGGGGAGATGATTGGTCTCAGCTTCGTGCGTCGTTGTGGGATCAGCGTTTAGAAAGATTTGGAAAATATGTTGAAACCAGTGCAAGTGACCAAGCGCGGTAGAACCAATCTTCCGGCCAAGGTCATGCGGATCAGGTTGAGGCGGCCATATTGCGACGCCGGGCGGAGTGAGTTCTTTTTTGTCACCTGTTTTCGATTGGCCACCGATCTCATCAGAATGGCTCGGCCGAACGGTGGTGCCCTCAAACATATCGTGTGCAAGCGTGAAGATTGCAGCTATGTCAGCCAGCTCAGGAGCTCCTTCTGCATCGAGTAAGGCCAATGCGCCGCGCCAAGCGTTACGATGCAGAGGGTCTGCTTGAAGAAGGAGCCTATTCTCGACAAGGACATCTGCGCGAATGGCTTGGCCCGTCGAGTCTTTCGCAAGAAGTTCTAGGCAGATAGCCACCTTCTTGCGCCGTTCCCACCCCACAAATGAGGTCCACGCGAAATGTGCTGTATGGCCGTCCTGACAGATGATGGGCCGCTTGCATACCGCAAAGTTGCTACCAAAGCGTATCGTTAAGATAACCTCGCTCAACGGAAGGTGGTGCCGGGAGACATTCGCGATTAGGAGATCCAGGCCTGAGCCCGTGTCCGTTGCCCAGCACTTGAGTAAGGCGGCGGACGCTTTGGCGGTATCTCGCTGAAGTTTCTCGTCGGGGAATTTGGTCGATCCCGCAAAGAAATAGCCGGCCATCACGCTTCTTGGTAAAAAACGCAATAGGCCCGCTTCAATGTTAGGACCACGCCACGCTGCGTTTGTACAGTTCGCGCTCGTGCAGCAAAGCCATGCGCTGTCTTCATCTTTAGCGATGCCGTAAAGTTTCAGATGAGCAAACGCGCCTTTCTTTGTTGGGACGCTCAATTGCGATACCTTGGTTCCAGCCCTAATTTTTGAGATCTGCTTCAACGGAATGTCGGTAGCTTTGCCACCATGAATCGCGGGGAAAAGATTGAGCTTCGCAGATGTGTAACGGTCAGCAAACAACTCCACTCCAGTTGTGGCGCCTCCGAAGAAAGGGGCAGCGATAAACAATTCTTGGGCCTCCAAGCCTTGCGGTAACTGGTCTAGTAGATCGCCCTGAAACGAATGCAGGAAACGCAGATCCCTATCGGTCTGTGCCGCCAATATCGGGAAGCTAGCGATGCTTCTCTCGATTTCCTTTAGCGTCTCTGTGCATAGGTGCTCCATTCCATCGTCGACGGCCCACATTCCAATCAGTCCTTTCAGGAACGATTGAATGTCCGCGACAATTGCCCGCGAATTTAGTTCCTTCCTGCTTAAAAGAATCACGTCGAACAGTTCGGCATTTGTGATGAACCCTGCTTGCGTCAGGTTGCCGCTACCAACCAGAAGGACCGCTTCATCTTCTGAAACAAGGATCCAAACTTTAGCATGGAACGCCCCAGAAGTAGGTGCAGGAACCACAATATAGTCCTGTGCCGCACCCTGTAACGCAGCTGCTTCGGTCAGCGCGCGTCGGTAGCCTAATTCGTCGGCGATGATCAGACACGACTTAAGCTTGGAACGATCGATGCACGGGAACACAACCGATTCAAAGAAGGCGAGGCTCAGAGTATACGTTGTGCCTAGTATGTAAGTGGGCTTTGCAACCAACTTAAGTATCTTGGACAGTTCGATCGATTCCACGACATTCATAACCAGGTCGGAACGTAGAGATCACTCAGGCTAATGCGTCTTATCCAACGCGAGAGAGAAGTCTCATTTGGAAGGTCGTGCCTCCCAAACTTCCACATGTTTCATGTGTGGGAGAGACTGCCTCTAGCATCTCCTTCTCCAAGTGGACTTCCTCGATCCGTTGGTTTGCACGACGAATTGCACCGGTTCCAGCAACCGAGTTAGGCACCCT
>Ga0181516_10001710_pt1 | contig 16528 bp, 13 predicted proteins | sample PEATcosm2014_Bin_25_FD_121104 | JGI IMG/M metagenome (GOLD analysis project Ga0181516, IMG submission 121104) | Peatland microbial communities from MTU Mesocosm Facility, Houghton, MI, USA - PEATcosm2014_Bin01_10_metaG | ecosystem: Environmental > Terrestrial > Soil > Wetlands > Peat | place... | reverse complement strand
TAGTCGCCGCGTTCCAGGATAAGGATGGACAACCCTGTGTCTTGAAGGACTCGGGCCACGGCGGCACCGCCCAGACCCGAGCCCACGATAACGATATCGTAGCGCTGGGTCATCGGCGGGCCACCAGGGAGGCGGCCCCCACCAAGCCAGAGTCCGCCACGGTACCGGGCAAGATCACCATGGGGTCAAACATCATGTCGCGCGCCAGTTCCTTGAACCTGACCCGGATGGCGTCGAAGAGCGGATCGCCCCAGCGGGTGAGCCCGCCGCCCAGGACGACGGCCTCAGGGTTGAAGATCTGGAACAGGTTGTAGATGCCGATGCCCAGGAAGTGGGCGTACTCCTTGACCACGCTCAGGGCCAACTCGTCGTGTTCGGCCAGTCCTTCGCGAATGAAGTTGCCGTCGATCACCGCCGAGGCCAGCGTGGCCAGCGAGACGCGCTTCGAGGCGACGCCTTCTTTCAGCTTGCGCTCGACGGCGGCCGGCAGCCCGATCCCCGACGCCACCGAGATCAGGCACCCCCGGTTTCCGCAGGGACAGAGCTGGTCGCTGTTGGGATCGACGATGGTGTGCCCGATTTCGCCCGCCGTGCCCGTCATTCCGCGGAAGAGCTGACCGCCCAGGACGATGCCTGCCCCGATCTGCGTGCTGATGGTCATGAAGATCATGTCCTTGTACCCGCGCCCGGCGCCGAACTGCGACTCGGCCAGCGCCTGGGCGTTGGCGTCGTTGTCGACCTCGACTGGCACCGAGAAGCGCGCCTGGAGTTTGTCGCGGATGGGATAGTTCCGAAAGCCCTCGAGGTTGGACATGGTGATCAGAACCCCGTCGCGGTAGCGCAGGTGGCCGGCCGTGGCGACGCCCACTCCCCTCAGGTCGGACTCCTTGAGCTTGTGCTTGCCCACGAGCTGACGGACCAGAGAAGCCACTTCGTCCAAGATCTGGTCGGGCGCCTTGGCCACGTGATCGTAGACAGTCACCTGGTCCAAGACCTGGCCGGTTTCCTTCACGAGACCGACGGCAAGTTTGGTGCCCCCGATGTCGACCCCGCACAGAAGTGATTCCATTCTCCAGCCTCCTCTTGATTCCAAATGAAGAATATCATGACTTCATATGAAATGAAATAGTTTTCGTATCCACACAATTATGGGGGTTTTGCCTTGACAGTCAACTCCCGTCGGATTACGCTACCCCCCAAACGAAGGAGATGAATCATGGCTGACTCCAAGATTGGAAGGGTCGGACAATCGACCAAGATCGCCGCAGGGCTGTTTTGGGCCGACTACGGCAACCTCGCCGACACCGTCAAGGAACTCGAGGCCGGCGGCGCCGACTGGATCCACATCGAGATGCGCGACGGCAAGTACATGGACTTTTCGGCACCCCGGGGCGGCATCGACATCCTCGACGGCATCCGCCGCCACACCAAGCTTGAGATCGAAGTCCAGCTCCAGATGATGAGGCCGAACTTCGACCTCCTCCGCCAGCTCAAGGATCTGGGGGCCGACCTGGTCAGCCTCCCCATCGAGACCACGGGCGAGATGCTCATGCAGCAGGTGCTCATGGTCAAGGAGACCCTGGGGATGAAGGTGGGCGTGTGGGCCTGGCAGGGCACTCCCATCGTGTCGTTCGAGCAGTACATCCCCTTCGTCGACATCATCGAGTACGAGAGCAAGGCCCCGTTTTGGAAGCCCACGACCGGCGCCGCCAGCCCGCACACCATGGACCCCATCATGCTCGACAACATCAGCCGCCTGCACCAGATGATCGTGGCGGCCGGCCGCGAGGCCGACCTCGACCTGATGGAAGACGGCGGCCTCAACCGCAAAAACGTCGGCGACTTCATCGCCCGCGGCATGACCGTGGGCGAGTTCTCGTCGCCCCTCATGAAGGGACCGCAGGGCAAGTTCGTCCCCGGGGCCGGCGACATCACCAAGGCCGTGCGCGAGCTCAAGGCCACCATGGACGAGGCTTCGGCGAAGTACAGAAGCGGCTCCGGGCTCAAGTAAGGAGGTCCCCATGTCCATCCTTGGAATCGGCATGGCGGGGTACGGGGGCATAGGCAAGCTCCATACCCTGGCGTACCGCAGCATCCCCAGCTACTACCCCAACTTCCCCCGCTACAAGCTGGCGGCCGTGTGCACGCGCTCCGAGAAGAGCGCCCAGGCCGCCGCCGCCGACGGTGGTTTCGCAAAAGCGTACACAGACCTGCAAGACATGGTCGCCGACCCCGACGTCCACGTCATCGACTGCGTGCTCCCCAACGACGCCCACAAAGCCGCGGTGCTGGCCACCCTCAAGGCCGGCAAGAGCATCTACTGTGAAAAACCCCTGGCGCTCACGGGCGCCGAGGCCCGCGAGCTGGCCGCGGTGGCCGCCGCCTCGACGGGAACCCTGGGCATGACGTTCAACTACCGCTTCGTCCCGGCCATCCAGAAGGCGCGCCGGCTCGTGGAGTCGGGGGCCCTGGGCGAGATCTACCGCTTCCACGCCGAGTACCTGCACACCGGCTACCAGGACGCGTCGAGACCGCTGACCTGGCGGATGCGGATGGCCACCTCGGGCGGCGGCGCCATTATGGACCTGGGCTCGCACGTCATCGACCTGGTACGCTACCTGGCTGGTGAGTTCGATTCCGTGTCGGCGACAACCAAGACGTACATCACCCAGCGGCCCTTGTCCAAGGGCTCGGCCGAGACGGGCCCCGTCGACGTCGACGACGCGGCGTGGATCCAGGCGACCCTGAAGAACGGCGCGTCGGGTACCGTCACCGTCTCGCGCTTTGCCACGGGCTCGGCCGACGACCTGAGGCTTATCATCGAGGGCTCGAGGGGCGCCTTCCGGTTTGACCTGATGGACGCGAATTGGCTGTACTGGTTCGACGCCGCGCGCAAGTCGGGGGAAGCCGGCTGGACCCGCCTTGAGACCATCCAGTCCTACGAGGGAGCGGTCGTCCCCCCGGCCCGGGCCATTCTGGGCTGGGACCGCACCCACGCCGAGAACCAGTACCAGTTCCTCAAGTCGGTAATCGAGCGCACTCCGCCCAGCCCCGGCATCCGCGACGGCCTGACCAACAACCTGGTCATGGACGCCGCCTACACCTCGGCCCGCGAACACCGCTGGGTAGCTGTCGCCGAACTCTAGCGAGCGCTGTTCAAGAAGAAGGTAGTGCCTCCAATTCGGTGCGTGACTAAATCCCTTTTGGGGTGAGGGTTACTTTTGATTCGAGTTTGCGATGCTAGGTTCAGAGGCCAGCAACGGTGGGCCCCGCCGAAAACGGCCGTCATCGGGTCCTTGGACCTTGGAGGACCTTATGGCCCTAAGTCAGACACCCAAGGGCTCGTGGCAGCAGCACGACACGTACCGAATTGGAGGCACGTTCCAAGAAGAATGTGACAGGATTACAGGATTGCCCGGACCGGGCAGGGTGACCTCACACCAGGATCAGTTCGACCTTCTCGCCTAGTTCGGTGCGGTAGTTCTCAGAAAGGTGCGAGTCGGTGATGATCTTGTGGACGTCCTCGAGGCGACAGCATCGTGAGAGGTGGATCTGGCCGAACTTCGAAGAGTCGGTGAGGACGAAGACCTCCCGGGCCTTGGACGCGATGTAGGCCACGATTTCGGCGCGCATCATGTCCCGGCCCGTGAAACCCGTCTCGGCGGTGTAGCCGTCGACGCCCAAGAAGGCGCGGTTGAAGTTGACAAGGTCGATGTTGGCCTTGGCCATGTTTCCCACGATGCTCTCGCTCTCGTTCTGGAAGACGCCGCCTATAAGGATGACGCTGCCGCCCCGGGCGGGGTCGACCTTCCGGGCGATGAAGGCGTTCGACGTGATGACGGTGACGCGCTTGGCGGCCGTCAGTTCCTTGACGAAGATGGCGTTGGCCGAGCCCGATTCGACAAAGATGGTCTCGCCCTCGACCACGAGGTCCACGGCCGCCCGGGCGATCTTGAGCTTGTCCTCGTAGTTGATCGCCATCCGGTGGGCCAGGTCGTCGGATTCTCTGAGCTCGGCGCCCCCGTGGTTGCGGACCAGCAGTCCCTCCTGTTCAAGGATGGTGAGGTCCTGACGCACGGTGGCGGGCGAGACTTGCAGGTCTTCGGCAAGCTCGATGACGGTAACCTTGTGCTGGTCCGAGAGGATCTTCAGAATTCGGTCGAGTCGCTTCGTCATGGTCGAAGCGATTAAAATACGGATGCCCGGACGAGATCAACCCCTGCTGGCGGCGTAGTAGATTGCCCCCACCGCCTGGGCGAACTGCGCCACCGTATGGTGGGGATCCGCCTTGAGCTCCTTCATCAGCTTCGAGGCGGCAATATCGTCGGCGGCCTGGACCAGCTCGAGGGTGGGGTCGATGCGCCGGGCGCCCTCGCGCATGAGCTCGAAGCACCGGTGGTTCTTCACCATGCGCCCGAACAAGATCCGCGGGCGCGCCGCAGGATTGAGGATCTGGTTGCACTCCAGCGTCGCCACGGCCAGGAATTCCCCGATCTCCGTGAAGATCCGGTTGACCGAGGGCTGGCGGTCGCGGTCGGGCAGGCCCATCAGATACTCAAGGAAGGGTTTTCGCAGGTCCTTGGTCTCGCTTGGAATTCTCATGGACGAGGGACCGGCGGCGGCCACAAACCGCTTTTCGAGGATCTCGCGCATCAGGTCGGCGCGCTCCGTGGGGAAGGAATTGAGCGCGAGGCGGAACGCGCCGCTCTGGCTCGTGTACTTCTGCAGGGTGCCGGGCAGGTCGGTGTTGAAGTTCCTCACGCTCCGCGGGTCGTCGCACGCAAAGGCGCGCTCGGGGTACGACCCCAGGTCGATGATGAAGTTGTAGACCTCAAGGGGGATATCGGGGACCAGGCCCTCCTCGGTCACCCAGCCCGTGCCCAGTTCGGTGCCCAGGGTGTGGGCGAAAATGCCGTTTTCTACGCTTTGGGGGTCGGCGAGGCTGCCTTCGACCAGCGCGGTGAAGGCGGCCATCGGGCCGTCGTTGACCGTGGCCACCCGGGCGCCGTCCTTAAGGTAGGGCCGCAGGCGCTCGTCAAGGTCGGTGAGGCCCCTGAATTCGCTCTCGTAGTCGACCGCAGCGTTGTCGCGGATGCCCCGGGTCTTGTACACCTCTCCGCCCACAATCTTGTCGCGCACCACCACGTCGGGAAACGAGTGGCCGATGCCGTCGAGTTTGAACGTGGTCGGCCGCCGGGCTACCAGGGGCGCCGCCGCGTCGAGGGCGCGATGCACGGCGTTGTCGTCGGCGTCCTTGGCGAACGCCGGCGCCAGCGCAGCGTCGAGGGCGGGGTCGGGGCTGCCGTCGGCGCCCAGGGCCACGGCTTTCCAGGTCATCAGGCGGACCAGCGCCTCGATGGGGTCGGTGAGAGAGGCGATGCGGGTGAACCGGGCGGGGAACCAGTCGTACTCCTTGAGCGCGGCCAGCCTGCCGTCGAGGGACAGGGCGAGCTTGATGTCGCTCCCGCCCACATCGATGCCCAGCAGGGTGCGCCCCGCCACCCCCGCCAGCGCCCGGCGCGCCACCTCGAGGGCGGCGCCCTTGCGGGCCCGGGCCGGGGCGGGTGCGTCCTCCACGCGCCCCTCGGTGAACCGGCACGTCATCCGCGACCCTGTGGTGCGCTCCAGGGAGTCGACCATGCGCTCGAGCACGTTCACCGCGCGTCCGTAGCCCCGGCGGTCCTTGCGGCTCTGCCCCAGGCCAAAGGCCTCCTCGAAGCGGCGATGGAGCCACACGGCTTCCGGGGTTCCCGGTTCGGCCCGGAACTCGAGGGCCCGGGGCCCCAGCGCCGAGAGGCGGTTGTACAGCTCGGCCAGAAAGTACTCTTCGATGAAGGTCCGCGTGGGGTCGTCCGCCCCCCCATCGAACCGAGGAAGGGTGAGGACACATCGCCGCTGCGTGCCGTCGGGCAGCGTCAGCCCGAGGCCGAATCGGAACCTCCGGTCGGGGGGCAGGGCCTCGAAGGCGCGGCGCACCTCGGTGATGTACACGGTGCCGCCCGCCCGGGCCCGGGCGAGGAAAGACTCAACGGTGGCGCTCATGACGGTGACAGCTCCTGGGGAAGGGATGGGGACACGTCCGCCGCGAGCCGCAATCGCTCAAGCTCGCCGGCGGGCAGGCCCTTGGTGAGGGTGTCGAAGGCGTAGTCGGTGCGCCCCAGGGCGGCGTACTTCGACCGGGCCAGGGGGTTGAAGTCAAGGAGCTCCCAGGCCACGGCGGGCCTCCAGGGCGCCAGAAACCCGCCGATGGCGCGGAGGTTCGCCTCGGTGGCGGTGTGCCCGGGGACCAAGGGGGTCCTGGCGACGACGGCGGGGTGGCCGTGTTGGCGGGCGTAGTCGGCGAGCAGTTTGAAGCTGCCCAGCACCCTCTCGTTGCCCCGCCCCGTCCACCGCTGGTGGTCGCCGCTGTCGGCAGCCTTCACGTCGGCCAACACCAGATCCACCTCGTCCAAGACCATCTCAAGCCACGTTTGGGGAACTTCGAGGGCGGTTTCCACGGCCACATGGACTCCCCGGGTCCTGAGCAGGCGTGCGGTTTGAACCAGGCCCTCGGCCTGGGCCAGGGGCTCGCCCCCCGAAAACGTGACGCCTCCCCCCGAGGTCTCGAAGAAGACCTGGTCGGCCAACAGTTCGTCGGCAAGCTCGGCCGGGGTGACTTGGCGGACCTTGCCCGAGCCCGCCGGGTCGGAGGCGTCGAACTCGAGGCCCTCGGGGTTCTGGCACCACAGGCATCTCAGGTGGCAGCCCTTCAGAAACGCCGTCGTGCGGATCCCCGGCCCGTCGTGGACCGAGAACCGCTGGACGTCAAAGATCGTCATACGTGGTTCGGGCGATGATTTCATTCTGAAGTTCCGCGGCCAGCTCGGTGAAGTAGGCGGTGTAGCCCGCCACGCGGATGGTGAGGCCCCTGTGGTTCTCGGGGTGGAGTTGGGCGTCGAGGAGGTCTTCCTTGCGCACCACGTTGAACTGCGCGTGGTTGATCCTCAGCCTCACGAAGGCCTTGAGGAGGCTCGAGAACTTGCGGATCCCCTCCTCGGTGGCGAAGAACTGGGGCAGGAACTTGAGGTTGAGCAGCGTGCCGTTGCTCCCCAGGTGCGAGTCGATGCGTGACACCGATTTGATCACGGCCGTGGGGCCCTTGCGGTCGCGACCGTACACGGCCGACATGCCTCCGTCGGCCAGGGGTGTCTTGGCGAAGCGGCCGTCGGGGGAGGCGCCCACGTTGGCGCCCATGGGTACGTGGGCGCTCACGGTGTACATGCCCGTGTGGTAGCGCCCGCCCCGGTAGTTCACGAGGCCCTGGAACTTCTTCGAGAAATAGGTCACCCACTGGTTGGCCAGGTTGTCTACCCACGCCACGTCATTGCCGTACTTGGGCGCCTCGTCAAGCAGCCTCTTGCGCAGCGCCTCGCTGCCTTCGAAGTTGGCGCGCAGAGCGTCGAGCAGCGCCTGCCGGTCAACCTGGCGGGCGTCGTAGACAAGGGTCTTGAGCGCGGCCAGGGCGTCGGCCACGTTGGCCACCTGGATGGCCTGGATGCCCGAAAGGTTGTAGTGGGCGCCGCCGGCCACCACGTCGAGGCCGCGTTCCAGGCAGTCCTCAATCACCGACGACAGGAAGGCCGTGGGCATCAGCCGCGCGTGCACGGCCTCGACCTTGGTGCACGCCTCGAGCATTTTGTCGAAGAAGTAGTCGATCTGGACGGCAAAGGCCTTCTCGACGTCGGCGAAGCTTGTGTAGGCGGCCAGGGTGCCGGTGCCGGGCGACAGCTTCTGGCCCGTGATCAGGTCCACCCCGTCGTTGAGCGCCAGCTCCAGCGCCTTGGGGAGGTTGAACATGGCCGCGTCGCTCCAGCCCAGGTTGTTGCCGTGGGTGGTCAGCTCGACGCACCCGACGATGGCGTAGTTCTCGGCGGCGTCCTTGGCGATGCCCTGGGCCATGAGCGCCGGGACGATGCTTTCGTCGTTAAACACCTGGGGCATGCCGCTCCCGCGCCCGATGACGGTGGAGCACGCGTCGAGGAAGTCCTGGGGCGATTTCTCGTGAAGCCGCGCCGACAGGTTGGGCTGGGGGAGGCCCAGGGCGCCCTGGGCCTGGAGGAACAGGTACGACAGCTCGTTGGACGCGTCGGTGCCGTTGGCGTTGCGGCCGCCCACCGCCACGTTGAACCCGATGGGGAACCCAGCGAAGAACGCCGCGCTGTGCGAGTTGCGAAGGTACACGATTTGGTTGAACTTGAGCCACAGCGCCTCGATGAGCTCGAGGGCCTGGGCGTCGTCGAGCCTGCCGGCCTTCACGTCTTTGCGGTAGTAGGGGAGCAGGTACTGGTCGGCCCGGCCCGGCGAGAACGACGAGGCGTTGCTCTCGAGGTGGAGGACAACGAAGAGGAACCACAGCGCCTGCAGGGCCTCGCGGAAGCTCTCGGCGCCGCAGGTTCCCGCCTCTCCGGCCAGCTTGCGGCAAATGCGGGCGACTTCTCTAAGGTTGGCCTGTTCCGGACCCTCGGCGTCCTTGGCCTGCGCTTCGGCCTCGAGCGCGTAGCGCATCATAAAGTCCCGGGCCGCCGACAGCACGGTCACCACGCACTGGTAGAACTCCCGCTTGCCCGGGTCCCTTTCGCCGGCCAGGCGGGCCTCGGTGTCGCGCTGAAGCCCCCCGGCACCCACGCGGATCCACAGTTCCGAGTCGGGGCAGATGTGCCCCTGGGCGTGGTCCTTTTGGTTGATCTTGACCACCCGGCCGATAGCATCGACCACCTCTCCCGCCTCGGCGCGGATCACGTCCTCCAGAGATTTGCCCTTCCAGTACGGCAGCACCACCTTCCGAAAGTCGGCCGCGTCCTTGTCCCTGACGTTGAACTTGTCCTGGGGCCGGGTGGGCAGGGTGTCGAGTTCCTTGTCGATCCACGAGATCCCCGCCTCGGGGAAGACAACCCCCGCGCGGACCCCGGCGGTGCGGTTGCCCACGATCAGCTCCTCGGAGTCTAGGGCGATGGAGATCCTCCTGAGCGCCGCTGCCAAGGACAGCGCTCGCTTCACGGCGACCGACGCCCCCTCGTGCGCCTGGTAGGTCTTGGTGACGATGAGCGCCTGCTCCACCGAAAGGAAGCGGGGCTCGGACTGCATCTTGGCCTTGAGCGATGCGATGCGGAGGGACACTCCGGGAATCGGGAAGAAATGGTGACTCTTCATATGGATAAGGTTAGACCCGCTCTAGGCCGTTGAAAACACCGAGGAATGACGGAAAGGTGGGCTGGAGTGAACTGGCTAAACCTCGCCCTCGTGGCGGTTCAGCTTGCGGAAGGCCCCCGGCGTCGTCCCGATCAGCTGGCGGAACAGCGACGAGAAGTACTTTACGTCGGCAAACCCCAGGTCGAGGGCGACCAGCTCGATGCGCCGGTTGCTCTGGCACAGCAGCAGTTTGGATTTCTCGATGCGGACGGTGTTGCGGAAGTGCATGGGCGTCATGCCCATCTTCCTTTTGAACGACCTGAACAGGTAAGAAGGGCTGACCGCCACCGCCCTGGCCATGGTCTCGATGTCGAAGTCCTCGGTGTAGTGTTCCTGGATGAACCCCAGGCAGCGGCCCACCAGGCCGCTCTCGTCCTTGGGCGGCTCCATCAGCCCCCGGGACGCCAACAGCAGAATAGCCCTGACGTACTGGGCAATCAGCTCCTCTCGCAGGGGTCGCCGGGCCACGGCCTCCTGGTACAGAGCCTCGACAAGGACGCGGATCTCGCCCGACGCGTCGCGGATGGTGATTCCCCAGGGGAAGGGCGGCGCCGGCTGCAGGTCGAGCCAGAAGCAGAAAACCTCGTTGCGGAACCCGGCGTCCAGGTGCTCTTCGTGGACAACACCCGGCGGGTAGATGACCAGGTCGAACAGGCCCGCCTCAAGGTCGGTGTCCCCGGCGCGGATCTTGGCTCCCCCGTCAAGAAAGTAGAGGAACTCAAACACGCTGTGCGCGTGCTTCTCGAAGTTCCAGATCCGGCTCTTGCCGTCGAAACGCTCGCAGAACCTGACCTCCACCGACTCGGGACGGATCGAGTTCAAAAACTGGGCCGTGTCTTGGTTCCGGGAGGCCGCGGCAACACTCATGGCCGCAGTATATCACGCCAGGCACCTCACCCTGGAGTTCAGTTTTGACCACCTTTCGGGTAGGAATTCGCCGTTTCGCGCTTGGGGCTCTGCCCCTAGTATTGGCACTAGCAAACGGAGGAAACCGAAGCATGGAGATCTCGAGCGAACAGGTGTCAGCGGGTTCGACCCTTTCAGGCTTCGACGTCTGCATCGCGGGGGCCGGGGCTGCGGGACTCCCCCTGGCCCGGCGGCTGGCCGGCACCTCGCTCCGGGTTCTGCTGCTGGTAGCGGGGCTCCCGGACGAGAAGGGGCTGCCCCCCAGTTTCCGCCAGAAGGTCTACGGCGGCACCGTGGGCGACTTTCTGGGCAAGGTCGATCCGCTGTTCCTGCGGCGGTCGCGGCTGCACATGTTCGGGGGGACGACCAACCACTTCGGCTTCTGGTCGAAACCCCTCGACGAGGCCGACTTCAGGCCCCGCCCCGGGTACCGCGACGCCGCGTGGCCCATCGAGCGCGCCGAGCTAGCCCCCTACTACGAGGCGGCCATGGACTACGGCCGCTACGGGCCGTTCAACTTCGAAGACCTCCCCTTTTGGGAGAGGACCCTTTTTGGCAAGCGCTTCCCTTCGTCCCCCGGGGACGAGTTGGAAGCCGGCATCTTCCACGCCCAGTACGAGGAACGCTACCACGACTTCCAGCTGCGCACCGGCGACGCGCTGCGCGCCGCGCCCAACGTGACCGTGCTGTTCAACGCGAGCCTGCTCACCATCGAATCGGCGCCCGACAAGGGCCACGTGACCGCGCTCTCGTGCTCCAGCATCGCCGGGGGCCTCGCCGGGCACCGTTTCCGCGTCGAAGCTGGCAAGTTCGTGCTGGCCCTGGGCGGCATCGAGACGGTGAGGGTGCTCAAGCTGTCGGGCGACCTGGGGAACAACGGCGCCGACCACCTGGGCCGGGGCTTTATGGTCCATCCCCTGATCACCACCGCCGCCCAGGTCCGCTTCGCCAGGCCTGTGCCCGCCGAGATCAGGAACTTCTACCGCGACCAGCAGGTCAGGCTCGTGCACCCCGAGGGCCCGGGGCAGCCGTACCTCCACGACACGGCGCCCCTGGTCGACCCCCGGCTGCTGTTCAAACACTGCGTTTTCAACGCCTGGGGCGTCCTGGTCCCCACGGCGCAAACCCTGGCCGCGGAAAATATAGGCGGCTTCCGGGTGATCGTGCGCTTCAACCCCGAGGGAGACCGCGCCGAACTGAACATCAACTGGGAGCAGCTCCCCAACGACGACAGCCGGATGACCCTCGACAAGCACGAAGTCGACCCCGTGTTCGGGCAGCCCGTGACCCGGTTGGACTGGCGCCTGCTGGAGCCCGACAAGCGGACAGCGGTGAGGGCGCTGGCGCTCTGCGAGGCGTACCTGCGGCGCCAGGGTGCCACCGAGTTCCGGCTCACCACCGACCTGGGCGGCGGTGCGCACGACTGGACGTTTGGGCGTACGGACAATGCCTTGGCCACTGGGGACCACCATATGGGCGCCCTCAGGATGTCAGACACCCCGGACCGCGGGATCGTCAACCGCGACTCCCGGTTCCACGGGGTCGACAACCTGTACACCGCCGGCTGCGGGCAATTCGCTACCAGCGGTTACGCCAACCCGACCCTGACGATTGTCGCCCTGGCACTGCGACTCGCCGATCACCTGAAGAAAGGCTGAGTTTCCCTGTCGTCTTTCAAAAATGATGCATATGAAATAGTTAGAGTTTCTTATGAAAAGTTAATCTTGACATATGACGATGGTGGGCTGAAAATCAGAGAAATTGCAGGTGCGTGTACACGCCGTGCAGAGAGAAACAATGGAGGTACATTGTGGTGAAAGTCAATAAGGTGTTAGTCATTGCGCTGACGCTTGTGTTTGCCATGGCCGTGGGAGCGTTTGCCCAGGTCAAGGTCGCGTTCGTCGTGTCCAACCAGGCCAACGAATCGCAGGCGTTCTCAGCCAAGGAATTCGTCAAGTACGGTCCCGACTACGGGTTCGAAGTGTCCACGTTCGACGCCAAGGGCGACACCCAGGCCGAATCGCAGATCGTGACGAACTGCATCGCCCAGAAGTTCAAGGCCATCTTCCTCAATCCGAACGACATCCACGCCATCGTCCCCGCCATCATCAAGGCGAAGAGGGCCGGCTTGGTCGTCGGCATGTTCTCGTCCGACCTCGTCGGCGCCGATCAGAAGTACCGCGACTTCGCCGCCTCCAGCGACGACAACCTCGGCGGACAGCTCGCCGCCCAGCAGATCATGAAGGCCTTCCCGAACGGTGCCACCATCGTGGAGATCGGCGGCCAGGCCGGCCACAACGCTCAGCTGCAGCGCCACGACGGCTTCAACGGCCCCAAGGGCATCAAGGGCTCGAACATCACGGTCCTCGACTTCAAGGCTTGCCAGCAGTGGGCCACCGACCAAGCCCAGGCCATCATGGAAGACGACATCGTCAAGTACGGTGACAAGATCCAGGCCGTGTTCGTGCACTGGGACAACGGCGCCACGGGCGTCATCCAGGCCGCCAAGGCCGCCAATCTCAAGAATATCTTCATCGTCGGCGTCGACGGCAACAAGGCTGGCTACGAGCAGGTCAAGAGCGGCGACCAGGCCGTTTCGATCGCCCAGGACTTCACCGCCATGGTCAAGAAGGAACTGAGCCTCGCCAAGGACGTCCTCGCCCACAAGAAGGTTCAAGGCTACAACGTCATTCCCCAGGTGATCTACGATAAGGACACCGTCAACAACTACCCGACCCCCGAGTGGTAGAATCCCGTTGATTCCTGGGCCCGTTCCGCCGTCAGGCGGAGCGGGCCTTCTTTTTAAATCCAATCTAGGTAAGGGCATATGGACGCAACAGGATCAGAGTACATCTTGTCGATCAAGGACGTCACGAAGTCGTTTCCGGGCGTAAAGGCCCTCGGCGGCGTCTCGATCGATGTTAAGCGAGGCATGGTACACGGAGTTGTCGGCGAGAACGGCGCGGGTAAGTCCACCCTCATGAAGATCCTTTCCGGTGTTTACAAGAAGGACACGGGAACCATCATTTTCGATGGTCAGACCATTGAGCACACCACGCCCCACGAGTCCATGCTGCGGGGCTTGGCCATCATCTACCAGGAACTGAACCTGGTGAACAGCATGAGCGTCGGCGAGAACATCTTCCTCGGGCGCTTCAAAGAAATGAAGGGTATGCACGGCACCCACACCAAGGCCCGCGCGCTGCTCGACAGCATCGGCTGCAAGGTCAGCACCACCAAGCTCGTCTCGGAGCTCAGCGTTTCGAACAAGCAGATGGTCGAGATCGCCAAGGCGCTCTCGTTCCAGTCCAAGCTCATCATCATGGACGAGCCCAGCACCAGCCTCACCAGCGAGGAAATGGCCCTCCTGGTCAAGATCATCCATCAGCTGAAGGATCAGGGCATCTCCATCATTTATATCAGCCACAAACTCGACGAAATCTTCGACTTCTGCGACATCGTCACTGTCATGCGCGACGGCAAGGTGATCGACACCAAACCGAAAACCGAGTTCACCCGGGACGAACTCATCACGAAGATGGTCGGCCGCACCATCGAGAACGAGTACCCCGAGCGTCCGCGCAACCCCGGCGAGAACCTCATGGAGGTTAAGGGCCTCAACACGAGGAAACTTCACGACATCCAGTTCCACCTGAGGCGCGGCGAGATTCTGGGTCTGGTGGGCCTGGTGGGCGCGGGCCGGACCGAGATCGTCAGGGCCATCTTCGGGGCCGACAAGGTTCACGGTCATCAGGTGACCATTCGCGGCAAGGCCGTCACCATCCGCAACCCCAAGGACGCCAAGGACGCGGGTCTGGGGCTCATCCCCGAGGACCGCAAGCTCCAGGGACTGGTCCTGCCGTTCTCTGTGGAGCACAACATCTCGATGGCGTCCATCGACAGGTTCACCCGGTTCGGCTTCGTGCGCCGGTCCCTCGAGAAGGGCATCGGCGCCCGGCAAGTCCAGTCGCTCAAGATCAAGACCCCGAACACAAAGATAGCCATCAAGAACCTCTCGGGCGGGAACCAGCAGAAGTGCATCGTCGGGCGCTGGCTCGAAATCGGCCCCAGCATCTTCATCATGGACGAGCCGACCAAGGGGATCGACGTCGGCGCCAAGTATGAAATCTACGTGCTGATGAAGGAAATCGCCGAGAAGGGCGGGGCCGTCATCCTCATCTCGTCCGAGCTTCCCGAGGTGCTCCATATGAGCAACCGGGTGCTCACCATCAGTGACGGGCGGATCACCGGCGAGTTCGACCCCGAGCACGAAAGCGCGGATACCATCATGCGGGCCGCCCTCGGACTGGGAGGCGCGTCATGAAACAAGTCGGCGCTGTCCTCAGGGACTACCTGGTTCTGGTGATGATTCTGGGTCTGGCGTTGCTCACCGCCATCGTCCAGCCGAAGTTCATCTCGCCGGCCAACCTGGTCAACATCATGCGGCAGTTCGGACCGCTCATTCTGGTGTCGCTGGGCATGACCTTCGTCATCATCGGCGGGTTCATCGACCTGTCGGTGGCCGGCACCATCAACCTTGTCGCCGTGGTTACTATCTCGCTCATCGGTCCTCTGGGGCAGACGGGGGCGCTGGTGACCGGTCTGGTCCTTGGGTCGGTCTGCGGCGCCATCAACGCTGTGCTCATCCTGACCGCGGGGGCCATCACCCAGGCCGAGGCGCTGTTCATCACCTTTGGCATGAGCACGTTCTATTCGTCCATTGCACTCATCTACACCGGCGGATCGACCTATCACTTCTGGGACTTGAAGAAGTCACCCGATATGTTCCTGGCCATCGGTTCAGGAAGCATAGGAGTCCTGTCGGTCTCGTTTGTGATCTTCCTGGTCGCCCTGGCCATTCTCTGGGTGTTCCACACCAAGACGGCGGCGGGCCGGGCCATTTCGCTGACCGGCGGCAACAAGACGGCAGCCCGCCTCGCGGGCGTTCCTGTCTCGCGGTCCATCGTGCTCATCTACACGATCGCCGGGTTCATGGCGGCCCTGGGTGCCATCGTTCTGTTCAGCCGGATCACCACGGCGGCTCCCGTCATCGGAGCCGGATTTGAAACCAACGCCATCTTGTCGGTCGTGGTGGGTGGCACCACCCTCAAGGGCGGCAAGGGGAGCGTCCTGCGCACCGTGATGGGGGTGCTCCTGGTCATCTTGCTCAACAACACCCTCGACCTCCTTGGCGTGTCGTCGTACATGCAGTGGGCCGCCCGGGGGGCCATCCTCGTCTTCGCCATCTGGCTCGATAACCGCAAAGAAGTGCAGGGAAACCAGCTATGAACCGACTCTACCGCCTCTTCGTGCAGCAGAAGGCCCTGGTGGCCATCGCCGTGATTCTTGCCGTCATGGCGTTCTCAGGGACCGAGTTCTTCAGCGCCTACAACTTGCTCGACATGCTCAACTCGTCCACCATCCTGATCATTCTGGGGCTGGGTGTGACTCTGACCGTCATCGCCGGCGGGTGCGACCTGTCCATCGGCGGCATCCTTGTCGTGTCCGGCATTTTGTCCATTCAGCTTCAGAACTATGTTCCGCTTCCGGTCGCCCTTGTGCTCGCCGTGCTCTCCGGCACGCTCGTGGGCTTCGTGAACGGCTTCCTTGTCGTCCATCAGAAGACCGAACCGTTCATCATCACCCTAGGCATGGGCCTGCTGCTCACCGGCGTGGCCCAGCAGCTGTCGGACGCCCACCCGGTGCCCGCCACCAACCCCGACTTCATGAACATCAGCAACGGGTACCAGTTCGGGGACGGCATGTTCACAGACGGCCAGTTCCCGGGCATCCCCAACCTTGTGATCATCATGGTCGTCTGCTTCGTCTTCTTTGCCTGGCTGATGCGCTACACGGCCTTCGGGCGCAACCTGTATGCGATCGGCGGCGACTACGACGTGGCGCGGTACTCGGGCATCAACGTCATCACGAACAAGTGGATGACGCTGGTGATCAGCGGGACCATGGCGGCTCTAGGCGGCGTGCTTCTGTCGTCCAAGCTCAACACGGGTTCGGCCATCTACGGTGACTTCACAGCGCTGGTGGTCAACTGCGGCGTCGTGGTGGGCGGCACGTCCTTCGCGGGCGGCGTGGGAGGCATCCCCCAGTCGGTGCTGGGCCTGCTCCTGTTCGGCATGCTCGACAACGCGATGAACATGCTGTCCATCCCCTCGTGGTACCAGACGATGCTCAAGGGCGCCGTGATTGTGGCGATCTTGTGGCTCGACAGCTACACACAGAAGCGCAAGCGGGAGACGGTCTGACCCCTGCGTAGTGCCTCCAATTCGGTGCTGAAGCAAGAACGCGTGGAAGTCTGTCTGTAGGGTTATTTCCTGAAAGGAGTTGCCCTATGGAATTCATTCCGCCGTTCTGTCCCAATCGAGACTGCCGGACC
>Ga0181516_10001709_pt1 | contig 16529 bp, 14 predicted proteins | sample PEATcosm2014_Bin_25_FD_121104 | JGI IMG/M metagenome (GOLD analysis project Ga0181516, IMG submission 121104) | Peatland microbial communities from MTU Mesocosm Facility, Houghton, MI, USA - PEATcosm2014_Bin01_10_metaG | ecosystem: Environmental > Terrestrial > Soil > Wetlands > Peat | place... | reverse complement strand
TCCATCTCCGCATCGAGCAGTATGCGGCCCGTGTCCCGCAGCAGCGTGAACGCCCAGGCCGCGACCACCAGGCTGCCGACGATACCCATGACCGGATCGAGCCAGGTTGCCCCCAGAAACTTGCCGCCGGCGAGCGCGCCGATTGCCAGCACCGAGGTCGCAGCGTCAGCGGCCACGTGAATGAAGGCCGAGCGCAGGTTCAGATCGCTCCCCGCTGGCGTTGCCGCGCCATGAGGGTGATCGTGGGCATGGTCGTGGTCGTGGTCATGGTCGTGCGAGTGTCCATGCCCGACCCCGTGTGAGTGGCCGTGGCCGTGGCCATGGCCATGGCCGGCACCGCCCGCCCCGGCCAACAACCCGGCCGAGGCCAGATTGACCAGCAGCCCCAGGCACGCGATGCCGATGGCCTCGTTGAAGGCGATCGGCGCCGGGTGCATCAGTCGGGTGAACGATTCGTAGGCCATGTAGACCACGACCCCCACCAGGAAGATCGCGCTGGTGTAGCCGCCCAGGATCTCGATCTTCCAGGTGCCGAAGGCAAATCGCTCATCGCGCTGCAGGCGCCGGGCGAGCGTATAGGCCGCTGCCGACAGGCCCAGTGCGATCGCGTGCGAGCTCATGTGCCAGCCGTCCGCCAGCAGGGCCATGGACTTGAAGGTCCAGCCGGCCGTTATTTCCACCACCATCATGATCACGGTCAGCAGCACGACCAGCCGCGTGCGCTGCTCCGCGAGCGGATTGACCTCGTTGAAATCGTGACGGTGGCGCATATGAATACTCTACCAGAGTATGGTATTTTCGGCCGCTGGGAGTGATGCATGGCCCATCTTTTGAGAAACAAGGCTCGTCTGCTGGCGCGGGTGCGTCGCATGCGCGGCCAGGCTGAGGCGCTGGAACGCGCGCTGAGCGAGGACCAGGAGTGCACTGCGGTACTGCAGCAGATCGCCGCGGTGCGCGGAGCCGCCAATGGCCTCATGTCCGACGTGCTCGAGGAGCATTTGCGGGAGCACCTAGGCCCGCAGAGCGGCTCGGTGGCGCAGCGGGAGCGCGACCTGGTGGAGATCGGACAGATCGTGCGGCGTTATCTTCGGTAGCGGCCGTCGCAGCAGTTCGCAGCCGCTAGTCGATGTGCGGTACGGCGTGGGCGATATCCACGTGCCCGAGCTGCACGCAGTGATCGAGTCCTTCCCAGTCGGAGCGGTAACGGCGGGTGAAGTTGAGGGCCTGGTGAGGCTCGAGCTCCGCGGCTGACAGTTCGACCGACCACAAACCGAACAGGCTCAGCGTCGCCCCGCGGTCCTGCACCTCGCGCCAGCCGTCGAAGCCGAAATGCAGCGTGAAGGGCTCGCGGTCCTGGATGCGCAGTGCGCGCCCGGCTGCGAGCCGCGAAATGGGCACTTCATGGCGCCAGTGCCAGAACGAGGCGTCGCGTGACACCTGGCCGCCATAGCGCTGCTCGACGGCCTGCAGCAGTTCCACCGGCCGGCCCTGTTCACGCGCAATCAGCAGCTTCAGAAACTCGGCATGCGACCACAGCAGCGGCATCGCACTGCCGGATGGGCGGCCGGGATGCAGATCGAGTGCCGGGATGGCCACCGTGTCCCACACCTGCTCGGGCAGCATGCCGCCGAGGCTCGCGCAGTTGCGGATGGTCTGGAGATAGGGCAAGGGATCTTCTCCCGCCTGCAGCGCCAGATGGCCGCGCTCCCCCGCCAGCAGCGGCCAGGCGCGGCCGATGCCGCTGCCATCGAACGCACGGCCGTCCGAGTGCTCGCCATAGCCGTCCTCGTTGTAGCGGTGATAAAGCGCCCCCGAAGGCGTCTCCACGCGCAGCACCTGATCGACGACCTTGATGGTGTCCTGCACGCGCGGGTCGTGCGCGCTGCGCAGCCCCAGACGCACCAGGTACGAGAAATCCAGGCTGACCAGCGCCGAGGCCAGAATCTCCTCGCCCTGTCGATTACGCAGCAGCACCTGGCCGCTGAGTTCACCGGACTTGTCGAGTGTGGCGATACGCACGTAGTAGCCGGCGACACCGAGCTGCTGCGCGAGCTCCGAGTCGTGCACGTAGCACCAGCCCTCGAGGCGCTCGTTCCAGTCGTCCGCCAGCTGTTCGGCGCTGGTGCGCTCCTCGGCGGTCAGCCACGGGGCTGCGGCAATCAGTGCGCTGATCGCAATCGCCAGCGTGAACGGACTGACCCCGGGATTCTCTTCCCAGCGATCCTGGTCGCTGCACGGCCCGGTGCGCATCACGAAACCGACCGCGAAGCGCACCATCTGCGCCGTGCCCGGCAGTTCGGTATCGCCCAGTTCGCGCAGCTTCGCCGCCAGCAGCACCGGGAAGGCCGCCTCGTCCAGCTGCACCCCGGTCCAGAACGGTTCGCCGCTGGGAAAATAGTTCTGCGCCCAGCTGCCATCGGCAATCTGGGTGGCGATCAGGTGCGCCAGGATATGGCGTGCATCGCTGATCTGGTTGGCCGCCAGGAACGCGAAGGCCGTCAGCGTCGCGTCGCGCGGCCACACCAGGTGGTAGCCGCCAAGCGTGTCGGTGGTGTTGCCCCAGGGCACGCTCATGCTGGCGACCACGGCGCCCGGATAGGTCCGGTCCTCGTGCACCTTCAGCACGGCCGCCGACAGCAGCCCGGCATCGCCGAGCCGTTCGTCTGGCCGCGGCAGCTTCAGCCGGCTGCCCCAGGCCTGCCAGCGCTGCAGGAACTCGCTGCGCAGCGAATCGAATCCTTCCGCGAGCGCCGTGCGCACCAGCGTGTGCGCGCCCCGCCAGCTCTCGGCGAACGCCACCGCCAGCACGCCGCTTGGACCCTGCGCCTCGCCGCTCAAGGCAACGGTGCCGTGCCTGGCGCTCGAAAACTCATACGTCAGCGCGCCATGGCGCGTGAGGTCCTGCCAGCCATCCGAGGCACCGACATAGCCGACGCTCAGGTGATTGAGCGGCGCGTCGGCCGACAGGCAGACCGCGAAATCACCGCGCTGAGCGTAACCCGCCCCCTGCTCCACCCAGGCGCGATTGTCGCGCCCGCTGCTGCCGAGGTGCGGCGCCAGGATCGCCACCAGCCGGTAGGGCCCCTGGATCGAGTAGCGCACCAGCAGCGCATCGCGCCGCGCATCGGGCAGGATCTCGAGCGTCAGTTGGTAATCATCGCCGTAGTGGCTGATCGTCAGCAGCGGCAGGAAGGGCCCCGGCGTCGACAGTCGGTAGCGGCGCACGCGCTTGAGATCGATGAAGCCGCGCGCGCCGACCAGGTAGAAAGTAAAATCGCGGATCTGCGGCTCGCCCGTGGACGGCCAGTAGATCTCATCGATGTTGCCGTGGCCGATGGTGATCCACACGCGCGAGGAGCCCAGCGCGGTGGTGACGAAGTCCTTGTCGCTCGAGCACCAGGTCGGCGCAATGCCCGGCGCGCCGAATGCCTCGCTGTCCATGCGGGCCAGAATAGCGGTAGCTGCCGCGGGGTGGTAGCGGCGGTGCCGGTCAGCACCGGCGCTCTGTAGGAGAATGCGGACAGCGCGACGGCCGCCGGCCGCCGCGGGGGCGCTTTAATATGAACTGCCAACGCAGGGAGCAGGACCTGAGCATGAGCGACAAACTGCCGGGCGCGCTGTCGCTGCGATTGCTGGCGCTGCTGGCGAGCGGTGCGCTTCTTTATTTCGCCCGGGCGGCGTTCGTGCCGATCGCGCTGGCGGCGCTGTTTGCATTGATTCTCGCCGGACCGGTCGAGCGGCTGCGTCGGCTGGGCGTACCGCGCGGCATCGGCGCGCTGGCGGTGATGCTGCTGCTGGCGACACTGATCGGCGCCACGGTCAATCTGCTGTGGACGCCGGCGCAGACCTGGTGGGCAGCCGCACCCTCGACGCTCAGGACCATCGAACGCAAGGTGCGTCCGATCTCGCAGTTCATGACGCGGGTCGATGCCTTGACGAGCCGCGCCGACCAGCTGACGCAAGGCGTTGCCAAGCCGGCGACGCAGGCGCCACCGGTGGTCGTCGAAGTGCCGGGCACTGACACTGCGGGTGGCCACGCGCCGATCGCGGTCGTGATCATCGATCAGACCCGCGACGTCGCGATCAGCGTCGTCACGGTCGTGATGCTGATGCTGTTCCTGCTCGCTGGCGGACCGCCGATGCTCGCGCGCATGAGCACCGCGCTGGCCAGCGATCTGCAATCGACGCACACGCTGCGCGTGATCACGGCGGTGCGCACCGAGCTCAGTCGCTACTACAGCGGACTCGCGCTCATCAATCTCGGACTCGGGCTCGCCACCGCCGGCGTGATGGCGCTGCTCGGGATGCCCAATCCGCACCTGTGGGGTGCGGTTGCCACAGTGCTGAACTTCATTCCCTACGTCGGCTCGGCGATCACGCTGCTGCTGCTGACGGTCGTGGCCTTCGTAACCTTTCCGAATCCCGCTCAGGTGGCGCTGGTGGCGGCGTGCTACCTGGCGCTGGCGACCATCGAAGGCCAGCTGGTGCAGCCGCTGGTCATCGGCCGCCGGCTGGAGCTCAATCCGATGATGGTGTTCCTGGCGCTGTGGTTCGGCGGCTGGTTCTGGGGCATCGCCGGCGTCGTCATTGCGGTGCCGGCGCTGGTCGCACTCAAGGTGGTGGCCGCCAACTCGCACGGGGGCAGTCCGCTGCTCGAGTTCCTGGGTCCCAATGGGGGGCCGCTGCGGGCGCTGGCGCCGGCGACGCTGGCGCCGCGCTCAGGATTCGACGGGGTCGGCGTAGCAGCGGGGGAAAGTGACGCGGAAAGTGGTGCCCGCACCCGGCGCGGTGTCGAGCTCGAGGCTCGCGTCGAGTAGCTCGCACAGCCGCTTGACGATCGACAGCCCGATACCCTCGCCCGAGAGCGATTGCGGCGAGCGGTGTTCCGACTGCGATGGCAGCGTCGGCGCCGGCGCCACGGCCGGCGAGTCGGCAGTGCCCGCCTCGACCTCCACTTCACGGGCTTCCTGGGTGGCGAGTTTCAGCGCCCGCTCGAGCGGCGCGGCCGGCCCGCGGGTGAATCCCGGCCCGGTGTCCTGCACGCTGAGCACCCATTGTTCATCGCGCGCTTCCCACGTGACGCGCACCCCGCCGTGGGTCGTGGCCTTGAACGCGTTGAGCAGCAGGTTCTGCGCAATGCGCAGCACCTTGGCCTGATCACCGGACACCGGCAGGAGCCGCGAGGCCGCCTCGGCCTGCTGCAGCCGCTGGTAACGCTCCGCACTCTCGCTGACGCCGTCACCACAATGGCGCGCCAGTGCGCGCTGAGCCACCGCTATCACGCGCGGCTCCCATCCAGGCCGGCTGGCCTCGAAGCGTTCCAGTTCGCGCAGCACGCAGATCTGCAGGTGCGTCCATTCGCGCATCGTCTGGCGCTGATCGTAGCCCTGCTGCCAGCGATGCAGTCCGTGCTCGGCGGCGCTGGAGGTTTCGGGCTGGCGCGTCGGCGCGCAGCTGAGCTCTTCGCCGCGGCGCAGCCGCGCTTCGAACGCCTCGAGCACCGCGGGGATGTGATCGTTGAACTGGCCGCGCGACAGACCGGAAAAGGAGGCAAATTCGGGATCCGCATCGAGCGCGGCATGCCAGGCGCGCAGAATCGCTTCGCGGCGCTGTGACAGGTAAGCGGCCAGATCGTCCAGCGCCGAGCAGTTTGACTGCTCGCTCACGCTATGGCACGGGCGCCGGCCAGTTCATGGGCGCCGCGCGTGAAAGCCCAATCCATCCAGCGCGTGATCCAGCCGCCGCCGAGGCTGGCGCCGGTAAAATCCGCCAGCTCGAAGGCGCCGCCGGCGAGGATCGCTGCGGCGGCGCGCTGACCGCTGCGAATCGCGGGGCCGATCCCCTCGCACAGGTCGCGCGTCGCCAGCCCCGCCGCATCGCCGGTCAGGAAGGCGTTACCGATGCGGCCGCTCGAGACCGGTCCGCGCAGGTAGTAGCTGTAGCCCGAGGGCTCCTCGGGCAACTCGATGCCGAACTGGCGCCGCAGGCGCGCCGCCAGATGCTGCCAGTGCAGCCAGATGTCCTCGCCGCGCTGCTTGAGTCGCGTGGCCATGCCACCGACCCCGACATTGAGCCAGCCGCGGGCCTTGGGCACGTACCAGCTGTAGCCAGGCAGGCCGTGTTCGAAGAAATACAGGTGGCAGTCGGCATCGCGCCACTCGAACGGAAACTCCAGTTCCAGCGTCACCGTCTGCAGCTCACGCACGCGCGGCAGCTGCTCGCGGAACAGCGAGCGATACACCGGGCAGGCGGTGCCACCGGCACCGATCAGATAGCGGCAGCGGAAGGCGTCATCGAGCACGTAGGTCTCGCCCTCCTGCCGGACGGACTTCACGCTGTGCTCGATCACCTCGACGCCGGAGCGCTCGAGCAGCCAGGCGTCGAATTCGAACCGCCGGATCGAATGCTGCACACACGGCACCGGCAGACTGAGGCCCTTCATGTGCCAATGCAGCCGGCGAAAACTCAGGAAGCGGTGCGGGTAGGCGCCGATGTCGAGCTGCAGATCCGCGACCACTTCGGGCGTGATCCAGCCGGCGCAGAGCTTCAGACGGGGAAAGTGCGCCTTGTCGAGCAGCAGCACATCCGCGCCCGCCTGCTTGAGGCGCTGCGCGGCCGACGAACCGGCAGGTCCCCCTCCGACAACGATGATCTCGGCGCTGCGCATGTGACCCGACGCCGGCCTCAGCGTGGGTACATGAATTCGCGCGTCAGCGGGAGGCGGTTGTTCTCCTCGCCCGTGAACAGCACCTGGAACAACTGCAGCGTCCCGGTCTCGAAACCGGCGATGGAACCGGCCAGGTATAGCCGCCACATGCGCACGAAGACCTCATCGAACATGGCGCGCACCTTGTCGACCGCGCGCTCGTACAGCGACAGCCAGGCACGCAGCGTCAGCGCGTAGTGCAGCCGGATGTTCTCGATGTCGAGCACCGACAGCCTCGAGGGTTCGAAGATCTGCATCATCTCCCCGATCGAGGGCGGATAGGCGCCCGGGAAAATGCGGCGCTCGATCCATGGATGCAGCGGCTCCGGACGATTGCGGCCGATCGAATGGATCAGGCCGCGCCCTTCCCCGCCGATAGCGCCTCGCACGACCCGGCCTAGCTCGGCGTAGTTCTCGACCCCGACATGCTCGAGCATGCCGATCGAGACGAACACATCGTAGTGCCCGCTGATGTTACGGTAGTCCTCCTCGACGAACTCGACCCGCCCCTCGAGTCCCTGCGCCTTCGCGCGCGCGCGCGCGAAGGCCACCTGCTCCCGGGAGATATTGAAGGCGCGCACGCGCGCGCCATAGCGCGCCGCCATGTGCAGCGCCAGGGTGCCCCAGCCGCAGCCGGCTTCGACCACCGTATCACCGGGCTGGAGCTGCAGCTTGCGGCAGACGTGATCCATCTTCGCCACCTGCGCCTGATCGAGGGTCGCCTCGGCGGTGGGGTAGTAGGCGCAGGTGTACGCCATGGTCTCCCCGAGCCACAGCGAGTAGAACTCGTTGCCGATGTCGTAGTGGCGGTGAATGTTGTGGCGCGAGCCGCGCAGCGTATTGCGGTTCGGGCGGTGGCGCCAGTTGCTGATCACGCGCGCCAGCGCGCCGTTGTGTGTGACCGCGTGGGCGCTGCGATAGATGATTTCGAGCAGCTGCACCAGATCGCCGTCGACCTCGACCCGGCCGGCGCTGTAGGCGTCACCGAAGCGCACCTTTGGATCGGCCAGGATGCCGAGCAGCGTCGGGCGATCGGCCAGCCGCAGGCGGGCGACCGGCACGCCGTTGCCGGCGGCGATGCGCTCACGGGTCCATGCCAGTTCGAATTCGATCGGGGGGTTAACCAGTGCCGCGAGCAGGCGACGCACCAGTCGCGCATCCAATGAGCGTCCCGGCTCCGGCCCCGTGGCCGCTGCGTCATCCGATGCATCCAGCCCCTCCGGTTCAGAGGCTGCGTCCATCCGCGTCCCTCCTTGCGCCCTCAGCCTTCAGCCCAGCTCCGCCCGCAGCCGCCGCATGCGGCGGTACTGCAGCTGCAGCCCGTATTCGAGTTCCTTGATCTGCTGCTGCAGCGCCGAGCGCTCCCATCGTTCGATCATCGCGCGCTTGGTGTCGCTGATCCACTGCTCGCGCAGGTGCGACCAGTGAGCGACCGCCTGGCAGAAGCTCTCGTACTCCTCGGCAACGCGCTGGCGCAGCTGCTCGATGTGCGCCCGACCCGGCGGATGACCGGCCAGCTGCTTCTCGGCACGCCGAAACTGCGTGTCGAGCATCGCGCGCTGGATCTTGAACCACGGCACGGTGCGCAGGTTGCGCGCCAGTCCGAACCAGCTCATCGCGCCGATGAACCACTTCGACGGATCCCACTGCCACCAGCGCACGCCGTTGCGGTAATCATGCGCAAACATGTGATGGAAGTTGTGATAGCCCTCGCCATAGGTCAGCAGCGAGACCACGCCGTTGTCGCGCGCGGTGTTGTCATCGGTGTAGGGCTGCACGCCCCACATGTGAGCCAGCGAGTTGATGCAGAAGGTGAAGTGATGGCTGACGACCAGGCGCAGGAAGCCGGCCAGCAGCAGGAAGCCCCAGACATCCCCAAAGGCGAAGCCCAGCGCGATCGGCACACCGAAGTTCATCAGCAGCGCCAATGCCAGGTAGTAGCGGTGCTGCAGGCTTACCAGCGGGTCGCGCTCCAGATCCCGCACGCAGGAGAAATCGGGCTCGCCGCTCGGGTAGTTCTTGAGCATCCAGCCGATGTGCGAGAACCAGAAGCCGCGGCGCGCGCAATACGGGTCGAGCTCCGGGCTGTCGATGTTGCGATGGTGTACCCGGTGATTGGCCGCCCACACCAGCACGCTGTTCTGCAGCGCCATGGCGCCGAACAGCAGATAGGGGATCTTCAGCAACGGGTGCGCCTCGTAGGCGCCGTGCGCGAACAGCCGGTGGTAGCCGCAGGTAATCGACATGCCGTTGGCGCCCAGCAGCAGCGCGGCACAGACCCAGGCCGCGGCGTGATAGCCGTGCGCGAAGCCGTACCAGGGCACCCCAATGAGCGCAATGGCGAAGGTCAGCGCAAACATCGAGGTCGTCACCCAGTTGCGCGACACCGCATCCCAGCTGGCTGCCCTCATGATAAACCTATAGTAATCATAGTGTTATGCAAGTGTTGTGAAGAATACCCGGATCTTATCAGCGTCCTGCCTGGTAATGCTGCGAACCACCAGCGATCTTTATCAATGAGCATACGCGAAATCTAGGGGCTCGTAGTGCCGGTGTCGCTGAGCATGCCATAGATGCCCTGGACCACCCGTGACGGGGCGGTGGCACCGTTGTCCATGAAGATGACCTTGCCCTGGGCGTGGTCGGCCACGTACTTGAGCGCATCGGTGTACTCAAGGAACAGCAGGAACTTGTTGTCGACGCCGGCCTCCTTCAGGCTCTCGGCCGCCTCCTTCATGCCCGCCGCGATGTTCTTGCGAAACAGCGCCAGGCCCTCGCCGCGCAGCGCGGCGGCCTTGCGATCCGCCTCGGCGCCAATGGTCTTGTAGGCGGCTTCGGCCTCGGCATCCTTGGTGCGCTTGACCAGCAGCGCCGCGCCCTCGTTGGACGCCGCGGCCAGCAGGTTTTTCGAGGACACCACGCGCGCCATCGAATCGATGACTTCCTTGTCGAAGGTCATGTCGGTGATCTGGATGTCACGCACCACGTAGCCCCAGTTGAGCACCACCTCATCCAGGTTCTTCTTGGTGTGCTCGACGATCTCGGCCCGCATGCCTAGGATGTCCGACTGCTTGGTGGTGGCGACGAACTGGCGGATCGAGCCGTCGATGGTCCGTTGCAGCGCCAGTTGAAACTCCTGCGCCGTGGCGAAGCTGAACACAGCCTTCTTGATGGCGTCTTCCTCGGCGGCGGCGACCGCGTACAGCACCATGGTCGCGAACTTCACGTTGGCCTGATCCTGCGTGATCGCCTGGAACTCGAGCTGCAGCGCGCGGTTCTGCAGCGACAGCCGGTAGCCGAGGCGCTCCCACGGCAGCTTGAAATTGAGGCCCTCGCGCATGATGCGGTGGTACTTGCCGAACACCGTGACCACGGCCACGGTGGCCTGCGGCACGGTGCGGAACAGCGCCCGCGCCACCATGATGGCGAAGAACAGCGCGACGATGAGCGAGAAGACCGGACCGGGATTCATCGTGACGGCGCCTGTCGGGTGTGAGCGTTGGCGCTCGGACGCGCGCAGTATACTGCGCGGCCCTATCCGTTCCGAGCGTCCAGCCGCTGCAGGCGATGGCCGTCGGGGTCGAGCAGCAGGCGGCCCGCGGCCGTCGCCTGTGGGTCGAGTTCGCCCTGGAACACCAGACGGGTCGCGGCGATATCGTTGGTGGACAGGGCCCCGGGCGCGGGCGCGGGCGCGGGCGCGCGGTCGCGATAGCACAGCAGTTCCACGTGCGGGCCACCCGCGCTCAGCGCCAGCGCGGTCACCTCGACCTCGGGCGCTGGCACTCCATCGAGCCGTGCCTGCTCAGGTCCGCGGTTGTGCGAGCGGCCGGCCACGGTGAGTCCGAGCGCGCCATAAAAGGCGACGCTGCGGTCAGTGTCGGCGACACTGATGGCGGAGTGATCCACACCCAGGAACAAGCTGTCCGGTGAGCGGTTCTGCCACCGCTCGGGCACGCGAGCGGGCGCAAAGGCCAGCAGCTCCAGCGGATGACCCTCGGGGTCGCGGAATTTGAAGGCGCTGACGCCGCCGGTGCTGGCCGGCAGCTGCTGCGGCCCGCCGACGGAAATCGCGATCCAACCGGCGACGCGCGCGAGATGCGCGTACGCGGCCTCGATATCGGCGACCACGACGGCGCAGTGCTGAAACCGCAGATCGGAGGCGGACAGGGCCTGCGGGTAGGCCGCGCCCGGCCGGTCGAACTGCAGCAATTCGATGCGCTCATCGCCGAGCCCCAGCAGCGCGCGCTGCGCACCGCCGTCCACACCGAAGGTGGCCTCAAACGACGCGCCGTCACAGCGCTCGCGGGCGAGCAGCGTACAACCGAGCGCCTCGCGGTAGAACTGCGTCGAGCGGCCCAGATCGGCGGTGTTCAGGCTGAAGCGCACCAGCCGGCGCAGCGGCGCCGCGGCACTCATGTCTCGGCCAGCGCCCGTGTCACGGCCAGCGCCCGTGTCACGGCCAGCGCCCGTGTCACGGCCAGCGCACGCCGCGCCGATTCAGAAAAATCGCGTACAGCGTGTGCGAGCCGCCGATGAAGAGCCGGTTCCTGCAGCGGCCGCCGAAGCACAGGTTCGACACGCGATACGGTACGCGAATGCGGCCGAGCAGTCGGCCCTGTGGGTCGATACAGTGCACGCCATCGCCCGCACTCGACCAGAGATTGCCGTCTTCATCGACGCACAGGCCGTCGGCGTAGCCCGGCTCGATCTTGTGAAACACCTCCCCGCCGCTGAGCCCGCCTGCGGCATCGACGTCAAACACGCGAATGTACTGCCGGGGATCATCGCGCGTCTGATCCCCGGTCTCGGCCACGTAGAGGCGCCGCCCGTCGGGCGAGAACGCCAGGCCATTGGGGCCGTCGAAATCGGACGCCGCCACTTCGATCCGGCCACTGTCGGGGTCGAAGCGGTACAGCGCGGGCGGCTGCTCGGAGAGCTGGCGCCCCCCTTCGTAGTCGCTTTGTATGCCGTAGAGCGGATCGGTGAACCAGACGGTGCCGTCCGGGCGCACAGTGACATCGTTGGGTGAGTTCAGCCGCAGCCCGTTGTGACGATCGACCAGCCGCGTCACACGGCCATCGAGTTCGGTGCGAAACAGGCAGCGCTCGCGATGCGAGCAGCTGATCAGCCGCCCCTGCAGGTCCCGGGTCTGGCCATTGCCGTAGTGCGAGGGCTGACGGTAGATCGACACACCGGCATCCTCGATATAGCGCAGCGTTCGGTCGCGCGGCAGATCCTGGAACAGCAGGCAATCGGCATCGCCCATCCACACCAGACCCTCGATCCAGCGAAAGCCGGCCGCCAGGGTCTCGAGCTCCGCATTGCCCAGCAGGTAGTGCGCAAACTTCGGATGGTGAATGTCGAAGCCGTCCATTGCGTTGGTCGCCGTCAGCGGAAGGCGCAGGGCGCCGCGGGGGCCGCGGCCTCATCGAGCTGGATCACCAGCAATACCGCCGGCTCATTGCCCACCGTACCCGAGCGATGACCGAGGCGGCCATCCCGGGGGCGGCAGTGCTGATCGCCTCCGAAGGAGAGCTCGCCCGGACCCATCTCGATGCGGGTACCGTCCATCGATTCGACGAACCAGCGGCCCGCGAGCGGCACGATCCATTGCGGCTTCGGATTCTGGTGCCACTCGCCGACCCAGCCGACCGGCTGCACGGTCACGAGCGTGGTCATCGCACCGTGGGTGCGCTGACCCTGCCACTGCGGATCGGCCGGCGGCTGCATCGACTGCAGCTGAAACTCGCTGAGCGCGCAGCGCTGCTGATGGCTCACACCGTCGGCGTCAGTCCAGAGGTGCCAGTAGCGCACCACCGGCGGCGATCCCGGCGCGGTCATCGCAGCGGCTCGGCGAGCGGCGTCGACGCATAGGGATCACTCGAGGCCAGCGGATGTTCCCAGAATCGCTCCACGCCCGCGCGATTGCCGCCGAACGCCAGCAGCAGGAAGCCGCCGGCGAGCGCGCAGTTCTTCAGGAAGTCCCAGAATAGATCGCGCCCGTGGCTCGAAGAACGCCAGAACTGCTTCCAGAGCGCGGCCGTCAGCAGACAGTATCCGGCGAGCACCAGGGCCGCCAGGCGATCGGCGATGCCGGTCAGGATCGCGCTCGACATCAGCACCTCGACGCCCAGACCGAGCAGGATCAGCAGCCTCGCGACCGAGCGGTTCGCAGCCGCCTGCGCCGCTTGATCGACCGCGGCTCCAAAATTCAGGATCTTGTCGAGCGCGCTGAAGGGCAGGAACAGCGCCACCAGCAGGCAGCGCACCAGCACGGTAATCCAGAGTGCACTCAAGGCTCGCCTCCATCACCTCTCCTGAGCGAATATCACCGCACGGTCCATCTGTCCAGGAGCCACGCCCGTGAGCGATTCAACCGCCCCGTCGCTGCCGATGCACTCACTCTTGACCGGACAGAAGGCGCTGGTCACCGGCGCAAACTCCGGCATCGGCCGCGGCGTCGCCCTCGGGTTGGCGCAAGCGGGCGCCGATGTGGTGGTCAACTATGTGAGCGGCGATGAGGCCGCCCAGGCGGTGGTCGAGCAGATCCGAGCCTTAGGCAGGCAGGCCTACGCGCACCAGGCCGACGTGTCGGTGGAAAGCCAGGTTGCCGACATGTTCAAGACCATGCTCGAGCGCTTCGGCACCATCGATGTCCTGGTCAACAACGCCGGGCTGCAGCGCGATGCCGCCTTCACCCAGATGAGCCTCCAGGACTGGAACACGGTGCTCAACGTCAATCTCACCGGTCAGTTCCTGTGCGCGCGCGAGGCCATTCGCGAGTTCCTGCGCCGCGGCGTGGTGCCGAGCGTGTCCTGTGCGGCCGGCAAGATCATCTGCATGAGCAGCGTGCACCAGCAGATCCCGTGGGCCGGGCACGCGAACTACGCCTCCTCCAAGGGCGGTATCAAGATGTTGATGGAAAGCCTGGCGCAGGAGGTCGCGCCGCATCGCATCCGCGTCAATGGCATCGCGCCGGGCGCGATCCGCACGCCGATCAACCGTTCGGCCTGGGAAACCCCCGAGGCCTACAGCGCGCTGATGACGCTGGTGCCGTATGGGCGCATCGGCGAGCCGGAGGACATTGCGCGTGCGGCCGTCTGGCTGGCCTCCGATCAATCCGATTACGTCGTCGGCAGCACGCTGTTCGTCGACGGCGGCATGACGCTCTACCCCGGCTTCGCGACCGGCGGCTGAGCGACTCGCCCCATGACCGACTCGCACTACGACCTGATCGTCATCGGCAGCGGCCCCGGCGGGGCCTCGCTGGCGCAGCGCCTGGCGCCGAGCGGCGCGCGCATCCTGCTGCTCGAGCGCGGCGATTACCTGCCGCGCACGCGCGCGAACTGGGATGCGCAGACGGTGTTCGTCGACGGCGCCTACCAGGCGCAGGAGCTCTGGTACGGCCGCGACGGCCGCAGCTTTCATCCCGGCCTGCACTACTTCGTCGGCGGCAATTCGAAGGTCTACGGCGCGGCGCTGCTGCGGCTGCGCGAGCGCGACTTCGAAGAGCTCCGCCATGCCGACGGCCTGTCGCCGGCGTGGCCAGTCAAGTACGCCGACTTCGAACCCTATTACGCCGAGGCCGAGCGACTGTTCCACGTGCATGGCCAGCGCGGCGAGGATCCGAACGAGCCGCCCGCGAGCGGCCCGTTTCCACACCCACCGGTCTCGCACGAGCCCGCCATCGCAGCGCTCGGCGAGCGCCTCTCGCAGCAGGGGCTGCACCCGTTCCACCTGCCGCTCGGCATCCTGCTCGATGAGAAGCACGGCAAGCCCACGCCCACCAGCCTCTGCATCCGCTGCGATGCCTTCGATGGCTTTCCGTGTCCGCTCAACGGCAAGGCTGACGCGCAGGTGGTGTGCGTCGATCCGGCGCTGGCGCGCCACCCGAACCTGACGCTGCTGACGGGCGCGTACGTATCGCGACTGGAGACCGATGCCGGCGGTGGCGCCATCGCCGGCGTACACGTGACGCGCAACGGTCGCCCGGAGCGCTACTCGGCCGATATCGTGGTGGTCGCCTGCGGCGCGCTGTCCTCGGCGCTGCTGCTGCTGCGTTCGGTCAGTGCCCGCCACCCGCGCGGGCTCGCCAACGGCTCCGGTCAGGTGGGGCGCAACTACATGCGCCACAACCAGTCGATACTGATGGCGCTGATGCGCGAGCCCAACGACGCCGTGTTCCAGAAGACCCTCGCGGTCAGCGACTATTACTTCGGCTCGGACGACTGGCCGTTCCCGCTCGGGCTCATCCAGATGTGCGCTGCCGCGCATGGCGCGGAGATCCGTGGCGAGGTCCTGCCCGAATGGCTCGAATGGCTGCCGAAGACGCCGTTCGATGTGATGGCGCGCCATGCGATGGCCTTCTGGCTCTCGAGCGAGGACTTGCCGCGGCCCGAGAACCGGATCTTCTATCACGGCGAGCGCGTGATACTGGATGTCACCGAGAACAACCAGCAGGCGCATCGGCGGCTGCGGCAGCAACTGCAGCAGGTGCTCGGCAACGCCGGCGCCCATCCGACCCTGATGTCGCGCCAGCTCTACCTGGGCAAGGACATTCCGCTCGGCGGCACCGCGCACCAGGCCGGGACGCTGCGCTTCGGCCTCGACCCGGCGAACTCGGTGCTGGATCCGAACTGCAAGGCGCACGAACTCGACAATCTCTACGTCACCGACGCCAGCTTCTTTCCCTCGATCGGCGCGGTCAATCCCACGCTGACGATCATCGCCAATGCGCTGCGCGTCGCCGATCATCTCCGCGCGCGGCTCAAGCTGCCGGCCGAAAGCCCGACACCTGCCAGCCATCCTGATCCTTGAGCCGCCGCATCCCGAAGGCCGCGAGCAGCGTGATCGCCGCAGCAATCAGGAAGGCGAACGAGAAGTCGCGCTGCGAGAGCGCGTGACCGGCGGCGGACAGCGACAGCGCGGCCGCGCCGATGCTGACCCCGAAGCTCATCGACAGCCGCTGCGCAAACAGCGACACACCGTTGCTGCGGCCCATGTCGGCGTGCTCGATGTCCGCCAGCGCCAGGGCGCCGAGGCCCGAGAAGATCGAGGAGCGGATCGTGCCGAACAGCAGGATGTAGGCGGCAAACAGCGCCACCGGGGAGGTCTGGCGAAACTGCGTGAAGCCGATCAGCATCGCGCTCGCCGCCAGGCAGGCGTAGCAGAGCGCGCTGCGGAAGCCGATGCGTACCAGCACGAAGGAGATGCCCGGCCGCGTCACGAAGGTGCCGGCGGATACCAGGAAGGTCAGCAGGCCCGAATGGAACGCGCTGTAGCCGAACTGCAGCTGCAGCAGCGTCGGCAGCAGGATCTGGCTGGAGAAGAGTCCCGCGCGCGCGACGCTGCCGGCCAGCACCGCGACCGAGAAGCTGCGGATGCGAAACAGCGCCGGATCGATCAGCGGTGCGCGGCGGCGCTGCGTGTGCAGCGCGTACAGCCCAGCGCACAGCGCCACCAGCACGCCGAGCGCGGCCAGTATCGGCGCCGCCAGCAGCTGGTGCCCGAAGGCCTCGATCAGCGCCTGCAGTGCCGCCGCGCCAATCCCGACCAGGATGAATCCAAACCAGTCGAAGCGCCCCTGCGGCGTCGGTTCGGCGGCCGGGATGAAGCGCGCCGCCAGCACGATGCCGAGCAGACCGATCGGCACGTTGATGAAAAAATTCCAGCGCCATGAAAAGTAGGTGGTGATGAAGCCGCCGACGATCGGACCGAGCGTGGGCCCGACCATGGCCGGCAGCAGCATGTAGTTCATGACCGACACCAGCGCGCGCTTCTCGACGCCGCGCGTCAGGATCAAACGGCCCACCGGTCCCATCAT
>Ga0181516_10001708_pt1 | contig 16535 bp, 9 predicted proteins | sample PEATcosm2014_Bin_25_FD_121104 | JGI IMG/M metagenome (GOLD analysis project Ga0181516, IMG submission 121104) | Peatland microbial communities from MTU Mesocosm Facility, Houghton, MI, USA - PEATcosm2014_Bin01_10_metaG | ecosystem: Environmental > Terrestrial > Soil > Wetlands > Peat | place... | reverse complement strand
TTGCTCGAACTACCAGGAGGTCTTCTGCGATTCCAGATTGCTCGTTTTTGGATAGGAGCTTGGCCTGCGAAATCTTATGAGAATCTGCGTGTGGTGAATCATAAAGGGAAAGCTTATATTGCAAACCCCACGCGAACACACAGACAGCCAGCCCCAGGGACGCGAGGGTCCCCAGGAGATTGATTGACCGAGTTGCACGCCAACGTTGCACTTTCACCCGGATACAGATTGAAGTCTAACCCATTCGGCTGACGCAACCCATGACTGCGTCGGCGCAGTAAGAGACTTCATAACCTTTGACAGCACAATCGAGCAAATAGGTTGCTTAGCCATCTTCTAAAGGCAGCCAGTCGCGACAAGTACCCTCATCAGCTGCCGCTATTGCCTGACGTGGCCGAATTGGTCAACACGGCTGCCTTTAAAGAAGCGATGATGTACCATGCTTGGGCCGAGCAGATAGACGGCCACTACAAAAGTGGCGAGAAGCAGCACCTGCACCACTCGAATCCAGGGCGACCTTTGTCTTTCAGAGTCTGTCGTATTCAGATCGGTTGCTATCTGAGCAACCCTCCACCTGATGAGGCGACCGTATCGGCGTCGGCATTTATGCGATCTCTCGGTCCTGCGTCGCAGTCAAGTTGCATCATATTCCATCGCGCAAGTTTGGGATGCCCCAAGAGCTATGCCTGCCTGCGCGATGCAGCGCTGCGATATGCCTTCATAGCGTATTGATGCAGACGGCGTAGTTAAGTCGTAAAACCGATGGCGTGCAAGATGAATTACTAAAGAACGTTGCAGTGGATTCGGAGATGTAGATAAGAATGTAACTGCCAAAATACAAATAAGACATCAACTTCAACGATCTCGATTGATTGCAACTTGTTCATTTAAAACAACCTAGGCCTTTCGCCTTGCATAATGGACGAAATCGTGTAAACTATTGATAATAAATAACTTATCGGTGTCGTGAGGGGGGCGGATTGCCTGTTGGTATTGATTCTAAATAAGTTATTGAAAATACTAGACGCTCAAATCGGTCAAAACGCAGCATACGCGGTTCCTGAGTACACCACAAGTACACGGGATTTTAGAGGAAACGGGAGTCGCGCTCGGTCGCTCTTGGAACTGCGAAAACCGGCGAACGGGCTCACTGAGCGCTATGGCCTCTCACCGTTAATTGAGGGTTACTTCCGGATTCGCGGTCGACCAGAAACCCAAGATTCAGTTCATGGATGGTGGATTCGCGCCTCAGCGATTTAGCCCGATCCCAGACTGAGATCTGGTTAGATCGGATGCCCACCTCTCCGACAAGGCGGTTTTACGGCCAGGTGATGCAAACTCGATCGCAAACACTGGCCAACTTCTCGTTACGGATCCGGCCTCAGTGAGTGACTTGGCGATTCCGCGCGAAGCCGGAATTCTCTTGGCGAGGCCCGCGCCTCCGGGGGCCGCTCCCGATCCGCAGTCCAGACACCGACTTCAATGAGCGCGGTGTTCTTCGCCCGACAATTTTCGGTCAGTTCGGGGCTGCGGTCAATTGCTCAAAACAACAAAAGACCCGCGGGAAGCCCGTCAATCCTCCCGCCTTCGAGATGGGCCCCCAACGCTTGGTACAGGTTCCAATGTCTCCTCGTTTAGCAAAACCAATAATGCGAAGGAAATAAAGGATTGACAGCGACCTTCTTCCTTCAATCTGTTTATCGGCCTTGCAAATCACGTTCACGCAGCCAGGTGAAGATCACTGGGGTCACGATCAGAACGTGAAGCAAAGAACTAAGCATCCCTCCCAGCACGGGGGCGGCAAGCGGCCTCATAAACTCCGCGCCAGTGCGGGTGGACCAGAGAAGTGGCAGTAAACCGGCGACCACTGTGGCCACGGTCATTACCTTGGGACGAAGCCGCAGCAAGGCGCCTTCAATTACGGCTGCATGCAGGCCGGCGCGGGTCAGTTGGCCATCGGCTGCTTTGCGCCGTGCAACGGCTTCCTCCAGATAGATGACCATCACTACTGCTGTTTGCACAGCGGTTCCGAACAGAGCGATAAAGCCTACCCAGACCGCGACCGAGAAGTTGAGCCCAAGAATCTTGACAAGGAATATGCCGCCGCTCAGCGCGAAGGGCACCGCCAGCAGAACGTGTGCGGCTTCCCTGGCTGAGTGATAGGTGCGATAGAGCAGGACAAAAATTACAAGCAGCACAATGGGAATTACCAGTTCAAGGCGTTTCCTAGCACTGATCTGGTTTTCATATTGACCGCTCCACTCGACGTAGTAGCCCGGCGGCATCTTCACCCGTTCGGCCACTGCGCGCTTAGCCTCATCAACGAACCCTCCCACGTCGCGCCCGCGCACATTCAATAGCACAGCTCCGCGTAGCAGGCCGTTTTCGCTCGTGATCATCGACGGCCCCATGGTGGTTTTCATGGTGACCACTTTGCTGAGCGGCACCTGTGCGCCGCCGCTTCCCATCACAAGAACCTCGTCCAGTTGTTGCGGGTTCTCGCGGAAATCGCGCGCATAGCGAACCCGCACCGGGAAGCGTTGCCGCCCTTCAATGGTTGTGGTCAGATTCTTTCCGCCGATCGCGGTTTCGATCGCGTCTTCGACATCGGCGACATTCAATCCGTACCGGTCCGCGGCGGCACGATCGACGGTCATCTCGAGGTACGGCGAACCCGTGGTTCGCTCGGCATAGAGATCGACGGCGCCTGGAATCTGCGCCACGACTTCCTTGATTTCTTCTGACTTGGCTTCAATCACGCCAAGGTCGGGACCGAAGACCTTGATGCCAACCTGTGTGCGAATGCCCGTGGAGAGCATGTCGATACGGTTGCGAATCGGCTGTGTCCAAATGTTGGTGACCCCTGGAATCTGCAGCTTTTCATCGAGCCGCGCCAGAATTGCGTCTTTCGTAAGTCCCTTGGGCCACTGGTCCTTTGGCTTGAAGGTAATGGTTGTCTCACTCATGTTCACCGGCGCGGGATCGGTGGATGTTTCCGCGCGGCCAACTTTGCCCACCACCATTGCGACTGCCGGGTCCGCGGAAATGATCAAGTCCTGCTGGCGAAGGATGCGGGTTGCCTCCGTGAGCGAAATGCGCGGGTCGGTAATAGGCATGAATAGCGCCGTCTCTTCATCGAGCGGCGGCATGAATTCGGAGCCAATCGTTGTGGCCGTATAAAGAGCGCCGATGAGCAACGCCATGGCCGCGCTCAGTGTGATGATCCTGTGTCGCAGCGCCCAGCGCAGCACTGGCCGGTAGATTGCGCGCAGTATGCGCATGATCGGATTCTCATTTTCGCTGTGCAGTTTGCCCCGAATCAGAAATGTGCACAAAACCGGAACCAGAGTGATCGCAAGGATAGTGGAGCAGACCATAGCGAAGGTCTTGGTGAAAGCCAGAGGATGAAACATCTTGCCTTCCATTCCGGTGAGCGCGAAGACCGGGACGAAGGCGAGAATGATAATGACCATGGCAAAGGAGATTGGCCTGCCCACAAGCCGCGCGGCCTTGAGCGTGATCTCACCGATGTGCTCGCGATAGTTGCCATGCTCGGCTTCGTATTGCTCCGCCTGGCGAATCACGTTTTCTGTCATCACAATGCCCGCGTCCACCAGCACGCCAATGGCGATAGCTATTCCACCCAGCGACATGATGTTCGACGAAATGCCCGCGCCCTTCATGAACAGGAAAGCGCCCAGCACCGCGAGGGGCAGCGGAATGGTGACCACCAGGATGCTGCGGAAGTGCCACAGAAAAAGCACGTGCGCCAGCGTAACCAGAATCAGCTCTTCAATCAGCGCATGGCGCAGCGTTTCGACCGAGTGATCGATGAGGATGCTGCGGTCATAGAAGGGAATGATGCTGACACCCGCCGGCAGACCCGGCTGAATCTCGGCGATCTTCAACTTGATGGCATCGATCACTTCGCGCGCATTGGCGCCGTAGCGGATGACGACCACGCCGCCCACAGCTTCTTTACCATCCTTGTCGAGAACCCCGCGGCGGAACTCGGGACCAAGCTGAACGCTGCCCACGTTGCCCACGGTCACGGGTGTACCGTTGTAAGCGCCAAGCGAGATATTCTCAATGTCCTTCAGGCCGCCGATCAGTCCGATGCCGCGTATCATCTCCTCGGTATCGCCTGCCTCAATCACTTTTGCGCCCACGTTGTTGTTGCTTCGCTCCACAGCGGAGACCACATCCTTGAGCGCCACGTTGTACGCGCGCAGCTTGATGGGATCGAGATCGATCTGGTACTGCTTCACGAATCCGCCCACGCTTGCGACTTCAGCCACGCCCGGCACGGAGTTCAACTGGTATTTCACGTACCAGTCCTGAATGGAATGCAGAGTACCGCTGTCGTAGGGCCCCTCGACCGTGTACCAATAGACCTGGCCCACTCCGGTTGCATCAGGCCCCATCATGGTCGTTACGCCCGCGGGCAGAAAGCTGCCCGCCAAACTAAGCCGCTCCAGCACGCGCGTCCGGGCAAAGTAAATGTCAACGGAATCCTCAAAGATGACGTTCACCATCGAGAACCCGAATGCCGATGCGGATCGAACCGTGCGCACGTGCGGAAGCCCTTGCAGGTTCACGGTGAGCGGATAAGTGATCTGGTCTTCCACTTCCTGCGGGCTGCGGCCCTGCCACTCGGTGAAGACGATGACCTGGTTCTCGCTCAGATCGGGAATGGCGTCGATGGGCGTGTGGAGCAGCGCCCAGTAGCCCCAAACCGCCAGCGCGGCATAAACGGCCAGGATCAGCCAGCGGTTCTTCATCGAGAATTCGATAATGCGGTTGATCATTGCCGGCTCCTACTTCGCGCTGAGATGAGTGTGCGTTGCGGCAATGACGTTGCCGTTTTTACGTGCCTCGACGAGCACGCTCCATGTTCCCGACATCGGCGGCTGCCCTTTGCCCACGTACATCTGGCGCGCTTCCGCCCACGTCAACTCGAAGGAACTCTTCATCTCCGGCATGCCCATCGAGGGCATTGCGGGCATGATGAGCGTGACCGTGACTTTGGCATCGGCGATGGGTTTGCCGCTGGCATCGGTCAACTTCACGTGGAACGGATTGTCTTCACCTGCTTTGAGCGGATCGGCGTCTGCGTGAAATTCAATTTGCGCCGCGCCGGTCTCAGCACTTTTCCCCGTTGAACTCGCTGTGGGAGTCTGCCCTTGCGACCCCTCGCCAAACTCTTTCGAACCGCCATAGAGACCGGACATACCTGAACTAAGGTGCGCCTGCGAGTCGATCAGGAAGGCGCCGTTGAGCACCACCTTGTCGCCCAGGGCCAGTCCGCTGGAGACCGGGAACAGATCGTCAGAAGGCGCACCCACCTGGACCTCGCGCGCCTCAAAGACGCCATTGGGCCTGGCCAGATAAACGATCTTCCGCGTCCCTGTATCGAGTACCGCCGAGCGCGGAACCACGATGGACGGCTGCGCTGCGCGGCTCACAAAAACTGCAGTGACAAACATGCCCGGCACAAGACGCATTCCCGGATTGGCCACATGCACATGGACCGGAACCGTGCGCGTTTGCGGATTGGCCGCCGGCTCTATAAAGTCCACACGACCGTGGATGGTCTGGTTGGGCATCGACTCTGCGGTGATGTCAACTTCCTGCCCTTGCTGAATCTGGGGCAACTGCTCCTCATAGACGTCGGCCTTGATCCAGACCTGGCTAAGATCGGCAACAGTAAATAGCGTGTCGCCCGCGTTGACATACTGCCCCTGGGTCACCTTGCGATCGACAACCGTTCCAGAGGCATAGGCGTAGATGGTCACATGCGGGATGCCATCTTTCCCGGGCGCGTCAATTTGCTTGCCTGTGATGCCCCAAAGCTCCAGCTTGTGCTGGCTTGCCTTCACCAGCGCATCGGCCTGCGTGCGAGCAAAGGAATCATCCGACTGGAGGAGCCCATCGCGGTTCTCCTCTGCGAGGCGATATTCCTCAACGGCCGTTGCAACTTCAGGACTGTAGATTTCGGCCACCGGCTGGCCGCTGCGCACACGCTCTCCTGTGTATTGCACATAGAGCTTGTCCACACGGCCTCCGATGCGTGCGCTCACGGCTGCAAGCTGCGCCTCCGGCTGCTCCACCCGGCCAAAGGCGTTGATGTCCGTCTTGAGCGATGCCGTGCGAACTTCGGCAACCTGCACCCCGGCTGCGGTAATTTCTGACGGGCTCAGTTCCACTGTAGTGCCGGGTTGCGTACCCTGCGCGAAGGTTGAGGCGGCAACTGGCTGCGGGGATGAGGCAGGTTGTGCTGCGGCATCTGCCGAAGGAGTTGCGAAGAAATGCATCCCTCGCGCGCCAAGCAGCCCAAGCGCCAGTACGGCGGTTAGTGTGCCAACCCCCACGCCGAGTGCGATCAACTTTTTTTCTCTGGAAGTCATTTGCTTCTCCAATCTGTGCTGGGTCGGTCTGGGCTCAAAGTACCTGTATAGGAAACGTCCGTATTGGATTGGGCAGGCACCGCGCCCGCTATCTCGGGTATCTGCGCACCGACGGCGCGTTCCAACTCCGCCACGCCGGCATCCGTGGCCGACAACGCCCTGTAGTAGGCAACTTGAATGTCAAGAAGAAGGTTCTGGCTATCGATCAGTGTCAGAAACTCGGCGCGATTGTTCTGATAAGCGGCCGTTGAGGCTTTGAATGCCGCCTCTGCCTGCGGCAGCAACGTATCGCGATAGAGCCTCACGCGCTTCTCGGCTGTAAGCGTCGCGATCTGCGCCTGCCGCACTTCCAGGAACACGGCGGAGGTTCGCGTTTCAAGATCGGCTTGCACAACTTCCGTCGCCGCATCCGCCTGCTTCGACTCGCCCTCATGGCGATCGCGATTCAGCCAGGGCAGATTCATGGTCATCTCGGCCATGTACGCGTTGCGCGATGCAGAACCGACCGGCATGACCATATAGCCGAGCGCCGCGGTGAAGTCGGGCTTCATGGCTAATCGCGCCTCCTGGCCTTCATTCTTTGATTTCTCAATCTGCGTGCGCAGCCCCGCAAGTTCGGGGCGATTGAGTATCGCCAACCGCTCCAGTTCCTCAATCGGAGGCAGATTTCTAGCGACCGCATAGCTGCCGGCAATCTCCAACTCCTCATCCGGATGCCGCCCCAGCAACACGTTCAACCCGGCGCGCGCTGTGTCCCGCTCTTCATCCAGTTCAATCAGTTGCTCATCGAGTCGCGTGATCGCCATTTGCGCCCGTAGCACATCAGCCTGCGGAACCTTGCCCGTCGTATATTGAACGAGCGTTACGGACAGCGCCTCTTTGAGCAGCGCAGACTGGCGATCCAGCAGCTTCCTCTCGTCGGCGTTCCGCATCAAGTCGGCGCATGCCTTGCGCACCGCGGCAGCCACCTCTTGCCGCGTCGATTCAAGATCGCTGGCCGCTGCTTCCGCATCGTCCCAGGCGACCTTCGAACGGAGATCCCGCTTCTCTTTGCTCAGGAATGTCTGCTGCACGCTGAACATCAACTGTGCCTGATTCAGATCCCATGGCTTCATGAGCGGCGTATCCCAGTCACGCACCATGAACATGGGATCGTCGAGGCTGCGCGCGGTGGTTGTCTTTAGCTGAGCAAGGGACAAGCGCCGCACCGATGCGCGAATCTCTGGATTTGATTGCAGGGCCTCCGCCACCGCTTCGTCCGCGGTCAACGGCGCGGCAGTTGGACTCTGCGGCAAACTCGGGGCCTGCGCAGAGGGCGGCTCCGACTGCCCGAAGCAGACCAGGGACAGCGCCAGCATCAGCGGCGCAACAACAATATTGGATTTCACTCTTCAACTCCGTGGAAGAAGGCAAGGCGAATGATTCAAGGCGCAAAGATGCACACCCCGGCAAGCCACGGCGAATGTGAAGAGCTAGATTCGAAGGATAGACGCGCCCGTAGGCGGAGACTGTGGAGGGATGACTGCCGAGACCGTAAGCTCACTCGGCGATGAGAGTCCATTCGAGGAGACAAACTCCTGCGCATCGGACACTGTCACCGAACTGGTAACAGCAGGCGCTACAACAACGGCCGGAAGCGTCGGCCGTACGGAGCAGCAGTCGTTGTGAATGGTCGCGCCAGGCTCGGACATGGAAACACAGCAACGATGTCCGGTCTTTTGCGCATGTTGCAGGCAGATCTGAGCAGGCGCAACCAGGGAGCCGATCAGCAAAACAGCCACTGCCGCGCGTTGGAAGACGCCATGCAACATGATCTAATTGTACCTTTGCGGCCGGTTCTTGCCGTGATCTAAATCACGCGTCTCCCAGTCCAAACCTTTCTGAACGTTGAATCTGAATTTGCTATCGGTAATTGTATTACCGCATTAATTGGCAAGCAGCAATTCTTGCTCCGGTCGACAGGCGTTCGCAAAACTTCTGAGCGCCATCGTCATCTTTCGCCAACAACAAAGTAAAACATCCATTGAGAGCCGGTTGCGCGCAATCGTAAGAATTACTTCTCTGAATCGTCATAGCGTTTGCTAATTTAACCGCTGAGTGCCTTTCCACATGGCCGAAGAGTCGTTAGCCTTAATCGGAAATGCCTCGGGGCGAGTCGTCGCAGGAGACCGTTCTGCCCTGTTGCTGCCCCGTCTTGCGGGTTCCTGGTGGATTGTCGCCAACTCGTCAGTCGCCAACTCGTCAGTTACTCTTAAGGCAACATATACCGTGTCCAGGATCTCAACTGATTCATTTAAATCAATTTGAGCCGATTCTTATGCATAATGGTAGAAATCGTGTAAATTATTGTTAATAAATAACTTAGTTGTGCCGGGAGGGGGGCGGATTGCCGGTCCGTGTTGATTCCAAATAAGTTGTTGAAAATGCTAGACGCTCAAAACGATCAAAACGCAGGAAACGCGGTTCTTGAGTACGCCACAAGTACACGGGATTTGCGACGTTTAGATCTCGCATTTGGCTGGCTTGACTCTTGGCGAGTATTGCTTACTCTGGCGAGTTCCGCTCTTGCACGGTCTGGAAGAATGAGGCGCTCTCGCGCAACGCGTCGGCATAGTGGCCGACCAGCGCATGACCGCCAGATGGAAAGAGTATGACCCTCCCATTGGGCACACTAGCGGCAATAAACTTCGCGCGGCTAGCGGTGCCGAACCGATCGTCTTCGGCGCTGATAGTCAGGACCGGGCAGGCGATCTTCTCGATTGGATACGGCTCGTGCGCGGCAGCAGTTTCAAGATCGAACCTCATCCCTGCCAAGCGCGCACTTACCGGCAGAAGGTGTTCCATAATCTGCCGGACTCGCGCCTTTTCACCGGCATCGGCGGCGAGGACTACAGCTTGGTCTGTCCCAAGCATCGTCTGGGTCAGTCTGCCAGGAATGACCGGCATAAGTTTTAACACGGACCAGGCAGCAAAATCGGAGTTGATCATCGCGCCAGCGACGGCGCCGCCATGAATGGCCGTCCCTGTCGGCAGGTAATCTGCGGGGACGAGAAGCACTAGCCCCCGGCAGCGTTCCGGATGACGGATGGCGAACTGCATGGACGACCACGCCCCAGCCGAGATGCCAACGACGAACACCTTGTCAATGCCAAGATGGTCGAGAAGTTGAGCATAGGCATCGGCCTGCATCGAGGTCGTAGCGTTGTCGGGCATGGTCGAACGAAGATAGCCGAAACGTGACGGGGCAATGAGCTGATATCCGCGTCCGGCCATCGCGCTGGTCATGTCGATACCCTGATCAAAGCCGCCTTCGGCGCCATGGACAACCAGCAGCGGCTCGCCCTCATCCATCACGGCGTATTCCACCGTGCCGACAGACGTCTCTATTGTCTCGCTATGGTTAACGAGGCGCGCGCGTGCAGTTGCCATGTCATGCGCAAACATTGCACAGATTCCAGCCATGGCAACGACGAGGACCGCGAGAGTGACGAAAAGGATTCGGCGCTTGATCATAAGCGGAAACGCAGCAGAGAGCTTATCATCGGAGACCCAGGAATTGTTGCAGGCTATCGTCCGCGCTTGCGATTGAACGCGCCAGACTGAGTTTCGCTACGTTGTGGGCGAACACGCTATTGATCACATCAAGCTCGGCGGATGTTAAGGACTCCTGTGCCTGCACAACCTCCACATTATCCGTCACGCCGGCATCGAAGCGCTGTCGCGTCAGGTCCAACGTCTCTCTTGTAACCTGTAGGTTTCTCCGGGCCACTTCCACCTGACTCGTTGCCGCTCGGAGATCGAGGAAAGCATTCCGAACATCGCTTTCCACCTGGCTCCTGGTGTCTTCGAGCTCCGTCTTCCGCTGAGACAGAGAGGCCTTTGCCTCTGTAATTTCTCCCTCCGTGCGCCCCCCCAGCCAAATGGGAACATTGAGAGTGGCCGCGCCAAAATACGTCGTGTGCATCTGCGGAGGGTTCGTTCCGATCCCTCCGTAGTTGCCATTCACTGTAAGCGACGGGAATCTCTCATCGCGAGCAGCGGCAAGAGTGTGTTCGGCCGCACGAATCTGCGCTTCGGCAGCCTTAATATCCGTGCGGCGGTCAAACGCCTGTTTGAGCGCATCCTCAAAGCTGAGATCGGGCGCGGCCAGGAAGGGCACGTCATCGGTGAGTTCGTATTCATTGCTTGGAGGCAGTCCAGTGATCCGGGCCAGAATGATCTTCTGCTTGGCCACTTCATTTTCGAGCGAGATGACTCGTTGTTGCTGCGTAAGCTCTTCGACTTCGCTCCGGTCGACATCGATTTGAGGCACCAACCCCACACTTCGCTTTTGCTGCGTCTGCTGAAAGAGTGCAGTCGCGGTGTCGAGTTGCAGGAGCGGACTTCAAACCACCTTTCGGCGGCTGTGGCCAAAAGCCACGGTCGTGAGCGCGAAAGGAAAAGGCCCGGCTTCGACCGGGTCAGGTGTCAGGCAAGAAGAGGACTGCAAGGAAACCACTATTGAAGTGTCGAAATCTATTAAACGATGTCAAAACCGCGGCCTGATTACTACTGCGGGACAGAGCTACGACGAAACCTGTTTACGGGCGGAGAGGCATCCGGCACGAGAGGTGGCCTGAGCTTGCCATGAGGCGGATAAGCGGAACATGGGAACCTGCGATCGCGATGCTAACGGAGAAGCCACAAGTGGAAACCCCACGAGGGCGAGAGTACGGATGCGTGATAGCAGGGACGGGACAGCTCGTAGTAGCGATGAAGTTCCCCATAAAGGGATGGAGCGAAGGGGCTGTGTCAAGGAGCCTGATTCAATGAGCCAACCAGATGATGGGAGGAGCCCGATGAAGAAGGCAAAGCCGTTTTGTATTTCGAAGAAGGAGGTCTGGGAAGCGCTTCAGAGAGTGAAGTCGAACAAGGGATCGGCAGGCATCGATGGGCAGACGATCGAGGATTTTAAAAAGAGACTGAAGAAGAATCTTTACAGAATCTGGAATCGCATGTCGTCGGGCAGCTACTTTCCACCGCCAGTCAGGACAGTGAAGATACCGAAGAAGAGTGGTGGGGAAAGAAGTCTGGGCATTCCAACTGTGGCGGATTGAATCGCACAACAGGTTGTGAAGGCGCGGCTGGAACCGGAGGTTGATCCACATTTTCATCCTGACTCTTATGGCTATCGGCCAGGAAAGTCAGCGCTGGATGCAGTGGGTCAGGCCCGGCAGCGGTGTTGGCGAAATGACTGGGTCTTAGACCTGGACATCAAAGCCTTCTTTGACAACCTGGATCAAAATCTACTGATACGAGCGGTGAAGAAACACGCGTCGCAGCAGTGGATGGTTCTCTATATTGAACGCTGGCTGAAAGCGCCAGTGGAACAAGAGAACCGGCAACTCGTTCCGCGCCAGAAGGGCACGCCGCAGGGCGGCGTGATCAGCCCACTGCTAGCCAACCTGTTTCTGCATTATGCGTTTGATCGATGGCTGGCGGCGAACTTTCCTCAGGTTCCATTCGAGAGGTACGCCGACGATGCCATCGTGCATTGCAAAACAGAGAAGCAAGCCCAGATGATGCGGAAGGCAATTGCAATGCGGTTGTTGGATTGTGGGCTGGAACTCCATCCGGAGAAAACGCGGATCATCTATTGCAAGGATGATCTGCGGGAGGGAAGGCACACCGATGAGAAGTTCGAATTTCTGGGATATGAATTCCGTCCGAGGAAGTCGATCAATCGCAGCGGAAAAAGTCTTCACTAATTTCAGTCCCGCAGTCTCGACCAAAGCTGCCAAGTCGATGCGGGCAGCCATCCGAAGCTGGCGTCTGCGGCAATGCAGCCACCAGTCTCTGGAGGACCTGTCACGCCTCTACAATCCGATCATCCGGGGCTGGTTCCAATACTACGGAAGGTACTACCGTACACGGCTATACTCGGTGATCCGCCAACTGGATCAGGAACTGGTTAAATGGGCCAGACAGAAATACAAGAAACTGCGTCGACATGTCCGGCGTGCGCGGCAATGGATCGCGGCGGTCTCCCGTCGTGCATCGCATTTGTTTGCACACTGGACGTCGATGCGCGGTGGCTCCCTGATGGGAGCCGGATGACGCGAGAGTGTCACGTCCGGTTCTGCGAGCGCCTCGGGGTGAAACTCCCCGGGGCGACTCTCCCGCCAGCAACCAACATCAGTTATGCGCAGGTTAGTGCCTCAACGAGTTGAGGTGGAATTGATTTGATGATGGCATCAACGGTGCGGCGAGAGGCAGCCACTTTCATCTTGTTGCGAATGATTTCCAATTTTGCCATTGTTAAGCTCCAGTCTGCTTGATGTGCCGGATTATGGCTCCCGGTGGGCCAGTTTTGATTAAACATCCCATTCGTTAGTCCTCACCCTTTGATGACCTCCGCAGTCTTCTTGCCTTCCTTCAGTACGGAGAGTCCTTGAGCTCCAAGCTGATTGTGATGAGGTAGTTGTGAGCCGAGAGAAACTCCGGTGCAGAGCGCTCCACTTTCCTGAACGGCAACGACCAAAGAATGCCCCCAATCGAGAGGCTCCAACGCGCCTGTCGCCCCGCTTTACATTGCGCCAAGTTCCAGAAGCGATGCGCCGCCAAAATCGCCTGTGCAAATATTTTGACGCATTTTCTTAGTGGATGGCGCGATCCACAATAGGAGCTTCCCCAGGGCCGAAAGTACCTTGCGCCGCATCGCCTCTGTCTTTCCCCTTTCAGCTTCGCTTGAGGGGCGATTTTCTCAGGGATCAAAGCGCAGGTCGAAACCTGAATCGCGGCGCTCACGAGCTTCGCTGCTCCGGCCGGCTGATGGGATGGATCTTCAAAAGAAGTGAGGTCTCCCCGATGATGAGATTTCGATTCAAGTGTGTAGGCATAGTCCTGGCCGCTTTGTTACCGGCAGCGGCATCACGCGCGCAGATCCAGGTCCTCAATTCGCTGATCACGACCATTGCCGGACACGGTACTGGTTGCGCGGGAGAGACCGACAATCTTGGCGACGGCTGCCCGTCCGCGGACTCCGCGTTGAGCAACCCCACCGGAGTTGCAGTGGACTCGGCCGGCAACCTGTACATTGCCGATGCCAACGACAACATCATTCGCAAGGTGAGCGCGGCTACCGGTGAGATTACGACTGTGGCTGGCACCGTCTCGGCTTCGGGCTTTTCAGGAGATACCGGCCCGGCTACCAGCGCGGAGTTGAATAACCCGAATGCCGTGGCGGTGGACGCTGCCGGAGACCTCTTTATCGTCGACCTGGGCAACGTGCGCATACGGGAAGTAAGTGCGGCCACAGGGGACATCAACACCATTGCGGGAAACGGCAGCAAGGGCTACACCGGCGACCACAATCCAGCTACAAGCGCTGAGTTCAGTAGCCCCGGCGGCATTGCAGTCAATCCCGCGGGCACCCTTGTGTATATCGGCGATAGCGGCAACCATGTTGTTCGCCTGGTCAACCTGACAACCGGCATCATCACCACCTATGCCGGCAATGGGACCGTTGGCACGTTGGACCAAGGAGGAAATATCGGGGTCGGTGGTCCGGCCACCAGCGCCGAATTGGGGAGCCCGAACGGCGTTGCCCTGGATTCCCAGGGGAACCTGTACATTGCAGACACTTACAACTCCGCAATTTGGAAGGTAACGGCGTCCACAGGGACGATCTCTGTTGTGGTGGGAAACGGACATCCGAACTACGGGGGCGATGGCGGCCAGGCTACCGTTGCGACCCTGTACTTTCCCATTGGCGTTACGGTGGCTTCGTCCGGCAACCTGTTTATCGCCGACACCCAAAATTGCATCATTCGGGAAGTCAATGCCGCCACTGGCATTATCACGACGGTAGCTGGTAATACTCAATCCGCTGGAGGAAATTGCCAAAATCCGAATTTTACCCTCGCCGGAGTCAAAGACGGTGGCCCGGCCACCCTGGCCGAACTGTACGAACCGGACGGTGTTGCGGTTGATTCCAAAGGCAACATATATATCGCCGATACCCAGGACAACAGGATCCGAAAAGTCGCCGCGGCAAACAGCCTTCCGCAGACCAATGTGGGGTCCGCGTCGGCAGCACAAAATGTTCCGCTATACATCAGCAACTCTCTCTCCATCAGCAGCATCACGGTGGCGCAATCGTTGGGAGGATTGCAGGAGTTCACAGTTGGCGCCATCTCAGGTTGCGTGGCCGATGGGGTGACCCAGAACGGCGCCGGCAGTATCTGCATGGTTCCGATCACCTTCCATCCAGGATATCCAGGCTTGCAAGAAGCGCCGCTTGAAGTGGTGACGAGCGCGGGGACTTTCTATTTTGGATTGAGCGGCATCGGCCTGGGGCCGCAAGCGGCGCTCTTACCGGGCGTAATTACAACGGTTGCAGGGACAGGAGTCGGCGGCTACACCGGCGATAACGGCCCAGCGACCAGCGCCACATTCTATGGAGTTTTCGACGTGGCGGTGGATTACGCCGGCAACCAATACATCGACGATTACAACAACAATGTCTTTCGCAAGGTGGCTGCGGCGACAGGCATCGTAACCACGTTCGCGGGCAGCGGAACGGTTGGCACCAGCGGCGACAATGGGCCGGCGACCAGCGCCGAATTTTTACTCGCTTTGGCTGCTGGAACGGATGCCGCAGGTAACGTGTACATTGCCGATACCAACAACAACCGCATTCGAGAGGTGAACGCGGTTACCGGCATCATCACCACCGATGTGGGCGTCTGCTGTGGCGTTGACGGAGCATTCACAACGGGAGCGTCAGGCTACAACGGCGACGGTATTCCGTCCGATGACGCGAAGTTGACTCTTCCCTACGGTGTTGCCATGGATGGCGCAGGCAACTTATACATTGCCGACTTCGGCAACAACCGCATTCGGGAGGTGAGCGCAGCCACCGGCCTCATCAGCACCGTGGGAGGCAACGGTACTGGAGGCTACACTGGCGACAATGGTCCAGCGACCAGCGCCGAATTGAATAGCCCGGACGCTATTGCGGTGGATTCGGCGGGCAACATTTACTTCGCCGATTCCTACAACAGGGTCATTCGAAAAATCACCGCCGCCACCGGCATCATCACCACCGTGGCGGGCGACGGTACGTTCGGCGAAACCGGCGACAACGGTCCGGCCACCAGCGCGGAATTAGAAATGCCGACCGGGGTTGCGGTAAATGCCGCCGGCGACCTGTACATTACCGACTTAAATACGTTTAATGTTCGTAAAGTGGAGGCAGCCACCGGCATCATCACCACCGTTGCGGGCGGCGGCACCGGCTGCACTGGCCAGACAGACCCCGTCGGCGACGGTTGTGGGGCGACCAGCGCCAACGTTGGCCCTCAGAATCTTTCCGTGGATGGCGCGGGCAACCTGTACATCGCCGATTCTTCCAACAATCGCGTGCGGAAAGTCTCCCTGAACACAGCGCCGATTATCTTCCCGCAGACGGCTGTCAACTCCACCAGCGCAGCGATCACGTTCCACTTGGCCAATCTGGGCAATACGCCGCTGACTTTGAGCGGCATTACGCCGAGCGCTAACTTCGGTGTCGATTCCGGCACCACCACTTGTTCCACTTCCGATGCGGTGCCCGCGGGCGGTTCCTGCGAGATTGGCGTGGTGTTTTCTCCCACCACGGGAGGAGCTTCCACCGGCACACTCAAGCTGACTGACAACGCCCTCAACGTGACGGGCTCGACCCAGGTTGTCACGCTCAATGGTAGTGTTGGCGCGACCTCCGGGCCTACCACACCCACGGTGACGGTGTCGCCGTCGCCGACAAGCATCACAACGGCGCAATCGCTCACAGTGACGATCGCGGTGAGCGGCACTCCCACGCCAACCGGATCGGTGGTTTTGAGCAGCGGAAGTTACACCTCCACGGCGGCGACCCTCGTCAGCGGCAGCGCGATGATTACCGTTCCAGCCGGATCGTTGGCAACCAGCACGGACACGCTGACGGCTACTTACACGCCGGATTCTGCCAGTTCTTCAACTTACAACAGCGCAACGGGGACGAGTACTGTCACAGTAACCACCCCGGCACCGACCACGCCCACGGTGACAGTGTCGCCGTCGCCGACGAGCATCACAACGGCGCAATCGCTCACAGTGACGATCGCGGTG
>Ga0181516_10001706_pt1 | contig 16542 bp, 11 predicted proteins | sample PEATcosm2014_Bin_25_FD_121104 | JGI IMG/M metagenome (GOLD analysis project Ga0181516, IMG submission 121104) | Peatland microbial communities from MTU Mesocosm Facility, Houghton, MI, USA - PEATcosm2014_Bin01_10_metaG | ecosystem: Environmental > Terrestrial > Soil > Wetlands > Peat | place... | reverse complement strand
ATCTTGGGCGGTCAGGCAGAAAACAGGCACGCATTTCAAATCGCGGCAAGAAAAATCCGCCTATAAGCTGCTTGCTTTATACAGGTTGCGGAGTCAGAGCACCGCTTTTACCGGACAGCCGTGTAGATGGATGTGTATCGAGATCTTTCGCCTGGAGCAAAGCAAGTGGCTGCTCGCTACGAAGTACCGCATAGGCCATGCCAAAGATCGCCATTTCACGTCTGAGTGCGCCTTGGAGGGCGTGTTTTGTTACCAACGGGATGAAATGAAGTTACGTGCATACTTTTTTTGGACCAAGGAATTGCATCCAGACCTTAATTGCCCTATATTGGGGGCAAACATCAAAAAGTTGGCTGTAGGGCCGTCAGTAGACACTGGGTGCAAGCTTCTCACGGTTGTTCACTTTCCTGAGAAGAGCTAGGAGGCTCAGTTGGCCAAGGTGCGTTTGGATTCCTGGAAGGCAATTGCACAATACCTCGATCGTGGTCCTCGCACGGTTCAACGTTGGCACGCCGAGCATGGCTTGCCGGTGCATCATTTTGGCGGTACACAAGGCTGTGTATTCGCCTACGCGGAAGAGTTGGACAATTGGCTCTCGGGTGTGGGCGCGGGGCCGGGTCTTGCTATTGCAAATGGGGGCGGTGCAGAGGCAGCGAGAAGCGAGTCATCCGGCCCCACCGCACAAGCCGATGAGATGTGGGCAACGCGCTCGGAGTGGAACATCTCTTCCATTGCAGGGTTGTACCGAGGGGTCCTCAACGCGGATCCGGGCAATGTGAGGGCGCTGACCGGTCTTGCGTGTACCATGGTTTCTTCTGCGATATTTGAAGTTGTGGACAGTTCAGTCGCATTTGCTTGCGCAACGGATTCCTTGCGGAGAGTACCAATACAAGGTTCTCAATACTCCGACGCGCATTGCTGCGGGGCATTCCTGAAAATGCTCTGCGAACGAAAATGGCGTCAGGCGAGGATTGCCTTTGAGGAGTTGCTTCGGGAGCAACCTTCTCATCCCTTCGGGCTCAAGGGCAGGGCCCTCCTGCATGTTGCGGACTCCGAGCTTCAAGACGCCTCCAGTTGCGCCTGGAAAGCCTGGCTGCAAAGCCCGCTGGCTTCCTCTGCACAAATTCTTATTTGTTGGATCGAGTTTCTGGCAGGGGATTACAACTCGGCGCTTGACCTTGTTGCTCAATTCACGGCTTCAGGTTCATCTGGAAGTATGATCGCTACGATTCAGGCGCTTGCGCTGAGCCAGAATGCCCCCGACGCTTCAAGAATCGGGCATATCGCGGCCCTCGTCGATGATTTCCCTGAGAACCGAACTCTGCGAGGCATCCTGGGGTACGCCTATGCGAATTCGGGGGAGACTGAGAGAGCCTGCCAGGTGCTGAAGGTCTTGCAGGAAATGTGTGAGCGGAAAAAGAAGAACTGCAGTTATGCTCTCGCGCTCCCTTTGATTGGTCTGAACAGGAAGCAGGAAGCGATTTCCTGGCTGGAGACATCCTACGAACAGGGAGCGATCTGGAGCCTTGGATTCCGGTCCGACCCGATTCTGAAGCCTCTCCGGGGAGAGCCACGCTTTGAGGCGCTTCTCCGGAACATAGGTTCTCAGCCCGAACTGTTCGCCATCGACCAAGCCAGGTATCGGCCGGAAGCAATGCGCTTCGGGCCCAAGGGCGTTTCCGTTGAAGATATGGAAAGATCCGAGGCTGTCAGCTAGTGGAGTCCAGCACCTAGAAAGCCATTTATTCAGCGCCGCCTGGGCGCTGAAACTACACCGTCGCAACCCTCTACAGGGAAGAGCGGGCAGGCTTGCGTTATCCCGGCGCTGTGGGGCTCAGCCACGTCGTTGCTTCCCGAAGGGGAAAGGACACGGCTGAAACTGAACCAGAGCAAAGCGCTGACGAGCGGTGTGCGGATGTTTTCTATTCGGTCGTAGCGCCAAGACTCTTGAAATGAATGCGAACGGCTGGTTTCAACGAGTCGGCGGCGCGGCAATCCGGAGAGGCGGAATTGAGTCCGCGGTGCTGCGGGAGCCTCGCGTGGCACCTGTACGGTTTGCATTTCTGATGAGCGGAAGGACTCGATTGTCCCGCGATCTGTAACAGCCTAAAAACAAGATTGTTTTGGGTACGGTTTGGCAAGTTGGCCCCCGCTGACGCGGGGATGGCGAGTTGGCGGGTTAGCGGCGGCATCGGAGGATGCGGTTTCATTCATCCTGCGCCGGAAATGCCGGTGGACGACCAAGAAGATCGAAGCTCTTGCGGCTTGGGGTTGCGAAGAGGAGTGCTGTGTCTTGAATGCAGGCTGACGAGAAGTGGCTTCCTTTTCGGAACGTGAATTGGGCCTCGTTATCCACAGGGGGCGGTTCGCAGCGGCGTGCAAGTCACTAGAATCGTAGATGCCATGGCTGAATTTACGCATTTGCATCTGCATACGGAGTACTCGCTGCTCGACGGGGCATGCGACGTCAAGAAGTTGTGTGACCGGGCTGCCAAGTTGGGGCAGAAGTCGGTAGCGATGACCGACCACGGGAACATCTACGGGGCAGTGCATTTTTTCGCCGCCGCCAAGGAAAAGGGGATCAAGCCGATCTTGGGGTGCGAACTCTACGTCTGCAAGGCGGATGACCACCGCGCCGACATACCGGGCGATAAATACAACCACCTGCTGGTGCTGGCGGAGAACGAGGAAGGCTACCGCAACCTGATACGGATCACCTCGGAGTCGTCACTGCACGGCTTCTATCGCAAGCCGCGCATCAGCAAGAAGTACCTGGCCGAGCACTCGAAAGGCCTGATCGGGCTGTCGGGCTGCCTGAGCGGGGAACTGTGCGAAGAGCTGATGGCGGGCAAATATGAGCGGGCCCGGACGAGCGCCTTGCAGTATCAGGACATCTTCGGGCGAGGGAATTTCTACCTGGAGATTCAAGACCAGGGGCTGGAAGACGAGCGGCGGATTCAGAAGGACCTTTTCCGGCTGGAGAAGGAACTCGACATTCCCATGGTGCTGACCAACGACTCGCACTACCTGTGCGGCGAGGACTCGCATGCCCATGACGTGATGCTTTGCGTGCAGACCGGCTCGAAGGTGCAGGACAAGGAGCGTTTCCGCTTCGACAGCGACCAGTTTTTCGTGAAGGACTCGAACGAGATGTCGCGGCTGTTTCCGGATTCCCCTGGAGTGATGTCGCGGACCATGGAGATTGCCGAACGCTGCAACCTGAAACTGCATCCGGTGGACAATCCATGGCCACAGTTTGCCGTGCCAGCCGGACATACGATCGACAGCTACTTCGAGGAGATCTGCCGCGAAGGCATGAAGATGCGCATGGAGACCGGCGTGGCGCAGTTGGAGGCGCGGGGGCAGCGGCGGGCGACGATCGCCGAATATGAGGCGCGACTCAACTACGAGATCGGCATCATCCGCCAGATGAAGTACTCGGGCTACTTCCTGATCGTCTGGGACTTCATCAAGTATGCAAAAGACCACGGGATTCCGGTGGGGCCGGGGCGTGGTTCGGCGGCCGGATCGCTGGTGGCGTATGCGATGGAGATCACCAATGTCGATCCGCTGCAGAATGCGCTGCTCTTCGAGCGCTTTCTGAACCCCGAACGCGTATCCATGCCCGATATCGACGTGGACTTCTGCCAGAACCGGCGCATTGAAGTCTACGAGTACGTAGTGCGCAAGTACGGCCGGGAGCAAGTCAGCCAGATCATTACCTTCAACACCATGGCGGCAAAGGCGGCGATCAAGGATTGCGGACGCGCGCTGGACATGCCCTATGGCGACGTGGACCGCATCGCCAAGCTGATTCCGGCCACGGTTGGAATGACCATCGACAAGGCGCTGGAAGACGTGCCGGATCTACGCAAGGTTTACGACAGCGACACGGTGATTCGCGAACTGATCGATACGGCGAAGAAGCTGGAGGGGCTGGTGCGCGGCTCGGGCGTGCACGCTTCGGCGGTGGTGATTGCGCCCCGGACACTGACGGAGCTGGTGCCGGTGGTCAAGACCAAGAACGACGAAATTGTCACAGCGTACGACATGAAGTCCGTGGAGAAGATGGGGCTACTGAAGTTCGACTTCCTGGGACTCACCACGTTGACGGTGATTGACGATTGCCTCAAGCTGATCGAAAAGACGCGTGGCGAGAAGGTGGACATCGAGAAGATTCCGCTGGACGACGAGGAGACATACAAGAAGGTCTTTCAGGCGGCGTTGACGTCGGGCGTGTTTCAGTTCGAATCGAATGGAATGCGGGACATGCTGCGGCGTTACAAGCCGGAGCGGCTGGAGGAACTGACCGCGTTGACGGCGCTGTTCCGGCCGGGCCCGATCCAGGGCGGCATGACGGATGACTTTATCGAGCGCAAGTGGGGCCGCCGCAAGGTGGAGTACATGCTGCCGCAGATGGAGCCGGTGCTGAAGGAGACGATGGGGGTCATCGTCTACCAGGAACAGGTGATGCAGATCGCCAACGTGCTGGCGAGCTACTCGCTGGGCGAAGCCGATATGCTGCGCCGCGCGATGGGCAAGAAGAATCCCGCGGAGATGGCCAAGCAGCGGGGCCGCTTCATGGAAGGCGCGGCGGCGCTGGGATTGCCGAAGGACACGGCCGGCGAAGTCTTCGACCAGATGGAGAAGTTCGCAGGGTACGGCTTCAACAAGTCGCATTCCGCGGCGTATGGACTGGTGAGTTATCAGACCGGCTATCTGAAGACCCACTACCCGGTGGAGTTCATGGCGGCGCTGCTGACTTCGGAAACGTCGAAGCCGGAGAACGTGGTCAAGTACATCGCCGAATGCAAAGAGATGGGCATCAACGTTCAGCCGCCGGATGTGCAGGTTTCGCGGGCGCAGTTTACGCCGCACATTGCAGCGGACGGCGAGGCGATTCGCTTTGGACTGGCGGCGGTGAAGAACGTGGGCGGCAACGCGATCGAATCGATTTTGGCGGCGCGCGAAGAACTGGGCGGGAAGTTCAAATCGCTGTGGGAGTTCTGCGAGAAGGTCGATCTGCGGGTGATGAACAAGCGGGTGATCGAATCGCTGATCAAGGCCGGCGCACTGGACTCGCTGGGCAAACGTGGCGTGCTGATGGCGCACGTAGACAAGGCGATGGAACGGGCGCAGAAATCGCAGCGCGACGCAGCGCAGGGACAGGTGGCGCTGTTCGGTATGTTTGACGATACGCCGGTGAAGGGCGCGAAAGATTTGGATGATTTGTTCCACGGGACCGACTGGGAAGAAGGCGAGCGGCTCGCGAACGAAAAGGAAGTGCTGGGCTTCTTCGTGTCCGGTCACCCGCTGGACAAGTACTCCGAGAAACTGCGCAATCTGAGCGGCATCATTCCTGTGACGGAAGCGCTGGAGCGGAAACCGCCGGAGCGGGCGTGGGGTCGGCAAATGGATCCGAGCGATGAGCTACAGGTAGCCGGCATGCTGGTGGGCATTCGCGTGCAGAAGAGCAAGAAGGACGGCAAGCAATATGCCATGGGATCCCTAGAAGACGCGACTGGGCGAATCGACGTCATCTGCTTCTCAAAGGACTACGAGAAGCTGCAAGACCAGCTGAAGATCGAGGCTGCGGTGGTGGTGCGCGGGGTGCTGATGGGGGATGAGGACCAGGCACCGAAGATCTCGCTGAGCTCGATTGTGCCGCTGGACGATGTGAAGGTGAAACTGCCGGGTGGGGTGCGCATTCGTTTGAACCTCGATTTGGCCAGCGAGGCGCTTTTCACAGCTCTAAAGGCCGCGGCCGACAACGCGCCCGGCCCGGGCAAGGTGATGCTGCATTTGGAAAAAAAGGATGAGTGGGCCGTGATCCTGGAGCCGGAAGATATGAATGTGGCCGCCGACAAGGGCTGGATCGAACGCGCGGAAGAGCTGGTGGGCAAAGGCCGCGTGCAATCCCTGGGCTAAGCATTGCATGCAGCAGACGTCTTCGGCCGTCTCGCGCCAGGACAAAGGCGCGGGATCGGGATGGAGTGATAGATGCTGCGCGTTGCGGAGATTGCCGACTCAGCGAGTCAGCGTAGAGTGTTCGGATCTGATCGGCCCGGACAGTCGCCTGAGCGTCGACAGAGTGTGCGCTTCTAATGAAGTGCCTGGATCGCACATGAATTTCGGCTGGAGAAAAATCTAGTTGGGCGGGTTGTTGGGGGTATTCGGGTTGTTTGGGAAGTTCGAGTTGCCGGGGAAGTTGGGGTTATTGGGCGGCCCGCCGCGTTGTTGCATTTGCTGTTGCCGTAGCTGCATTTCCTGCATAATCTGCTGAGGGGTGCGGGCGGGGAGGCCGGGAGGGCGCTGTGGTTCGGGTTGCGGGGCAGGTTCCTCGTTATCGGCATCGTCCTCTTCTGCAGATGCACTGCCCGACGCAGGGGCTTGCGCGCCGTGCGGCGCCCCATTGCTGAGCGAAAGAAGAATGCGGCGTGGAGTGCCCTGGCCCTGGTCGCCCATCATGAGGACGTTATAGCCTGAGCCCTGGAGGAGCAGGGAGAGAATATCGCGGGCCTGACCGGGGCCGAAGGAACCGAAGACGCGCTGATCGTCAGAGAAACCCTCGATCGTGGCTCCGGTGGCGGTTGCGACGTCGCGGAGGATCTGGGCAAGGCTGGAATTGTCGGCCTCAATGCGAAGGCCTTGGCTATCCCACGTCACCGTGGCGGGGCCGGGGTGGTCATTGGCTGGCCAGCGCGGCAACTCGGGCTCGGGCGGCGCGACGGGTACGGCGGCGACCACCGGCGTTGCAATGGTCTTTGCAGATTGCGCGGCACGGGCGCGCGGGTGAGGATGAAGCGGCTTCCGAGTCGCGGGGGGCTGGGGCAATGAGGACTGGGCGAGGGCCGAGACGGCGCAGAGCAGGGTCACGGCTGCCAGAACGGCAAAGATGCGTAGCGCCGCGAACCTCGGCGCGTAGCGCATTGCGTGGCCATACAGGGCGGATTGGATCCTTGCGCGCGTTGTTCTCAAAAGCCAACCTCTAATTGCAACCCTGGATCTTTACTTCTAACCAGACCTTACGCGGAACGCTTGGGCGCGGAGTGCTCACGGAAGGCTGACACTGACCGTCACTGTAGTAATAGACTAGCAGGGGATCGCTGGCGCTCGAAAAGTGCGCGTGGCAGTTTCTGCAAAGGAAAGGAAGTCCCGAAGGATGCGCTTCAATTGGAAGCAAATATGTCTGGCTGTGGCTGCGATGGCAATTCTGGTTTTGCCGAGGGCGGCGAACGCCACGAGCTGTACCTCGCAGGCTCAACTGCAGCCGCAGGACCGCGATGCGTTGATGGGAGCGGCAGGCCGGCTGGGGGAAGCGGTGGCCGGGCAGGACTACTCCGCATTGCAGGGCGCGCTGCTGCCCGCGGTGGCCACCGACTGGGAAGGCATTCGGGCAGCGGTGGAGCAGACTGCGTCGTTGCTGAAGGGCGGTCAACTGCAGTTGCGCAATATCTATCTGCTGGATGCAAACAGCCTGACAGCGCCAACCGATACGCAGTTTTTCTGCTCAAACGCGAACGGCTCGATGACGGTGACGATCAGTATGCGCGCGCTGCCGCCGGGTCGGTATGCGGTGGTTCTGGGAGATTCCGCCGGGTCGCCCTATGGAGGCCATCTGTCGATCATCCTGGCATGGGCGGGAGTGGGTGCGACGGGAGCTTGGAAGCTGGGCGGTGTCTCGGTGCGGCCGGGATTTTTCGATGGGCACGACGGGGTTTGGTACTGGTCCCAGGCAAGAGAACTGGCGAGGGGAGACGCAAAGTCAGAGGCAAGATTCGACTCCTGGAGCGCATGGTTCAGCTATGAAGTGGCCAAGATGCTGCTGATTCCGGTGGATTTTCTTTCTTCGCCCAATCTCGAAAAGCTGGGACAGGAGCAATCGGCGATCAGGAACAGCCCACAGGACGCCTTTCCGCTAACGGTGGCGGATGGGGACAGGACGTGGAAGATAGATTCCGTGAAACTGGATCCGACGTTGCTCCATGCCGACCTGGGAGTAGTGTTTGAATCGACGGGGGTGACCGATCCGGCGGCGCAGAAGACGGAGGCCATCGCTGTGTTGAGCGCACTGCTGAAGGTGCAGCCGGGATTGCGCGGGAACTTCCACGGACTGTGGGCGTACGCGAATAAGGACGGGAAGCAAACGCCGGTGATTGAGCTGCCGATGGCGCAGATACCTTAAAAGCAGGGAACAGGGAACAGGGAATAGGGAGTAGGGTGTCGCGAGGTTGGAAGTGGAAGGGGCAAGAACTTTGATTGAGATGATCGATTTGCGTTCGGATACGGTGACCAAGCCTACAGCGGAGATGAGAGCGGCAATGGCCGCGGCGGAAGTGGGCGACGATGTGTATGGCGAAGACCCGACGGTCAATCAGCTGGAACGGAGAGCGGCGGAACTCTTCGGGCGAGAGGCGGCGCTGTTTGTGCCCTCGGGGACGATGGGCAACCAGATAGCGATCCGCCTGCATACGCAGCCAGGGCAGGAAGTGATTGCCGAGTCGAGGGCGCACATTCTGGACTGGGAGATGGCGACGACGGCGGTTTTCTCGGGTTGCCTGGTAAGGCCAGTGTTTGCCGAACGCGGCATACTGACCTGGAGCCACATTGAGCCGCAGATTCGCGGTAAGGGCCCGTTCCGGGCTGTGACGGGGCTGATCGAGATTGAGAATACGGCGAATCTGGCGGGCGGAACGGTGACGACGCTGCCGGTGCTGGAGGAGATCTGGGCGGGGGCGAAGAAATCCAAGCTGCCCACGCATCTGGATGGGGCGCGGATCTTCAACGCGGCGACGGCGCTGGGGACGGACGTTAAGAAGCTGACCAGCGGATTCGACACGGTGATGTTCTGCTTGTCCAAGGGACTGGGCGCGCCAGTGGGCTCAATGTTGGTGGGGTCGCAGGATCTGATGGACCGGGCGAGGCTTTTTCGCAAGGCGCTGGGCGGAGGAATGCGGCAGGCGGGGATTCTGGCTGCGGCAGGACTGATTGCGCTGGAGAAGATGCCCAAGCGCCTGCACGAAGATCACGCCAATGCGGAGCTGCTAGCGGAGACGCTTTCCAATATCGATTCCGTGGAGATTGATCTGGATTCGGTGGAAACGAACATCGTGATCTTCCGGCTTGCAGGGTCCATGAAGGCATCGGAACTGGTGGAGCGGCTGAAGACGCGCGGGATATTGGCCAGCGCATTCAGTGCCGATGCAATTCGGATGGTGACGCATATGGACGTGAGCCGCGCGGATTGCGTTTCGGTGGCCGAGGCTCTGACCCTGGAGATTGAAGGGGAGTAAGAAAAGCGGCCAGAACGCGATCCATCGCTTGTTCAGGAGTTCAATGCCCACAGGAGAGCCCAGGGCTTCGCGATTTGCGGCCCCAGACGGGCCTCAGCTTGTGAATCGCCTCAATTAAACCGGTACAACTCTCGCCGGGCGGTCGGATACAATAACCGGGGTTTCGATTTTCTTTCTTTCTCTGTGCGAGAGGCGTCAAGATGAGATTCGTTGTTGCGTCCGCTGCAATGGCAGCGATGGTGGTGGGATCCGCGACGGCAGGGGCCGCGCCGAAGTCGAAGATCGAGATCAAGGATGGCTGGTATTACGTGGACGGCCACAAGTTCTTTGTCAATGCGATTGGCTACGAGCCGGGGGCGCGCCCGGGCGAGGATCCGTACAAGCAGCGGGTGTCGAACCTAGCGCAGATCAAACAGGATCTGGCAAACATCAAGGCGGCGGGTTTCAACGGCATCCGCACGTGGTCGGATCTGACCGAAGACGAGTTGAAGTTGGTGCAGGCGTCGGGGCTGAAGGTCGTCTTCGGCATCTCCGTGAAGCCAGACGAGGACTTCAGCGATGCCAAGGTGGTGGGAGCCGACCTGGACCACGCTCGGCAGACGCTGGCCTATACGAAGAAATACGACTGCGTGATCACCTACCTGATCATGAACGAGCCGATGCCGGCGCACATCCGCAAGGTCGGCGCGCAGGCGGCGCTGGACCTGTGGACTAAGTTGAGGGACCTGATCCATGCCGAAGATCCGGGAGTGCCGGTGGCGATGAGCGGCAACACCGCTATTACAGGTTGGGAGAATCTGAATATCTTCGACGTCTATGGTCATAACACGTATGACTATGCGACGGAGGGATCTAATTTCACGCATACCTATGCGAACACCAACCGCTTTGTGGCGGAGACTAACGGCGGAAACAAACCGGTGCTGGTGACGGAGTTTGGACGGTCGGTGTCGCGAGCGGGCGCCGGAAACGGCGATTACGGCGGCAATACTCTGCAGGAACAGGCGCGGGGGCTGGTGTCGGCCTACCGCGGGCTGCTAGACTCGGGCGCTGCCGGGCTTTGCCCCTTTTACTACGCGGACGGCTGGTGGAAGGGCGGCGAACCCAGTGTGCACAACGATGCGGCCGAAGAGTGGTTCGGATTCTGGGGATTCAAGGACCTGAACGACAAGGTGGGCTATCCGCGACCGGTGTGGTATGCGCTAGCCAACTACAACCAGGCGCTGCTCACTTCACCCAAGAACCACGAGTTCTATCAGAACGAGGTTCCGGTGGAGGCGTTCGTGAGCGCAAAGGTGAAGAGTGTCAAGGCGATTTACCAGGACGGCGTGGTGTGGGAAGGCACGCCGGATAGCCAAGGATACATCGGCGGCAAGATTTCGTTTGCCGGCGAGGACCTAAAGGACCGCGAACTGGTCTTCGAGAGCTATGACGCGCAGGGACGGCTGGTCAAGGAGGAGTCGGTGGTGGTGCTAACCGGCAAGGACCCTATCCAGTGGCCGACGCTGAAACTGCAGACCGCGGTAACCGATCTGGAGGGTGCTAAGACTGTTCCGGTTACGTTTGAGATTGCGAATAGCGCGCCCTTTGCGCTGGGCAGCCAACTCCGCTATGAGTTTGCGCCACACAAAGGCTGGGAGCCGGGCGAGACGCATGTGGAGCCGATCGACCCCACGCAGGCGAAGCAGAGCGTGGCGAAAGGTTATGCAGTGCCGGACGAGTGCTTTGTGCTGGGACTTTATGCCGGCGTGGACATTCGATACGGCAAGTTCACCCGGACGATCTACGCGCAGAGGTTCCTGTTCCGGGGCAACTGGGCGGATCCGATCCGCCTGAGATAGCAAATTCTGCGCAGTATTTTCCACGACCTGACAAGAAGGCCACCCGAAAGGGCGGCCTTTTTGCGCTGCTGACAGCCATGGCGAATACCAACATTTTTTTGAGGTGCGGACCAGCCTTGCCGAGGCTACTTCAGGACAATGAGCGGCGATGAGACAGGCTGCGCAGGAGCTTCCGCGAAGGGCTTCCAAGGGAGCGCGGAGCTCTGCTGCTCCCGGTGTTGCGTGAAGCGCGTGAAACGGCCACCGGGACCTTCGCCGACCAGACGGCCGAGGCGGTCGATGCGGCCGCGGAGGCAGGCGTTGCACTGGGTGGCATCCTCGTCGACACAGGCCTTGCCGGGATAAATCTGGTACATCTCGCGATAGGGCGATGGGGTAAGGATAGGCATGAAGACGTTGCCACCGCTCTCCAAGCCGTGTTCGCGTCCGTCGACGGTGTTGATGGTGGCCAGGGCCGTGGTGGCGGGCAGATTGGCTTCCGGGCAGACGATGCGAGTGAGGGCGACGGTCTTGAGCACCATACCCTCGCTGCTGGGCACCTGCTCGGGGCCAGCGGTTATTACACCTGTCGCACCGAGCGGCGTTTCTGGATGGGCAAGGTAAGGTCCGATGCCGACCATGTCCAGGTCGAGCTCTTCGAAGACCTCGATGTCACGCGCCAGCATTTCGTAGGTTTGTCCAGGGATTCCGGCCATAACGCCGGAGCCGATTTCGTAGCCCATCTGACGCATGAGCTTCAACTGGCCGATGCGGTCTTGAGGACGTGAAACGGAGCTGTTTGTGTTTCCGCGCGGGGGATGGATGGCGGCATAGAGTTCCAGGTTGGAGGTTTCGAAGCGGAGCAAATATCGGTCGGCCCCGGCGTCGCGCCAATGTTGGAGTTCGTCCGGCAGGCGCTCGCCGAGGCTGAGGGTTACAGCTAGGCTGGTTTCGGATTTGATCGCGCGAATAACTCCGGCCATCCACTCGGCGGTGATACCGAAGTCTTCTCCACCTTGAAGGACAACCGAACCGAAACCGAGATTGACGGCCTGATGCGCGGAGGCCATGACTTCGTCGTGGGTCATGCGATAACGCGGCTGGGTGCGGGCGGCGCGCAAGCCGCAGTAATGGCACTGACGGACGCAGTGGTTGGAGATTTCGATGAGGCCGCGGAGATGGACTTCGTCGCCGACGTGGTCGCGGCGGGCTTCGTCGGCGCGGGCGAAGAGGCGCGCTATGGAGGCGGGGTCGGTCTCGCGCAGCCAACTGAGGATCTCGGAATGTGTGAGTGTGGGCATTGGTCTTAGCGGGGTTCGCGGAGTTAGCTGAGTTCGCGGAGCAAGCATGTCAGCGGGTTAGCGTTCGATTGTACAGGGCCCGTTTAGAATTGTGCTTTCCCTGGTCCCCAAATGCGAGGGACCAGTGGCGCCCAGAGAGTCAGCGGGTTAATGGTTCTAGCCCCCGCGCCTTTTCATTGGCGCGGGCCATGCGAAGCAGTCGCCGCACCGCAGGTGCCTAGACGAAGACGTCGCGCTTGCCTGACTTGACGGCTTCGATCATGGGAGTGGCGATGCGTTGCTGTTTGTCGTCCATGGCGGCGATCTGGTGGAGCATGTGGTTCTCGCCGACCTCTTTGGTTGCAGGGGACGCGTAATCTTCCAGGTACTCGGTGAAGGTGGAAAGGGCGTTGGGCTCGCAGTGGTACTTGATTGCGCCGGGCTTGGCGAAGTCCATGAAATCGGAGCCGGTGCGGCCGGTGCGGTAGCAGGCGGTGCAGAAGGAGGGCGTGAAGCCCATTTCGGCGATCTCACGGACCACTTCGTCGACCGGACGGGTGTCTCCGACGGCAAACTGGCTGCTGTGGAAGTCGCCGGCGGAGCGCTCGTAACCGCCAGGATCGGTGCGGCTGCCAGCGGACGTCTGGGAGATGCCGAGCTGGAAGCTCTTGTGGCGCACCTGGGCGGACTCGCGGGTGGACATGATGATTCCGGTGTAAGGAACCGTGACGCGCAGGATGGCGATGAGCTTGAGAAAGTCGGAGTCAGAGACCTTCCAAGGCGTAGTTGCGGTGAAATCGGTGCCGCTGGCCGGCTCCAGACGGGGGACGCTGATGGTGTGCGGGCCGCAGTCGAAGCGCCCTTCAAGATGGTGGATGTGCTGCAGCATGGCAAGGACTTCGTAGCGCCAGTCGTAGATGCCGAAGAGGGGGCCGATGCCGACGTCGTCGATGCCCGCTTCCATGGCGCGGTCCATCACGCTGGCACGCCAGTCGAAGTCGGCCTTCTTGCCGCGCAGATGGACCTTGGAATAGGTGTCGCGGTGATAGGTTTCCTGGAAGCACTGATAAGTGCCGATGCCGGTCTTGTGCAGGTCGCGGAAGTCGGCGACGGAGAGCGGCGCAAGATTGGCGTTGACGCGGCGAATTTCTCCATTGCCGCTGTGCGTGGCATAGATGGTCTCGATGGACTTGTAGACGTATTCGAGGCTGTTGGAGTTGGGATAGTGCTCACCGGCAACCATGAGGATGCGCTTGTGTCCCTGCTCGATGATGACCTTGACCTCGGCGGCAATCTGTTCCTGGCTGAGGGTGATGCGGTGCAGTTCCTTGTTGCTGGCGCGATAGGCGCAATAGGTGCACTCGTTGGCGCAGCGGTTGCTGATATAAAGAGGCGCGAACATGACCAGTCGGGAGCCGTAGATTTCGTCCTTGATGGCGCGGGCAGTGGCGAAGAGCTCTTCCATCAATTCGGGATCTTCGAGGGCGATCAACGTGGCGGTTTCGTCGAAGCTGAGTCCCTGCATGGCGCGGCCCTTTTCCAGAATCGCCCGCACGCGTGCGGGCTCGGACGCTGCCGTACCTTTGAGACAGTCTTCGATGACCTGCTCGTTGAGATAGAGAGCTTTCTCGTTATCTTCCGGCATCGTAACCTCCGCTGGCGATGGTTGATAGAAACGGCGCTTCTGCCTGATTGGGCAGTCCCTGGCACGATTTCCTGATTAGAGGACTCCGGGGAAGCGGGCTATTCCTGTCATGGCCCACTCTAAGAACTAAACCCGTACTCCCCTTGTTGCGGTGATATGGATCACATGGAGGGGTCCACAAGATTGGGGACGCCGGGCTTTAAAAGCGATCCCAGTGCAGAACGTCGGTCAGAGGACGCTTCTCGATGACCGGCTCTTCGGCGGGATAGCCGAAGGAGACGATGGCGATGAGCTGGCGGTCATCGGGCGCTCCGAAGGCGCGGGCGACGGAAGGCGCATAGGCCCGCGGGGCTCCGGCGACCCAGCAGGAGCCGATGCCGTGTGCGGCGGCGGCGATGAGCAGGTTTTCGGTGGCGGCGCAGCAATCCTCGACGGAGCACATGGATTGACGGGCCAGGACCAGCACGGCAAAGGCGGCGTTGGCGATGAACTGGGCGTGGCCGAGGATGGGCGGAATGATGCGCAGATCTTCCTTGTCGGTGAGGACGACGAAGTCCCATGGCTGATCGTTCATGGCCGTGGGCGCGAGGCGGGCGCAATCGACGATCTCCTCGATGAGGGCGCGGTCGACGGGCTGGGAGGTATAGGTGCGGATGCTTTTGCGGTTGCGCAGGGCTTCAATGGCGTTCAGCATGCGGTGTCCTCGGGGCGTGGAAATCGGGAATCGGAACCGATGGAGTGCCAAATAGTGGGACATGGTTCCACGCTTTAGCTCCATGCTAAGCCTGTCCGCGGGGCCGCGCTGCGACTTCCGTCACACTTGATCGCCATGAAAAGAGAAAAATCAGGCTAGCAGGGAAAGGCCGACGGCTGCAGCGAGGCGCGGCGGAAGGTTCTTGTAGGGCTAGAAGCGGCTATTCCTCTCGCCCATCAGAATCTCGACTGCGCTGAGGTTGCGGTCGCCGAAGAGGGCCTTGCGGCGGGCGGCAAAGTCAGGTCTCTGGACTGGGGTGAGCAGAGGCGTCTCCGGGACAATTCGGCCCAGTACCGTGTTGCGTTCACGGAGTTCGACGGTTTCTCCGGCCTTGAGCCAGGCTTTGAGCTGTCGGGTATCGCGGAGCTGGCGGAGATTCGTGCTGAGCATGGGATAAATGTGGCACGAAATGTGTCACATGTCAATTGGGTAGATTGGGTTCCTGGCTGCCTGCGAGCGGGAGTGTGCGGTACACTCCTCGCATGGTTTTCAAGCCTCTTTTCGCAGCGTTGATTCTCTTACAGGCTATCGCCCTGCCCGCCCAGAAGCCCGCCGATAAGCCTGCCCCGCCAGCGCCGCCGTTACTCTCGCACGAGGTTCATGCGGACCGGAGCATCACCTTCCGCTTCAAGGATGCCGCGGCCACCAAGGTCGAACTGAACCTGGAAGGCGTTTCCAAGCCAATTCCCATGGTCAAAGGCGAAGACGGCGTCTGGAGCTTCCACACGGAGCCGCTGACGCCGGAGATCTACTTCTACAGCTTTGTGGATGGCGGGGAGCCGAGGATCGACCCTGAAAACCACCGGATTGTGCCGAACCTGGTGTATCCGGCGAGCAACGCCGTGGAGGTGCCGGGGGCGGGCCCGCAGTTGTGGGACGAGACCGACGTTCCGCACGGGGCCGTGCACACGCACCGCTTTACCACGAAGATTGCTTTGGGGCTGCGCGCGAATCAGGAAGAGGTGGTGGTGTATACGCCGCCGGGGTACGACGCCCATGCGGCACAGGCGTATCCGGTGCTGTACTTGCTGCACGGCTGGAGCGGAGTGGCGGAAGGCTGGGTGAAGGACCAGCAGGCGAACTTCATCCTGGACAACCTGCTGGCGGCAGGGAAGATCAAGCCGATGGTGGTGGTAATGCCGCAGGGATACGGCGACATGAGCTTCGTTCAAAACGGCTGGGACGTGTGGAATGACCCGGCGGTGGTGGATCACAACGCGCAACTGTTCATGCGCCTGCTGACCGACGAAATCATGCCGTTTGCCGAAGGGGCGTACAAGATCCGGAGCGACCGAGAGGGCAGGGCGATTACAGGGCTTTCGATGGGCGGCCTGGAGTCGCTGGACGCCGGATTGCACCGGACGGACAAGTTCGCCTGGGTGGGCGGCTTCTCGTCGGCAGTGCACAATCTGGATTACGAGCACCAACTGGCCGCGCTGGACCCGAAGACGGCCGACCTGAAGCTGCTGTGGATCGCTTGCGGCACAGAGGACGGCTTGATCGATGCGAATCGCAAGATGGTGGCGTTTCTGAAGGCGAAGGGAATGCCAGTGACGCAGGTGGAGACGCCTGGACTGCACGTCTCGATTGTGTGGCGCGATAACTTGATCCACTTTGCGCAGTTGCTGTTTAGTCTCCCACCGGTGTTTCCGACCCGCCGCGCATGAAACGGAATGCGGCATCCTGTAGAGTTTTCTTGTGCGGCCGGCACAGAGGTCGGTATTTCCTTGGTGCTCACAGCCCGTTGTTT
>Ga0181516_10001705_pt1 | contig 16548 bp, 14 predicted proteins | sample PEATcosm2014_Bin_25_FD_121104 | JGI IMG/M metagenome (GOLD analysis project Ga0181516, IMG submission 121104) | Peatland microbial communities from MTU Mesocosm Facility, Houghton, MI, USA - PEATcosm2014_Bin01_10_metaG | ecosystem: Environmental > Terrestrial > Soil > Wetlands > Peat | place... | reverse complement strand
TTTTTGCCCATTTTTCTGTTAGGCCTGATGAACGTATGGAACGGGCTGCTCACCTTGAAAGGCCCGCAAGCCCGCAATGCTCGACTCCAATACGCATGAGTATCACTTTTTCAGGATCGACTACAACTACGCTTCGACAACGCAGTTATGCCATGAAAAGACGGCCTTTCCAAGCCCTTTTTTCTATCTACCACCACAATCAAAAATCTGCCTGTGAGAAATCCGGGCTAACTGTCGGCTGCCGCTCAACCAGGCCTGCTGAACCCGCCGCAGAAACAATCACCGGCAAAAGTGATGATGCCCGCTCCCCGGCCTCCACAAACTCACCGACACGATAGGCTCGCCGCCACTGGAACACCTGATGTGAGTTCACGCCTTCGGCCAGCGCCACTCGCGCCACGCTCTGTCCCGGTTGCAACGTCAACTCCACAATCCGTCGCTTCTCCGCGACAGAACGCCGCACACGCACCTTGCTCGCTTCCATGCCTCCATCGTTTCAACGCGACGAACGCATGTCGAGGGTGGGAACACAAGACGCTTACTCCTTCAGCGTATTTTGGTACAAATTGTTTGGGCTAGCCCACAATCTGTTTGTTTTGTTGAATCGCAGCGGACTGTGGGCGCCCCCGCGGCTATCATCAGTCTTTGTGCTGAAGGTCGTCAAAGCCCAAGCTACACACGCTGAAGCTGATTGAAGAGAAGGTGTCACGTGTGGATCCTTCCCTGAGGGGAACATAATCCGTAAGTTCTCGGACTGTGCTAGGTCGGCTGTGCCTGCTTGTCCTTCATTGGGGGCTGTCAATGCGAAACGAGACCTACGGACTAGAGCCGGCCCCGCTAGAAGCCGCTCGATGATTGGATGCATGAGTTGATGCCGAGAGGAATGTTTACTTCACGTTGATGGTAAATGTCTCAGTGCTCTTGCATCCGCCGACGTTGGTGTAAGTTGCCAGATACGAGTCGGCGCCTACGGTCAACGGAATACTGTTGATTTGACGTGAGGTAGACTTATACCCGTTGGGACCAGTCCAGCTCCATGATCCGCCGCTGCTCGGCTGCGGACCGAAGTCAACTAACGTTGAGGCAGAATTAACCGTTGCGCTGGATTCCTCCGTCCAAGTTGAGCCTCCATTCACAGAAATGTACGGAACGATTGTGGTGGGCGTGCAACTAATCGTTAAGGCAATGGTCGTGCTGGCGGTCAGGCTGCCTGAGTTTCCTTTGATAGTCACTGTGGCCGTCCCGGTGGCGACCGCGCTGCTTGCCGTCAGGGTGAGTGAGCTGGTTCCGGTTGTGGGGTTGGTGGCAAACACTGCTGTTACGCCGCTGGGCAGGCCAGAGGAGGCAAGCGTTATGCTGCCTGTAAATCCGTTTTGGCCGGACACCGTAATTGTGGATTTGCCGGATGCACCTTGGGCTACGACCAGTGAAGCAGGCGAAGCGCCGAGTGTGAAGCTCAGCGCTGGGTTGACTTTCAGCAGCACGCTGTCCGCCGCTGTCGTGTAATCGGTCGTGTCGGTGGGTGTGAAGGTTACAGTCAACGTATCCGTGCCGACCGCAGGTATGGTTCCCGCCGCTGGACTATAGACAAGCGTGCCGGGCACACTCGACTTTGCATCTAACTGCGTCGCGCTCAGCGCTGTCCCATAAGTGATGGCCGCTGGTGTCGCCCATGTGATCGTTGGTGTGGCCTTGTTCACCGTCAGCGTGACAGTTGCAGTCGCTGTCGTGTAGTCCGTGGAATTGGTGGGAGTGAAGGTTGCCGTCAACGCCTTCTGTCCGGCAGTCAACACCGTTCCAGTTACCGGCGAATAAGTAAAGTTTCCGGCTACCGTAGAACTGGCATCCAACTGTGTTGCGCTCAGCGGTGTGCCGTAGGTGATTGCTGCCGGCGTTGCCCACGTGATTGCAGGCGCGGCCTTGTTCACTGTCTGCGTTACCGTTGCGGTTGCTGTGGCTGTTGTGTAATCCGTAGGATTGGTCGGTGTGAGAGTTACGGCCAGTGTATGGTTTCCGACTCCCAGCATTGTCCCTGCCGCCGGTGAATAGGCAAAGGTTCCAGCCGCCGTCGAGGTGGCGTCCAACTGAGTCCCACTCAGGGTCGTTCCGTAGGGAATCGCCGCAGGCGTGGTCCAGTTGATGGTGAGCGGAGCCTTGTTCACCAACAGCGGGACGCTTGCTGTCGCTGTGGTGTAGTCGATGGTGTCGGTCGGCGCGAAGGTTGCCGTAAGTGTCTGCGTACCCGCATTCAGTACCGTCCCGGCCGCCGGGGAATAGGTGAAGGTTCCTGCCACGGTCGAAGTGGCGTTCAACTGTGCCCCGCTCAGGGCCGTTCCATAGGTGATAGCCGCAGGCGTCGCCCAAGTGATTATTGGCGTGGCCTGGTTTACCGTGAGCGTCACTGTTGTTGTCGCTGTCGTGTAGTCGGTGGAATCAGTCGGGGCGAAGGTGACAGACAAAGTGTGCGAACCGGCGGTCAGCACCGTCCCCGCCGCAGGAGAATAGGTGAAACCTCCGGCTACTGACGCAGTGGCATTCAACTGTGTCGCACTTAGCGGCGTGCCATAGGTGATGGCAGCGGGCGTGGTCCAGGTGATCGACGGCGTGGCTTTATTCACCGTTAGCGTGACGCTTGCCGTGGCAGTCGTGTAATCCGTCGTATCGGTCGGAGTGAAGGTTGCTGTCAACGTCTGCTGTCCGGCAGTCAGAACCGTCCCGGCCGCCGGTGAATAAATGAAGCTTCCGGCCACCGGTGAGCTGGCGTTCAACTGTGTCCCGCTCAGTGGCGTGCCGTAGGTGATTGCCTTTGGCATAGCCCATGTGATCGTTGGCGTTATCTGAGTGCCCGTGCCGCTCAAAGTGATGGTTTGCATGGCGTAGCCAGGCGCGGCAGCGTTCAGGTTGCTATCCGTCAGGATCAGCGAGCCGCTGAGAGCACCCGCCGCCGTTGGCGTAAAGCTGATGGGCAACTGGCAGGAAGCGCCTGCCGCCAATGTCCCGGCCGTCGAGGAGCTGGCGCCGACCAGCGGGCAAGCCGAAGCTCCACTGCTGTTCAGCGTGAAGTTCGCCGTGATACCCGGATTGTTGCCAGCCGAAGGAACAGGGAAGTTCAGCGCGGCATTGCCGACGTTCTCCACCGTAACCGTCTGCGGGCTGTCTGTGCTGGTTGAGCCAACGACTGTGTTGGCGAAGTTCAGGCTCGGCGCATCGGCGAAATCCAACTTCATGATGCGGTTGTTTTCAGTATCGGCAATGTAGACGTTAAGGCTACCATCCACCGTGACACCAAAGGGCGAATTGAGACCGCTCGCCAGCGTATTGATCGCAGGTGAAGCGGGGATGCTGCCATTGACGGCCATGAGTTCTTTAACTGTGTTGTTTCCGTAATCCGCGACGTAAACGTTGCCGTTCCCATCCACCGCCGCGCCACCGGGATAGTAATAACCGCTGCCGAGCTGCACAATAGCGGGTGAAGCTGGAATACTGCCATTTACCGCCAGCATCTCTTTCACCAAACTGTGATAAGTATCGGCGACATATACGTTCCCGCTGCCGTCGACCGCCACGCCAAAGGGAAAATCGAATCCGCTGCCCAAAGTCCTGATCGTAGGTGAGAGAGGGATGCTGCCATTGACCGCCACGATCTCGGCGATTGTATTGCTGTATGGTTCCGCAACATAGACGTTGCCGCTATTGTCCACGGCGACTCCCCAAGGATAGCTGAATCCACCGCCCAGGGTTCGGATCGTGGGCGATGCAGGTACGCTGCCATTGACAGCCAATATCTCCTTTACCGCATTGTTGTTCATATCGGCGACGTAGACGTTCCCTGCACCGTCCACCGCCACACCGTGCGGATAGCTGAAGCTGCCCAAGGATAAGATCGTGGGCGAAGCCGGGATAGTGCCATTGACCGCGAGAATCTCCTTAACCACCCCGTTTGTTTCATCGCCGACAAAAACATCTCCCCTGCCATCGACTGCCACGCCCATTGGGTTGTAGAATCCGCTGCCGAGCGTGCTCTGGCTTCCAGGAGAGAAGCTTACCTGCGGGCCCACGCCCATGCCATGGAGGTAGGCCGTGGCAATCGCGTTTCCGTTGCTGTCATAGAGCACCGCCGCGCCATTGCGGGTTCCGGCGAACTTGGACGTGAAGGTGACATTCATGGTGCAGGTTTGACCAGCGGTGTATGGGGTGCTCGCCTTGCAAGATCCCGTACCGGCATCGGCAAAGTCCAGTCCGGTTGCGCCCTGGGTTAGCACGGCCGTCCAGCCGAGCGTGGTTGCTGCGCCGAAGGAAAAGTTCAGCGCAATTGCGGGGCTCGTGGCTCCAGTGTTTACCTGTCCAAAGTTTCCGCCCGCAGTTGATACCTCCAACACCTGTTCAAACCCAATATTGGCAATGAATACGTTCCCATGGCTATCGACCGCGATGCCGTCGACAGCATCCAAATCCAAATTTACGTTCATGCCAGCCAGTTCAATGACTGCGGGAGCAGGCGGGATGCTGCCATTAACCGCCAGAATCTCACTCACGACCTCATGGTTCTCATCCGAGAAGTAGACGTCTCCGTTGGCGTCTACCGCAACGCCCCTACTTCCGTATGCACCACCGGGAATTGCGATGATGGCGGGCGAAGCTGGGATGCTGCCATTGACCGCAACAATTTCCTGCACTCCGCCGCCCCCGGCAACATAGAGGTTACCGCTGTTATCCAAAGCAAGATGTCCGGGTTCGGATAGTCCGCTTGCCAGAAGCCTGATGGTGGGTGAGGCTGGAACGGTTCCATTGACTGCAAGAATTTCATTCACCTTTCCGTCGTAATCATCAGAAACGTACACATTGCCGCTTCCGTCAACCGCCAGACCCGATGGATAAGGGGCATTGCTGGTTATGGTTGTTATGACTGGCGAAGCCGGGATGCTGCCATTGACCGCCAGAATCTCCTTGATCGTTTCATAGTCGATAAAATAAACATTCCCGTTGTTGTCAATGGCGACGCTCGAGCAAGCGGGCACGATCGTGCATTTGGTCAGTGTCCGTATGGGGGACGAGGCGGAGATACTGCCGTTGACCGCCACGATCTCGTCTATCGTGCCGCCATCCCATTCGGCGATATAGACGTTGCCGTTTTTATCGACGGCAACATCAGCGGGACCGCCGTACCCGCTCGCCAGCACGGTGTCTACTCCACTAAAGTAAGCGGCAGGGACCGAAGACTGTAGCACGGTCAGAGAGACCGGGGCCGTTTGAGTAATACCTTCCCCTGTCGCGGTCACTGTTATCGGGTATGTTCCCGTGGCAACAGTTGAGGCCACAGCCACGATCATCGTGGAAGAGCCGCTGCCGGGAGCGGCGATGTACCCAAGACCGCCAACGCTGACACCTGCCGGCTGCCCACTCACGGAAAAGAGAACATTCGAGTCAAAGCTTCCCGATACGGTGGTTATCATCGTGGAGGTTCCACTGGCGCCCTGCTGAATGGAGATAGAAGCAGGCGAGGCGCCAAGGGTAAAGCTCGGCGGGGAACTGACGGTCAGTGCAATGGTGGCAGTTGCGGCCAGCGTGCCGGATGTTCCGGTGATCGCTACGGTGGTGGTTCCGACTGGGGCAATGCTGCTTGCCGTCAGCGTGAGCACGCTGGTTCCGGTTGTGGGGTTGGTGGCGAAGGAAGCGGTTACACCGCTGGGCAGGCCGGAGGCGGCCAGAGTTACGCTGCCAGTGAATCCGTTCTGGCCCGTCACCGCGATGGTGGATGTGCCGGACCCGCCCTGAATTACGGTCAGAGAAGCGGGTGAAGCGCTTAAGTTAAAGCTCGGGACTGGATTTACGGTCAGGGTGAGAGTGGTCGCCGCGGACTGAGAGTTGGAGGTTCCGTTCACAATCACGTTGTACGTTCCGGTGGGAGCGGTACTGCTCGCCACCAGCGTGAGCACACTTGTTCCGTTTGTTGGGTTTGGAGTGAACGATGCGGTCACACCGCTGGGAAGGCTGGTTGCGGCCAGGCTTACGCTGCCTGAAGCTCCAGTCACCGTAATAGTGCTGGTGTTGGACGCACCTTGAGTTACGGTCAAGGAAACGGGTGACGCAGTGAGGGTGAACGTCCCGGAACCGCTCAGCGAGATGCTCTGCGTGGCGTAACCGGGCGCTGCGGCATTCAGGTTAGTGTCCGTGAGCGCCAGCGAACCGTTAACAGCGCCCAGAGTTGTTGGCGCAAAGCTGATGGGCAACTGGCAGGATGCGCCTGACGCCAGCGTCCCCGGCGTCGAGGAACTGGCGCTCACCAGCGGGCAAGCCGAGGCGTCACTGCTGTTGAGCGTGAAGTTCGCCGAGATGGTCGGATTGTTGCCGCTCGAAGGAATCGGGAAACTCAATGCGGCATTGCCAACGTTCTCGACTGTAACCGTTTGCGGGTTGCCGGTGGAACCTACACCGATGGCGGCGAAGCTCAGGCTCGGCGCGTCGGCGAGGTCCAGCTTCACCACTTCACTGTTTCCCCAGTTTGGGACGTAAATGTTGCCGCTGCTGTCCACCGCCACGCCATAGGGATAGCTGAGGCCAGTGGCTATGGTGAGCACGTTAGGTGAGGACGGGATACTGCCATTGACCGCCGGTATCTCAAACACTTCACTCTTGTACCAGTCTGTCAAGTAGAGATTTCCGCGGCCATCTACAGCAACACCTGAAAGATCGCTCGTAAATCCGCTAGCAAGCGTCACGATTGTCGGCGAAGCCGGGATGCTCCCATCGACCGCAAGAATCTCTTGCACGGACGCGATGGTCTCGCATGCGTATACATTTCCGCTGCCGTCAACGGCCACGCTACGGGGCTGAAGGAAGCCGTTACCCACGATGTTGATCGTAGGCGAAACGGGGATGCTGCCATTGACCGCAAGAATCTCTTTAATTGCATTGTTGCTCGTATCGGCGACGTAGACATTGCCGTTGGCGTCGACAGCCACCCCCTCGGGATAAGAGAAGCCGCTGCCTAACGTCAGGATCGTGGGCGAAGCCGGGATACTGCCATTGACCGCCACGATCTCCTTCACAGCACTGTTGTCAGTGTCGGCAACGTATACATTACCGATGCCGTCGACAGCTATACCAAAGGGACTGTTGAAGCCGCTACCCAAAGTTCTGATCGTGGGCGAAGCCGGGATGCTGCCGTTGACCGCCACTATCTCCTTGACCGCGCTGTGGAAGGTGTCGGCAACGTAGATATCCCCACTTCCGTCGACCGCAACGCCATTAGGGCTGTCGAACCCGCTTCCCAGAACACTCTGGACACCGGGTAGGAAGTTGATCTGCGGCCCCACTCCCGTCCCTTGCAAATCGCCAATTGCAAGCGTGTTTCCGGAGTTATCTTCGAGCACCACCGCGCCAAACCGGGTTCCCGCCAACTTGGGCGTGAAGGCCACGTTCACTGTGCAGGTTTGGCCGGCGGTGTAGGAGGTATTGGGCGTGCAGGTGTCCGAACCGGCGTCCGCGAAGTCTAGGTTGGCCGCGCCTTGCGTCAGTACTGCGACGCCGCCCAGTGTTCGGGCCGTATCGAAAGTAAAGACCACGGGAATCGTCTGGCTTGTGGTTCCAATGTTTACTTGCCCAAAGTTGGTCAGCGGTGGCGGGGTGATCTGCACAGGGCTTACGACCGTCAGCACGAGCGCGGTGGTTGCGGTCAGCGTGCCGGAGGTTCCAGTCACGGTGATGTTGAACACTCCGGTAGCAGCGTTGCCGCTCGCGGTCAGCGTAAGCACACTGGTTCCGGTAGCGGGGTTTGGAGTGAACGATGCGGTCACACCGCTCGGAAGGCTGGACATACCCAGACTGACGTTGCCTGAGAATCCGTCCACGTCCTGCACCGTACTGGTGGCTGTGCCAGACGCACCTTGAGTGACAGTCAGGCTGGCCGGCGAAACCGAGAGTGTGAAACCCGGAGCCGGTGCTCCCCCCAGATCATTGATCAAATTCTGCCCGTTCGGACTCCCCCATCCGGTCACCAGATCGTAACCGGTCATGGCCGAATAGCTGCCCGATGTGCCGCTGGTGATGTCGTGGAAGTTTGTGTTATAGGCGGAGGTCACATTTTGTGCGTAGATGGTTGGGTTGATGAAGCCGATGGTAGGCTTGCCGTTGGCCGCCAATTGCTGGTTGACCAGGGCGATGTAGCCGGCCCACATGGGAGCGGCAAAGCTGGTGCCGCCGTACTCGTTGGCTAGGCAGACTTCCTGGTTGGCGCAGGTATAAAAGGTAAAGTTTGCGTTTGCTGAAACGTCCGGGCCGTTACGAAGGGTCGAAGAACCTCGGTTGCTGGAATTGATTACGCCCGAGAGCTGTTGCCACGCGGGGATAGCGATGTAGTTTGGGGAGATGCCGCCGCCGCTGTCGGACCAGGCAGTTTCCGACTGCCAGGGGCCAGCCGCGCTGGCAGTTACCAGGTCCGTACCGCCAACGGATACGACATTCGCATCGTCCGCTGGCCAGGCAGATGTATAAGACGACGCTAACGACCATGTGGAGTGGTCGCCAGACGCTGCAAAGAAGTTTTGGCCTTGAGCTGCCATCCTCTGGAAGTAGGGGTCAAGCGTGCTTGGGTCCGCCGGCGTCCAGCCCCAGGAACAGCCAATGGTGGTGGCAAGCGGGCTGTGCGTGGTCATGGCACTGATGATTGCCGTATCGGATGACCCGATGTACACGACCAGGCTGGACAATCCCGGCGCCATGCCGATCGCCTGGGTTATGTCGAGCGTCTGTTCCGTGTCGTCGCAGCCGCTGGAATACTCGCAGCTTGTACTGGTTCCGTCAACGGAGAACAGACTGACCGGCACACTGTTGGTTTGACCAATGCTGTTGAAATAGGCGGCCAAGTCGATCAGATCGGTGCCTTCGTACTCCCACAATCCGAGGTTTTGCCCGGCGCCGGTCAGGGCCGTTCCGCCATAGTAAGCCGCGCGCATATCGCTGCCCAAAAACGATGCCGACGGACCGGAGCCGGTGGAGGCATGGGAGACGACGGCTTCGGGCGCGATACCATGGGCCTGCGCGTAGTCGCTCTTGCTGACGAGCATGGTATGCGGGATAGAGTAGTTGTCCAAACCGGAGATGTGCCAGAGCTGAAACGGCAGGTTTGCGACCGGCTCACGGTCTGGCGCGTAAAAGGTGCGGTCCTCGGTGGGGTGTTGGTACGTCCGCATGTTGATATGAAAAGCAGTCTCTACGACTGAAACGGAACCCTTGACTTGCACATCCATGCCGTCACGTGTGCCGCCAACGACCGTAAGACCATTCGCCTTGGCGAAAGCGACCACGGCGTTATAGTTCGCCTGGCTGGGACCAAACCGGGCTGTGAATTCCTTTACTGTCAGGAAGTGCCGGTATGAGGGGCTGGCCGGATCGTAGAGTTCGCTCAAGAACGAGTCCAGCCCAGCCTGATCGCTCAGCGGCAGAACGATGTCCAACTGTACGATTTGAGCTGCCGGAAGATCCCCAACCGGCTGCGCTTGGCCGTTAAGAACTGCTGAACGTACATGGCGTGTCATCAACGAGTGCTGCGCCAAACCTGGGATCGCGAACAAGAGGCAAGCGATCCCACAGAAAAGCGCAACCCATAATGAACTTGAGCGACCTGTCTTGCTCCGATTCCGCAAACGATTGGATACACGACGAGAGGCATCGGCGGAAATCGCCGGGAAGGCAAGGGGAGGGATCGAGATCATGGCAGTTGGCTCCTGAGGGATGGTGAACCGGTTCGCTGCTATTAATTACTTAGGGCAACAACATACTTGGCTCATCAGAAGTCTACAGAGGGGGTGCTGAATGAATAGCCCCTCACTTTGGTTCCGTTTGATGGCGCTAGCCGCGACCTGCCTTCTAGGTTGCACGGTTGTGTCCGGGGGGTCCACCAACAACAAATTGGGCATCTTTATAACCGCCCGCGAACGGCTCCCATTGGAAACAATAGTGAGTCTCCCTGATTTTCGTCATGAAAACATCCCGATATTTCACGTAGCCAAGAACCCAGAGCACAAAGTCACCTTTAAGAACTCCTGCCTCGTCAGTAAAGACACCGACCAATTCACCGCCAAATCCCCCTTCTGGTGCCAAGGGGACACCGAGACCGTCATACTTCGTCACATCTGGATAATCTGGCAGCGACTTGGGGAGAGAGTCGCTTTTGGGAAGAACGATTGTAGCGCAAGCCGTTTCCAAAATGAAGGCTGGAGTCCTGCCTCTGTTTTTCGTTCGTATGGCGATTCTGAAAATAGCGGTCTCGGACGCAGACTTAACCAGTGGAGGCAATTCGGCAATTACCCAAGCTCTTTCAGACGCGACTACATGCTCGGTCAGGCTGCGCAAATGCTTGGCATGTACCCGCATAAGGCAAGCCTGCCAAGCGATAACGCCGAAAGTGACGATCAGCGCCCACGTTTCCCAAGATTCGGGCCATGTGATGAATTTGTGCCACCATTGCACGCTATCGGCGCTGTCTTTTTTTTGCTGAGTGGGTACGCAATTATTGGTTTCGTTGATGGTCGTAGAAAGTTGATTGCTTTGCCTCTGTTGCTCCTTGGGGGGTGCATTTTGTTGAGCGGACACCAATTCCGCTGCCAAGACGGTAACGACTACAGCCAGAATCGCCAGACGTTTCAACATGATAGCGGAAATGTACCACGGCAGATCGGGGGACGGCCATGAAATATCTAACCGTTTCTTTTCATCCGATTCCCGGCCCGTGGGGTAAAATGGCGACTCGCCCGGTGAGCCTGCTTATGATCCTCCACAAATGCAACGAATACTATCAGTTCTGCGACGAAGCCAACGCAGCTTACGATCTAGTACGCGAATTTGGCTTAGAGAAACGAATGGACGAAGGAATGAGTCGTATCGCGTCCAGTGTCGCGACTAAGGCAAGTGAATTCTTGCGCTCATGGAAAGGTGTTAGCCCTTCGATCCTTACTCAAGTTGACCAATATGCGGCGGATTTTAAGAGAGCCGCGATACTCACTATTCCTGTGGCACTCATGCGACTCGAATATCTAAAACAGACCGTTCAAGGCGAACTGGCGGTTCGGAAATTTCTCTACGTGCCCAACCATGAAGAGGAGTTTTTCAGAAAGTCACGGCTGTTCGGAAATGCGGTCTACAATTCCTTTCCCAATGCTCGTGCCGACATAGAGAACGCTGGTACGGCGTTGGCAACACGTTTGTATACTGCAAGCGTGTTTTATCTTATGCGTACAGCCGAACACGGATTGCGTGAACTAGCCCGACGCATGAAAGTGCGGATTAAGCACAAATCCGCACTTGTGCCGCTGGAACATGCGGATTGGAATGCGGTAATAACAGAAATCAAGAACAAGATAACGGCTGCTCGTCCCCTTCCCCATGGCCCGAAGCGACAGGAAAAACTGGAACGCTATTCCGACGCGGCGGATCACTGTGAATTTATGAAAGATATTTGGCGCAATACTGCCTCACATGCACGCAAGTCCTATAGCCGGACCGAAGCGTTAGCGGCAATGGACCGTGTTCGGGACTTCATGCAATTCTTGAGTCAGAGTCTCAGAGGTAGATGGTAATGGAACCCAAAACCCTACAAGCCGCAATTGTCTATTTCAGCAACCCCGATAACTGCGTAAGCTACCTTGTACAGCTACGCTGGCCGGGTGGGGTTGTTTGTCCTACTTGTGGGCGTACAGACGTGTCCTATGTGGCAAAGCGCCGCGTCTGGCAGTGCAGGAGCCGTCATCCTAAATCCCAATTCTCCCCCAAGGTTGGGACCGTGATGGAAGACTCGCCTATCGGTTTAGATAAGTGGCTCATGGCGATGTGGATGGTTTCCAACTGCAAGAACGGAATCAGTTCATGGGAGATTCACCGCTCTCTGGGCGTCACCCAAAAAACCGCATGGTTCCTGCTTCACCGTATCCGGCTGGCCATGATGGAAAATTGTGGTCAACTCTCAGGGACAGTCGAGATGGACGAAACATTCATCGGCGGCAAGGTCAAGAACATGCACAAGTCGAAGAAGCCAAAAGGACCGGGGATCAGCGGCAGACCTGTAGCTGGAACAGCAAAAACCATCGTAGTCGGCATGTTGGAACGCAATGGCCGCGTCAAGGCCGAGGTTGTGGGGGAGCGGACCCACCAAGTGCTTCATGAATTGGCTACTCGGAGCATCGCTCAAGGCTCCACGCTCATCTCGGACGAATGGGGCGGCTACAAGGGTGTTGACCTTCAACATGAAGTCATAAACCACGCCGAATCGTATGTGAGGGGCTTGGTTCACACTAACGGGATTGAAAATTTCTGGAGTCTACTCAAGCGCGGTCTGGGCGGAACGTACATCTCCGTCGAGCCATTTCACCTGTTCCGCTACATCGACGAACAGGCTTTCCGGTACAACAATCGCGCCACTCCCGATAATCCACTCAACGACTCAGATCGGTTTGCGCTGGTTGTATCGCAGATCGTCGGACGCAGGATTACCTATCGGGAACTCACAGGCAAGGAAAACGCGAGGCAATTCTAAGCGCCAGAATCGCGGGAAGCGGTCTTCTTCTTAGGGCCACGTTTCGGCCTAGACGCGGCTTCCCGTTTGTATTCCTCTTCCCGCCGCTGAATCTCCGCTTTCGGCACGGAGAGAACCTGCCTCACCAGACTGGTAAATCTCTCGTATTCCGTTGTCGGCTTTAGGTCCATGCGGATATGATAGCGCAATCTGGGGGATTATGATTCACACCTATTGGGCGATCATCTGCAAGACCACAGAGCCAAAGGAATGCGGAACCCGCCACCTACTCTCATACTTGGGCACTGGTGGTGCCGTTATAAAGAAACCGCGTCCGATTGATTTTCTTTGCTTTGAATGTAATCAAGAGCATCACTACGATAAAGGAGACTTTGATCTGTATGTAGGGGACGGCCCTCCGCCAAATAACTTTCAAGAGTTATTTTGAGGTCATCGGGTGACGGATCATCGTATATCCGCATGGCTGTCCCACGGTTAAAAACAGTTTTGATTTTCTTCGGATCGAGAGTCTCTATAGGCTGCGTGGTCGCTTGCATTTTGGCACACTCCATGCGATGATGTCGCTAGAGAGATTCGCCACACCGAAGGGCCGCGCCGGGATGCGCGGCTTTTCTATTTGTACCAAGTTTAGCACCGATCTTTATAACCATTTCCAGTTTTCCACGCGCACCCAGGTCAGATTCGCAGTAGTATCGCCATTCATGGAGGGATGGATATGCATATATCGCAGGAGCAATTTGTGAGAGAAATTGAACCCCTGAGAATTGGGAATAGCCTTGTCCGCGTTCACCGTTTTGAGGGGCAAGAATCTTGCTTTTTCTTCGGGACGATTAAAGAAGTGACGGAGTATTCTTTGACATGTCGCTCTCGCGGCAACGGCGGACAGAAAGAAATAGATTTGCAAAGCCTCAGCATTAGCACCAACCTTTCCGACTATTTCCCATACCCTGCGTGGCGTCTCTCTGATCGGGAGGGAAACCATTGGGATGTGATTGATGTTGAAATTTCCGAAGAACAGAAGCAGGCTAGATTGATGGCGAGATCAGCAAAGATAGAGTTTTTGAAGCAATTGAATTAGTACGTCTATCGCTAAAATTTTTAATGGCGATGCACTTTAAGACAGTACCTAGAATTCAAAGGGGAGAATTGCATGGCGAGAACGAAATGGTCCTACAGTACAGCCGAAATTTACCGAGATAGGCTTGATGATGTCCTAAGCGATTGGGGCGATAAAGGATGGGAACTCGTTACCCTTACACTTATTCCGCCACCGAAAGAGGCCGATAGCGGACCTGACCTCTTCCTCGCCGTGTTTAAGATCGAAAACGAATCCGTGTCGTCAACTTTTCAAACGTCAGTGCATTAGCCTAGTGCTTGCTAAATGCTTGCGTGTTAACTTGATGAGCCAAGTATGTTGTTGCCTTACTTAGTTAATAAACAGCGGCTCATAACAAAAGACGGCCGTACTGCGAAAATCGCAGGGGCTGGAAATTGTCTGAAAGGAAAGACTGACGAAGTCTACCACAACTCTGCCAGTCGAGTCGCCGTCGGCGAGATTAATTTGCAACCAAACTGTTCGGGGCAGCTTCGATGGAGTTAGCACAAGCTATCTATTTTCGGACAGATGGACGGAGCTGCTGCTGCGACGATACATTGCTCTGTTCGTCAGTATCCATGGCGCCGTAGCCGGGACAACAACGTTGGTTCAGCGTAATCCGCTGCTCGTCATACAGGGTTGGCGATTGTAGCCTTCCTATGATCTGAAACCGAAACCTATACGAATCCGGCAACGCGCTTTATTCGCCCCCATTGATGAATGTAGCGGCGACACCTCATTTGAACGGGCGCTAAGTGTCGCAGAGTATTTCATTCCACCTCGTGCCCGGGCACGGAACACGTCCTACAAGGTTCCCATGGTAGTTTCACGCTGGAACCACCTACCGCCAATGGAGTCCTGGCGGTAAGTGGTCAGTACGGAAATTGTAGCCTCGGTCTACGGGTACTCGGATTTTGCACGCGCAAGAAATCTGTAATTCTGAAGGCGCTGCCGCTCTTGCCCTTGGGCAAATAGTAGGATTTGTACCAAAATACGCTGAAGAATTTTTGCATTCTTCGAACGGGGTCTTTCTCTGGTCTGTCCGGTGTCAGGTGTCTGTTTATCCATACCTTATGGCACGGCCGGATCGGGGAGATCCGGCCATTGATTTGATTGGGATTAGCGGGCTTGTTTTTGGAGTCCTTTTGTCACGGTAATGATTCGCTTATGGATGTCGTTGAGGATGCCGCGCTGCTGTTTGAGAAGGCGCAGCAGTGGCTGGGTGTCATGGTGGGATAGCTGGAGTTGATCTCTAAGACTAAGGAGCTGCTGTTCGGCACTCTTTCGGCGGCGAGTTTCATCGCCGCCAGTCCAGCCGATGGCCAGGCCGAGGCCCAGTGCCAGGAGCAGATCCAAGGTTTGGAAGGGCATGGTTTTCCTTTCAGGCGGATTTCGCCAGTGTGGTTGGGGCGTGCTGTTTGAGCACGCGTTGGGCTGTAGCCGTCGAGATGCGATGCATCTTGGCGATCTGGCGGAGGCTCCGGCCAAGCATCCGATCGCGGACGATCGCGTCTTGGTCGAGCTGGAGGGGAGTTCGGCCTATGTGGCGGCCTTCGAGCCGGGCGCGCCGCATGCCTGCGCGCACCCTCTCGACGATCAAGCTGCGCTCGAGTTCAGCGATGGCGCCGATGATGACCACGATGGCGCGGCCTAGCGGGCCGCCGGTGTCGATATTTTCTCTGAACGAGACGAACTCGATCTGGAGACGGTTCAACTCGTCCAGCACCTCTAAAAAGTGCCTTGTCGACCTGGCGATCCGGTCCGAAGCCCAGACCAGAACCACGTCGAAGCGGCCGCGGCGGGCATCGGCCATCATCTGATCAAGCCCCGGCCGTTTGGTCTTCGTGCCGGAGATCTTGTCTGTGAACTCTGCTACAACTTCAAAGCCGCGCTGGACGGCCATCTGACGCAGATCGAGGATCTGCGTTTGGGGGTTCTGATCGTAAGTCGAAACCCTCGAATAAATGGCGGCGCGCTTCATCCGCGCCGTCCCTTCTTCTGCGAGGTAGTGGCTCCATGCTTGGCGACATAGCTCTCGATGAACTGCTGAAGAACTGTTGTCATATCTACGCCCTGGGCCGCGGTTGCAGCCTTAAAGGCGTTGTGCAGGCTGATTTCCAAGTTGATGTTCACGCGTTTTATTCCTGTTCCTTCCTTCTTCGTGATCTGACTCACCTCCCTTCCCTGGAGATGAGCATATGTGATTGTGAGTACCAGCCGCCAGTGCCCCGGAGGGTCCGGGGACTGGAAGAGCGGCTTACTGTTCCCAGGCGCCCTGGCAGAGGAAGGCCAGCAACGCGATCTTGTCGTGGCGAAGCCCAAGCGCATCGGAGATCGGATGCAGCAGTCCTGGATCGGGAACGTAGCCGGCCTCGATGGCAGCCCACTCGGATGTCTCCATCCCGCTCAATCGGGCGGCTTCTTCCAGAGAACGGCCGCACGCTTCACGGGTCTTCTCGATGCACGCGCCAAAAAGCCGCCCCCACGACTGGCGGCTAGAGAAACGGAGGTCTTCTTGAACGTTAAATGTCATACTCATATACACAATGCTCCTCGTGAACGCTCCCTGTCAAGCAAATTCAGGGCTGCGGTGATTTGATTACTGGATGAGTATGTACTCAGAGCGACCCGGCACCAAAGCTCCGGTATAGGACCCTCACTCTCAGGAACAGAACACTTCGGCTATACAGAACCCTTCAGACGATTCGTCCAGCGTGAAAGCTTCTCTCCCCAGGCCAACGAGATCCCCAACACAGCACCCAGCTGGCTCCCTGGAGATGACTATTACACCAACTTCCACGTCGGCGATCCCTTCATCAAGGTCGACCAGGGATTTGCCCGCCTGCCCGGCGCCGGCTACGCGGCCCTCCATCCCGAGCTCAAAGACGTCGACCCGGAAGACTATCCCGACATCCACAAGATG
>Ga0181516_10001704_pt1 | contig 16556 bp, 17 predicted proteins | sample PEATcosm2014_Bin_25_FD_121104 | JGI IMG/M metagenome (GOLD analysis project Ga0181516, IMG submission 121104) | Peatland microbial communities from MTU Mesocosm Facility, Houghton, MI, USA - PEATcosm2014_Bin01_10_metaG | ecosystem: Environmental > Terrestrial > Soil > Wetlands > Peat | place... | reverse complement strand
GGTAGGGCGGGCAGTCCCTTGCCCGCCGTATGCCTGCAAACACGGCGCGCACCGAGTGCGCGCCCTGCCAGCGGCTCTATTTATGAGATAGCCTGTAGTCATCGCCCTGTAATCCATTCCACCCGCATCAGTGCAATCGCCGCCAACAGTTCCCGGCACCTCCTGTTCCCCTCGCACGCTTCGCGAAAAACCGTTCCCGTCTGTTCTTCCATTCCGCACTCCGCAATCCGCACTCCGCAATCGGGCGTCCCGCGTATTCCCAAAAAAAATCGCAGGTGGGACAACGCGGGTCGAGCGGGACAGCTTTGCGCCGTGGCGGCGCTCGGCAGAGCGCCGCTGACCTCGCCCGTCCGTGCTTCGCGTCTTCGAACGGTAGGAGACGAGGTGACGAGTCTCTGACCTTTCCTTCGCTGGCCACGCCGTTCGTGTGCGCGGGCTCGCGTCAATTGCAAATCGCAATTCATACCTTTATTTTAGATTTTCTGCCTCCTTTATCCCCGTCTTCAACTCTCAACCATCGACTTTTCCAAGGCCGTCCTCCTCTTTCCTGCCCCGCTCTCAACTCCCAACCCGTCGAAGATAGCACAACCTGCGTCCCTGTCAAATGGCGTCAAACAATCTTCAATGCGAAGAGCGCCCGGGAGCATCCCCCATTCAACTTGTAAGCTTTGACATCTTTCCGGCGGCAACCTACTCTGCCTCATCCCGGCCAGGTGACCGGGCGCAAACGCATGGACGCGCCAAAAATAACCAAATCCCAGGGCACTTTCTTCCTGCAGTGCGGCGTCGAGATCAACATTTACGCCACGCCCCACCGCATCTGGAAAGTCCTGACCGATGCGCCGGGATTCCCCCGCTGGAACTCCACCGTCGCCGGCATCGAAGGCGAGATTCGCGAGGGCGGGAAACTTCGGGTCCGCGTTCCCGGTTCGGACCGCACCTTCGCCCCCGTCGTCTCGGATTTTGTGGTCAACCAGCGCATGACCTGGACAGGCGGATTCGCCCCCATGTTCAAGGGCGTGCGCACCTTCGCGCTGCGGCCGCGCGACGACGGCTCGACTGATTTTGCAATGCAGGAGCGCTTTTCCGGCCTGATGCTGCCCCTGGCCAAAGGCTCGCTGCCCGACTTCGGGACCGTGTTCACCGCCTACGCGAACGACCTGAAACGCGAAGCCGAACGCACCATGCTCTGAGCCGCTCAGAATGGTAGGGTCGGCGCGCTGCGCCGACCGGACATTCCCGCACGCAGGTCCGCTTCAGTTCCAACGTTCAACGAACGTCCCGATTCTCCCCCACCCGCGATCCTGCAATTAACGCGCGGTAGGAGCGCGGCATTTATGCCGCTTCACTTTCACTTTCCACCGAGCGCCCGGTACTCCGCCACTCGCGATCCTGCAATTAACGCGTGGTAGGGGCGCGTTCCACCGCGCCCCTGACATTTCCGTCTGCTTCCTGCTCCGTCTTCACGGCGAGGCCGTGACAGAAATTAGGGCCTTATGTCGGAGCGGCGCCGACCGGACATTCCCTCATGCCGAACCGCTTCACTTTCGGCATTTTATCAACACCCGATTCTCCGTCGCTCGCGATCCTGCAATTAACGCGCGGTAGGAGCGCGGCATTTATGCCGCTTCACTTTCACTTTCCACCGAACGCCCGGTACTCCGCAACCCGCGATCGTGCGATTAACGCGTGGTAGGGGCGCGTTCCACCGCGCCCGTGACATTTCCACCTTCTTCCCCTTTGCTTTCACGGCGCAGCCGTGACAGAAATTAGCCGGGGGTAAGCGGAGCGACACCCCCGGTTGCGTCGCCCGCGCATTGCATCCCGCAGGGATGCCAGAGTTAATGACTTTAAATCCATTGCTTTCCGCTGCCGACGGTCGCACCATTTCTGGCAGAGCAGCCGGAAATGGTTCCTGTCCTGCTCACCTGGAAAATGAATGGGCAATTGATTGAGGGAGTTACAACGGCCTGCAACGTGGACAAGATCCCCATCTACTCACCGAAACAGGTCTCCGCGGGTTCTTTTTTCGGCGGCCCAATCGCTCTCGTGTACTTCCTGCATAACAATTTCAACACCTTGGGCAATAGCGCAGCCGCAGCACGGACCCTCTGGTGGGGCATTCTATTCAATGTCACAATTCTCGCCACGGTACCCTTTCTGCCCAGGCACTTCCCACAATACTTGATACCTTTGGCGTACAGCTTGACGGCGGAATATATCGCAAACGCGAAGCAGCTCAAAAAAGAAGCCATCGCCACGTCAGCTCATTTTTGTTTCCATTCGAACTGGAGGGTATTTGGACTCAGCACTGCCCTCTTTGTTGCCACCTTGCTGGTGTGGCTCCCACTTCTATACCTCTTTTATCAATTTCATGCGCATGGTCCGGACTAACCTCTTTCCTGAGCCTGCGCCGACTAGCGCCATGAGTCCTACTGGCCGGGTTCTTGTCGCATCCGCGCGAGTTCGTTTTTCTCCCTGATTAATCCCGGCCCCGGGCCGGCATTTGTGCTGAAATCATATGCTCACAGGACTAATTATAATTGTGATTCTGCTTTGGCGTGCAGTGTTTGGTCCTCACTCGTTTGACCGACGCAGCTGCATAAATTTGCCAGTGCGGCAGTGTCCGGCTTGCGGCTACAAGGGCCGGGCAACCGGCTTTGGTCGCTTCAAGTGTTCCTCGTGTGGCCAGCATTTTATTTTGGGCTGGCGGGGTAGGTCTGTTAATTCGTTGCTGGCGGCAATGCTGCCAACATTGCTAATTGTCGGCATTATGGTCACAATCCATATCCTCTCCGTTTCGCACGAGGTCTCCGAACTTATCAACATGCCAGTATTGATTGTGGTCATGGTCGGCATCGAGATCTTTAACACCATTCAGACGAAGAGGTTTCCGAATGTTGACGCAGATTGACTCCGCACCGGGTCGATCAAGATAAATTGAAGCGGGGCTTTTTCAATTTATGGCATTTCCAGAAATAGTATAGCCGCGGGATTCTTCTCCCGGGGAGCGCACGCGATTGCCACTCCGGAAGGAGCGCGTGCCGTGGTCGGCGCCCTCGCCGGCCAAACTCCAGCCCAGCCGGGTGGCCACAATGTTTGTTGATGCACTCTAGACCGGGCAAAACGTCCATTTAAGACGCCTCGAAAAGGTTCCACGCACAAATCGGGCTGCCCGCTTCACTCCCCCTCCGCCGGCGCAAAACCACGCCGCAAGCAGTTCTCCGTGATCACGCGCGGCACCAGGAAGTTCTGCAAATACTCCCGCCCGCCGGCCTTCGTCCCGCCGCCGGACATCTTGAACCCGCCAAACGGCTGGCGTCCCACCAGCGCCCCCGTGATGCCGCGATTGATGTATAGATTCCCGCAAACCAGCTCCGCCTTCGCCCGCTCGATGTTCACCGGGCTGCGCGAATAACAACCGCCCGTCAGCGCAAACTCGCTGTCATTCGCCAGCGCCAGTGCCTCGTCAAAATCCCTTGCCCGCGTCACCGCCAGCACCGGCCCGAAAATCTCCTCCCGAAACAGCCGGCTGTCCCGCGGGACCTCTGTGAAAATTGTTGGCGGCACATAACACGCCAAGGGCTCGTCGGGCACCCGACCCTGCCATGCCAGTTTCGCTTCTTTTTTGCCCGCTTCGATCATTGCCAAAATGCGCTGTTGCGCCTCGCGGCTGATGACCGGCCCGAGCGTGCCTCCCGGCTCTTCCGCCGGGCCGATGGTCATCGAAGCCGCCGCGGCCACGAAGCGTTCCATGAATTTATCATGGCCCTCCGCCAGCACAATCAGCCGCGACAGCGCGCTGCATTTTTGTCCCTGGTAACCAAACGCCGAAGCCATGCACCCCGCGACCGCCTCGTCCAAATCCGCGTCGCTGTCCACGATGACGCAATTCTTGCCCCCCATTTCGCAAACCACCTTCTTCAAATTCATCTGCCCCGCCGGCGTGCGCCCCGCCGTTTCCCAAATTTTCAACCCCACTTCCTTCGAACCGGTAAAAGCGATGAAATCCACCTGCGGATGTGCCACGAGATGCGCGCCCACCGTGCCGCCCGGCCCCATGATGAGATTGGCCACTCCCGGCGGGAATCCCGCCTCCATGATCAAATCCATCAGCCGCGCCGCAATCACCGGCGTCTGGTCGGAAGGCTTTATTAGAACCGCGTTGCCCGCCACAACCGCCGCCGCCGTCATGCCCGTCAGAATTGCCAGCGGAAAATTCCACGGCGCGATGACCACCCCGACGCCCCGCGGCCGCCATGATTGGAAATTGCTCTCGCCCGCCACCGGCTGCGTGCGCCGCGGTTTCCCAAGAACCCGCATTTCCGCCGCGTAGAAATTGCAAAAGTCGATTGCCTCCACCACGTCCGCATCCGCTTCCGTCCAATTCTTTCCCGCCTCCAAAATCTCCATCGCGCAAAGCGCCGCCTTGTCGCGCCGTATGAGCGCCGCCAGTTTCTCCACCAGTGAAGCGCGCTCCTCCGCCGGAACACGCATCCATTTTGGCTGCGCGCCGCGCGCCGCCGCCAGCGCCGATTCGGCCTCCGCGATCGTGGCCTGCGCCGCCTGTCCGATGACTTCGTTCTGGTTCGCCGGGTTCAACGACGGCCGCCATTCGCGGCTCGAAACCGGCCGATGATTGATGATCAACGGATGCGGTCGCCCCATCTTCCCGCGCAGCTCACGAATCGCCGCGCGGATCTTTTCCCGCGCCGACTCGATATTGAAATCCGTCGGCGGTTCATTTCGAAAAACGCCCGGGCTCCCGCTGGCACCGGTGTCGGAAGATGCCGCAGCCTTTCGCTGCTGTTCGACTGCGGCCAGTTCCGCGGGATTCTTCAACAATTCCTCCCGGCTCTCGCCTTTCGCGAATTTGTTCGCCAGAAAACCCTCGTTCGACGTGTTCTCCAGCAGACGCCGGACCAGATACGCCATCCCCGGCACCAACGCGCCCACCGGGCAATACTCGCGCACCCGGCAATCGAGCTGCAGCAGCGCCGACTTGATGGAATCGGCCATGCCATACAGCATTTGAAATTCAAAACTGCCCCGGTCCAATCCCAGCCGCTCCGCCTGCGCCAGCGCCTGCGCGATGCTCCGCACGTTGTGCGTGCCGAACGCGGCGTCCACCGCGTCTTCATTTTCCAGCAACGCAACCGACAGCTTCTCAAAACTCGCATCCGTCTCCGCCTTGAACTCGAACACCGGCACCGCCCAGCCCTTCTGTTGCGCGATGACCGTCTCGTAATCCCAATACGCCCCCTTGACCAGCCGGACGGTGATGCGCCGGCGCTGCGACCGCGCCCACGCGATGACCCGCGCCAGGTCGCCCTCCGTGTCCCTCAAATACGCCTGCAACGCGAGACCGCACGCCGGCCCGCTCGCAAACTCCGGCTCGCTGAAAATCGTCTCGAACAACCGCAGTGTGAGGTTTTTCAGCGCATAACTTTCCATGTCGAAATTGATGAACGCGCCGAGTTCCGCGGCCCGGCGGAGCAGGGGACGCAGCCGCGCGGAGATTTTTTCAATCGCCGTCTCCGGGTCGGCGGGATGGATCTGCGAATACAGCGCCGAGATTTTAATCGAAAGATTCAGCCGCGGAACCGGCCCCCGCGATGATTCATTGCTTTTGCCCGCAGGCGGCCATTTGGCGGTTTCGCGCGCGAGCAGCGTCATCAACTCCAGGTACCGCGCGGCGTATGCATCCGCCTCGGCTTCGCTTACCACCGTTTCGCCCAGCAAATCCACCGTGAACGCGATGCCCCGCTCATTCAGCCGTCGCAGCGCCGCGATGACCTCCTTTTCGTCCTCGCCCAGCATGAATTGCCGCGCCATGCCGGTGACCTGCGCCTTCACGCCCGGCCCAAAAAGCCACGCCGCGCCCGTCCCGGCCTTCAACGCGGTTCGCAACGCCGGCGAAAGGTTGAGCCGCCCGTCGTCGAGATATTCCTTGAGATGCTTCGCAATTTGCGCGGAGGAATTGAGCGTCGGCAGCACGTCCACGAAACGGAACAACTGCGTCTTGAACCGCTCCTCGCGCATCGCCCAGTCCATCAGCGAGCCGTACAAGCCCTTTTTCGTGAACAGCGCCGGCGTTTCCGCCGTGTCCATCAGGGAGAGAATTTCCGCGCCCCGCTCGAAAACAGCCTTTTCAAGATCAGCAGCAGCCAGCGGGTTTCGTCCGGTTCCGGCAGACGCTTGGTCCGGCATGCCCACGAGGCAAGGTGCATCACCTCACGCTCCGAAGCAAGCGCGTCCTAATCGATGTTGTTTATGTAGGGAAGCAAAGTTGCAACGACGACTGACGCCATGACAAGAATTGAGGCGATGAAGACTGAGGAAGCGAAAATTAGCACCGCGCCTGGTGATATGTTTTTGCGTAAACTGAGAAAGGTTGAGCATACCACCCAGGGCAAAGTGTAAAACAACAACCAGGCGCGCTGTGCGAACATAAGGCGGCTAAATCCGGGCAGTTGGCTATAACGAAACACGGATAGCGGACCGACAAGCAGTAAAACGGTGATGAGCCAGCATGAGGCGCACACGAGGATTAAACCCATGGTAAAAAGCCACAAGGAGGCCTTCATATTTAAAGGGCAGTGTGAGCCTTTGTTCGCAAGTGTCAATCTTGCGAAGGACCGTCAATCCCCAAAAAACTCCCGCGCCTCCAGCGCAAAATCCGTGCATACCCCGTCCACGCCCCACGCCTTGAAATCCGCCCATCGCCGCTTCCTCGCCGCCGCGTCGAAACCATGCAGCTCCGGCGAAATCACAAACAACCGCCGCCCCGCCGCCCGCACCATCTCCGCCTCCTGGGCCGTCAGCCAGAGTTTGTCGAACTCATCCGCCCACACAATTTCCGCCGGGATGGCCAGGCATTGAGCCAGCGTTTCCCCGCGGTCGCTGAGCCGCGCCGCCATCCGGATTCCCGCGCCGTCCGGCAGCGATTTGATTTTCCGTTGCGCCGCCCCCGGCGTCGACGGCTCGAGCAGTTCGAAATCGAAATAGAACGCGCGCCCGCCCAGCCGGCCCGAATTCATCAACTCCACCAGCGCCGGTTCGTAACCCAGTTCCTTCACATTGATGGCGAGTTCGGCCCAGGGATGATTCGCGAACAATTCGGAGTAAACCGCGAGGCTGTTCGAGGGCGTCCGCGGCAGCGGATCGTGGCTGATGTAAAACACGCCCGCGGCGTCGCGGCGCAAATCGGTTTCCAGCCCGAACCCGGCCTCCAGCGCGCGCGCGCAGGCCCCCGGGGAATTTTCGATTGCGGAATGGGGGCCGGCGAGATTGGCCCGATGCGCCAGGATGGTGGTCATTGCCAGGTTCCTCCATATCCAAATGCCTCCCGTGCTTGCAATCCCAAACTCGCGAATCGACCCAAAACGCGCGCGTGAGCGCTTGCCAAAATGCGTGCCTAGGGCGACGTTATGACCGCATGAGCGTTGCCGCGAAGGAACTTGCCGACTAACGGTTACTTGTATAGATGCTATGCCAGATCCCGACGACTACAAAATTCCGCCAGACCAGGAGCGGTTGAATGAGATTCTCACAAGGGTCATTGCCTACCAGCAGTCCTTGTCCGATGGCAGGGCCGTGGAGTTGGACGAGTTGAAGCGCGAGGGTGTTCTTGCGTCGGCCGACATTGAGTTTCTGAACTTACATTCTGTCACTTACAAACCGCATCGCCTCTCCGATTATCACGCAATGGACATGCTCCATATGCCTCTTGCCGAGGGTGCCTGCGTTTTCATGGGGCCAAGCAGCCCGCCACTTCCCAAGCATCATACACCGTTGAGAAGTTTTCGGCCCGTCGTCGAAAGCTTCCTCCAGTTGCCAGTGCCACAGGATGAGCTCTTGCTGCACGTCGAGTTTAGCGAGCACGATGGCATGGCCGTAGCCCCTAAGTTGATTATTTTCACCCTTCGGAGCATCCACTGGCGAGAACGGCTGCAGGCTCTCCGCGCTGTTGCGATGCAGTTTGGCTTCAGCCCCCTACAAGATGAAGTAGTACAGGGAAGTCACATACTGACTTTTACGATTCCCCTTGATGCCGCCAAGACGGCAGCGTCGGCGGTCGCGCTCTTGAATCGGGGATGTGGATTTACCGATGAGGCCGAGGTAGTTTATTCAGCAGGAGCATTGGATGCAGGCTGACAAATGGCTGGTGAACGCGGGCTATTACCTCATCGCCTGCTGGCCCACGGCCTGCCAGCCGCCCCCGAGCGCCTTGTAGAGCGCCACCAGATTCAGCGCCACGTCCCGGTCGCTTTGCACCAACGCGTCCTGGCTGGCGTAGAGCGAACGCTGCGAATCCAGCACGCGCAGAAAATCCGCCAGGCCGTTCTGGTAAAGCTGCTGCGAGATGTCCAGCGCCTGCCGGCTGGCCTCCGCCGCGGCGACCAGCGATTCGTGCCGGGTTTGTTCCTTCGCGTAAGCCGTCAGCGCGTTCTCCACGTCTTCCATCGCGCTCAATACGCTCTGCTCGTAACCCGCCAGCGCCTGCTCCTGACGCGCGTTCTGGACGCGGATGTTCGCGCGAATCCGGCCGGCGTCAAAAATCCGCCATTGCACCATCGGACCCGCCGTCCAGAAACGGCTGCCGCCGGTGAACCAGTCGCTCGTGCCGACGCTCTGCAAGCCCACGTCGCCGGTCAGCGAAAATTTCGGGAACAAATCGGCGGTGGCAACGCCGATGCGCGCGTTCGCGGCGGCCAGGTCCCGTTCGGCGCGGCGGATGTCCGGCCTCCGCCGCAACAAGTCGGAGGGCAAACCCGCCGGCACTTCCGGCGGTGCCGCGGGGATGGGCGCGTCGCCCGACAGCTCCTCCACCAACGCGCCCGGCGGCAGGCCGAGCAGCACGCCGAGGCGGTACGCCGATTGTCTGAACCCGGTTTCCAGCGGCGGCAACTCGGCCCGGGTGGTGGCCAGCAGCGCCGACGCCTGCTGCACGTCCAAATCCCCGCTCAGCCCGGCCTTGTAACGGTCGCGCGTCAAATCCAGCACATCCTGTTGCGCGGCGATGTTCTGGCGCGCAATGGCCAGCCTTTTTTGAAAGCTGCGCGCTTCGATGTAGTTCCGCGCCACTTCGCCCTGCAACGAAACCAGCACGTCGCGCTCGCCGAATTCCGAGGACGCTATGGCGGCGTTGGCGGCCTCGACCGCGCGCCGCGTCCCGCCGAAGACATCCAGTTCCCATGTCGCATCGAAGCCGGCCTGGTATATCTCGGCGCCAAACGGCACGATGCCCGGCGGAAACTCCGGAAAACCGTTGGCGCTCAGGCGCTCGTTCTGATACGCGGCCGAGGCGTCGGCGCTCGGCCAAAAATCCGCGGCGGCCACGCCGCGCGCAGCGCGCGCTTCACGCACCCGGGCCGCGGCCGCGTGCAGCGTAAGATTCGATTGCGCCGCGCGCGCGACCAGCGAATTCAGTTCCGGATCGCTGAACGTCTTCCACCAGCCCGCGTCCGCCGGGGTACCGTTCGTTTCGCCGCCGGCCAGCGGTGACGACCATTCCGCGGGCGCCCCCGTCTGTGGCGGATGATAATTGGGGCCGACGGCGCATCCGGTGGACAACGCCAGAATCCCCAGCGCCGCGATGTTCCAAACCGATTTCACGATTTGGCGCCCCCCTCGCGCCGGTTCGCGGCGTCCATGAGCTGGAGAATAGTGTCCACCGTCGGCTCGTCGCCCGCCGCCGTGTTGAGCATGACGTGGTAGAGATGGCGGGCGGGCCATTCGGCGTCAAAATAGTGTTTGATGAACTCGCGCCGTTCATTGTCCACCGTGTCCACCAGTTCGATGGCCTCGGCCTCGCTCTTCCCTTCCGCCAGCACCCGCTGGTATTTCGCATCGCGCGACGCGTAAAGAAACACGCAAAAAGTGTCGGCCCGGTCGCGTAGAAACCAGGCCGCCGCCCGCCCGACAATGACGCATTTGCCCTCAAGGGCGATTTTTTTCAGCACCTCTTCCGTCAGACAAATCAACCGGTCCGCGTCCAGCACGTCGGAATCGGCCAGGCTGACGCTCCGTTCCTGGCTTCCGCGCCAGAACACCTTCGCGAGCCGGTAAAGGAACGGGTCCACGCGCTCCTCACGTTTCCGGCACATGTCCGGATTGACCTTCGCCAGCGCCGCGATTTCCTCCGTCAACGCGTGGTCGTACAATTTCCAGCCGAGGCGCTCCGCGATGCGCGCGGCAATGGCGCTTCCGCCCGCCCCATATTCCCGTTCGACGACCAGCATTTGTTTCATGTTTCTTTCGGTTGCTCCGGGGTGTTCATGATTTAGTGCGCCACCACGGGACGCGCGCCTTTCACGGTGCGCAGACACAGCACCGCCACGAGGCAAAGGACGCAGACCCAGGCAATCACATAAAAAAGCTGCACGAACGCCCAGTAACTCGCCTGCTGCAACAAGGTATTGTATAACATGGCCTGGGCGTGTTGCAAAGCGTCCGCCGGGCTGAAGTGGGATGCGAAAACATGCTGCGCCTGGGCGATTTTTCGGACGTAGGCCGGATTGAGCGGCGAAAGCTGCGCAGACATGAACACCTGATGCGCTTGGGCGTAACGTTCGAGCATGGTGGAAACGAAGGAGATGCCGATGCTTCCGCCGACGTTGCGGACGAGATTCTGGATGCCGGCGGCGTTGCCGATCTGGTCGTTGCGCAACGCGCCGAGCGTGACCGTGGTGAGCGGGACGAAGATGAATCCGGAGCCGAAGCCATTGAGAACATTCGGCAGGACAATGTTCCTCATCGAAACCTCGAGCGTCAGCCGGCTGAGCATGAAACTCGAAACGCCGAATATCGTGAATCCGAAGAGCAGCAGCCATCGCGGATTGGTTCTTTGCGCCAGCGCGCCCACCAGAAAAATTGCGGCCAACGCTCCGACGCCGCGCGGGGTGACCGTCATGCCCGCGTCCAGCGCGGTATAGCCCAGGAGGCTTTGCAGAAAGAGCGGTTGCAGCGCGATCAGCCCGTACAGGGCCGCGCCAAACAGCAAAAACAATGAGCAGCCGAGGGCAAAATTACGGTTTTTCAGGATGCGCAGATTCACCACCGGCGACGGGGTGTGCAGTTCCCATGCAACAAAGCAAATAAACGACACCGCTGAAATCCCGGCGAACCAGCGCAACCAGACCGTGCCGAACCAGTCCGCCTGCTGGCCCTTGTCCAGCGTGATTTGCAGTGTCGCCAGCCACAGGCTCATCAGGCCGAAGCCCACGGCGTCCAGCCGTCCGCGCCTCGACGCCCGGATGTAGGGCGGATCTTCCACGAATCTCGAAATCATCGTCACCGCCAGGATCCCCACCGGGATGTTGATGTAAAATGCCCAGCGCCACGTATAAGTGTCGGTAAGCCATCCGCCCAGCGTGGGGCCGACGATCGGGGCGCAAATCACACCAATGCCGTAAACCGCCCCGGCGACGCCGCGTTTCGACGGCGGGAAACTCTCGAACAAGATGGACTGTGCCAGCGGTTGCAATGCCCCGCCCCCCGCGCCCTGCACCACGCGCGCAAACACCAGCATCCCCAGGCTCGTGGCCGCGCCGCACACGAACGACGAAGCGGTGAAGATTGCGATGCAGCCGATTAAAAACCGCTTCCGGCCGAAGAAGCTGGAAAACCACGAACTCGCCGGGAGAACAATCGCGTTGGAAACCAGGTAGCTGGTCAGCACCCAAGTGGCCTCGTCCTGCGTCGCCCCCAAATTTCCCGCGATGTGCGGCAGCGCCACCGAAGCGATGGAGGTGTCCAGCACCTCCATGAACGTCGCCAGCATCACCGAGACGGCGATCAACCACGGATTCACCCGCGGTTGCCATTCGTCATGCGCGGCGGAAGCCGGTTGGGCGTCGTCGCTCATGGAACTATTCGACCCGCACCTTGGGCGTCACAGACATTCCCGGCGAAACGTCGAGCGCCGGATCCATCGGCTCATCAAACAATATTTTGACCGGCACGCGCTGGACGACCTTCACATAATTGCCCACCGCATTTTCCGGCGGCAACAGCCCGAACCGCGCGCCCGTCCCCGCCTGGATGCTGTCCACGTGCCCCTTAAAAACCCGGCCCGCGTACGCGTCAATTCGCATGGTCACGGGCTGACCAGGGCGCATCCGCGAAAGCTGGGATTCCTTGAAGTTTGCCACGACCCAGACATCCACCGGCACCAGTGCCAGCAGCGCCTGCCCGGTCTGCACATAATTGCCCGACTCCACCGTCCGTTGCGTCACGCGTCCGCTGATGGGCGCCGTGACCTCCGTGTACGAAAGATTCAAGCGGGCCTGCTGGAGTTTAGCCTCCGCCTGTTGCACGCGCGCCTCGGCGGCGGCTTCGCTGACGCGGCTTAATTCGGCCTGCGCGGCGGCGGCCTTGGCGGAGCTCAGCGAAACTTCCACCGAGGCCGCGGTCGTACGCCCCTGCGCGCGCGCCAGATCCAGCTGGCTGCCGGAAATCGCGCGGCTCTCCACTGATTCGTACCGCTTCAAGTCCGCCGCGGCGCGCGCCGCCTCGGCTTCCGCCGCGAGCACCGCCGACTTCTGCTGTTCGGCCTTGGCCTCGTCCACGTCAATTTGGGCCTTGGCCTGCGCCAATTGACCTTGCGCGGTGGCCAGGTCCGCCTGCGCCTGCGCCAGCGCCGTGTCGTAGTCCCGCCGGTCAATTTCCACCAGCGGATCGCCGGCCTTGACTTGCTGGTTGTCCTGCACCAGCAGGTTGGTGACCTGGCCGGACACCCGCGGGCTCAGCAGGATGACATGTCCTTCAATGAACGCGTCATCCGTGTCCTCAAAAGGCGCGATGAAATGAAAATAGTAGAGCATGACACCGGCAATCACGACCAACAGCGCACCGACGGCGATAAATTTGAATTTGCTCCCACGCCGCGTGGCGCGCGGCGGAGCGGGTGGCGGAGCGGGTGGCGGAGCGGGTGGCGGAGCGGCGGCTTTTTCAACGGGGGCGGGCCGGGCAGGGGACCCCGGTTCGGCGGGTGCGGGCTTCGATTCCATCGTCATGCTTTCTTTCGGGCGGCGTCCGGTTTTGATGCCGCAGGACGGGCGCGCGGTCGGAGTTATGTTAGCACCGGACAAGCGAACCACAAGTTGCAACCTCGAGGGGGCGCTTGACCCCGGTGTTGGCGCGAGGAATCCAGGCCGCTTGCGCCCCGGAGGTTCAGGATTTTCCTTTGACATCGTCCGCCCGAACTGGCTCAGTCTTGGCCCGACCGGTATGATTGAACCGTTGAGCGAAAACATATCCGACGCCGTGCTTGAGGAGGCGAAAGTTCCCGAAACGGGAATGGAAAGGCACTTTCGTTATTGGTCCTGGTGGCTCGTGTTGTTTGTCCTGGCTTGGGCCGCCGGCTATCTGAGTCTTGCGCACGATCCCGTCGCCCTGTTCGAGAGGAACTGGGTCTTCATTCCCGTGGGATTTTTTGGGGCGGTCTTGGGGAACATTTCCGCCGTCGGCGGCGGCATCGTTTTCATTCCGGTCGTCATCTTCCTCTTTCATCTTCCCCCGGTGACCGCCCTGAAAGTTGCGTTGACCAGCCAGTCCTTTGGTATGACGAGCGGGGCCATCGGCTGGATACAGAAACGCGTGGTTCCGCTCCGCGCCCTGCAGTTGACCGTTCCCGGCCTTCTGCTGGGCAGCAGCATCAGCTCCCTGCTGATTCATCCCAGCGCGCTGCTGGTCAAGCTGCTCTTCGGTCCGGTTTCAATCTTGCTGGGCGTCCTCACGATCGTTCTGTCCCGGCGGGCCGGCAAGTCCGCCGCGCCCATGGAAATACCCGCGGCCGCCACCGTTCCGCTGTTCGTCATATCCCTCATCGGCGGGCTCATCACGGGCTGGGTCGCCATCGGCGAAGGCGAACTGGTCGCGGCCCTCTTGATGCTCGTTTACGGGTTGAACGTCACTTCCTGCATCGGCCTGGGCGTGCTGTTGCTCTCAATCAATTCGATTTACTTGACGATTCTGCATCAGTTTTTCCTCGGCGGCATCCCTTGGCACATCGCTGCTTTCACGGGATTGGGCTGTGTTTTTGGCGCGCGCCTCGCTCCTTACCTCAGCCGTCGCTCCAATCCGATGGTGCTGAAGACGATTTTCGCCGTCATCGCAATCAGTGATGGCATCCTCTTCATCGTCCAATACATGATCGTTCACCACGCGAAATGACCGATCATCCGGCGGCGCTGCCGCCGGTGGCCGATGGCTCGGACGTTTGCAGATTATTCAATTCTCTCCATGAACCGCCTCCCGTGCCTGTTTGTCCTGTTGCTGGCGGGCGCGGTGCGCGCGCGGGCCGGGGACCCGGACGTCACGCTGCCGGATCTGGTCCAGGGCGCGCAACAGTGGGCGCAGGATAATCTCGACTCCAACGTCCTCAACGCGCTGCCCCAGGTGGACGACCCGGCGGTGCAGGAGTTTTTTCGCGATTTGCAAGTGCGCTACCAGGGTGACTACGTCGTGGATCTGGCGGGGCTCCGGGACACCGCGCGCGCCATCCTGCCCCTGCTGCAAAGCCGCGAGGACACCCAGCCTTTCGCCGTGTGGCTGGCCGCACAAATGGATTATCTCGATGTCGCCGACGAAATCCGCATCACCATTCCCGCGCCCGCCGCTGAAACCAACGCCCCGCCACCGCCCATGACCAACCCGCCGGCGCAAGCGGAACGCGAGCTTTGGGTGAAAAAAGTTTCCGGGCGCCCGTGGTCCGCCGCCGCAAAGGAGTTCGTGCCGGTGTTGAAGCCGGTGTTTGCCGCGCAAAAGGTTCCCCCGGAACTGGTCTGGCTGGCCGAGGTGGAATCGTCCTTTGACCGCCGCGCCGTGAGTCCCGCCGGCGCCGCGGGACTGTTTCAGTTGATGCCGGACACCGCGAAACAGTTCGGACTTTCACTGTGGCCGCGCGACCAGCGTTTTCAGGCCGGACCCAGCGCGAATGCCGCCGCCGAAGATCTGAGGAGCCTCCACGACCATTTCCAGGACTGGCGTCTGACCCTGGCCGCCTACAGCGCCGGGGCCGGTGCGGTGCAAAAGCTGCTGGATCGCTGCCAAACGAAGAATTACGACGACATCGCCGGACATCTGCCCGCGGAAACGCAATTGTATGTGCCGCGGGTCGAGGCGGTCATCCTGCAGCGCGAAGGGGCGAAGCTGGAACAACTTCCCGCTCCACCCTGACGGTGCCGGTAAAATCTCACACTGCCTGAGGATGCAAAAAAAACGGCGCCATTTGCTGGCGCCGTATCGTAAAGGTTCTAACCGGTCAATCAAGCGTTCCGGCGGCGGGCAAGCTTGCACAGACCCAGCGCGCCCAAACCGAACAGAGCCATTGTGCCGGGCTCCGGCGTGTCGGTGATCACGAGATGATCCAGATACACGGCATCGGCCCCGCTGGAGAAACCGCCGCCGATTTGGAGGTTCAACGAGGTGGCGATAGTCGGGTTGGCAGCCAACGTCGCCTGCATCGCGGTCGGAATCGTCCAGGTTAGCGTCTTTTCTCCTCCGATAGTGGCACTTTGACTATATGAGTAACTGTCCACGGACTGATAACCGAGACCTCCACCATTGAGGGCGAGATCCCACTGGAGATAATAACCGAAATCGCCGCCAGGAACGTAAACGTCCAAGGTGACCGAACTGGCGTTGGCGAGCGCCAAGGTGAGCGCCGTGCTGGCCGTTGAGCCGATTTGACCGGCATAATTCGGGCCGGTAGAGGCGGCGATGGCGGCCGCGTTGTCGCCCAAAGCCAGACTGTAACTTCCCTCGGTCACGCCGTTGGTGGTGCTAAAGCCGTTGATGACCATATTCCCGCCGATGGTTCCCCAACCATCAAGGGAGTTTTCCCAGGATTCGTTGTAGGCTATAAATTGAGCTGAAGCATTTCGCAAAGCAAACGCGAGCGCGATGCTGGCCAGCGCCGCTGTCTTCGCAATCTTTCTGTTGTTACATTTCATGGTTGTAGTTGGTTGGGTTTTTCCCGTCTGAATATGGTTGTTACGGCTGATGTAACCATATAGTTCATAATTCCCGTTTGGCAAGGAAAAACTCAATGTTTTCGGGCTTTTTCTTCATTTTGCATCAGCTGGATTTTTCTGCACTCGACTACTTAAAACCTGCACCGGCCGATTTGGTTTCCCGCGCTTGGAAACTCCCGGCAGTTGAGTTCCGCACGCTGCCGGAAAAAGCGCAAATCTTTGAAACTCAAGGCGCCGGATTATATTCGGAGTCCCTCACCGGCTGAATCTTGCCGGTTATCGCGCAATTCAAAACATCGCAGACCTGCCTGGGACCTGATGTGTGGGGCAACGTTGAGGCCGACGAAACGCCCAATGGAGCAACGGCGTCTCCGTACATCTACTTATGGAGCAACACAGATTCTTTCGCGACATGACATCGGAGATTTCCAAACGGCGGGAAAACGAGCCGCCGAAGACGGATTGCCTTAAGCCGCGCGCGTGCGCCAACCGAAGACGAAATAGGTGGCGGGCGTGGTCCCCGCGTTGCGGACGGCATGCAAACTGTTGGACGCGTTGAAAATCACCGAGCCGGGG
>Ga0181516_10001703_pt1 | contig 16559 bp, 13 predicted proteins | sample PEATcosm2014_Bin_25_FD_121104 | JGI IMG/M metagenome (GOLD analysis project Ga0181516, IMG submission 121104) | Peatland microbial communities from MTU Mesocosm Facility, Houghton, MI, USA - PEATcosm2014_Bin01_10_metaG | ecosystem: Environmental > Terrestrial > Soil > Wetlands > Peat | place... | reverse complement strand
GTTATCGACTATGCTCAAGGAGAAGCAACGCCTTGAGAAGAAAATCACACTAAACGGCAACTGTGTCTTCAGAAGACTGTCTCATTCAAGGGGTTCACCCCAACCCAACCTTGGTGGTCGGTTGAGATGTGGGCCACCCGCCGACAGGAGTGGAAGGCACCGTGGAGATCGAGTCATTCTGGACTGGAGCGCGGAGAGATGGGCTGCGCGATCCCAGGTCTCAAAATCGAGACCTGGGGCACCCAACCTTGGTGGTCGGTTGAGATGTGGGCCACCCGCCAATGCGGAATGGGAAGTGGAAATTCCGCTGGGGTCGCGAGTGGGTACCCTGAATGGGCAAGCGGCACGGGGCCGGGAGGTTGCTCCACATCCATCCATGCAAACTGTCAATGACCGGAATTGAGGAATCGATATGCTGACCTTTCGTAATCTTGTGATGTTTGTAGTAGCGACCACAGCGATGGTCGAAGGTCCAATTCCGTCGGGAGCCCAATCTGCTCAGGCGGCCAACCATCCGGACTCGGTCTCCATTCATATCTCGCTCCAAAAAAGCAGCTATGCCATTGGGGAAAAGCCAATCGCAGTCATGGCCATCAGAAACATAAGCTCAAATGCGATATGGTATTCGACGGATCACTATCTAGAGCGAATCCACATTACGCGAAAAGATGGCGAGCCGCCGAAGACCGAGCTGCATCGCCACCTCCTTGGAGACGTCCGTCCTGGGGATGGACCATCTCTTAACTCAGGACCTGTCGATGGATGGTCCATCGCGCCCGGCTCGGAGAGTTCGCTAAAATATGATTTGTCGGCGTATTACGACCTAAGCGCCCCTGGCGACTACACTGTTTGCTTGGAGGTATACGATCCTGCTGGACCAAATGACGGGTCTGGGCACTGGCTGCGCACAAATACCGTGAAGTTTAGAATGGAGGCCCCTACTCAGTAGGTAGATTGAAGCCTGGATTTTTCTGAGTCTGTATCGACTTTCCAATTGCGCAAAATGTGACCTTGGTCAAGCATACCTTGACGGCGGGTGGCCCAGATCCGACCATTCCAAAATGACTGGGTGCCCCATGTCTCGATTTTGAGACTTGGGATTCAAACAGCCATGCCCGCGGCGTTCCTGATGTCATGGAAGGCGAGCCTCGCGCGTACGCAATTGAACTCGGCCATCCGGGCCGCTGGCGCGACAGTTTCGACATTGCTATTCCCGCCGGCTACGTGGTGGATGAGACGCCCGACCCGGTGGATGTGGATGTCGACTTTGCCAGTTACAAATCCGCTGTTTCAGTGAAGGGGAACCTGCTCCACTACGAGCGCGAATACGTGGTGGGGCAGGTCGAAATTCCTCCCACGAAGGCCGCCGATTTCCGCAAGCTCGAGAGCGCCATCCTTAGCGATGAAAAGGGAACCGCGGTGCTGAAAAAGCAGTAAAAGACGGAAGGGGCGGTTGGCCCCATGTCTGACCATCCCAAAACGATTGGGCGCCACCCGCCTTGCTGCGCAGTGGACGATCCAGAATGCGCCGACGAACCACGGACGCCAACCCTTGCGACGGCTTCGCCTCCAATCCTTTGTTGACCGGCTTTAAACTTCGTAACTATAATCCGGACAATCTTCAAGTTATGCGTTCGTCCGTCGTGCGGCCGCCCTGAGCCTATTCGCCAGCGCAGTTGGGAGAAACCATGGGTGCAAGAAGCAAAGGAATCTCCGCGGTTAAAGCACGTCAGTGCTTCGCGGCGTATTCCCTGGCAATACTATTGGTGTCCGGAACCTTGGCTTGCGGAGCTCAAATCCCAGAAAGTAGCGATGGCGAAACTGGGGCTGCGAAAGTGAAACTCCCGTCGAAAGGAGTTCCGTTCGACTGGAGCTATAGACATGTGGTTGCGACCGGGGACAGAGCCACGGGACCCGTGGGCCAACGCGAGCATCGCCTCCTTTATGCGTATCAAAAGCGGATGCACGAGAGCTCTGCCCGTGGACGTTCCGACTCGAAATCGAAAGCTTCAAGCCAAACCGATTGGGATGTTCCTCTCGGCGCTCCGATGGCGAGTGGCGCCTTTGCGGCAAAATACAATTTCGACTTGCCAGGGGAAGCGCCAACATGCACGGACTTCGTCGTGTACGGGCTGAACACTGCCGGCGTGACGGGCGGCCAACCTAACCTGGTTGGGCTGACGAATCTTTATAGCGGCACCGCTGGCGGAAACGGCCTCTGCAATGGAAATGCGGGCGTGCATCGGCTCATCCGCAATAATCAGGTCTATGCAGCAACCGTGAAGTTTGCCTTCAACGGGAGCACGCTCTCGCCGGCCGGGGCGATTACGAACTCGGTTGTAATTTCTGAAGATGGAACGAAAGTGGCCTATCTGGAGAGCAACGGAACAGCCAGCGCACTGCATGTTGTTCCTACGACTCCAGGGGCGAATGGCCCGGGCACGATCGTGTCGTTCGATCAATGGGGGAACCCAGTTGCGGCGGCGGCGGTGGGTCCAGCCTCCATCAGCACCGTACCCAGTTCGGGAGCCTGGCCGGCGACAGACTCGTATTCATCGGTGTGGGTGGACTACCAGAATGACCTCGCATATGTCGGCACCGACGACGGCACTCTACATAGGATCCAGAACATTTTTTGCACCACTGCGTCCTGCATGGCCTCCCCGGTTGCTCCAAGCGAGATCACGACCGGCGGTTGGCCCGTCACTCTGACTGGTGCGGCCCAGCTGACCAGTCCCGTGGAAGATGCCTCCAGCGTGATTTATGTGGCAGGGGCAAACAGCGGACTGCTGTACGCTGTCAGTTCTCGAGGCGCGGTGACCACGTCGAACCAACGATTCATGTCAAGCAGCATCGTCGATGGGCCGATGCTGGATGTCGACGGGAATGGGATAACCCAGGCTGTCTACTGGTTTTCGAACAGCCAATCGGCCGCATCGAATCCGTCTGTCCGGCAGCCGCAAATTGTTCAGACCAACAGTGCGCTCACAAGTATCACCAACTATTCCCTGCTCCCGGCCGGGGCGCAAGCCTGGAATGGGCTTGCTGTTACCGTACACTCCGGCACATTTGACAATGCCTTTTACAACAATCGAAATGGCAATATGTGGGCTTGCGGCTGGTGGCAGGGAAATCCCTGGGGTCCATACCCTTTGGGCCTCGTTCGTTTCGGCATAAACGGCACGACGGTGACTCCGGATACCGCTAAAGATTATGCGAAGTTGTCTCCAGACAATCCTGGTCCGCCGGCGTCGAATATCTGCGCACCATTATCCGAAGTGCTGGACAGCGCGGGAACAGACCACATCTTCGCCAGCAGTTATTACGGGCCGGCACTTGGAACATGCATCGGTCAGGCGAGCTGCATTGCCGGCTTCACGATTGGCTCCGCCGGAAGCCCAGCCGTATACTCGTTGAACCTGACGGGGAGCTACGGTTTGAACACGGTTGACTATGTTTATAACGACTATACGAGTGGCATCATTGTGGACAACTCCGTCGATCCTGCCTCCAGTACTTGCGGACCAAACAGGAATCAAACCTGCGCGCAGGCCGCGAGCATTTACTTCACCTATGGAAACGATGCGCTCAAATTGACACAGGCACAGTTGCAGTAGGGCGGAGCAGCATCAATTCCAACTGCCTGCAGGACTAAAGGCGGGCGGCCCGCGTGGACCCCTCCCAAAAAGATTGGACGCCCCATGTCTTGCGCAGCGGCGGACCGCGGCGGAAGGCATGCGACGCAGGTTCAACTGCCGCGAATTGCATCCCCTCCCGCCCTTAGCCATCCAATCGTTTATGGCCCATCCGCTTTTTTCCGCATTGCAACTTCGTTCGGTCTCGTTTGCCAACCGCATCGGCGTTTCGCCCATGTGCCAGTACTCCTCTGAGGACGGCTTTGCCGGCGACTGGCATTTTGCTCATCTAGGCAGCCGCGCCCAGGGCGGCGCCGGACTGGTCATGCTTGAGGCCTCCGCCGTCGTTCCCGAGGGACGGATATCGATTGCCGATCTTGGCATCTGGAAGGACGAGCACATCCCGGCTCTGGAGAGAATTGCGCGCTTTATTCACTCCCAGGGAGCTCGCGCCGGCATTCAACTGGCGCATGCCGGGCGCAAGGGCGGCATGAGTTCGCCTTTCACGGGGGAACGGCTGCTCGGACCCGATGAAGGTGGCTGGAAGCCGGTGGCGCCCAGCGCCGTGGCATTCTCTGAGAGCTATGCCGTGCCGCAAGCACTGGACAAGGCCGGGATCGAGGCGGTAGTCGAGGGATTTCGGCTGGCCGCGCAAAGATCTCTCAAGGCCGGCTTTGACCTTGTCGAGATTCACGGCGCTCACGGCTATCTGCTGCACCAGTTCATGTCTCCGCTGGCGAACCGGCGCACGGATGAATACGGAGGCAGCTTTGAGAACCGCACCCGGCTGGCTCTGGAGGTTGTGGACGCCGTTCGCGGCGAGTGGCCTGCGCATCTGCCGCTTTTTGTCCGCATCTCCGCCACCGATTGGGTGGAAGGCGGGTGGAATCCGGATGAATCGGTTGCCCTCGCTCGTCTCTTCCGCGAGCACGGAGTCGACCTGGTGGATGTTTCCTCAGGCGGTCAAGTCCCAGATGCAAAAATTCCCGTGGGCCCGGGCTTTCAGGTACAGTTTGCCGCCAGAATTCGGCGCGAGGCCGGCATCGCCACCGCGGCGGTTGGGCTCATCACCGAACCCGTCCAGGCCGACACGGTGATTGCCAACGGTGAGGCCGACCTGGTGTTTTTGGCTCGTGAGATGCTGCGCGATCCCAACTGGCCACTGCATGCGGCGGCTGCGCTCGGTGAGCCAGCGAGTTGGCCGGTCCAGTACCTGCGCGCGGCGCCGCAACGGTCTGCTGCGCGCACTTCCGTCAGCCGCCCCGAAACCCAGTGACCGCTCGCCGGGAGAGATCCGGGACGGGTTTCGCCTGACTTTTGCTCACCAATATGGTGCAAGGCCACAATTTGCCCCACTTGCAGTGCAGATTGTGCCCTATACTTCGAGTAGAGCGGGGCTTGAACCGTGGTCGCGGAAGCCTGCTCACCTTAATTATGGCTACGCAACTATCCCGGAAGCGCGCCTTCGAATCGCCTTCGATCCCCGACCGTCTCTATTTCAAGATTGGAGACGTTGCGCGGATTTGCGAGCTTGAGACCTACGTCTTGCGATTCTGGGAGTCGCAGTTCCCGCAACTCAAGCCCAACAAAAGCGGTACCGGGCAACGGCTCTATCGCAAGCGCGATGTGGAACTAGTGCTGGAGATCAAACGGCTGGTCCATGCCGAGGGTTACACGCTGGCCGGGGCCCGCCAGACTCTAGAGCAGGTGCACCGCCGCCGCGATCCGGAGCCCAGCCAACCGCCGGCAGCGGGCGACACGGTCAAGCGGCTTGACTCAGTGGCCGCGGCCATTGGTCACGCCCGTGCCGAACTGCGGGAGATTGCAGGAATGCTGACTGCTTCCGCGCCCCAGCCACCGCGCCGGCGCACCCGGCTGTCTCCATTTTCCATTCAAACCGGGTCCCTCTTCCCGTCCTAGCAGGTCACTGAAAAAGAAGGCGCCGCCGACCCCGCCGAAGCGCTCAATCTCCGGAACGCCCAATCTTCGAAGATGCGCCAAAAATTCAAACAATAAGAGACGCGCCTGCGTGTTTCCTATCCTGCTTTTGCAGAGCAGACGGTTGGGATAATCGGATCTGCATTGTGAGGCTCAAACCTGCGCTGGTTGCCGCGCACTCCGATCGAGTCATCTGGAATGCGTGGCGGGAACGCCGGTGTGCGAGTGCTCGACCGCTGCCCTGACGGATTTGGGCGGCGAGACCAGGATGGGCAGAAGTATTGAGAAGGCCATGATGCATGCAATGAGGTGAAGACCGCTTGCATAGGATCCACTGCTCTGCCGCATATGTGCGATGAGTAACGGTCCAAAAGCGCTCGCGGAGCCCCAGGCGGTGAGCATCAGGCCGTAAATTGGCCCAACATTCTTCGATCCAAAATAATCGGCAGTAAATGCCGGCATGGTGCCGAACCCGCCTCCGTAACACATCAAAACAATGAAGGCCAGGACCGTAAGAAGCCCCGCCGAAGAGGTCACGGGCAATATCCAGAAGAGGCCGACCTGAATCAGAAACATTGTCACGAAGGTCCATCGCCTGGTAATCGCGTCAGAGATCCAGGCCCAGAAGATGCGGCCTGCGGCGTTGCCAATGCTGGCAAGACCAACCATTCCCGCGGCTACGACGGCGCCAACCTTGGCAATCTCCTGAAACATGGGCGATTCCTGCGAAATGATCGAGATGCCTGCCGACGTATTCAGAAATAACAGCGCCCACAGCGCCCACCATTGCCACGTCTTGAGTGCGCCGCCGAGCGTATAGTCCATCGCCGAACGCTGCGCGGTTTGGGTAACGCTGGGCACCCATCCGGCCGGCTTCCACCCGTCCGGCGGGTTCTGCATAAAGTAGCCGGTGGCCATGGTAACTACCAGGTACGCGACGCCAAGCCAGGCGAATGTCTGCAAAACACCAACACTCTGAATCAGGCGCGTCGCCACTGGCGCCGTGACCAGAGCCCCGGCGCCAAAGCCGCCAACGGCAATGCCGGTGATAAGCCCCCTGCGGTCGGGAAACCACTTAACCAGCACGGCAACGGGAACAATGTAACTGAATCCAACTCCTATTCCTCCAATGAGTCCATAGCTCAGGTAGAGCCACCATAGCTTGTTGGCGGAGAAGCTTGCCAGGAAGACGCCGAGGCCATAGAGAAATCCGCCGGTCAATGCGACAACGCGCGGCCCTTTCCTGTTCAGCCAGAGTCCGCCGAAGAAAGCTGAGACTCCCAGAACGAAGATGGAAATTGTAAACGTGAGAGTCACTTCTTCAATAGACCAGCGAAATTGTTTTGCCAGCGGGACCCTGAACACACTCCATGCGTACACGGCTCCCAGAGCCATTTGCATCAGGAATCCTGCGGCGGCGATTCCCCAGCGATTGGTGTTCGACACGGCATTTTCCGAGGTAACCGCGGGTGTTTTTCCGGTTCCCGTCATGCGCAACCTCCACGCAACTTGATTTGCTGGCCGAGAGTCTCAAGAAATTTGTTAACCAGAGCCATGCTTCGGCGCAACTCCTTGTGTCGAAACTGGCTCAACAAAGAGATCAGTCCGGGCGGCTCAATGATCGGTTTTTCATAACATCCCAATGTTTCACTGGCCGCAACCGCGACGCCCTGGAGCACGTCCGGATTGATGGAACCAAGAATCTTGCCGAGAATCATGGCGTTGCGAATCGCGCGCACAGATTGGTCCGATTTGGCGGCATCGACTGCGGTCTCAATCAGTTTGTCGCTCGCTGAAAGCGCACCGCGCAACAGTTCGAAGACGCCGTGGTCGTGTAGCTGCTGCAACAACTCATACGAGTCGAGCAAGGCTTCTGCGTGCTTTACCGGCGCTTGTTCCAACCGCTTGCGCAGCTCTTCGCGCGGATCGCGGGGCGGTAACTCAAGAGAAATCGGTCGAGCCATCTTCTTCTCCTTGCCAGCGGCGAAGCGCTAGCGGGTTTGAATCTGAACCAGTTGGCTGCCGGGGTGGCGATAGTCCGCGCGCTTCCACTTGCGCTCCACTTCGACGCCGGTCTGAGGTGTGGGGCGCCCGTGCCGGGAGTTTGTCCGCGGCAGCGGATCATCGCCGATCTCCTCCAGCACCCGGAGCTGCACGGAGGTCTCTTTATAAGCCGGAGTGTGGGTCGCTTTGTCCGTATGGCTGCCGGTGAGACGGTTCACCGGCTCTTCGGTAGAGTTCATGGGCATATACAGCTCTTTTCCCTGGACTCTTGTGGTGATGACGGCCTGTGCGCGCACCTTGCCGTAACGCGAGGTTAACTGCACCCAGCTACCGGTCTGGATACCGCGCTCGATGGCGAGTTCCGGCGAGACTTCAATGAAGGCGCATGGCGTCTTCTCGCGAATACCCTCGGTGCGATACGTCATGTTGCCTTCATGAAAGTGCTCGAGCAAACGGCCGTTGTTCAAGTGAAGGTCGTACTGGGCGTCCTGTTGATCGGTAGGCTCCGACCAGGGAACAGGGAAGAACGTCGCCTTGCCGTCAGGAAAATTGAATTCCTTTGTATAGAGCAAAGGCTGATCGCTGCCATCCTCGGCCACGGGCCACTGCAATGTCTTGTACCCTTCGAGGCGCTCGTAGGTGACGCCGGCAAACAGCGGTGTCAGTGAGGCAATCTCTTCGTAAATCTGAGACGGGTGCTCGTACTTCCAGCCGGCGCCCAGCCGATTGGCGATGTCCTGGATGATGATCCAGTCTGGACGGCTCTCTCCGAGAGGCTCAAGAACCTGGTAGAGACGTTGGATGCGGCGCTCGGTGCTGGTGAAGGTTCCTTCCTTTTCCAGACTCGGACTGGCCGGAAGAATCACGTCTGCAAAGCGGCAGGTCTCGCTGAAGAAGATCTCCTGCATGACAAAGAAGTCGAGCTTCGACAATGCGTCGCCCACGTAGTTAGCGTTGGAATCGACCAGGCTCATCTCTTCGCCGAATACATACATCGCCTTGAGTTTGCCCTCGTGGATGGCTTCGATCATCATGTGGTTGTCAAGTCCAGGCTTCGGCGGCAATTGAACATTCCACGCCTTCTCAAACTTGGCGCGAATCGCCGGATCGTCCACTTTCCGATAGCCCGGAAAGAAGTTCGGCATCGCGCCGTGATCGCTGGCGCCCTGGACGTTGTTGTGTCCGCGCAGCGGGTATGCGCCGGTTCCCGGCTTCATGTAATTACCGGTTGCAAGAAGAAGATTGGAGATAGCCGTCGAGGTGTCGGAACCCATGGAGTGTTGGGTTACGCCCATCGCCCAGAGGATGCAGACGCTTTCTGCCTCTGCGACCATGTGAGCGACGTTGGTCAGGGTTTCAACCGGCAACCCGCACCTTTTGCTGGCCATTTCAAGCGTGAACGATTCCAAGCTCTTCTTGAATTCATCGACCCCTTTCACCCATCGATCGATGAATTTCTGGTCGGCCAGTCCGTTGTCGAGAATGTACCTGGTCACCGCGGAGATCCAGATAAGGTCGGTTCCGGGCCGCGGGTGCAGGAAGATATCCGCTCGCTGCGCCATCTCATTTTCGCGCAGGTCAGAGACGATCAGTTTCTGGCCGTGCATCTTGTGGGCCCGCTTGACGCGCGTTGCGATCACCGGGTGGCTTTCGGCAGTATTGCTGCCGACGATCAGCACCAGGCCCGCTTTCTCGATATCGGAGATCGAGCCGGAGTCGCCGCCGTAGCCAACTGTCCGGAAGAGGCCCATGGTTGCCGGCGCCTGGCAGTAACGGGAGCAATTGTCCATGTTGTTGGTGCCGATGACCGCGCGCGCCAGCTTTTGCATCAGGTAGCTCTCTTCATTTGTGCATTTCGAAGAGGAGATGAAGGCCAGCGAGTCAGGACCGGTAGCCGCCTTGATCTCCGTGAATCTGCGCGCCACCAGCGAGAGCGCCTCATCCCAGGAAGCTTCCCGGAAGACGTCTCCCTCGCGGATGAGCGGCTTGGTGAGGCGGTCGTGGCTGTTCACATAATCCCAGCCGAACTTGCCCTTGATGCAGGTCGAGACGCCGTTGGCCGCGCCCTCGGCGGGCTCGACTTTCAGAATATGGCGGTCTCTGGTCCAGATATCGAAGCTGCAGCCGACTCCGCAATACGTACAGACGGTCTTGGTCTTCTTGATGCGCGACTCGCGCATGTGCGATTCCATTTCGGAGACCTTCAGAATGGCGCCATAGCCCATCTCCGGCTCGATGCCCTTGACGACATCGATCATCCCATCGAGCGCTGGCTTTGGCAGAGAGGTCATGTAGCCGGCTTCGCCAAGCATCGATTTTTCCATCAGCGCATTGCAGGGGCAGACGGTGACGCAGTGGCCGCATGAGACGCAACTCGATTCGCCGATGGGCGCTCCACCGTCCCACAATACGCGCGGGTGGGGATCCTCCCAATTGATGCTCAGCGTCTCATTGACCTCGAGGGTCTGGCAGGCCTGTACGCAGCGCCCGCAGAGAATGCATTGGTCAGGATCGTAGCGGTAGAAGGGATTGGACATATCCACTTCATAGGGTTTGGGCATGTAAGGGATTTGCTGATGCTCAACCGCGAGCAACTTGGTGGTGTTATGAATAGTGCAGTTGCCGTTGTTGTTGTCGCACACCGTGCAGTAGAGCAGATGATTGCCGAGGATGCGGTCAAATGCTTCGCGTTGCGCGGCGTCCGCGCGCGGCGAGGACGTAACCACGGTCATGCCTTCCGCGGCGATGGCGCCGCAGGCTCTCACCAGTTTGCCATCTACCTCTACCATGCACGTGTCACAGCTTTGGATGGGTCCTAGCTGGGGGTGGTAACAAACCTGCGGTACTTCGATTCCGCACCGGTTGATCAGGTCGATAAGGCGCTCGCCAGGCTGGATTGTCTGTGGCCTGCCATTGATGCTGGCTGTCATATGCTGCCCACCCTCCGCGATTGATTCTGGATGGTAGTCCATGGAATAAAGATGCGTAAAGCTTTTTGTTGTTCGAAATTGCAACGAGAATTTAATGCAAATTGGTTTCGACGGTGTGCGGATCTCAGCGTAGAATGCGATCTTCTCCTGCTGTGCCGCCCGACCCGATGCCGGTTTCGAGGCTATGAGCAGCAGTTTCGGGACCACTCCATGGGACGACTAACCCCCGAGCATCAGGCAGTTTCGCCCGTATCTGCAGACGGTTGTGACGCTTTTCCGTCTTCCAGTGCCGGAGGACCGACACTGGCCGGACTCATCCACCGAGTAATGCACGCTTCCCGGCCGATTCGGCATCGATCCTGAATGGCAGCGCACGTGCAACACTTGAGTACGGGTCGATTGCCCGAAGGTGAATCGACAGACAGACGAAAAGAAGGGAAGGTTATCGACATGCCTCTGACAGCACTCAATAAGCTCAGCACCCGGATTGGATTCATCGGCCTTGGACTGATGGGAAGCCGGCTCACGCGGCGCTTGAATTCAGTTGGCTGGAATATTCGAGCATGGAATCGCAGTCCGCAGCCGGCAGAGGAGTTAAGAAAATTGGAAATAGCCATTGCACCATCGGTTGCGGACCTAGTGGCTGATTCGGATGTGATTCTTTCTTCTCTGGCAAATGACGAAGCTGTGCGGAGTGTCTACTTCGACAAGGGCGGCGTCTTTGCAACTGCGAAACCGGGCGCCGTCATTCTGGAAATGAGCACAATTTCGCCGGAATTATCGCGCAGCCTGCACAAAGAAGCCCGCGCAAAAGGCGTCAACTTTCTCGACGTGGCCGTCTCCGGATCGACACCGGCGGTCGACGCAGGAACGATCACGCTGCTTGCCGGCGGTGACAAAGAGACCTTCGATCGATGTGTCCCAATCTATGAGTCGATTGCCCGGCAGTGGTTCCTGATTGGGCCTGGGTCTTCAGGCATTCAAATGAAGCTGGTCGTCAACCTTCTCCTCGGTCTCGACATGCAGGCGATCGCGGAAGCAGTTTCCCTCGGAGAGCATCTTCAGATCGATCGAAACGTTTTGCTGGATGTGCTGTCGAAGACCGCGGTAGTGGCTCCCGCGATGGCGGGAAAGTTCCGGAAGATCAAGGACGGCGACTACTCCCCGGAATTTCCGCTGCGGCTGATGAGCAAAGACATGGATCTGGTCATAGATGCCGCGAGGGCGTCCGGTGCTGATTTGCCCGCGGCCTCTGTTGCCCAATCGGTGCTTGCCGCCAATCTCCCCGCAAGGGGCGACCTGGATCTGTCTGCTATAACGCCCTTCGTTTTGAATCGCCACGCAAGCATCGCATGAGGGTTACGGGCTGCGGAGCGGAGCAATTGCGATTCGGTTCAATCGCGAATCCAATTCCCGCCGCCGATCCGGTTACCAGCGCGACCCAGTCAGTGAGCTTCAGGTCAACAGGTCAACAGGTCAAAGGGACCCTCCAGAAGAAAGCCGACGCACTTATTGATTCACCAACCATCTCAAACGACTCGAGCCGCGCACCCAAGCGGTGCTATTTGCAGGGGACTCGGGTGCGCCGGGGCTCATCTATTTGCCGATGTAGGAGACATGCCAGACGCTGCGGGTACCGTCGTCTGTGACGAACAGGCTGCCGTCATTTGCGATGGCGACACCCACGGGACGTCCCCAGACCTGGCCGTCTTTTGTTACAAAGCCGGTGAGGAAATCTTCATAACTGCCATCGGCAAAGCCGTGGTGCATGGGGATGCGGATGACTTCGTAGCCGGCACGATTCTTGCGGTTCCAGGAGCCATGCTCGGCGGCGAAGGCGTCGCCGTGATATTGACTGGGGAACTGGCCGGCAGGAGGGTAGAAGGTCATCTGAAGCGAAGCCATGTGCGGCTGAACGAGGACGTCGGGGGTCGCCACCTTCGAGGAAAGATCGACGCGCTTGCAGTTCCTGGCCTCGTCCGGGGTAAGCGCCGCAGCCTGAAGGTTAGGGCCAGTGCCATTCGCGCATGGCTGAGGCAGGCGCGGATCCTGGTGTCCACCCATGTAATACCAGGGCCAGCCAAAGAACCCGCCTTCCTTTACCGAGGTGACGTAGTCGGGGACGAGGTGGTTGCCGAGATTATCTCGCTCGTTGGTGGAGCACCAGAGCTGACCCGTGATTGGATTGATGGCTTCGCCGACACAGTTGCGGATTCCAGAAGCGTAAACCTCGATGAACTTGCCCTCGGGGAGGTATTCAAGTACGTCGGCGCGGTGGAACTCATTCGGGTGGGTGTCGGGGTCGTCCACATTGGAGCCCGAGCCCACGGAGACGAGCATGTGCTTGTCATCTTTGGTGAAAACGATGTCCCGCGTCCAGTGACCTCCACCCGTGAGTTGTGCGTAGCCAGGGATGTCCGGGACGATCGTCTCGGCCGGCCCCGCGGCCTGCAGGTCGCCGGAGTGGTAAGGGAATCGCTGAATCGTGGTGGCGTTGCCGACATAGACGTACTTTGGATTCTCGGTGGGGTAGAAGGCGATGCCGAAGGGGTGGTCCAGTCCGGTGGCGAACTTCTCTATCTGGGAAGCCTTGCCTTCCGGACCGACGCCGCGGAGGACAAACAAAGTGCCCGCGCCGGAGTCGGCAAGGAAAAGATCGCCATTGGGGGCGGTGCAGATGAAGCGCGGCATGGTGAAGGTGCCGGAGCTGAGAGCCATTTTTTGCTTGTTGTCGGCGCGCTGCATGGGGACAGTGTCGCCGCCGGCATAAAGGGTTACTTTAAATCCGGCGGGCGCAAGCGGCCATGCGTCGGCCGGGCGCGGAATGACGTGTGCGGTGTTGTTCACGGCTTCGGCAGGTTTGGGCTCGGGAAGGTCGGCGAGAGTAATCTTGCGGCGAACGCCGGGCTGCTGCTGGTTCCAATCGGCGAAAGCGGCCTGGCCGGTGATGGTCTGCTGCGCCGGCAGGACTGCCGGAAGAAGCATGGCGGCTGTGACGAGAACAACGGATTTTGGGGATCGCATTCTTGAGTTCCTCGGGTTTGAAAATGGTAGGTCCTGGACTGCGTGGCCGCGCCCGGCCCGATATCAGTTTCGCAGGTCGCGGCGGGTAAGTATTCTTTTACGTTACTCGATGGCGTTTGCTGCGAGGGCTGATGAAACGGCAGCGGAGCTTCTTCGCTTTTCAGAATCTTTGCCGCTTCGCGCATCCGTTCCGGGCTATACGACGAAATGTCCAGGCATAAAGCCTTGCCTTGCCGCAATGCCTGTGCCGGCGCACCCATGGTTTCATCCAGGGATGCAAGCATGTATTTGCGCGAACCGCCCACCCGTGGACATCTTCCCGGAGATCAAGATCCGGGTCGTCGCCATCGGCAGGGCCGGGTTAAACTAACACTCTCTTTGCTGCAAAGTACCGGGCAGTCCGGAAAGGAGGACATCATCCATCATGAATGCCCCACCCTTTTCCGGCGGCTCGCACACAACTGGCGATTCCACTTTGCAGACGCCTGTCAAAAAGGTCGCGGGGCAGGCATCGCAGCAGCTCATGGATAGCCTTGCGATTGAGGAACCTCTCGAAATCCAACTCACCTATGGGCCGCCCGGCTCGCGGCAGACACGATCGATCTCTGTCACCATGCGCACCCCAGGCAACGATTTCGACCTTGCCGCCGGCTTTCTAATGACTGAGGGTGTGGTCCGGGACGCAAACGACATCGAGCAAATTACATACGCAGGCGACTCCTTCAATGAGGGAGAACCGGCGCCTCAAACCATGGATGCGCTCAAGCCTGGCGCCAGGCAGAATATGGTTCGAGTGGATCTGGCTGCAGATGTCGCTGTGAACCTGGGGAGTCTTCAACGCAACTTCTATACGACCTCGAGTTGCGGCATCTGCGGCAAAGCGTCTCTGCTCGCCTTGCGCACGGTGTGCCCGCCGCGCGCGGCAAACAACTTCAGATTAGACGCGCAGCTGCTCTATCGTCTCCCCGAGCGGCTCCGCGCATCGCAGGGAGTGTTCGATCGAACAGGTGGGTTGCATGGTGCAGGTCTGTTCGACTCAGCCGGGAATCTACTGGCGCTTCGTGAAGACGTAGGCCGCCACAACGCCGTGGATAAGCTGATCGGCTCTGAATTCCTTGCCGACCGCACACCCCTGCGGGATCGCTTGCTTTTGCTGTCAGGGCGCGCCAGCTTTGAGCTCCTGCAGAAAGCGCTGATGGGCGGATTTCCAATGGTGGCGGCCGTTGGGGCTCCATCGAGCCTGGCGGTCGAGGTTGCGAAGGAGTTCGATATTATGCTGGTTGGATTCCTGCGGGAAGGCCACTTCAATATCTACCATGGCAGCGAGAGAATCGATGGATACTCATCGGCAGCCAAGGGAGTGGAGGAATGAAGCTGCGCATCCATGGAGACTCCCTGCGGTTAAGAGTGACGCGCTCTGAAGTTGCAAGACTGCCGGCGGGAGACTGCCTGGAGGAGACGATTCACTTTGCGCCGGAACCAGGCGCCAAGTTCACTTACGCCTTGCAGACGGAGACCTCGGTGAGGCGGCCGGCCGTTCCGTACGCAGGGAGCAAAGTCACGGTTCTGATCCCTGCCGGCCAGGCGAAAGCGTGGGGCGTCTCCGATAAGATCGCGATCGCCGAAGAAATCAGCCTGGGAGACCTGGAGACACTGGCGCTGCCGATTGAGAAGGATTTCGCCTGCCTCAATCGAAGCAATAAAGACAAGGAATACACCTTCCCGAATCCCAATGCGGGCGCGAAGTGCCAGGCGCGGCCCACGGGCCGGCAGTTCCTGAACAATATTCTGTAACCTTTTGATTTTAATGATCTGGACTGGAAGACGATTTTAGAACTTTTCTACTCCGGCCCTGCATTGGAGGGATTTCTGGGCTGCCCGAGAGGCCCCGCTGCGCGTTCAACTTCGAGCAAACACTTTTAATACAACCTTCGAAGGCAAAGAATCGTCCCAACACTTGCGGAAGAGAGTAGGATAGGCGGCAACCGGGACGCCAAAATGGCAATCCTGGCTTCCGCAAGTCTGAAGCGGTCGCGTACTCTTCCGAACTGCTCCCGTGTGGACCGCATTCGGGACGGGTCATTCAAGTGTCGGGGGTGAGAAGCATGACCTTTGACCTCGCTACCTTTCTGGAAGAAGCGGGAGTGGGACGAAAAGTCGTCCATTTGCAGCCAAAGCAGGTCTTCTTTTCGCAGGGAAGCTTGGCTGACTCCATCTTTTATCTTCGATCGGGCAGTGCAAGGCTCACAGTCCTTTCGCCGGACGGCAAGGAAGCCACGGTCGCGCTGCTCTCCTCCGGGGAATTCATCGGAGAGGAGTCTCTGGCCAGCGTGGATGGGCTGCACCTGACCACCGCCTCTGCCATCGTCCTTTGCACAGCGCTTCAGATCGCGCGGGAGGAGATGGTCCGCGTGATGCACGAGGAGCGTTCCTTCTCAGACATGTATATGAAATTCTTGCTGGCCAAGAGCATGCGAACCCAGGCCAATCTTGTCGATCAGCTTTTCAACTCCAGCGAAAAGCGTTTGGCCAGGATTCTGCTGTTGCTGGCCGAATTTGGCGAGCCGGGTAAGCCGGAACCGTTCATTCCTCCCATCACGCAAGAGATTTTGGCAGAGATGGTCGGCACCACCCGCTCCCGCGTCAGCTTCTTCATGAATCGCTTTCGCAAGCTGGGCCTTATTGAATACAACGGTCGCATCCGCGTCCATAGATCGCTGATCAATGTGATTCTGCACGATCATTTCACCGAGGAAGAACGCTGTGTCAATGGCGAAGTGAAAGGGGACCCGGTGCAAGAGCCCGTTCAAGAGTGTGGCGATTGAAATGGGAGGCCCAGACGACGGAAATTGAATCGGGGTCCCCACAATTCCCCCCGCAATTTCAGAGATTCGTCCGAATGAGATTCTATAAATGATTGATTTTAATGGTCGGGACGGGCAGATTTGAACTGCCGAAGGCTCGGCTTCGCCTCGCACCCCTCGCAGGCTGGATTGGCGGCATCCGCTGGCGCTACTGCCGGGTTGGG
>Ga0181516_10001702_pt1 | contig 16560 bp, 16 predicted proteins | sample PEATcosm2014_Bin_25_FD_121104 | JGI IMG/M metagenome (GOLD analysis project Ga0181516, IMG submission 121104) | Peatland microbial communities from MTU Mesocosm Facility, Houghton, MI, USA - PEATcosm2014_Bin01_10_metaG | ecosystem: Environmental > Terrestrial > Soil > Wetlands > Peat | place... | reverse complement strand
AGCGCCCGGAGGTCGACGCCCGCCTTCTTGGCGATGCGCCGCACGACCGGATAGGCTTCGGGATGCACGCCGGAGCGGTCGAGCGGATCGTCGCCGCCGTTGACGCGCAGAAAGCCCGCCGACAGCTCGAAGGCGCGTGGTCCGAGCCGTGGCACCGCCTTCAGCGCCGCGCGGCTGCGGAAGGCGCCGGCCGCGTCGCGATGGCCGACGATCGATTGGGCCAACCCATCGCCGACGCCGGAGACGCGCGCCAGCAGCTTGGCCGAAGCGGTGTTGACGTCGACGCCGACCGCATTAACGCAATCTTCGACGACGGCGTCGAGCGACCGGCCTAGTTTGAATTCGGAGACGTCGTGTTGGTACTGGCCGACGCCGATCGCCTTCGGCTCGACCTTGACCAGCTCGGCCAGCGGATCTTGCAGGCGGCGGGCGATCGACACCGCGCCGCGCAACGTCACGTCGAGCTCGGGCAACTCCTGCGCCGCATAGGCGGAAGCCGAATAGACGGAGGCGCCCGCCTCCGACACGACCACTTTGGTCGCTTTGATCTGCGGGTGTTGCTTCAGCAGGTCGCCGGCGAGCTTGTCGGTCTCGCGCGAGGCGGTGCCGTTGCCGATGGCGATCAGCTCGACCTGATGACGGGCGCATAGCGCGGCGAGCGCGGCCAGGCTTTCGTCCCAGCGCCGCTGCGGTTCGTGCGGAAAGATCGCCGTCGTGGCGACCACCTTGCCGGTCGCATCGACCACCGCCACCTTCACGCCGGTGCGAAAGCCGGGGTCGAGCCCCATCGTCGCCCGCGCGCCGGCCGGCGCGGCGAGCAGCAGATCGCGCAGGTTGGCGCCGAACACCCGCACCGCTTCATCTTCGGCCTGCGTCCACAAGCGCAGCCGCAGGTCGACGCTGAGCTGAGATTCAATCTTGGTGCGCCAGGCCCAGCGAATGGTCTCGGCCAGCCAGCGGTCGCCCGGTCGGCCGCGGTCGGCGATCGCGAAGCGATGGGCGATGGCAAGCTCATAGGGGCCGGGCGTCCGCACCGCCGGATCGGCGGCGGGATCGGCGACCAGCTTGAGATCGAGAACCTCTTCGCGCTCGCCGCGCATCAGCGCCAAAATGCGGTGCGACGGCAGCTTGGTCAGCGGCTCGGAGAAGTCGAAATAGTCGGCGAACTTCGCGCCTTCCTGCTGCGTGCCCGCGCGTACGCTCGCCGCCATCTTACCGCGCCTCCAGAAATCTTCGCGCAGACGGCCGATCAGCTCGGCGTCCTCGGCGAAGCGTTCGGTGAGGATCGCCCGCGCCCCGTCGAGCGCGTCCTCGACGGTCGCCGCCGCCTCGGGTTTGACGAAAGCCGCCGCCTGTTCCTTCGGGTCGCGTTCGGGACGGGCGAGCAGCGCCTCGGCCAGCGGTTCGAGGCCGTTCTCGCGGGCGATCTGCGCCTTGGTGCGCCGCTTGGGCTTGTACGGCAGATAGATGTCCTCGAGCCGCGCCTTGGTGTCGGCGGCGCCGATCTGCGCTTCGAGCGCCGCGTCGAGCTTATCCTGGGCGCGAATGGAATCGAGGATCGCCTTGCGGCGTTCCTCCAGCTCGCGCAGGTAGCGCAGCCGTTCTTCGAGCGTGCGCAACTGCGTATCGTCGAGCGCGCCCGTCGCTTCCTTGCGGTAGCGGGCGATGAACGGCACGGTCGCCCCGCCGTCGAGCAGCTCCACCGCCGCCGCCACCTGACGTTCGGCGACGGTCAATTCCTCGGCGATGCGTTGGGCGATAGACGTCATGCGGCGCGACTCGGTTTCGACAATGGAACCGGAGGATTATCAGGCTGTGGAAGAGGTGTCGCCTTCCACCTTGAGGATGCCTGATCGCCACCACATCGAGTCCGCCGGCCTACGGGCGCCAAAGCGTTCGCCGATTTGTTGACGGCGTTACGGCACGTCACGGCCCGCCGAGGGGCGAAACCGACCGCGCGGTAGGCTCGCTGTGCAGGGATAAGGAGTCGCCATGTCCCCGGACCAGTGCTGTCAACCGCGCAGCCTTCTGAGCTGGTGCCAACGCGAGCTCGCCGCCGCCGCCGACGCCCCTCTGTGGTTTGTCATCGCGTTCGAGGACGGCGACGCGCCGGTCTTGCTGGCAGATCATGAAGTCGACTTGCGGGAAGCGCTAGAGGCTGCCGGAATCCGGTTCGACAGCGACGGCGTGAGGCTCGCGGCGGCGCGAGTGAATTGATCTGCGGGCCTGGAGGATCGGCGGCGGAGGTTGACCGAGCCGCAACAAATGAATCCGACAATCGCTGGGCTCGCGGTCTGGCCGAGCGTCACATGTCGCGACTATGCGCCGGGCGGTCGGCTGCCCCGGCCCTTCGCCCAAGCGGCGCGTCTTTTGAAGGGGTTTGGACTGCGCCAAAAGAAGCGCCTGTTGGTTTCCGCTGAGAGCTGGCCCAGGTCTTCCACCAAGATCTCGCCCGACCTGCCAAGAGCGCCACAATTGTCCGGCTGATCCGCATCGGCGCGGCACAGCAGCCGCTCCAATTCGTCAATGAAATTGACGTCGCTGATCTCCGGCGCAGCAAGGGCGAAGCGTTCGCTTGCTCGTGCAGCCTCCGCCTCGGCGCGAGCCTTGACGCGCGCGACAAGTCAATCGCGGAATCGGGTCAGCATCCCCATCCCCGCGCCAATCAATTGCAATCTCGTCCGAGGTCGGGGCGTCGTCGCCTCTTGGCGAGCCTTCGCATCGCGCAGCCCTATCCGGTGTTCGTAAGCTCAGGCGGATGGCCGCGGTCCGGCGCGGACCGCCTCAGGGGTGTCGCTCGTTTTCCGCCGCGCGGTCTCCGGCCGCCTTGGCGTCCGCTTCGCACATGTACGTTCCCTGCTTCGTCGTGCCGTAGTTGTGCGTGCCGGCAAAATGATAGACGCCTGACTTGGTATTCAGCCAAACGACAGTGTCGGTCGGGCAATGAGCCTTCGCTTGGGCATCCGCGGTGAAGCCGCCAGCTCCGGTCGGAACCGCGACGCGCGGCTTGGCCGGCGCAACGGCAGACGTCCTCGACGCGGGCGGCGTGACAGCGGCCGGAGTAACCGCGGGCGCAGGCGCTGCCGGTGCGGCGACCGCCGGCGTGACGACCGGCGCTGCGGCGCCAGTTCGGCACGCTGCGACATAGTCGGCCTTCTTCTGGCCAGACGCCTTGATGGCCGCTTTGTTGGCGGCGTATTGGGCGTCGCATTCTTTGACGGTCTTGGCGAAACCCGGCGCGCTCAAGACCGACAGAACGGCTGCCGCAGCGCAGACCGATATGAATTTCATGATTGCCGAGCGCATGAAGCCCCCTCCTGCGACCAGTGCGCCCGGCGAGACTAGGTCGCGGCGACCCGTCGCGCCACAAGATTGACTCGACGGCTGGCCGGCGCGCCGTCCGCGTCGCAGACGCCGCAGTTTCGCGATGACTTTGACGCAAGCTTCAGACCATGCCCGACCGTCACTGTAACGCGGCGGGCCGCAAGTCTGCGCGTTCGGGGGGAGCATGGCGAAGCTTGAACAGCCGTCTGAGGCCGCGCATTGCTTTGGACGTCAATACGTCGCGTATTATCGCGTATCTTCGTCTGGCCAGCGCGCCAGCGGACTGAGCTTTGCCGGCCAGGCCGATACGGTTGGTCAGTATGTCGCGGAGCGCGGCGGCAAACTTGTCGCGGCGTTTTCCGAGACCCGCAGCGGTCTCAAGAGCGCGGGCAAACAGCTGCGCGAAGCTCTACGCACCTGCCGCATGCGGCGCGCAATCCTGATCGTCGCCGCGATCGATCGCTTGTCGCGCCGCGCCGCGCTGATCGCGGCGATCATGGATAGCGATATCGAGCTGGTTGTGGTCGACACGCCCGCTACGGATCGGGTCGTGCTACACGTCAAGGCGGCCTGGGCCGAGCAGGAATCGGTGCAAATGTCGACGCGCATCAAGGCGGCGCTGGCTGAGGCGAAGAAGCGCGGCAAGAAGCTGGGCGGTCCGCCGCTCAAGGACATGCGAAGGATCGCCAAGCTCGCTCAGACAGAATGGCAAGCCCGAACCCGAGAACGCGATTTGCTGATCGCTCCGACCCTGTGGCGGCTGCGGGCGGAAGGAAGGAGCCTCGAGGCGATTGCGACCGAATTGAACTGGCTCAACATCCCGTCCCCGCAAGGCCGCAGCTGGCACATATCCAGCGTGCGAAGGATCCTCATCCGAACCAAGAGCGTCTTTCGCTCGCTCGCCAGAGGGTTCGCGGCGGGACCGAGCTGCCGAACCACCAACGCGCGGCTGCGAGCGGAAAAGCTTGTTCCGCTCGTCTGGCAGTTGAGCCTTGAGGGCCTGTCGCTGCCGGAGATCGCCAACGAATTGAATCGAAGGGGGATCCCGACGACGCGCGGGCGCAAGTGGTGCCGGGAAAAGGTGCGCAGCGTTCTCAAACGCGGACGCGGCGCACTCGGCGTCAGCGTGAAGGAGCAACTCGCCCTCAATCGCGAGTCGCGGCGGCGACGTTCTCTCGCTTGGGCGATCCGGGCGGCGCCCTTAGTCTGCGGCCTAAGGTTCCTCGGGCTGTCAAAATACGCGATCGTATTGGAACTCCGCCGCCGGAAGATCGCGACGGCGCGCGGCGGACGGTGGCACGTCGGCGAAGTTCAGACTGTCCTGGAGTCGACTGACTGTCGGCACTTGCTGCCGCTTGTCGCGGCGGCGGCATGACCCTGGCCGCCCGCTCCGCCCTCGAACGGGCGCTCTCGTCGACGCGTCTGAAGCCGCGGTCGCTCGACCGCCCAATGCTCGATCGGCGGCTCGTCGCCTATTACCGCGTGTCGACGCCGATGCAGGAGCTGCGAGGGCTTGGTCTCGCTGGGCAGCGCACGGCGGTCGAGCGATTCGCGGCCAGATGGCGGGGAACGCTGGTCGCCGAATACACTGAAACCGAGAGTGGACGGAATTGTCAGCGGCCGAACCTTCACCAGGCGCTCGGCGCCTGCCGAGTCCATCGCGCCACGCTGCTGATCGCCCAAATCGACCGACTCGCGCGCAATGTCGCCTTCATCGCGATGCTGATCGAGTCGGGAATCGAATTCGTCGCTGCCGACTTTCCGCTCGCCAACAGCTTCAACAAGCACATCATGGCGGCGATCGCCGAGCACGAGTTGAAGTCGATGTCCGACCGTCGAAAAGCGGTCTGCGCCGTCCTCAAGGCGCGCGGCGTCGACGTCGCCCGGCATCTGCGTGGCAAGCAAAGACCGAGCCCGCAAGCGCTCGACAAGGCGCGAGCGGCGCTTCTTGCCCGAGATACCGCGCGGGCCATGGCTCTCGCGCCGCTGCTGCGGGAACTGCGCGATCGCGGCGAAAGCGTCAACGCCATCGTCGGCGAGCTAAGACGGATGGAGATCGAGGCGCCCAAGGGGGGAAGGACTTGGAGCGCCAGCGCCATCCAGCGCATGTTTCGCTTGGCGGGCGAGGCGGCGCCGCCTAAGTACGGTGGCGGGCGCCGCCGCCCTTCAAGGTAGAACCAGAAAGATGCCGTTTCCGTTGAAAGTCGCGCGCGTCTTGGTTGTGCTGGTCGTTGCGCTCGCGGGTGCGCAAACCGCCAGCGAGGCTTCGACGATGTGGACCTTCTGCGTCGCTTCGGCGCCTGGCGGCGGCGAGGTTTGGATCACGGACCCATTTGCTTCGTCGAGCGACCGTCGCGCTCTGGAGGCGGCGATGCAGACGACCCTCAAGCGCCGCGAAGGCGAGCGCGTCCTGGCGCAGTGCCCGCAACCCTCGTCCGACAAGGTCGCCGTGGTCAACGCCCAGACGACCGCGATCGCGTTCAATCGCAAGCTTGGCGCGATCTTGCACGAGGTGCCGGAGCGCGACTTCCCCGGCCAAAGCGGCGAGGCGCGCTAGGGAAAATCGGCTACCGCGCCGCCGGCCCAATCCTGCAAAACGGGTCTGCGTCAGGGGACATTTCTGCCGCCAAGCGAGGCGTTGGACCGGCGCCATGTTCAGACCTGCTCCATATGCAGCGGGCGTAGCGCCAATCGGAAGTCGCGCTTATCTGCTGGGCGCCTTCGGCAGGCGCCGCGGCGACGGTTGGGCGAAGCCGCCGTCGAAACGGCGCGGCGGCGGGGCGTCCGCGGCGATTTCGACGGTGATGGTGGAAGACGATTCGATTCGGATCGGCCCATACGGCCCGTCGAGCTCGACAACGGTGCGCTGGCTGTGGCGGTGGATCTTCACGCGCCTTGCTCCCGGGCGGAGCGGGCGCGGGGGGCAGGTTAGTCCATCGTCGTCAAAGTCGTCTTCGGACATGGGGGCTCCGTATTGGCGAGCGCAAAGCGCTGAGGAGTGGCAGGAAGGCGCGTCGAGCGCGGCCGCGCGCCGATCGGCCGGCCGACTCTCTGGCGCACGGTCAGCTTGGCGCGCTTATGGAATAGCGCTCGCGCGCGGTGATGCGCTGCGTCGGCAGATCGATGGGGCGCAGAAAGACGCGGGCGCGCAGGAACGCCATTTCGGCCTCGAAGTCGCGCTCGGCGACGTCGCGCCACCAGCAACGGCGCCGAACATCCGAGCCGTTGTACCAGCGATAGCCGCGCGCCTTCAGCAGGTCCTTGCGATCGTACGGCGAATTGACGGCGAAAATTCGCACGGTCGTCTGGCGGGCGTGGGCGAGAAGCGTCGCCAGCGCCGGCTTGCCCGTGGCGCCGAACGGCAAGGACAGAAGATGAAGCAACGCCTGGCAATCGCCGATCGCCCGATGCGCGTCGGCGAACAGGCCAGCCCCCATCAACAGATAGGCGAGTTTGGCGCCCTCGAAACCGACCTCGCGCCACGCGATGTCGGATAGGCTGCACGCCCAATCGAGGGTCTTGAAGACGGGCCAGGTTCTTTGGACGATCGGCCTATCGAATCGCGCGTTGTGGGCGATGACGACTGACGCGTCGGCGACGAACGCTTCGACAGCCGCCGGATCGATGGCGCAGCCGGCGACCATTTCATCGCTGATGCCGGTCAATGCCGAGATTTCGGGCGGAATGGGATCGGCGGGCTGGCGGAGCTCGCTGAACGTATCGATGACGCGCAAGACCTCGCCGGCGGGCGAATATTGAAACTTCAACATCGCCAGCTCGATCACTTCGGCTTTGTCGAGATCGAGGCCGGTGGTTTCGGAGTCGAGAACGACGCCGACCAGCGGCTGCTCGCAGGGGTCCGCGCAAAAGACTTCGCGCGGTTGCAGCCTGCGCAACACTCTGAAATCAGGCGATCGCTCGAGCAGACGCGCGACGTCTTCGAGGAGTTGTACGGACGACATAGGAAGCTTCTCTCTATCGGGTTGGCGCCAATCGGTCTAAGGGCGACCGCAAGCGGCGCGGTTCGGCGACGCCTGAAGATTGCTTCGGTTGGCGTTGTTGGGATCGATGAACGCGCGTTCCGCGGGCAAGCCGTTGGGCGTGCGGAAATGACGGCGCGACGCGCCGCGCGCCGGCGATAAGCCTGAAGGCCTGCGGCCAGCTCTCTGAGGCGGAGACGCCGCGTCGCTAAGCGGCGCCGCCGCCGCACGCTGCGTCGAGCCAACTAAGTGCTCGCCCAATCGAGAATCCAGCGCGGCGGATTGGGCAGTTTCAACCGCTGGATATCGGCCCTGGCGCCCGCCTCCAGCATCGGCCGCAGATTGACATGTTCGGCGACCAGCGGGTCGGGCGGGGTGAGCGCGACGAGCTTAAGGTTGAGGTCCTCTTCGCGCGCCGGCGAGGCGGCGATCAGCAACCGCGTCAGGTCGAGGTAATTGCGGATTGCGGCGCGCGCGGCTTCGTCGATCCGCGGGCTGCGTCCTTCGAGGACCAGCGAATAGAAGATCGCGTCGGCGGCAAGGCCGCGCAGATCGCGTCGGCGGGAGAAGGCGCAAGCGACGCGATGCGCCTGGTCGTCGGTCAGGGTGATCCAATCGAATGGGCGATGCTCCCAGGGCGGCGGATACTCTTCGTCAGTCATCAAGCAGTTCCTTTCGCCTATTGGTTTCGAGTGTTGGTGGTTTGAGTGGGGCGCTTTGACGGTTGCGCGACAGCGGCGGCGCCACGATGGATGCGCCGATCGCCCAGGCGAAGCGCCTGTCCTATCTCCAGCGATCTTGGCCGAGTTTCGGGACTTGCTTCCGGTCCGAGCGCAGCGACCTCTCCACCTTTGAAACAACGTTTCGTGGGATTGCGGCGAGGTACGTCCTGTCGATCGGGCTTAAGCACACCGAGATCGCTGCGGCGATGTCCGGTGCGCTCGTCAGCGCACTGTGTGTGGCGTTGACGTCCTCGCGACGATGACAGCAAAATCGACGGAGCGCCCTCGGCGACAGGCGCGAGTAGCGCCGCCACCGGAGCCGGCGACATTCGTGATCGATTACGGAATCAAGGCGAGATGACGCAGGATGACGCGTTCGACGATGTTGACGAGGCGATCGGCGTCTTCGTTGGGCCGGAATACGACAATTTCCTTGGCGGGACACGACCTCACGCCGGAGCCGTAGGGGAAAGAGGTTGCGCGCTGGGCCACCGCAGGATCGACATCGACGAACGCGCAATGCCGCGCGCCCTCTTCGCCCATGACCCACAGGTCGATCGCGGCTTTGCGAATCTCGGCGTCGAATTCCGCGTCGAAGGCTTCGACCGACATGGTTCGCGGCAGCTTTACGGTCAGGGCGCGCGGGCCGATGGCGACCGGGCTGTTGGGCGCAGCGGTCCTGGCGACGGACAAATGGCTCGGAAACCATTTGCTGAATCCCTCCGGCTCGCTGACATACCGGCCGTCGCAAAACCACTCGGCGGCGTACCGGTCTCGACCAAGCTCTCGCATGCGATTGGCGAGACGGCCGAAAGCGCAAGTCGAGACTTTGTAGAGCGGCATTCTCAAGCGCGACACGAGTTGAGCAAGTCCCGCGCAGGCGGCCGCGTAAACTTCGCGACTCTCACCTTCACAGTATTGATCGCGGTAGGCCGCGCCGGCAAATAGATGGCTCACGTCGGGCAACTCGGCGCGTCCGCCGATTCGCGGCCAATCGGTGGGAAAATATCGACGGCGTGGGTTTGGGGAGGGAATCGGCGGCCGTTCAGCCAACTGCATCACTGCAACGTAGTCGCCGCAGGACAGCTTTTCGAGACCGACCTCGATTCCCCTCACAGCCTCGGTCAGAGCTTCGAGCTTCGAGCAAATGTCTGCAATGTCCAGCACTTACTTTCCTCACGTTCTGGGGGTTTTCGGGGTTATTCCTTTCAACCTCCAATCATGAGTTTCCTAGAATCATCAAAGCCGTCGAGCGCCATCGACCCGCGTCACGCTGCGACAAGCGTCGATCACATGGAAGCGAGATCGAGATCGGTTGACCGACCGATAGACGCGCCGGGGGAGCGCGCGCCGCGGGCTGCCTGTGAAGTTGCACCGAAGCCGAACCCCATCGCGATGCGACGTAATCCGTTGAGACTACGAAAGAACTCGACCTCTGTCTGGGGGTCCCCGCTCGATGCAATTCAGGACCGGGTTACGTCCCGACTTTCCGAGACGAATCAATACGTTGGGTGCGCCGGACGCCGGGGGGCCCGGTTCGGTGCAATTTCACAATGGAGCCGCGCCGCATGTCGCCGCCGACCGTCGCACACCTGAAATCTATGGGCGTAAGCCTCGACGCCGCCAACGCGCGTTCCCGCCGCCAGGGAACGCGGCGAATCCACAAGCGCTCCACGCCGTTGCAAATCGCCGAGATTGCTCCACGGCGCGTTGGACGGATCGTCGTCCTGCAAAAGGCGAACGCGGTAGGGCAAGTCGAAGACGATCGAGCCGCCGGCCGGCAGCCCGCGCTGGAGATCGAGACTGACGATTTGGGGAATCGCTCCAGCCTCGTGCGCAGACCAGTATCCGTCACAGGGTTCTGCCGAATTTCACCGCGTTAAAAATCCGGAAGATGATCGTCGATCGCTTTGTGCAGATAGTCCGGTGCGAGGTGAGCGTAGTATTTCTCGGTCGTTCGGGTGTCGGCGTGACCGAGAAGTTTCGACACGGTCAGAAGGGGCACGCCGGCCATCACAAGATGACTGGCAAATGTGTCGCGCAGGCCATGGAAGCCGATCGGCGGGTCGATCGCGGCGGCTTCGCACCCATTCTCCATGCGACGTTGTTGATCTGACGGCTTCCACGGCGCGCCCGACGCCTTGGTGAAGACGAAATCCTTCTTCGCCTTGCCCTTGATCATCGATTTGATGAAGGCGCATCCCGCCTTGGTGAACCGGATCGCCTGCGGTTTGCCGTTCTTGGTGACTTTGACGACCCCGGTCCTCGAAGCAAGGTCGACATCGGCCACCCGCAAGAAGCGTAGGCTCCCATATCGGCATCCCGTCACGAGCGCACCTTTGACCAGCCGCCGAAAATCTTCGTCGACGGCGCTCTGCAAACGCTTGCACTCGTCGAGGGTGAGATAGCGGATTGTCGCGGCGTCGACGTCGCCATAAGGCTTCAACGATGTGCGCCACGCCGCATCGGTGGCGATGAGGTTCTGTCGGACGGCGTAGTTGAGCGCGGCGCGCAGCGTGGTGATGATCCGATTGGTTCTCGCGCGGCGCTTGCGCACGATTTCGCTACGATCCGGCTCGAGGCCCCGCTCGCTGGGCATCTTATCCGACTTCAATGGGCTGCCGGTCCGCGTGAGACGAGGCGCCTTGGTCAGATTGGCCTTGAAGGTCCTCAGCTGATCGGCGTTGAGGTGGTCGATCCGGACGGCGCCGAGCGCCGGTCGCAAATGGCGCTCGATGATGCTCTTGACGTTGGTCAGATCGCGTCCCGGCTTCTCCTTCGCTCGGGCGTCACCGGAGATATAGCCCTCGACGTAGAGGTCGAGGAGCTCGCCGACAGTTTTCCGCTCCGCGCCGGGGAGCGTTCCTGATGTCCGGCGGGCTTCGGCTTGCGCGAAGGCCATGCGCGCCGCGCGAACCGCCTGATCGTAGGTCATCGTCGCCTTCTCGTCGGGGATCAGGCCGAGATCGTCGGCGCGGCCCAGCTTGCTCTCGATGTAGCGGGCCGTCTCCGGCAATCGAATGCGGGCGAGCCACGAGCCGCCGCGCGCCGCACGGCGATAACCGAGGGCCAAACCCTGAGAAATTGCGCGGTAGTAGGGTTCGGCGTTGGGAAACAGGCGCGCCCGCGCGGCGGGGGTCTGCAGGCTGAAATCGTCTGTTGTTCTCGACATTTGGCGATCCAAAAAATGGGAAGTTTTTGGGGAATATACCGCCCTGGACGGCGGTGGATGCGCCTGGACTCCAGATTGTCTGTTATAATTAAATCAGCGTGTTATATGGCACGTACAGGAGCGGTTTGTCCAGGAAAGTGCCCTATTTCGCCCTCTCACGGCGAAAACTGGGGTTCGATTCCCCATGGGAGCGCCACTTCTCGGTCGGCGTCGGCAGGCGAGACCAGGCCGCCGTAGGCTCGGATTCTACAGTTTCACGCTCTCCGCCGCTTCCTTGAGGACGCGCGCGCTGTCGCGCAGCGCCGCGCGCTCGGCCGAGTCGAAATGGGGCAGCAGCGCGCCGCGAATCCCGCCGGCGCCGACGATGCGCGGCAGCGACAGCGTCACGTTGACGACGCCTTCGATGTTTTCGGCGCGGGCCGACACCGAAAGCAGCGCCTTTTCGTCGCGGCCGATCGCTTGCACGATGCGCGACAGGCCGGCGCCGATGCCGAACCAAGTCGCGCCCTTGCCGGCGATGATGCGGTCGGCGGCGCGTCGGACGTCTTCGTCGATGCGGGATCGTCCGGCTTCGTTCAAAGGCTTGCCGAGTTGGGTGGCGACGTCGATCACCGACAGGCCGCCGACCGTAGCGCCCGACCACCACAGGACTTCCGAGTCGCCGTGTTCGCCGACGACATAGGCGTGGACCGAACGCGACGAAATGCCCAGGTGTTCGCCGAGCAGGGAGCGGAAGCGGGCGCTGTCGAGGATCGTCCCGGAGCCGAACACCCGTCCGTCCGGCAGGCCCGATATCCGCGCGGCGATGTCGGTCATGACGTCGACGGGGTTCGAGGCGACCAGCAGGACGGCGTCCGGTGCGGCGCCGAGCACCGCGGGGATGATCTTGCCGAACACGGCCGCGTTGCGTTCGAGCAGAGCCAGCCGGGCTTCGCCCGGTCGCTGCGCGACTCCGGCCGAAAGGACGACGACGTCGGCGCCGGCCAAGGCGTCGTAGCCGCCGGCGCGAACGAAATTGGAATGGGCGAAGGGCGTGGCGTGGAGAATGTCCTGCGCCTGAGCCGCCGCCAGTTTCTCGTTGAGGTCGGTCAGGACGATTTCGTCGGCCGTTCCCTGCAGAACCATCGCATAGGCGGCGCTGCTGCCGACTGCGCCCGCTCCGACGACCCCGACTTTCATCCTCCGAATCTCCCTTTCGCCGCCGAGCCCGACCGTCTTCGGGCAGGCGAAGCGTCCGGTCTTTGCGCGGCGCCAAACTAGCGGGGTTCCAGTTGGGTCGAAAGAGCAGGCGCCAATTTTCTTCGGGCGGTCACCTCCGCAGGACCAGGCGGTGAGGGCGGAAATGCGCGCCTTGCCCAGGCGATTCGGTCGGGCCGGTTGAGCGGCCACAGGCTGCGCCATCACGGAGCGCGTCGGCTCGGCGGTCAAGCCGAAGGTCGTCGAAAAAACGGGCGCGTCGTTGCATCTGTTTGTGAGATCCCGCGTGCGAAAGTGTCGCCGTCGACATTCCCGAACAGCCATGCAAAGCAGCGCGGGGCTGCGTCAATGGGGTGGACGCAATGAACGATATCCTGAACCTTCCATCCGGATCGCGTTTCTCATTCGCGTGGACCGAAGGGTCGCCAACGATTCTCGCCGCTCAGCCGAGACTCAGCGGCGGCATGGCGTTCAGCGCGGCCTTCCTCGTTTTTTGGCTCGCAGGGTGGAGCTACGGCGGTTTGTCAATTGCTGCGAAAGTCCTGAGCAACCAGGGCTCCTCGTTTGAAGAGCTCTGGCTTGGCGGTTGGGCGCTGGGCGAAGCGTTCGCCCTTTACGCGCTTTATCGGTTCTTGCGCCCTACGATTCCGGAGCGATTTGTCGCACGGGCGGACAGGCTCGAGTACGACTCCGGCCTCGCTCCCCCGCAGCCGAACATGGGCAACTCTCGCAATTCTTGGACCTGGCCCAAGCGCACGCGGCGCACCTTCGACCGCGCAGAGCTCGATACGCTGCGATTGCGCGAAACCAGCGATTGCAATCGGCTCACCCTGGACGCGGGCGCCGAGAGATACGATCTCGCCAAGAATTGCAGCGACGTCGAACGCGAATGGCTCTATCGCTCGCTCGTCCAGCATTACCGACTGTCGAAGCTGGACTGATCCACATCTATTCCGAGAACCCCAGCACGTCGGCCATCGAATAGAGGCCCGGCTTGCGGCCGTGCGCCCACAGCGCCGCCTTGAGCGCGCCGCGGGCGAACAACGAGCGGTCCTCGGCGTGGTGGGAAAGGACGACGCGTTCGCCGTCGCCGGCGAAGATCACGCTGTGGTCGCCGATCACCGTGCCGCCGCGCAGCGAGGCGAAGCCGATCGCGCCCGACTTGCGCGGGCCGGTGATCCCGTCGCGACCGCGCTCGGAATGGGTTTTGAGCTCGACGGCGCGCCCGTCGGCCGCCGCCTGGCCGAGCATCAGCGCCGTGCCCGAGGGCGCGTCGACCTTCATTCGGTGATGCATTTCGACGATCTCGACGTCGTACTCGGGCCCCAGCGCGCGCGCCGCGTCGCGCGCCAGGCGCGCCAGCAGGTTGACGCCGAGGCTCATGTTGCCCGAGCGGACGATCGGCGCGTGGCGCGCCGCGGCGGTGATCTTGGCGAGGTCGGCCTCGCTCAGACCAGTCGTGCCAATGACATGGGCGATGCGCGCCTGCGCCGCCAGCGCCGCCATCTCGACGCTCGCCGCGGGTGCGGAAAAGTCGACGATTCCGTCGGCCTTCAGCGTCGCCGGCAGCGGATCGTCGCTGATCAGGATCCCGCTCGCGCCGGCGCCGGCAAGCAGGCCGGCGTCCGCGCCGAGCGCCAATGCGCCCTTGCGTTCGATCGCCGCGGCGAGCGTCACGCCGGGCGTCTCGGCGATCGCCTTGATCAACATCCGCCCCATGCGCCCGGCGGCACCGGTGACCATCAATCGCATGTCGGCCATTGCGCTCTCCTCGATCCGAACCCTCAGGCCGGCTGAATTCCGTCGTAGCCTTCGATGATGACCAGGTCGCCCTGCGACACTGGCGGTCGCCGCAACGCGAAGGCGCTTCGATACTCGGGCGATTCGTAGCAGGCGAGCGCGGTCGCGTAATCCTTGAATTCGATCACCACGTGGCGGGCGCGCAGCGCGCCCTCTTTCTGCGTCGCTTGGCCAGCCCTCACCAGGAAGCGCGCGCCGTATCTGGCGAACGGCTCGGCGTTGGCCGCAAGGTAGGCCCCGTAGGCCTCGGAGTCGGCGACGTCGACGTGGGCGATCCAGTAACCCTTGGCCACCTTTACGGCCCCTCGACCAGCACCATCTCCATCTCGCACGCGCCCTCGCGCAGCCGGCGCGCCGCCTGATATTGCTCGGAGTAGAAGTAGTGTCGGGCGGCGTCGTAGCTGTCGAACTCGAGCACGACGTTGCGCGCGCGCGCCTTGCCCTCCAGCGCCTCGTAGCGCCCGCCGCGCGCCAGCGCCTTGCCGCCGTGGTCGGCGATCGCCTGGGTCGCGGCGGCGGCGTATTTGGCGTAGGCCTCGGGATCGAGAATATCGACGCGCGTAACGACGTAGCCCTTGGGCATCGGCGGCTCCCTCAATTGCGGCGCGAGACTAGCGTCCGGACCGTGGATGGCAAGCGCGGCGCTCGTCCTTTCTCCCCGCGTGCGGGGAGAAGATGTCGGCGAAGCCGACAAATGAGGGGCCGGGCGGCCGGCCACCGAGCGAGCGGCCAATCGCCACGCCTCTCATTCTAACCCTCTGCCCGCTTGGCGGGGAGAGGGGACTGCGCCGCGGCGATTTCGGCGACGATACGGTCGGCGGCGGCGCGTGGGTCGGGGTCCTGCGTGATCGGCCGGCCGACGACGAGATAGTCGGCGCCGTCGGCGATCGCCGCCGCCGGCGTCGCGACGCGTTTCTGGTCGCCGGTCGCCGCGCCGAGCGGGCGGATGCCGGGGGTTACCAGCAGCAGCGAGTCGCCGACGGCGGCGCGAATCTTCGCCGCCTCGGCCGGGCTGCACACCAGCCCGTCGATCCCCGCCGCGACCGCCTGGCGCGCGCGCCGCTCGACCAGCGCGTTGACGCCGAAAGCGTAGCCCGCCTCGGCGAGGTCGGAATCGTCGCTCGAGGTCAGCACGCTGACCGCAAGCAGCTTGAGGCCCGAGCCTTTCGCGCCGGCTTTCGCCGCGCGCATCGTCTGCGGATAGGCGTGCACGGTGAGGAAGGTCGCCCCGAGACGCGCGATCTGCGCCGTCGCGCGTTCGACCGTGTTGGGAATGTCGTGCAGCTTGAGGTCGACGAACACGCGCTTGCCGGCTCGGGCGAGCTTCGGCGCCAAGGCGAGGCCGCCGCCGTACGCGAGCTCCATGCCGATCTTATAAAAGCGCCCCGCTTCGCCGATCGCCGCGACCAGCCGTTCGGCTTCGGCGGCGTCGGGCGCGTCGAGGGCGACGATCAGCCGATCGCGCGGGTCGGTCGGGCGCATCGCCGCGATCACTTCGCGCGCCGGCGCGGCTCGATATGGCGCACCAGCCGCGCGATCAGCGGCTCGGCGAACGCGCCGTCGCGGTCGGCGCGATAGGTCCACACCCGCGCCGGCGGCAGGTTGCGCCAGATCGGCGCGGTGCAGTGAGCGGAGTACCGCCGCGCGCAGGCTTCGCGCGGGATTGGCGAGCCGACGCCATAGGTGAACTGCACCATCAGCCCCTGCGGTCCCATCAGCGCGAAAGCGTCCTCGATCAGCTTGAGGCGTCGCGCCGGCGGCTCGTTGAGCAACGGCAGGCTCGACACGACGGCGGCGATCGGCCGGCCGGCGAGCGCGGCGAGCGTCTTGGGCAGATCGTAGGCGTCGCCCTGAACCACGCGCGCGCCGGGGAAGCGCTGCGCCAGCAGGCGGCAGAAGCCATGATCGTATTCGACCAGCACCAGCCTTTGGCGGTCGACGCCGCGCTCGACCAGCGCCTGCGTCACCGGCCCGGTGCCGGGGCCGAGCTCGACCACCAGTCCGTCGCGCGACGGGTCGACCGGGCGCGCCATCGCGCGGGCGAGAAATCGTCCCGACGGCGCGACGCTGCCGGTCAGGCGCGGCCGGTCGATCAGGGTCTTGAGGAAATGCGCCTGATCCGCGATCGCCTGCCGGGTCCGCGGCCCCGGCCACTGAAGGGCGGGTCTCGGCGAATGATGCGAAGGCTGCATGGACGGTTCCGCTTCCGCGTTCGCCGCCGCGGCGCGGCGGAATCGACCGCGGCTGTTGCGGCGACGCGCCTCACATCGCCGCCGCGGCGGAGGATGTCAACTCAGGCCCTCGAAGAATTCCTTCATCTTGGCGAAGAAGCCGCTGCTCTCCGGCTGGGTCTTGTTCGACGATT
>Ga0181516_10001701_pt1 | contig 16560 bp, 16 predicted proteins | sample PEATcosm2014_Bin_25_FD_121104 | JGI IMG/M metagenome (GOLD analysis project Ga0181516, IMG submission 121104) | Peatland microbial communities from MTU Mesocosm Facility, Houghton, MI, USA - PEATcosm2014_Bin01_10_metaG | ecosystem: Environmental > Terrestrial > Soil > Wetlands > Peat | place... | reverse complement strand
TGGATTTGAGAGCGCAGATTGCGAATCGTAAGCGGTGAGCAGTTAGCAGAGAGCTGCAAGAAAGAGGCGCGAGATCTTTGACAATCGAATCGGAAATGGGTGGATGGAGAAATGGAGTGTTGGCTGCGGGGCCAATCGAATGCGGAATTCGGAATTCGGAGACTTCGGCGAGCTCAGCCGAGCCGTGCGGAATTGGAAGGGTCAGAGACTCGTCACCTCGTCTCCTACGAATTCGAGGCGTGAGACGTCGTGCACGGAGCGAACTTCCGGGTCCAAAGGCCAAAGTCCAAGGTCCAAGTCGAGGACGAGGATGATGGCTGGCAACAGGCAGTCGAACGCGGGAATACGCGGGACGTTAAGCGGGATTACGCGGTCGGAAAACCGGCCTGCGACCGGGCAATCCCGGATATTCCCGCGTAATCCCGCGTAATGAGGTTGAAAATTTTTCAACCACGGATGAATACCAATGGACACGGATGGGAGTGCTTCCGGAGGGGGCAAAAAGGCCGGAGCGCCGTTTGGCAGGGAAAATTCAAAACCTTGCCGAGGCGGCGGTGTTTGGCGAAGGTGAACCCATGTCCGTGAATCCCGATGCCGATGCCGCGCTGATGCTCCGCGTCAAGCGCGGGGACGACGCGGCGTTCGCCGAACTGGTGGACAAATACAAGCAGCCGGTGATGAATCTGGCGTACCGGATATTGCGGGACGCGACAGAAGCGGAGGACGTGGCGCAAAATGTCTTCCTCCAGGCCTACAAATCTGCGCCGCGTTACGAGGTTTCGGCCCGGTTTTCCACGTGGCTCTTCACCATCGCCCGGAACTTGTGCCTGAACGAAATCCGCCGGCGCTCGCGGCATCCGACGGATTCCATCGAGGCCACGGGCCCGGACGCGGAGGACCTGCCGGCGCGGCAGTTTGAGGACCGCAAGACCGAGCTGCCCACGGAGGCGGCTTTGCAGGGCGAGTTGGCCCAAAAAATCGACCTGGCCCTGGCTGAATTGCCGGAAATCCAGCGCACAGCCATCATATTATGCCGGCGCGATGACCTGAGCTACGAAGACATCGCCAAAGTGATCGGGTGCTCGCTGTCGGCCACGAAATCGCTGATCCATCGCGGGCGCGAGACGTTGAAGCAGAAGCTCAAACCGTATTTGCGCACGGGCGAATGGCAAAAAGAATCAAAATGAAGGCAACTTTTTCAAAACGACGGTTTTATATCACCGGCTGAATTATGAAGGACCCCGTTGAAAACCAAATCCAAGAACTTGCCTGGCGTCAACGGCTTGCGGATGCCGAACGCGCTGAGCTTCAGCGGTTTCTGACCGCGCATCCCGAAGCCAAGGCGGACTGGGAGGTTGAATCGCAATTGACCGGGCTGCTCGGAAGATTGCCGGAAGCGCCGACGGTCGCGTCCAATTTCACCACGCGAGTCATGCAAGCCGTGGAACGGGAAAACGCCGCGCGAAACCGGGAACGCGGCGCGGGCGGCTGGCGCTGGCTTTCCTTGCGGGTCTGGCTGATGAGGGGGGCGATGGCCTGCGTGGTGGTGGGCGCAAGCTGCTTTGCGTTTTATCAACATCAGCTCAGCGAGCGCCGGATAATGGCGCAGGACGTGGCGAAACTGGCTGAGGCGTATTCCGCCACGGGGGCGCTTCCGACGCAAGATTTTGACCCTATTTGCCGGCTCGGCGATGAAACGCCGGCGAAACCCGACACCGAGTTGCTGGCGTTGATGAAATGAACTCCTTGTTTCGCCGCGGGTGGCGGTGGTTCCTCTTTTGGGGCGCCGTTTCCGGTCTGTGCCTGACTTTGCGCGGCCAAACACCACCAGCCACGCCGGCCAGTGTCATTCATGAAACGCTGGCCACCAATCTCCCGCCACTCCCGGTTTTCCAGCCGCGTATCGAGTTGTTTCGCAGAATACTAGCCATGACTCCGGTTGAGCAGGACGCGTGGTTGACGAACCGTCCGCCGCAGGCGCGACCGTTGCTCGAGGCCAAGATACGTGAATATCAGGCGATGGCACCGGAAGCCCGCGAGGCGGTGCTGCGCGCGACGGAATTGCACGAATACCTGCTGTACTTCATCCGGATGCCGGGCGCCGGGCGTGCACCCCAACTGGCGCAAGTGCCCGCAGTATACCGCGCAACCGTCGAGGAAAAGTTGCGGGAGTTTGATCTCCTGCCGCCGGAACTGCAAACGGAGGTTTTGGCCGGCAAAAGCACGGCGGACTATTTTTTGAACCCGCGGCCGCTTCTGACGCGGACGGCACATCCGGCGCATCCCCCGGTGCCGCCGCCGCCGATGCCGCCCGAGCCTTTGAATTATTTGAGCCGGCTGTCAACCGGACAACGCCAGGAAATGTACGCGAGTTTTCAGCATTTCTTCGACCTCGATGACGCTGACCGGCAGAAGACACTGGCCACGCTCCCGCCCGCCGAACGTGTGCCGGTGGCCAAGACCCTCAGCGACCTCGAACATCTGCCGCGGGAACAACGCGACCGGGGCCTTCAATCCATAACCACGCTGGCCGGCATGTCCGAGGAGCAGCGGGCGTCATTTTTCAAAAATGCCGCGCAGTGGCAGGACCTGCCCCCCTCCGAACGCCAGACCTGGCGCAAGGTCGTTGTTCACCTGCCGCCGCTGCCACCCGGTTTGGCTCAAGTTTCCACTCCGGCCCCGGCGTCCGCGACCGTGCCGCCAGACGGCTTTTCGGTGGCCACCAACCCGGCAAATTAGCCAGCCCCGCCGGGGAGACGCAGCTTGCGGCGCGAACTCTGTTCCCATCGTTTGATTCCATTTGGCGACAATACATCGCGCGAAAAATGCTTTCGCCGCAGGCCCGCCTGGCATATCCTCGGCGAAATCCATGCAGCAAGCGCCGGGGCAAACCGGCGCGGTGAATCAAAATCTTCACCTTGAAGCAATCATGAAGCGCAAATCCTCAATGACCAAACTATTCCGAAGCCTTCTCTGTCTCGGTACCGCAACCCTCGCATTAGTGTCTGGCGCGATCAGAAGTTCCGCGCAGGCCACCAACTCGCCCGCGCAGACCAACGATCAAAGGCGCCTGCACGTTTGGTGGCGGCAGGGCGGCGCCGGCCAGCGGCCCTACACCGTGGACAGCAAACAAATGCCGCTCATCTCGGTGAAGGGAAACAAATTCGTCGACCCGGACGGGAACACGGTGCTGTTCCGGGGGCTGGCGATCTCTGACCCGGACAAGCTCGAGATGCAGGGGCATTGGAGCCGGGATTATTTCGTCAAGATCAAGGATTTGGGAACGAAGCTGGTCCGCATTCCCGTGCATCCGATTGCCTGGCGGGAGCGGACGCCGGCGGAATACATCAAACTGCTGGACCAGGCGGTCGGTTGGTGCACGGAACTCCAGATGTATGTCATCATCGACTGGCACAGCATCGGCAACCTGGAGACGGGCGTCTTCCAGGACCCGATGTATGAAACCTCGAAGCAGGAAACTTACAATTTCTGGCGGACGATGGCGCGTCATTACGCGGGCCACAACACGGTGGCGTTTTTTGAGCTGTTCAACGAGCCGACCACTTATCGCGGCCAATTGGGACCGGTGGTTTGGAGCGATTGGAAAAGAACCGTGGAAACGGAAATTACCCTCATCCGCGGTTACGACAAACAGGTCATTCCACTGGTGGCGGGATTTGACTGGTCTTACGACCTCACCTCCGTGCGGGAGGCGCCGATCGCCGCCGAGGGCATCGGTTACACCGTGCATCCCTACGCGAACAAGCGGTCGCGCCCGTGGGAGCCGAAGTGGGAGGAGGATTTTGGTTTTGTGGCGGACAAGTATCCGATGATTGCCACCGAATTCGGCGGTTTTGCGAGTCCGGGTTCCACCAACGCGCCGACCGGCCGGAACGCGCCCAGCCCGGATTACGGCCCGGCGATCATCAACTACCTCGAAGGCAAGGGCATCAGTTGGACGGTCTGGTGCTTTGACCCGGAATGGGGGCCGACCCTGCTGCGGAACTGGAATTTCGAGCTCAACTCCTCGGGCGAATTCGCCAAGGCGGCCATGAACGGCCAGGTTAAATAAACCCGGGGACGAGTCTCGGCGGCCGGATACACCTTGTCAGTCCGGCGTACGGCGATTAAGTTGGGTTACAGTGCACGACATCGCATTCAAGCTCGGTCCGCTCACGGTTCATTGGTACGGGATTTGTGTGGCGGCGGGATTTTTGGCGGGCTTGTGGACCGCGAGCCGCCGCGCGCGGCGGGAGGGAATTTCGCCGGAACGCGTCTTCGACCTGGGCCCGTGGCTGATCTTGGGTGGCATCGCGGGCGGGCGGATCTTGTATATCGTTTCGTATTGGAACGAGGAATTCGCGGCGAATCCATTCCCGGCCGTTTTCAAAATCTGGCAGGGCGGCCTGGTTTTTTACGGCGGACTGATTGGCGCGACCCTGGGCGCCATGTACTATTTGCACCGGAAAAATCTGCCGGTGTGGAAAATGGCGGATATTCTCGCGCCGAGCGTGGCGCTGGGTTCGGCGTTCGGCCGCATCGGCTGTCTCATGCACGGCTGCTGTTTTGGGCGGGTGTGCAGCGCGAGCCTGCCGTGGGGCATCCAGTTTCCCAACGGCTCGCCGGCCTGGGACAAGCAATATGACTCCGGCCTGGTCGGCGCGCACGATCCGTCGCTGCCCGTGCATCCGACGGAAATTTACGATTCGGTGCTTAACTTTCTTTTTTACCTGTTTCTGGCGTGGCTGTTCCGGCGCAAGAAATTTGATGGGCAGGTTTTTTCCGTCTATCTCATCGGTTATGCGATCCTGCGCTCGTTCGTCGAATATTTTCGCGGCGATTATCCGGTGCGCTATCTGGGCGGCGTGGCGACCCCGGCGCAACTGGTGAGCATCGGCATCATTTTGGGAGGCGTGCTGCTGCTGTTCCTGCTGCCGCGGCCGGTCGTGAAAAACACGTAGAGGCGGATGGAAAAATCCAAAGAGCGCGAGGCCCGGGTGCTTTGCCTGGCCGGGGCGACGGCGACGGGCAAATCGGAGATCGCCCTGGCGCTGGCGGAAAGGCTGGGCGGCGAAATCATCTCGGTGGATTCCATGCAGGTTTATCGCGGGCTGGACATCGGGACCGCGAAGCCCGGCCCGGCAGAACGCGCGCGCGTGCCGCATCATTTGATTGACGTGGCCGCGCTGGATGAAGCTTTCGATGCCGCCCACTTTGCGGGTCTGGCGCATCAGGCGGTTCGGGAGATTCGGTCGCGCGGGCGGGTGCCGATTTTGTGCGGTGGCACGGGGCTTTACTTCAAGGCGTTTCTGGAGGGACTGGGCGAGGCGCCCGCCGCGGATGCCAAGTTGCGCGCTGAACTGGAAGCCGCTCCATTGCCGGATTTGTTGCGCGAACTGGAAAATAGCGACCCGGTTACGTTCGCGAAAATTGACCGGCAGAATCCACGGCGGGTGATCCGCGCGCTGGAAGTCATCCGCCTCACCGGGAAACCGTTTTCCTCGCAACGGGCAAATTGGGGTGGTCCCGGTAACATTGGCCCCCTCTCCCCGGCCCTCGCCTCCTCGCAGCGGGCGAGGGGGATGGAAGGCTTTTGCCCGCCCTCAACCCTCAACCCTCAACCCTCAACTTTCTTCGGACTCGTCCGCGAACCCGGAGACCTTCAAGCCCGCATCAATGCGCGGGTGGATTTGATGTTCCGGCGCGGGTTGGTGGATGAAGTGCGGGAACTGTTGAAGCGCGGCCTGGCGGAGAATCGCACGGCGATGCAGGCCATCGGTTACCGGCAGGTTGCGGAGCATTTGCGCGGCGAGCGAAAATTGCCCGAGACGATTGAACTCGTGAAAATCCGCACGCGCCAGTTTGCGAAGCGCCAGATGACGTGGTTTCGGCGTCACGCGCAATTGACGTGGCTGGCCGTCCAACCGCAGGAAACCGCTGAAAGCGTGGCAGGGCGGATCGCCAGGAGTGAGACGGCCGTCGAATGAGAACAGTTCAGTGGTTTGAGGGCATAGGAAAACCGCCGAAGCGGTTGAAGACGCAAGGCACCATGGGGCACCCGGCTGAAGTCGGGTGCTAATGTGAGCGATCCGCGCGCCACGCAGATGTCGAGGGATTGCGACAGGTCCCGGCGACACCAGAATGTAACCTGTCGGGGGTGGACAAGGGTTTCTGGTGTGCTGAAATTGCGGTGATGCACACCGAATTTTATGCGGTGAAAATCCGCCGGAAGGCTTGTGGCATTGGCAAATCAGGGAAGGGGGCTTAAGGTGGATGCCGTGACACCCGATTCTTCGAATGTGTCGGCCCAGCGCGTGGACCTGACGGCGATGATCGGTCATCGCGAGTTTGTCCAGGCGACGGATGGCCTCGAGGATGTGCATCAGCGGTTCGCGAAGCACGAGTTCGAATATATGGCGGTGCTGGACGGCGGCAAGCTGGTGGGGCTTTGCGCGCGGCGCCAGGTGGGCATGGTGCTGGGCGCGCGCTACGGCTTCGCGCTTTATTCGCGCCTGCCGATTCGAGAGAGGATGGTGCCGTCCACGACCTCGGTGCGGGTGAACGACCCGGTGCCGGACGTGTTGAAGGCGGTGTTTTCGCGGCCGGATGAGACGTTCTTCGACGACGTCGCGCTGTTGGACGAATCGGGGAATTTTCAGGGGCTGATTTTTGCGCGGACGCTCGTGCGGCTGCAGCATGCGTTATTGCTCGAAAACATCGGGCGGCTGGAGAAACAGCAGCGGGAGATCAACCAGAAGAACGCGCAAATGGAGGAGGACCTGCTGATGGCGCGTGAAATCCAACAGGCGCTGCTGCCGCAGCAATATCCGCGCATACCGGCGCAGGCCGGGACGACGGGCGGCGGGCTGCGCTTCAGCCACAGTTTTCACCCGGCGGGCGCGGTGAGCGGGGATTTTTTTCACATCCACCAGATTTCCGACACCGCGGCGGGCGTGTTCATCTGCGACGTGATGGGGCACGGCGTGCGCTCGGCATTTGTCACGGCCATGCTGCGCACGCTGGTGGAGGAGTTGCGGCAACTGGGCAACGAGCCGGGCGAATTGTTGACGCGGATGAACACGGAACTGCGCGCGATTTTGAAGCAGACGGAAAGCCCGATGTTCGCCACGGCATTTTATTTGATGGCGGACGTGGGAACCGGCCGCATCCGTTACGCGCGGGCGGGGCATCCGAGTCCGCTGCGGCTGTTGCGCAGCGCGGGAACGCTCGAACCGTTGCCCGGCGCGGCGGGGTCGCAAGAGCCCCCGCTGGGATTGTTCGACGGCTCGAAGTATGCCGCCAATGAGGGCGCGCTCAGCGCGGGTGACGTGATTTTATTTTACACGGACGGCATCCAGGAAGTGTTCGACGCGGGCGAACGGCAGTTTGGTGATGAAGGATTGCAGGCGGCCATCTTGAAACGGCGCGGGCTGCCGCTGGACCGGCTGCTGGAGGGAATAGTTTCGGACGCGCGCGAATTTTCCGCCAACCACGGGTTTTTGGACGATGTATGTCTGGTGGGGATGGAGTTCGCCGAGAAAGGATAATCCGGCAGCCTCCGAAGTTGGTCGGTGCATTCCTTACGGATGCAATGTGAGCGCGGACTAGCTTCCGCGGCTACCCTTTGGTTGTGCCCGTCCTCGAAGTTGTGTGAGTCGCCGGCGTTACATGTTTCATCACATTCTCGGCTTTTTTGGCATCCTTCCTGCGGTGAGCAGTTCGACGTGCCATGATGTACAGAACAAACTTGGCTATGACCTGTCGGCGCCGCCTCATTGAGCTGGCCGCGACCTTTTGTTTGTTAATCGCCTCAACTTTGGTTGACGCAAGCGAAGCCGCTGGACACTTCAATATTGATCAGGCCATTTCCACGACGGGGTCTCGGTTGAAAATGATAGCGGATTACGAGGCGGCACCCAAAATGTTTGCCGACGACCGACTCCTTGCCATCGCGATATCATACGCGTTGGAAACCAACTACGCGAAAGCCGTCGACATCTACCAGTTGTTCCTGAAAGACCATCCAGATAATACGCGCGCTCTGCGTGGCATGGGTATGATTTATTCTATTCAGGGCCGCGATCAAGAGGCTCTCGCTCCTCTTTCGAAGGCCTGGTCCTTGGGTGACGCCAAGTCATTGCAGGGGCTTACGGCAACGAGGCTGGCGCTGGGACAGTATGATGAGGTGACGAAGTTGCTTCCCGACCTTCGCGTGCAAATGAGCAACAACCTCGGCATTGTCAACTGCTTGATTGATTATTCTCTTGATGTCCGGCCGTCACGACCAGATTTGTTGGTGGAGGCAGTTAATAGTGTCCCAGATGATCAGATTCGTGTCGTCGAAGATAGCGCGCACTTGATGTCCCAGGTTATTGTCAAGATTTGGTCCGTTGACCCCAACAACGAAGCAGTGCACATCGTGGCCAAAAAGGTTATCCATGCCTATTTCGCAAACACGAACGCGTGGCCCACCGACAGCCTCCTCGGAGTTGGTGATGCCTTTTTTATTAGCCGCCAATATCCGACCGCAGAGGCTTTGTACCGGGGGATTTTGAATCAGCAGCCTGACAATGCAGGAGCACTTGTAACCCTTGGCCAGATCGACATAGCGAGGTCAAATCTGACGGATGCAAAAGCTATTTTGCGGAAGGCATGGTCCTTGGGGGCCGCCAAGTCGTTGAAGTTTTTGACGCTTGCCTACTTGTCGGACAAAGACTTTGACGGCATGAAGGACCTTGCTCCAGTAATGCTTGAGCAGCGGCTGGATGACGTCGAAGTCTTTAATTCCCTGTTGCTGTACTCGCTGGCACAGGCTACCCCGGACCGGGAACTGTTTTACAAGGCGTTGGACGGTATGGCCGACGATACGATTTTGCGACGCCCGGATACAACGGATACAGTATTGAAGGGGTTCAAGCTGTTTGGAGACGAAACGAGGTTCCAAAAGCTGTTCCAAAAGAAGCAGCAGCAAGACAAGGGACTTGGCGGATAAGGGCTACGGATTTCGGTCTTAGCGTCGTAACATATTCTGGACTTCCTCTGCATCCTTCGTGGGCGGCTGGCAGGCGGTGCCGGTGCAGAGATAAACGGTGGCACCATCTTTGACGGGCAAGGTTTTGGCGAAGGGTTCGACGGCGCCGACGGTTCCCAGCACAACTTTGCGCGGTTGATAAATTGAGTGCGCGGCGTGGAGCAGGGCGCGGGTGTCGGCGGCGGCGGGATCGCCGGCGATGACCACGCGTTTCGGTTCTTCGCGCGAAAAATCATAGGCCAGCAACATAAAGGGCACGGCCTGCGGGAGATGTTGAAGGCGCTCGGCGAAAAGGCGCAGCGTGCGGTCGGCGGCTTCGCGGTAATCCTTGCGGTCGGTGATGGCGGCGAGCTTGAGCAACGCCAGTGCGGCCACGGAATTGCCGGAGGGTTCCGCGCCGTCGTAATCCTCTTTCACGCGCAAAATAAGGTCGGGCGCGTCCGGGGCGCTTTGCCAGAAGCCGCCGGCGTCGCGGTCGTAAAAGCGCGCGAGCATGGCGTCTGCGAGCGCGACGGCGAAATCGAGGTGCGCGGGCGCGAGCGTGGCTTCGTAAAGGTCAATCACGCCGGAAAGGAGAAAGGCGTAGGCGTCCAGCAATTGCACGGTGTCGCGTTCACCGTCGCGCCAGCGATGATACAGCGTGGCGGTTTTGGCGTCCCAAAGTTTGTCCTGGAGGAAAGCGAGATTTTTTTCGGCGGCGGCCAGATAAGCCGACCCCTCTCCCTGTCCCTCTCCCCCTCTGAGGGGGCGAGGGGATCCGACTGCCAGCGCCGTCTCACCTAGACCGGCCTGCCCCACTGGATTTCCGTGGGGGCGAGGGGATCCGCTTTTGGGCGAATATCCTTCCGACTGGGCGCCCAGCACGGCGTGGGCGCGGGCAAGCGCGCCGAGCATCAGACCGTTCCACGAGGCGAGCACTTTGTCGTCGAGATGCGGGCGCACGCGTTGGGCGCGCGCGGCGAACATTTTCGTTTTGGCGGACTCGAGCAACGGTGCGTCCGCCGGGGCGAGCTTGGGTTCGGCGATGCTTAACACGTTTTGGCCCGGCAACGGATCGGGGTCGCTGTGGTCCACAAAATTGCCGCGCTCGCTCACACCGAAATAACGGGCGGCGACGTTGAATTCCTCGGGCGTGAGCAGTTTCGACAATTCGGCGCGGGTCCAGCAATAGAACTTGCCCTCCTTGCCTTCGCTGTCGGCGTCTTCGGCGGAGTAAAATCCGCCCTCGGGATGGGTCATGTCGCGCAGGACATAGCGGATGATGTCGCGGGCGGTGTCCGCGTGGCGCGCTTCGCCGCTGACGAGAAAGGCGTCGAGGTAGAGATTCACCAACTGCGCGTTGTCGTAGAGCATTTTTTCGAAATGCGGCACGAGCCACAGGGCGTCCACGGAATAGCGGGCGAAGCCGCCGCCGAGCTGGTCGTAAATGCCGCCGGCGGCCATGCGTTCGCAGGTGTGAAGAACCATGCGCACGGCTTCGGCGTCACCGGATTGGACGCCGTGCGAGAGCAGAAACAAGGGCTGGCTGGGCTGGGGAAATTTCGGGGCGTTGCCAAAGCCGCCGTTGAGCGGGTCATAATTTTGTTTGAACAAAGCGGCGGCGTTGTCGAGGACGGCGGGCGTGAGGGACGAATCGGCGGGGCCGGCTTTCGCCGTGATCTCCACCAGCTTTTCGTGCAACTGCGCGGCGGAGTTGAGGATGTCCGCATTCCGGGTTTCCCAGAGGCGGACGATATGTTTGAGGAGTTCGAGAAAGCCGGGCCGGCCATGGCGGTTGTCCGGCGGAAAATAAGTGCCGCCAAAAAAGGGCTTGAGGTCGGGCGTGAGAAAACAATTCAACGGCCAGCCGCCGCCGCCGGAGGTGGATTGGACGAAGGTCATGTAGATTTTGTCCACGTCCGGGCGTTCCTCGCGGTCCACCTTGATGCTGACGAAATGTTCGTTGAGGTAGGCGGCGAGCGGTTCGCTTTCGAAGGACTCGCGTTCCATGACGTGGCACCAATGGCAGGTGGAATAGCCGATGCTGAGGAAGATGGGTTTGTTTTGGGCGCGGGCGTGGGCGAAGGCTTCGTCGTTCCAGGCGTGCCAGTCCACGGGGTTGTGCTGGTGTTGGAGCAGGTAGGGCGACTTTTCGCGGGCGAGGCGGTTCACGCCGGCGCGGGCGGGCGGATGGTTGGTCGGCACGCGGCGACCTTAGCTGGAATCGGGCGGCGAGTAAAGCGAACCGGCGGGCCAAAGAAGTGCGGAGTGCGGAGTGCGGAGTGCGGAATGCGGAATGGCCCGGCCCGCAGCAGCGATGCAAGCAATATTTCAGCCGCGGGCTGACGCCCACGGTTGGCTCGAAATGAAATGGTGCGACCCCTTGCGGGGTCGGATTTGCTTTTCTGCCGTACCGTGGGCTGGCGCCCACGGCTATTCATGTTTTGTCCCTCCGGGACATTCAAGGCGGCACCAATGGACATCGGCAACTCCAAACAGTCCTTTTTCCATCGTAACGCGGGGCGGGGGGATATAGATTGATGCTATGCTGTCTGAGAAACCATGGAAGCCGGAGCGGGTCGTGCTGCTGTTGCTGGGCACGGTGGTGTGCTTTGGCTGGGTCTCGATGGCCGGCGGGGCGGCGCAACATTTCAGCGGCCAGCAAAAACTGGATGAACATTCGCTGGTATATCTGCTGATCGTCACGATGAGCCTGCACGGCTCGGTGCTGGTGGCGACGGCCGTGGCGTTGTGGTGGTTCCACATCAGCTGGCGGGAGGCGTTCGGGCTGGCGACCGGCGATGCCGGGCGCGCGATGCTGCTGGGCGCGCTGGCCGGGGCGGTTTTTCTGCCGGTCGGCTGGATGTTGCAAATGTTATCGGGGGAAATCCTGAGCCGGCTGCACCGGGACGTGCCGATCCAGGAGGCGGTGCAAACGATGCAAAAGGCCGATACCTGGGATTGCCGCGCGTATTTCATCGTGTTTTCGATTTTGATCGCGCCGGCGGCGGAGGAGATTTTGTTTCGCGGCGTTTTGTACCCGGCGATCAAGCAGCTTGGCTTTCCGCGCACGGCGCTGTGGGGCACGGCGGCGCTGTTCGCGGCGATTCATTTTAATCTGCCGATTTTTCTGCCGCTGCTGGCGCTCGGCCTGGCGCTGGCGCTGCTTTATGAACTGACGAACAATCTGCTGGCGTCCATCACCGCGCACGGCCTCTTCAACGCCGTCAACATCGCGGTGTTTTATCTGAGCCAGGACACCGTTCGCCAGATTCACAAGTGACGCGGCGATTTTCTCAAAACTAATGAACGAATTTGAATTAATCGGCCGCCTTACTCGCTCGCTTCCGTCGAATAAAACGGTGGTGACGGGCGCGGGCGATGATTGCGCGGTGCTGGATCTCGGGTTGCCGGAGGGCTTGGTGCTGTTCAAGACCGATGCGGTGGTGGAGGGCGTGCATTTCACGGCGGAAATTCCGCCCGAAAAAATCGGGCACAAGGCGCTCGGCCGGTGCCTGAGCGACATTGCGGCGATGGCCGGCACGCCCGTGGCCGCGCTCATCACGCTGGCGCTGCCGCGCGAGTTTGACGCGGCGCGCGTCGAAAAAATCTACGCCGGCATGGGCGCGCTGGCGCGGCGGCACGAGGTGGCCATTGTGGGCGGGGAAACGACGGTGAATCCGGAGCGGATGATAATGTCCGTGGCGCTGCTGGGGACCGCGCCGCGCGGGAAGTGCGTGCTGCGGTCGGGCGCGCTGGCGGGCGACGCGATTTTCGTGACGGGCGAACTGGGCGGGTCGCTGGCGGGGCGTCACCTGGAGTTCGAACCGCGGCTCGCGGAAGCGCGGTGGCTGGCGGAGCATTTTTCGTTGCACGCGATGATTGATTTGAGCGACGGATTGGCGGGCGATTTGCGCCACGTGCTCAAGGCCAGCCGCGTGGGCGCGGAATTGATGACGCCGTCGATTCCCATCAGCCGCAGCGCGCGGCTCGCGGCGAAGGCCGAGGGCGCGGCGAAACCGCCGTTGCTCGCGGCGTTGACCGACGGCGAGGATTTCGAACTGCTGTTCACGGTCGCGGCAAAGGATGCGGTCCCGTTGTCGGATGCGTGGAAGGGGCAATTTCCGGGCGTGAAACTGAGTTGCGTCGGGAAAATCACCGAGCGCGAGGGATTGACGGTGCGGGACAAGCAGGGGGTGAGGCCCCTGGAGGCGCATGGTTACACACATTTCGCATAGCCCGGAGGAGACGCTGGCGCTGGGCGAAGCGTGGGGGCGCGCGGCGTCCGCGGGCCTGGTCATCGGGCTGACGGGGGATTTGGGCGCGGGCAAGACGCAACTGGCGAAAGGCATCGCCCGCGGCCTGGGCATCACCGGACGCATCCATTCGCCGACGTTCACGCTGGTGAACGAATACGGCGGCGGCCGGCTGCCGATGTTTCACGTGGATTTATACCGGCTGCAAACAGCGGAACAGATTGCAACCGCCGGGCTGGAGGAATATTTTCGACCGGCCGGGGTGTCAGTGATCGAGTGGGCCGAGAAATATTTTCCGGTCGAAGGCACGAAGTCCAAGGTCCAAGGTTTGCCGGCGCAATTTCGCCGAGTGCAGATTGAAACCATCAACGAGAGTGAGCGCCGCATCATTTATGAAGATTTTGGCGCTTGAGTTTTCGTCGAGCGAACGGAGCGTGGCCGTTTTGGCCGAGGGCGGGCTTTGCGCCACGGCGATGGAAACGGGGGGGCGCGACGTGCGGGCGCTGGAACTGATTCAGCGGGCGCTGGCGGAGGCGCGGCTGGAGCGCGAACAAATCGAATGCCTCGCGGTCGGGCTCGGGCCGGGGTCGTACACGGGAATTCGCGCGGCGATTGCCGTGGCGCAGGGCTGGCAACTGGCGCTGCCGGTGAAGCTGCTCGGGATGGGCAGCGCGGAGTGTCTCGCGGCGCAGGCACAGGAGCGCGGATGGTTTGGGACGGTGAACATTGCGATTGACGCGCAACGGAACGAGTTTTACCTGGCGCGATACGAACTTGGACCCGGCGAGCGCCGCGAACTGGCGCCGCTGAAGCTGGCGTCGTTCGAGGAAGTCGCGGGGCATCTGAAGGCGGGGGAAATTGTGGCCGGACCGGACATCAGCCGGCTGTTCCCGGGCGCACGACCGCTTTATCCAGCCGCTGCAATGGTCGGTTTGCTCGCCGCGGGACGGACCAATTTTGTGGCCGGGGAGAAATTGGAGCCGGTGTATTTACGGGAGACGAACTTCGTCAAGGCACCGACGCCCCGCATTCTCCCCGGCGGTTGATTTGGTCGAACCGGCGAGTTTTCGGACTTCGGCCAACGCCAAGAAAAGTACGATGTTCGACAAAAATCGGGAGGCATGGGCGGGGTCGGGGCGTACCCTTTGTACAGGCTTTATGAAAACAACCATCATGGCCCAACCAGCCGCCAAGTCGGCGACGGACAATTACGTCTTGTCGGAAGCATCACGACCACAATGCACTGGGCGGATTTATCATCGGATTCTATTGGCGATGGACTTCTCTCCGGCGTCGGCCTGTGTATTTGAACATGGATTGAAAATCGCGCGGGAGAACGGAGCCGAGCTGCTGATCGTTCACGCCGATGCCTGTCCCAGCACGCTGAGTTTCATGCCATCAACGAGTTACGACGAATGGAGCACGCATTGCCGGGCGGACTCGAAGAAACAGATTGAAGGGTTCGTCGGACGCGCCCACCAGGAAGGCATCCGTTGTCATGCGCTGGCTCTGACCGGGTTTCCCGACGATGCGATCATTCACGCGGCGCAAAAGCTGAAGGTCGACCTGATCGTCATTGGAACGCACGGGCGCAAGGGAGTGTCGCGGTTTTTCTCCGGGAGCGTGGCCACAAGAGTCAACTCGCACGCGCCGTGTTCGGTGCTTACCGTGCATTTGCCGGCGAAATGAGGCGTGCTGGTTGAAGACAGGCTGTTCGACAGGAAACGGGCTGTTGCACAAGTCATTTACCATCAAATACTTCCATACATTGAACAGGTCCGCGCTCAATTGTCCGCGTATTTGTGTTGTCCAGGTTACAATCTGGTGTCATAAGTTTCTCTTGTGAGAGCAGCAGTCCTTTACGGACAGGAACAGATTCGGGTTGAAGAAATGTCCCCACCGAAATTGAAAGCGGGCGAGGTGCGCATCCGCATCGAGGCCGCCCTGACGTGCGGCACGGACTTGAAAGTCTTCAACCGGGGGTATCATGCGCGGATGATCGTGCCGCCGGCGGCGTTCGGGCATGAGTTCGCGGGGGTGATTTGCGAAGTGGCGAACGTGGACGCGAAAGGACGGAGCCCGGTTTGGAAGGTGGGCGACCGGGTGGTGGTGGCGAACTCCGCGCCGTGCGGGAAGTGTTTTCATTGCCAGAACCACCAGGAAAACCTGTGCGACGACCTGCTGTTCCTGAACGGCGCGTATGCGGAATCCATTGTGGTGCCGGCGCGGCTGGTGGAGAAGAATCTTTTGCGATTGAAACCGGGAACCGAGTTTCGCGACGCGGCGCTGGTTGAGCCGCTGGCGTGCGTGGTGCAGGGGGTGGAAGACACGAAGCTGCGGGCAGGCCAGCGGGTGCTGATCATCGGGACGGGGCCGATCGGGCTGATGTTTGCGGCGCTGGCGCGGCACCTGGGCTGTTCTGTGACGGTGGCGGGCCGCGGGACTTTGCGGCTGCGCACGGCCACGAAGCTTGGCGCGGAACGGGTGATTGACCTGACGGGAAAAAAAGATCTGGTGCTGGCGATTCAGGGGCAGGCGAAGGCGGCGTTCGACGTGGTGATCGCGGCGGTGGGGAAATCCGAGGTTTGGGAGGCGGCGGTGAAATTGGTGCGCAAGGGCGGCGCGGTGAATTTTTTTGGCGGCTGTGCGAGCGGGGCGACGGTGTCGCTCGACACGTCGTTGATCTATTATTCGAGCTTGAAACTGCTGGCGAGCTTTCATCACACGCCGAAAACGGTGCGGCGGGCGCTGGAATTGATCGAGGCGGGCGTGATTCGCGCGGGTGATTTCGTGAACGGGGAATGCGCGTTAAGCCGGCTGCCGGATTTGTTCAAGTCCATGGCCTCGGGCAACCAGGTGGTGAAGACCCTGGTGCATGTGAGGCAATGAAGAAGGCAGAAGGCAGAATGAAGAATTAATCCGGCGCGCGAGCCGGTTCTGAATTCTTCCTTCTCACTTCCCAGTTTTTTTCATGTGCCGGTGGACGAAGAAGTAATAAATCGCGCCCAGCACGAGCACGAATCCGCCGACCCACTCCGCGATGCGATGGAAATGACCGTGCATCACCTCCTGGTCCTCGCCCATTTTAACGCCGACCCAGCAGAGGATGACGCACCACAGGAAGGAGCCGACCAGGGTGTAAAGCGAAAACAACCGGTAATCCATGCGAATGACGCCGGCGGGAATGCCGATGACCTCGCGCATCACCGGCAGGAGCCGGGAAGTGAAAACACCGAATGTTCCATACGTGGCCGCCCAGCGCTCGGCCCCCTCAATTTTGGCCGGTGAAATCAG
>Ga0181516_10001699_pt1 | contig 16568 bp, 11 predicted proteins | sample PEATcosm2014_Bin_25_FD_121104 | JGI IMG/M metagenome (GOLD analysis project Ga0181516, IMG submission 121104) | Peatland microbial communities from MTU Mesocosm Facility, Houghton, MI, USA - PEATcosm2014_Bin01_10_metaG | ecosystem: Environmental > Terrestrial > Soil > Wetlands > Peat | place... | reverse complement strand
GCTAAAATCAGTAGAATCCACTCTTCGGAGAGGCAATGCAATCGATTCTAGCGCTCGAAGACGGGCGTATCTTCCGCGGCCTCGGCTACGGCCACCCAGGCGAATGCCAGGGCGAGGTCGTTTTCAATACTTCCCTTACCGGTTATCAGGAAATCGCCACCGATCCCTCCTATGCCGGTCAAATTGTCGTTCTCACCAACCCGCAGATTGGCAACTACGGCACCAATCAGGCAGATAATGAGTCGGCCAAGCCCTATATCGAGGGCCTGATTGTCCGCGAGTTCTCGCCCGTCAGCTCCAATTGGCGCTCCGAGCAGGTCACCGACGAGTACATGGAACGGTATTCGGTTCCGGTGCTGGCGGAGATCGACACGCGCGCGCTGGTGCGGCACTTGCGGACCCATGGCGTGATGCGCGGCGTGATTTCGACTTCTGAAACCAATACAGACGTTCTGGTCCAAAAGGCTAAAAACATTCGCAAGATGGACGGCACCGATCTGGCGCGCGTGGTTTCAACCAAGTCGGTCTTCAGCTTTGACGCGACGGATGGGCGCAACCAGACGGGCGATCCTTTATTGGCTGTTGCTCTCAACCAAGAAGCAAAAGCGCGTGAGCGCCATGTTGTGGCGTATGACTTTGGCATCAAGCTCAACATTTTGCGAATGCTGGTGCGCGAGGGCTGCCGGGTGACGGTGGTTCCTGCCGAGACTTCGGCCGAGGATGTTTTTGACCTGAAGCCGGACGGCGTCTTTCTCTCGAACGGTCCCGGCGATCCCGAGCCGGTGGATTATGCCGTGCGCGCGATTCGCAAGTTTCTGGGCCGCGTGCCGGTCTTTGGAATTTGCCTGGGGCATCAACTGACCGGGCTAGCGCTGGGCGGGCGGACCTACAAGCTCAAGTTCGGCCATCACGGCGGCAATCATCCGGTCAGAAACAATCTCACTGGCAAGGTGGAAATTACCGCGCACAATCATAACTTCGCCGTCGATCCCGATTCGATCAATTTGAGCGAGGTGGAACTGACGCATGTGGATCTGAACGACCAGACGCTTGAAGGCTTGCGGCACAAAACGCTGCCGTTGTTCAGTGTGCAGTACCATCCAGAAGCCGCCCCCGGCCCGCATGACTCGAATTACCTCTTCCGCGATTTCCGGCGCATGATGGAGGAGTGGAAGGGATGAAGAGCTGGAATCATATTCGAGGTGTTCTTTTCGCAATCGCAGCGGGGCCAAGGCTCCGCTGTTTTTGAAAACTTCGAGTTTTAATCAATTATCATTTGAATTTCCAATTGCTTGTTGATTTGAATGCGACTCATCGGATGATTTTTCGATTGGAATCCACATCATGGTTGTATTGACATCAATTGACCAACTCCCAATCCAGCATATGGATATGCTTTCGCGTATAAGCGAGGCAGATGAAGTCTTAATGCAAAGGTTCGCTCAGAAGATGATGATTAACCGAGATCTGGATCGAACATTGGTGAGCTTCCAAGCAAATCGAGAAGAGATTGGGAATCGATGGTGCAAATACCGTGAGGGTTTTTCGGCATCCCTTGTTAGATATTTATGCGACAAAGTTGGCCTTTCTGAAGGAAAGGTTCTGGACCCGTTTGCGGGGAGTGGAACGACTCTTTTAATCGCTGCGGAACTTGGTCTAGATTCTGTCGGTATCGAATTACTGCCAAGTGGAGCAGAAATAATTGAGGTTAGGAAAGCCGCATTAAACGCAGATAGAATCAAATTGGCCAAACAACTTCGAGAAAAAGTTGAGGCTCGGAAATGGGCTCAAACCGGCGAACGCATTCTATTTACGCATCTCAGAATTACCAAGGGAGCCTTTCCGCAAGAGAATGAGTATCTGCTTGAGCGGTTTTTGTTCGACGCTTCATTGGAGAAAGATGCGCTTATGTCGAGGCTACTCCGTTTTGCGGCTATGTGTATACTTGAAGAGATTAGTTACACACGGAAGGATGGACAGTATCTGCGTTGGGACCATAGATCTGGGCGTTGCCTTGGGAAAAAGGTCTTCGATAAAGGGCGAATTAAGTCATTCGATGAGGCAATCTGCGATAAACTCTTGCAGATCGCCGATGACATTGATGGTAGTGAATACCAGACGACGCTTTTTCCGCAAGAAACTAATAATAATCGTGGGAATATCGAATTAAATCGAGGATCGTGTCTGGATATTCTTCCCACTATAGAGACGAATTCAATTTCCGGCTTGATTACTTCTCCACCTTACTGCAATCGATATGATTACACAAGAACTTACGCTCTGGAACTTGCAATGCTTGGAATTAGTGAACTTGAAGTCCGAGCACTTCGACAGACAATGCTATCTTGTACCGTCGAGAACAGAGAAAAGCTCGACCTGAAAGTAAAGTTCGGGCGAGATGTTTTTGATGCTGCTTCTAGTGCATTTGAATCCCAGAAAATGCTCGGACTCGTGCTTCAATATCTTGAAATCTGCAAGAGAGACGACACGATCAATAATCCGGGCATAGTTCGTATGGTGAAGAATTACTTCTTTGAGCTTGGGTTGTTGATCTTTGCAAGCGTGAATGTGCTAAAGCGTGGAGCGCCGTTTGTGATGGTAAACGACAATGTTAGGTACCAAGGCGCACACTTGCCTGTGGATTTGATCTTGTCGGACTTTGCCGAACAAGCTGGGTTTGACGTCGAAGCAATCTGGGTTCTCGAACGAGGGAAAGGGAACAGCAGTCAGCAGATGGGGCTTCACGGGAGGCAAGAAGTCAGAAAATGTGTTTACGTTTGGCGAAAGAGGTAGGACAGAATGGGAGATGCGTACAAGCAGCACCTAAAATCCTGTAATGATCTCAGGACCAGTTATGAGGCAATTCGCGCCGGATTCGTAACGCTTGCACTTGAAAGGAATGTGCGCGCCACGCCTCATGTTGAACAAGCTCGCGCCCTTAAGGTCGCCGCGTCAGCGGCAAAGACTCCCAATGGATTGCTTGAGATTGCGCAAATCCGCCCGGCTTTGGTCACGGCTGCAGGGTTGTCAGATAAAGCAGTGAAGTTTTTGTCCGATGAGAATAAGGCCACAGCCATTGCCGAATTGATAGCGAAATTCCTGGAACCCGCGGGTCACAATTTCGTTGAAGAACTTGTTTTTCGGTTTCTGCTGACGCGCGGGGATACGCTGGGTGGGTCAATGCGGAATGTGGGAGGTTTTTTGGCTCAATGCAAGCTATGTAGAGCTTTAATCGGTTTTTTGAGACTTGGCGGCGGACAAATTTTCGTTGAAACCAAAATTTCGAAAGGATGGAGGCTGCTGAGAGATGATGAACTAGGTATTGAGAGGACAATACATGGCCTTAGCTGGAAAACGAACGAAAAATACCGAACTCTCGTCCTGAATTTAACAGTTCCTTTAGTGGGTAAGAACGTCGATCTTTGTTTGTTTGATTGTGCACCTGATAGATTTGCGCCGAGTGTCGTGAAAGACTCAGCTAGATACGTTGCGCTTGGTGAACTCAAGGGAGGCATTGATCCGGCTGGGGCAGATGAACATTGGAAAACGGCTTGGTCGGCATTAGGAAGGATACAAGAAGCATTTGCAATCGAAGGGCTGAAACCCTATATATTTTACATCGGTGCTGCAATTGAGGCCGCGATGTCAATTGAGATTTGGGATAGGCTTGAGGACGGAAGAATCGAGAATGCAGCCAACCTCACAATGGATAACCAGATTTGTTCAATTGCTCAGTGGCTTTGTTCGATTTGAGCGCAAGCGTGAAAAGGATCAAGCTAATTCAATGTAAGATGTAAGAGATTTTGAGAGACGAGAAACAAGAAAAAACCATGCCACGCAGAAATGACATTCAGAAGATACTGGTGATCGGCTCGGGGCCGATTGTGATTGGGCAGTCGGCGGAGTTCGATTACTCCGGCACGCAGGCCTGCAAGGCTCTGAAGCAGGAGGGCTATGAGGTGGTGCTGGTGAACTCGAACCCGGCCACCATCATGACCGATCCCGACCTTGCCGACCGCACATATATTGAGCCGCTGACGCGCGAGTATGTCGAGGAGATCATCCGGCTTGAGGCGGAGCTGCTGGTCAATGGACCGGGACTTGCTTCTGGCGGAAATGGCACGGATGGCGCGGGCGCAAACCTTCCCGGCAAATTTGCGCTACTGCCCACCGTGGGCGGGCAGACGGCGCTGAATCTGGCCGTCGATCTGGCCGATGCGGGGATTCTGGACCGCTATAGCGTCGAATTGATTGGCGCCAAACTTGAAGCGATCAAGAAGGCCGAGGACCGGCTGCTCTTCAAGGACGCAATGCTGCGCATTGGCCTGGATGTTTCTAAATCGGCGCTGGTCAATAATCTTCGAGATGGCTTGGAGTTTGCCTCGAAACTCGGTTTTCCTGTACTGATTCGTCCCAGCTTTACTTTAGGCGGAACCGGCGGCGGCATTGCATACAACCGCGAAGAATTGATGGAGATTCTTGCGCGCGGCCTCGACCTTTCTCCAGTGCATGAGTGTTTGATCGAAGAGAGCGTGCTGGGTTGGAAAGAATATGAATTAGAAGTCATGCGCGACCTTGCCGATAACGTGATTATTATTTGTTCCATTGAGAATTTCGATCCGATGGGCGTGCATACCGGCGATTCAATTACAGTCGCTCCGGCGCAGACGCTGACCGACCGCGAGTATCAGAAGATGCGCGATGCTGCGATTGCCGTGATGCGCGAGATTGGCGTCGAGACCGGCGGATCGAATGTGCAGTTTGCAGTGAATCCGATCGACGGGCGCATGACGGTGATCGAGATGAATCCGCGCGTCTCGCGCTCCTCGGCGCTGGCATCGAAGGCTACCGGATTTCCGATTGCAAAAATTGCAGCGAAGTTAGCGGTGGGTTATACGCTCGATGAGATTCCCAACGATATTACGCGCAAGACGCCGGCTTGCTTTGAGCCGACTATTGATTATGTAGTAACTAAAATACCTAAGTGGCAGTTTGAAAAATTCCCAGGATCAGATGAAACTCTCGGCCCGCAGATGAAGTCGGTGGGCGAGGTGATGTGCATCGGGCGCACCTTCAAGGAATCGCTGATGAAAGCCTGGCGTGCGCTTGAAACCGGCAAGAAGACCGGCGCGGAGATACTGGAGCCGCGGCGTCTGACGCAGATGCTGGTCACTCCGCGGCCGGAGCGGCTGGGATATATTCGCTACGCATTTGAGCGCGGCTTGAGCGTGCGTGAAGTGGCGCGGCTGACGACGATGGACCCATGGTTCCTGCATCAGATTCGCGAGATAGTGCTGGCGCAGATGGCCATCTCCGAGACAACTTCGGAGACAATCAGCACGGAACAACTGCGCCAATTGAAGCGCCTCGGCTTGAGCGACGAGCGCATTGCAACCGAGTGGAAGCTGGAAGGCCACGCCGGTACGCAACAAGTGAGAGAGCTGCGCGAGAGCAAAGGCATCAAGCCGGTTTTCAAGTTAGTGGATACATGCGCGGCTGAGTTTGAGTCCATGACTCCTTACTTGTATTCGACTTATGACGAAGAGGATGAAGCGCCGCCGACGCAGACCAAGAAAGTCATCATTCTCGGTTCGGGGCCGAATCGAATTGGGCAGGGCATTGAGTTCGATTACTGCTGCTGCCACGCGGCTTTTGCGCTGAAGGAAGACGGCTTCGAGACGATCATGGTGAATTGCAATCCAGAGACGGTCTCGACTGATTACGACACCAGCGACCGGTTGTATTTTGAACCGCTGGTGCTGGAAGACGTGCTGGCGATCTACAACCACGAGGCGCAATCGGGCGCGCAGATCGGCATGATTGTGCAGTTTGGCGGGCAGACGCCGCTGAATCTGGCCAAGCGGCTGCTGGCGGCCGGCGTACCTATTATTGGTACCTCGCCTGAGTCCATCGATCTGGCAGAAGACCGCAAGCGCTTTGGCAAACTGCTGGACGATCTGAAGATTCCGCAGCCCGCGGGCGGCACGGCGACGAGCGTTGAAGAGGCGCTTGCTGTTGGTGAGCGGATCGGTTATCCGGTGCTGGTGAGGCCGAGTTATGTGCTGGGCGGGCGCGCGATGGTGATTGCTTACGACGCCGAAGCGGTGGCCAAGTACATGCGCGAGGCGGTGGAGTATTCGCAAGAGCGTCCGGTGCTTGTCGATCACTTCCTGGAGAATGCGGTCGAGGTGGATGTGGATGCGCTTTGCGATTCGGAGGATGTGATTATCGCCGGCATCATGCAGCACATTGAAGAAGCCGGCATTCACTCCGGCGATTCCTCCTGCGTGCTGCCGGCGGTGAGCATTCGCGAAGAGACGCTGGAGGTGCTGCGCACTTATACGCGCAAGCTGGCTTTGGCGCTGAAGGTTGTTGGCCTGGTGAATTTGCAGTTCGCCATTCAGCGCGACGCTGAAGGCAAGGATCATGTGTACGTCATTGAGGTGAATCCACGCGCCTCGCGGACGGTGCCGTATGTCTCAAAGGCAACGGGAATTCCGCTGGCCAAAGTTGCGGCGCGGCTGATGACGGGCAAGAAGCTGCGCGAGTTGTTGCCAGAGCAGCTTGCCAGCGGCAAGGATCTGGAAACGGGCACGCATTCTTATGTGAAGTCGCCGGTATTTCCATGGAGCAAATTCGCGGGCGTCGATACGGTTCTTGGACCGGAGATGCGCTCGACGGGCGAAGTGATGGGCGTGGCGGCAACCTTTGGCGAGGCCTTCGCCAAGGCGCAGCTCTCCGCCGGGCAGGTTCTGCCCACGGGCGGCACGGTCTTCTTCAGCGTCAACGATCACGACAAGGAAGCGGCCATCGATCTGGCGCGGCGTTACGTCGATCTGGGCTTCAAAATCATTGCCACCGAGGGCACGGCCAATGTGCTGGAAAAGTCCGGCCTGATTATCGAGCGGGTCTTCAAGGTGAAGGAAGGCCGGCCCAACGTTGTCGATCTGATCAAGGGCGACCGCATTCAACTTATCGTCAATACTCCGCGCGGACAGGATACATTCTTTGACGAGAAGGCGATTCGGAGAGCCGCGGTGCTGGCGCGGATTCCTACGATTACGACGATTGCCGCCGCGCAGGCCGCCGTCGAGGGCATTGCCGCCATGCAGCGCCGCCAGACGACGGTTTATGACTTGCAGCAGTTACATGCGGTGACACGAGGCTGAGCACCTGCGGTGCGGCCAGCCGCTCGCTGCTTGCTCGCATGGGCTTTGGTTGAATAGACTGCGGAAAAAGAAGAAAGCGAAATAAATCAGAGGCTGCTTCAGCCTGCAACTTTCTTGAGCAGCCAAGCCATGTTTTGCCCCAGCGTTTTCATGGTGCGGATGCCTTCTTCGTCGCGCTCGACGTCGCCCTTCTCAAGGCCGAAGCCGATATTCCAATAGGACGAGCCGGGCACGATCATCTCGCTGATCAGGAACATGTGATTCAAGGTATCGAAGGCGTGGATGGCGCCGGCGCGGCGCACCGCTACGACGGCAGCGCCCACCTTGCGGCGGAAGATGCCTCCGTTGGCTTTGGAGACCAGACAGGCGCGGTCGATGAGCGCCTTGATCTCCGGCGACACATCGGTCACATAAGTTGGCGAGCCGAGCAGAATGCCGTCGGCCTGCTCCATTTTTTCAATGAAGGCATTGCCCATGTCGCCGGTCTGTCCGCAGCGTCGATTCTTGTTATTGGAACACTCGCGGCAGGCGAGGCAGCCGTGAATGGTGGCTCCGCTCATTTCGATGAGTTCGGTTTCAATTCCTTCGGTTTCAAGTTCCCTGAGAACGTATCCGAGCAGAATAGCCGTGTTTCCGCCTTTGCGGGCGCTGCCGTTGAAGGCTACAACTTTGATCTTATTTCCTTGCATGGTTTGGTCTCCTGTCTTGCGATTCCGGCCTCCTGACGCAATGGAGAAAGGCCGATCTCAAGAACTATTCATTATGCATCCTCAAAGGCAAACTGCCCGTGCCATAAAGCACAGTGCGGCCGGGGTGCGGATGCAAACCCTGGCGCGGGTTCTACAATCGAATCATGCTGATTGAAGGCATTTTTGCCGCGGTTCCTACGCCGTTTTATCCGGATGAGCGGGTTTATTATCGCAAACTTGAGGCCAATGTGGCCCACTACTCGCGCAGTTTGCTGGCGGGAATGCTGCTGCTGGGCTCGACGGGCGAGGCCGCGATGCTGGACGACGCGGAGAGCCGCGAGGTACTGCGCGTGGCCGCCGAGGCTGCCGCTACCGATAAGGTGCTGATCGCTGGCGTTGGCCGCGAGAGCGTGAAGGGCACGGTGGAGTTGGCCGAGACCGCGGCCGGTTTTGGCTACGACGCCGTTCTGGTGCGCACGCCGACTTACTATGCAAAGCAGATGAATGCCGCGGCGGTGCTGCATTACTTCCGCAGCGTGGCTGACCGGTCGCCGCTGCCGGTTCTGTTGTACAGCGTTCCGCAGTGCGTGCCGTATGAGATTCCCATCGAGCTGGCGGCGGAGCTGGCGCAGCACCCGAATATTCTGGGCATCAAGGATTCCAGCGGCAGCGTGGAACGGATCGGCGCGCTGGTGAAGGCGACCGGCGGCGCGGCGCGGCGAACGGTGACGGTGACGCCGATCTTTGAGGCGGTGACGGGACGGATGCTGACGCCCAAAGTTGAAAGCGAAGATACACTGATTTCGATTGGCGGCCTTCATGTTTCGGAGGGGAAAGAGCATGGAATTGAGTCCCACGCTAGCGACAAAAACGTCGCGAGGGTGGAGCACCCTGCACCGATCAAGACGCGAACCAAGGAGATTGGCTTTCAGGTGCTGTGCGGCTCGGCGGGGGCGCTGCTGGGCTCTCTTGAAGCCGGGGCGAGCGGGGGAATCCTGGCGCTGGCCGCCTGCGCTCCTCAAGCCTGCCAGGAGGTTTATCTGGCCTGGAAGGATCACGACCCGCGGCTGGCCGCGGAGAAGCAGGAGCGCATAACCGAAGCCAACCGGCGGATTGTGAGCGAGTTGGGAGTTGCGGGATTGAAGTATGGCTGCGACTTCAACGGCTACTACGGAGGGCGGGCGCGTGCGCCGCTGCTGGCGGCGACGGCAGCACAGAAGCTGGAAATTGAGGGTCTGTTGGCCGGGATTCGGAATTAGTCGATCACAGCATCAAGAAGAAATCAAAGTTGTCATTTTCGTGTGAATCCTCTTGCTTCAAGCCTTCATTTGTGTCAGATTGATCTCGGCTTCTATCCCCCATTGTGCACGCCACTTTACAGAAGCCGGAGAAAAACATGCAAATTCGAGCGATTCTCTTCGCCGCCGTTCTTGGCGCCGCGTCGTGCGGTATTGCCCTTGGACAGCAGGCAGCAGCCGCTGCAAAAGTCCCCAGCGGCATCAACTTCGCCTTCGATGCGCAACACGGTCAGATGACCGCAAGCGGTTACACATTGAAACCGGCTTCAAGCGAGGCGACTTCAACCAGTGTTTCAGGCACCGTCGAGGTGACGCTTACTCTGAACCTTGTAACCAAATTCAAGCGGGACACGGTCTTTCCGTGCGCCGCGATCATGATTGGCGGTCAGATCGACACCGACAACTTCATCTTGGACGGAGGCGTGGAAACTGCCAGCGGAGTTGCGCATGTCAGCAGCGCGAATTCGACGACGGCTACCTGCAAGTTGGCCATTCCCTATAGCTGGACGCTGCAGAACGATAGCGGCGCCAGCAGCGGGCTGCTGATCGCATTTGCCGCCGCCGGAGTCAACCAGGGAGGAGCGACGGCGCGCTCCACTCTTCAGATCACCGGCATTCAAGCTCTGCCAGCCAGCGGCGCTACAACGGCCTATGCATTCAACGCGACGCTATAAAGATCAGCCAGTGCATTTCCGCCGGAAGTTTGAAAAAGGACGCCAGCTTCCGGCGGAATAAATTATAGAGCGAATGAAGAAGGCGCTCGCCGCACTATAATCGGCGCATGAAGTCCAGTGGCGATCCCCGGTGGCGTTCCGTTGCGTTGTATGCCTGCGGTGTGCTGCTGATCTTTGTGGCGCTGGGCGGTATGCAGGCCTTCGACACAAAGAAAGTGCCCTTTCTGAATCCGGAGACGGCGGGCGAGACGCTGCTTTCGGTCAGCCTGACGGTTCTGTTTTTTCTTTTGCTGCTACTGCTGCTGGTGCTGCTGCTGCGCGACACCTTGAAGGTCTACGCGGGGCAGGGAAGCAGCGGGCTGGGGGCGCGGCTGCGTTCGCGCATGGTGCTGGGCGCGGTGCTGATTGCGCTGGCGCCGGCGGTCTTCATGTTTCTCTTCAGCTTTTTGCTGATGAATCGCTCGCTTGACCGCTGGTTCTCGCCGAATATTTCAGAGCTGCGCGAGGACTCAACCAGAGTAGTGGTGGAACTGGCTCAGTATGTGACCAGCAATGCGCGGGGAGAGGCGGAGTCGATTGCGGCTTCGGGCGCGCCGGACGGTCCGCTGCCGGCATTGCAATCTGTCTTGAGTTCGCACCGCATCACGCTGGATGGCGGCTTTGCCATCGTGTACGACAAAGATATGCATAAAATGGCCGACTTTGAGGCTCCGCCTGAGTTGAGTCAGGCCACTTTGGTTCCGTGGCTGGAGGAGGGTGAGCAGGGAAGGACCGTGGTGCTGAATGGTCCGCTCTCAGCCAACCTGCTTAGCGCGGCGCGGCGCACCGACGAGCCGATGGTCAAAGTGGCTGGCCGGGAGTATGCGCTGGGCATAGCCGATACTGCATCGGGCAAGGTGGTGGTGACGGCGCTGCCCATGCCCCAGGGACTGAACCAGGCCGCAATGCGCATCCGCTCCGGATCGGACACCTATTTGGCTCTTTTTCATAGGCGCAATCAGATTCGCACATGGTTCTTTTTGATTTTGCTGGTAGTGACGGTGCTGGCGTTCTTTTTGAGCGTTTGGGTGGCGCGCTTTCTCTCCAATCAGGTCACGCGTCCGGTGGAGGCATTGGCCGTGGCAATGGCCGAGATTGCAACCGGAAAGTACGACCATCGCGTCGAGCTTGCCGCCACAGGCGAGATGGGCGAACTGGTGCGCGCCTTTAACCGCATGGCAGCCGATCTGGATACGAGCCGGCAGTTGGCGGAGAGCTCATCGGCGCAACTGACCGCGGCCAATCTGGCGATTGAAGAGCGGCGGCGCGAGTTGGAAACGATCGTCGAGACGATTCCCTCGGGCGTGGTGACGCTGGACGGAAGCGGGACGATCTTGCAATCCAATCGCGCCTTTGCCGCGCTGCTGGGCCGGCGCATTGATCTTGGCCTGGGCGGAGAGAAGATTGAGACCTTGTTTCCCGCCGAGTGCGCCGGCGATATAGCGGGCGTGATCCGCCGCGGGCGGCGCATGGGCTCGGCCTTTACGGAGATTGAGTTCCACGCCATGGCGCGCACCATGCACCTGGCCATTACCAGCGCGCGGCTGGAGCTGACGCGCGGCCAGCCGGGAACGGTTCTGGTGGCTGAAGACACTTCGGATTTGCTGCGCGCGCAGAGGCAGTTGGCGTGGAAGGAGGTGGCGCAGCGAGTGGCGCACGAAATCAAGAATCCTTTGACGCCGATTGCGCTTTCGGCCGAGCGGATTGCGCGCCATCTGGATCGCCGCCAGACGGATTCGCCGGCCATCATTCGCAAATGCAGCGAGGTGATTCTAGGCTGCGTTGGCACGCTGCGGACGCTGGTGGATCAGTTCTCGGCGCTGGCCGAGTTTCCCGCGCCGCAGCCGCGCGCCTGCGAGATGAATAAAGTGGCCGAGGAAGCCCTGGCGCTCTTTGCCGGAAGGCTGGAGGGAATTACCGTCAAGCTCGATCTGGAGCCCAATCTGCCGCCGGTGCTGGCCGATCCCGAGGCCGTGCGCCGCGCGCTGGCCAACCTGATCGACAATGCCGCCGAGGCAATGCAGGGCAGCCTGCTACGGGTTCTGGGGATCAGCAGCACGCTTTGCGAAGATGGCGCGGCGGTCGAGGTCGAGGTCTCAGACACCGGCCACGGGCTGACCGACGAGATTCGCGAGCGGCTCTTTCTGCCGTTTTATTCCACCAAGCAGCGCGGCACCGGATTGGGGCTTTCAATTGCGGCCAAGATTGTGCAGGAGCATGGCGGCAGCCTGCGCGCCGAGACCAATAGTCCCAAAGGCGCGCGCTTTCTGATGCGCCTGCCGCTGATGGAGCCGTTTCCAACGCCAGTTTTATCGCCGGCCACCGAGCAGGCTGCCGAGGCTGAAACCGCGTCCGAAAATACTTCTGGAGGCTCGCTGCAATGAACCACATTCTAGTGGTCGATGACGAGGCGGAGATTCGTTCTTCGCTGGAAGAGATTCTGCGCGAAGAGGGCTATGGCGTGGCCAGCGCTGCCACCGCGGCCGAGGCGCTGGTGCTGCTGGATGATGCCTCCTACGATGTGGTGTTGTTGGATATTTGGCTGCCGGATCGCGACGGCCTGGATGTGCTGGCCGACATTCACGGCTTGGCCGCCGCGGCGCGGCCTGAGGTGGTGATTATCAGCGGCCACGGCAGCATCGAGACCGCCGTGAAAGCCACCAAGCTGGGCGCGTACGACTTTCTGGAAAAGCCGCTCTCGCTGGAACGGACGCTGATTGTGCTGAAGAATGCCGTCGAGGCTCGCCGCCTGCGCACCGAGAACCAGGAGTTCAAGCGGCAGTTCAATGTGGGTTCAGTGCTGACCGGCGACAGTGTGCCGGTGAAGGCGCTGCGGCAGCAGATTCGCCTGATGGCCCCCACCAATGGCCGGGTGCTGATCTACGGCGAATCGGGCACGGGCAAGGAGCTGATCGCCCGCGCCATTCACGCCGAGAGCCTGCGCCGCGATCAGATCTTCGTCGAGCTGAACTGCGCGGCGATTCCCGAGGCGCACATCGAGTCGGAACTCTTCGGCTACCGGCACGGCGCGCAGCCTGGCGGACGGCCTGAGCAGAGGGGCACGCTGGAGCGCGCCGACGGCGGAACGCTCTTCCTCGACGAGGTCGGCGACATGAGTCTCAAGACGCAATCCAAGGTTCTCAGCGCGCTTGACGACCAGCAGTTTACCCCGGTTGGCGGCACGCAACCCATCCGCGTGGACGTGCGCCTGATCGCCTCCACCAACAAGGATCTGGAAGAGGAGATTGCCAAGGGCAACTTCCGCGAGGATCTTTTTTACCGGCTTAACGTGGTGCCCTTCGCCGTGCCGCCGCTGCGGGAGCGCAAGCAGGATATTCCGCCGCTGACGCGCGAGTTTCTGGGCGAGTTTGGCCGCCAGTACGGCCGCCCGCGCATGGAGATTGCCGACGATGCGTTGGACGCGCTGGCCCAATACCACTGGCCCGGCAACGTCCGCGAGTTGAAGAATGTCGTCGAGCGCGTGCTGATCCTGAACCCGCGTACTTTGCGTATCGAGCGCAAGCACCTGCCGCCGCTCACCCACAAGGCCGGCACGCGCTCCACCGAGGAGTTTTCAACGCTACAGCAGGCCCGCGACGCCTACGAACGCGAGTTCATTCTGAAGAAAATTGAGGAAGCCCGCAACAATGTCAGCCGCGCCGCCGAGTTGCTCGGCCTGGAGCGCAGCCACCTCTATCGCAAGATGAAGGCGCTGGGAATCAGCGTTCGGGAGTAGCCGATAGCGGTGACGGAATAATAGTCGGTTGGAAGCGAACCGAAGGGACAGGGCAGATGAGAGCGTGTCCTGAAAGGTATTGCTACCGATTTTCAAACGGAGTTTTTGAAAATATACTATTTTTATCCAAAATAACTCTTGCAAGCAGAATTGGCAATCGTGTAGCATCCCTTCAAGTCGGTTTCCCCTAGGCTCGTTTCTATCTTCCCCTAGGCCTAATTTCAGTTCGCCGGTACGTCCACTTCCCTGAATGCCTCGCACTCCCACGTGCGCGTATTGGCAATTTTCATTTGCATCCAGCAACCGCAGAGATCGCTTTATTCGTTTTTTCGATCCATCACAACGGGATGTGAAATTCCATTTCAACAGGAGTCAGCGATGATCTTGAAGACTGTTCTTTTCTCTTGCAAGCACTGTATTTTCACCGCCGTCCTGGTTGCGGCGCTTGGGGTTGGCATGAGCTTGACTGGCTTCGCCCAGTCCGCGTCTCCGGCTGGCGGGCCGCCGGGAATGCTGGCGTGGGGCGCGGGGAGCGTGCATACTACCGGAGCAACTTCGGCTGCACCATCGGGCCGGATGCCGGGTGCGCTCGGCTCTTTGGCTGACGCCCGCGAGGGCAGTGTGCAGAAGGACTCAGGCGGCTTGAATCAAGGCATCAAGATGCATGGCCACTGGGTGATCGACATCAAGAATCCCGACGGAAGCCTGGCGCAGCACCATGAGTTTGAGAATGCCATTCAGTATGACGGCCAGAACTATCTGATCGGGTTGATGTCCGGCTATGGCGCCGCCGGGCCTTGGGAGATCTACTTTTCCAGCACGGGCGCCGTCGCCAGCACTTCGCCCTGCAATACCGCGCAGTATCCTTATTGCGCCATTGTTTATTCAACGACGTCACAGCCGGGATCGTTTGTCTGCAATGGTCTTTATACCTGCGCGGGAGGGTTGACGATCACGCCTACTTTTGGCTTAGGTCCAACTCTCAAGCTAGCTGGTTCCATCGTAGCTACGCAGGCCGGCTCAATTGGGTTTGTGGGAACCGGAATGAACGCTTGCGGCGGCGCTGCCGGCTCGAACGGATACCCAACCACCATCTCCACCATCACTCCGGCTGCCTGCTATACGTCCACTACAACAAGTTTCAGCGGCACGGCGACCTCAACCAACTTGGGGTCGCCAATTTCCGTGGCCAGCGGCCAAATCATCCAGGTGTCGGTAACGCTGAGCCTCTCGTAGTGGACTTTCTGAATTCCAGTGCGGCTGGCTTTTGATCCAGAAGGAGTTTGCAATGATCTCAGAGGCTGTTTTTCGCTCTCGCAAGCAATTCTTCCACATCGCCGTCCTGGTTGCAGCACTCGGACTTGGCTTGTGCCAATTGGCCAACGGGCAATCGGCGGTCTCAGGCGCTTCACATGTGGGCGTCAATGCGGCAGGCGTATTCACAACCGGGGAAACGCCGGTTGCCAGTTCCTCGCTAATGGGCGTCAATGGCGGCGGGGTTGCATCGGGAAAGATCGCGGAGATTGAACCAGCGCGCGATCGTGCCGCTTCGGGATCGGCTGACGGGGGCTCCGTCAACCAGGGATTCAGAGTGCATGGACACTGGGTCATCGACATCAAGAATCCCGACGGCACACTCGCCCAGCATCATGAATTCGAAAATATGTTGCAAGGCGGCGGAGCGGCCTACCTGATTGGGCTGATGGCCGGATATGCCGTCAACAGCGACGCCGAGATTTTTGTTCAGGCGAACACCGGACCATCGCCATGCACCGCTGCCTATTCGGGCTGCGCCATCGTCCGCTCTCTCACCACCAACCCCGGCAGCACGACCTGCGCCAACTACTTTTGCGCCGCCACCTTGACCACCACCACGCACCAGGACTACGCCGTACTGGCGAACAACTCCATCGTGTACTCCGGTACAGTCGTGGCCAATCAAGCGGGGACCATCGGCACCGTCTCCACATACACGGCCACCTGCCCAACCGCCCCGATCCAAACAACGCTGGCCACAGTCAGCCCCGCGGCGTGTACAGCTCAAGCGGGCAACATCGGCATCAATGCGCTGACTGGCGCGACGGTCTCCACCATTAGCGTCGCCTCCGGGCAGATCATCCAGGTGACGGTGACAATTTCGTTCTCCTAGCGGTCTTGCATGCGCCCCGCGAGAGATCGCCGGGCACAGCGTTCCTTAATTTCATTGAACAGATTTTAAGTTCCAACGGAGTCAGCGATGATCTCGAATTCAAAAATTTCCAGCCGCCTGTTTCACTTCTTCGCCGCAGCCCTTGTCGCCACGCTCGCACTTGGCCTGAGCCCCAGCGCCAACGCGCAATCCGCCGCTTCCATCGCCCCGCCGCGCGGAATCTCCGCCACCGGCGCGCCCACTATGGGTGTCGGCCCGGTCACCACCGCGGCGCACAATCCCGCCGCCTTGGCCCCCGTTGCCCCAGCCAAGCCGGAAGGCAGCCAGACCCGCGCAAGCGCCATCAATCAGGGCGTTAAAATGCATGGCCACTGGATTATCGACGTCAAAAACCCCGACGGAAGCCTGGCCGAGCATCGCGACTTTGAAAATTCGCTGGAGAGCAACGCGCAGGGCCTACTGATCGGGTTGCTCTCAGGCTATATGACTCCCGGCGATTACATGATCGTCCTGGGCCCGACCAGCGGCAACGGTGCTTGCTTCGCAACCTACTACCAGTTCTGCGGCATCGTGCGCTCGCTGGCCACGTATCCGGGGCTTGGCTATTGCGCTTACTACTACTGTGGCGCGGGCCTCACCTACACCTACAACTTCGGGACGGACTTTCAAGGCCCTTTCTCGATGGTCCTCGCCGGTTCCATCACCGCCAACCAGACGGGAACCATCGGACAGGTCTATTCGCTCCTCAGCACCTGCGCCAATATCGGCTTCAGCAGCACCGTCAATCCCAGCACCATCGAGACTTCCAGTCCGG
>Ga0181516_10001697_pt1 | contig 16583 bp, 9 predicted proteins | sample PEATcosm2014_Bin_25_FD_121104 | JGI IMG/M metagenome (GOLD analysis project Ga0181516, IMG submission 121104) | Peatland microbial communities from MTU Mesocosm Facility, Houghton, MI, USA - PEATcosm2014_Bin01_10_metaG | ecosystem: Environmental > Terrestrial > Soil > Wetlands > Peat | place... | reverse complement strand
AGGTCGGGCGGGGAGTAGATGGCGACGCGGTCGCCCACGTGCAGGCCCAGGCCGTCGGCAAAATCCGAGCCCACGAGCAGGCCATCGCCGGACAGATCGTTGGTGCCGGCGGTGATGTTGGTGGTGATGAGGCTGGAGTTGGTCGCGGTGCCGGGGTCGATGCCGCGCAGGAGCGGGGTGAGGAACTGCTGGTTGCCGTCGGCGCGCTCGGTTTCGACAAAGACCGGGCCGATGGCGAGCGGGGCGGAGCCTTTCACGTCGCGGTTGGAATTGACGATGTTCATCACCTGGGCGTAGTTGTCCATGAGCGCGGTCTTGCCGGTGGCGGGGTCGACCATGGTGATTTTGAGGTGGGCGTTGAAGCCGAGGATTTTGTCGCGCAACTCGTGGTCGAAGCCGCTCATGACACTGATGACGATGATGAGGACCGCGACCCCCAGCATGACGCCGAGGACGGAAATGAGGGTGATGATCGAAACAAAGGTGCGTTTGGGCCGCAAATAGCGGAGCGCCAGCAGCAACTCGAACGGCAAACGCGACATGGCAGCAGGCTAGAGATACGCCGCGCGACTGTCAACGAAGGGGCGTCCCCCGGTGGCGGGATTCCAACCACGGATGGACACAGATAAACACGGATGGGGAAAAGAGACACGAACCCCGAAAGCTTTCGGGGGAACTTGCACGAATTTACTCGAATGGGAAAGGGCGGGGATTAACGGCAAAGAAGCGAGGAATACGGTTTAACCACGGATGGGCACGGATGGGCACGGATTTTTTTGCGTGTCCGTATGATTTCGTCTTGCATTTTCGGCGGGTCTTTTTAGTTTCGTCACGTGCTTATGACCAGACCCAAAAACCCGCTTTCCTTCCTCCGCGTGCCGGCCGGCCTGGCCCTGATTTGCGCCGCCCGCCTTGCTTTTGCCGATGACACAAACGCCCCGACGAACGTTTCCGCCGCACCGGCCGACGGCTCGCCCCAGGCGACCGAGGCGGCGGTGGTCAGCAACCAGTCCACGTTGCGTTCCACGCTGGAAATCCAGGAGCAGCTTCACGACCTCCAGGTCGCGTATGACAAGTCGCGGCGCCAGTTCGAGGCGGAGCAGGCGCAAAACGCGGGGCTGCTGAATCAGCGGTTGGACGCCATCGAGACCGCGCTCGCCTCGCAGCACGTGGAAGGGCTCCAGGAAATCCAGCATTCCAACGACGTGGTGCTGATTGCGTCGGGCGCGTTCGCCTGCTTCGGATTTGTGGTGCTGCTGCTTTCGGCCTATCTCCAGTGGCAGATGGTCAACCGAATCAAGGCGATGGCGGGGGCGGTGCCGTCTTCGCATGGGCTCGGGAGCGGCGAGGAAGCCGGGGCGCTGGGCGTTGGTGACGCCGCCCTTTTGGGCGGCGGGGTGGCGCGGCCCACGGCGGAGTTTTTGGGCGCCATCGAGCGGCTCGAAAGACGCATCCATGACATGGAAACGACGGTGCATCCGCAAGCGGCCCTGGGCGAGGGCGCTTCCGCGAACGGCGGGCAGTTGGAGCTGGCCGGCGTGCCACACGGCGAATCCGGGCCGGTTTCTCCGGACGCCCTGCAGAAGGCCAAAACCATTTCGGTATTGCTCGGCCGGGGCCAGACGCAGTTGAAGCTGGACCAGCCCGAGGCCGCGCTGGCGAGTTTTGACGAGGTGCTCGCGCTGGAACCCGGCCATACCGACGCGATGTTGAAACGGGGTGCCGCGCTGGAGCGGCTGCAGCGGCTGAATGAGGCCATTGAGTGCTACGACCGCGCCATCGCCACCGACAGCACGATGACGATGGCGTACCTGCACAAGGGCGGGGTGTTCAACCGGCTGGAACGCTACAGCGAGGCGCTGGAATGCTATGAGCAGGCCTTGAAATCCCAGGAGAAGGCCGGCGAAACGGAAGTCATGGCAGGTTAAACTGTTGGAAATCCTCCGGCTTTCCCGGAGGACTCCGAATTTTGACAAATCCGCAACCGTTTGGCTCCCTCTCTTCCACGCAGTGGAGCAGTGGGTCGGGGAGAGGAGGCGCGTTTTTGGGAACACCCCTCTCTCCGGCTCAATGGCTTCCCAAGCCCGCCACGAGCCAGTTGCCCAAATTGGGACGTGCGCTTCGCGCATTGTGGTCCCCGCTCGTTCCTCGCGGGGCGAGAGTGTGCGGCGGCCCATGTCCAATTCCCGGCGAAGTGAACCTTCGCCCGAAGGGCCGCGCGGGCGGTTTCTACCAAAGGAAGGATTTTTGCTCGTCGAGGAGCTGGTCGCCGTCCCACAGCGTCACCCGCCAGGCTGTGACGTCGCCAAAGCTTTTGTAATCGTTCCCGTTCAAGACCACCGAATCCCAGCGGCTGAAACCGTGGTGCGGCGGCAGGGGAAGCTCAACGGTGGCGAGTTTGGGATGTTTGCCCTCGGGCACGCCGCGAAGTTCGACGCGCAATTTGCATTCGTTCGTCCGGGCGACGGAGGCGTTCCATTGCACGACGAAACGCAGCGCGGTGCGTTTGCCGGGGTTCTGGCGCAGGAAGGCCTGGTAGGCGTCGCGGTCGTAGAGGCTGGGGGTCAGGGATTCGCGGCCCTGGTCATCGAGGAATTGGGGCAGCACCTTGTATACGCGTCCCCCGGCCGCTTCGGCGGCGGGCGCGAGCGACAGCAGCAGGAGGAGCATCAACCAGCGCATCGGCTGAAGGTTAGCCAGCGGGGGCGCAAACTCAATGCTGATTTTGCGGGGAGCCTGGACCGCGCGAGCGGGATGGCGGACGGGGGATTTGGGGTTGCAGCGCGATGGGAATGGGGTGGGGGTAGCGTTGACGGCGGGAGACAACGCCGGCCGGTTGGAGACCTCATAAGAACATTTCAGTATTCAGCCCCTTCATGACCCCTTCACAAGCGTTGTGATTAAATGCGCTCCTCTAAGTAAGAAACAATTACGTTCTTGCTTAGTCGGCCGCTTCTGTAAAAATGCTTTTAGACAAAATGAGCGAGTTCAAGTTCCAGTGTTCTGTTTGTGGTCAACATATCAAGACGGACTCGGGTTGTGTTGGCACTCAGTTCACTTGCCCAAATCCGTATTGCCTCAGCAGGATTATGGTTCCCCAGCCACCGGCGCAGGCGGGATCAAAGCTCAATTATGAAATAATGCCGGGTAGAGTCGAGACTCTTGAGCAGTACTGCAAACTGGCCACATCGGTGTACAAGGATTGGGAATTGTGGGATTCCACGACACATCCTTGGTTTAGGGGGCAATCGTCCTCTTCTTGGGGACTTCTGCCTGGTTTGTACAGGGGAACTCATGACCCACACCGCGAACGGGAGTTGCTTCGAGATTTCAACTTAAAAGCGAGATCGTTTTTCCCGCATACTCCAGCAAATGATCTTGAGTGGCTGTTTATCTTGCAGCATCATGAAATACCGACCAGATTACTCGATTGGACCGAGAGCTACCAGAACGCATTGTACTTCGCGGTACTGGACACTAGCGCATATGCGGACGGCGCGGTGTGGGCTTTGGACCCGTGGGCCCTAAACGAAGTTGCTATAGGTCACAGGAGTGTGCCTGTAGCCAGTTCAGCGGAATTGGCACATTATGCCGTGGACGCGGAGAGACCAGCAAAATTTCCTGCTGCGGTCCGGCCAAGTCACGATACAAAAACGGTGAGCGCGCAGAAAGGAATGTTTACTCTGCATGGGTCAGAACTAAAAGGCATCGAGGAGCTAATGCAAAGCGCTACGCCAAACACATTTGCTTTAAAAAAGATAATCATTGCGTCGGAGGCAAAGAAGTTTATCTTAAAAGAGCTATTGCTTGCTGGCGTAGGGAGCTCGTCGTTGTTCCCCGACGTGGATGGCATAGCGCGTGAGATCAAGTATAAATACTCATATGTTTTCATTAACGAGGCGAAAAAAAGGGAGTCTGCTCCGATTCACCCTGAGAAACGAGAGAAAGGAACTGTTGTTATCGACCTACCTTCTGCTTTTAATGTAAAATCCCTGCCGTTGTCTCAGGAGCTCCCAGCTGCTCCATTGGCTCCTACTGTCAGGCAAGCAGCGCACCTCCTCCCATCCCCACTTTTGCCGACGGAAGCAGATCGCCCTTCGTTCTTGCGGCGACTACGTCTGCGGCTGGGGCGTATTATAATAGGGTCTGATAAATAGTATGAGTATGCGTAGGGTCATTTGAAGATGTCAGGGATGAACAACGGCATTATTTCGGTTCCCATTCAAATCGCTCAACAGTTTCGCCAAGGAGGCGACTGGTGCGAGTGCTTAAGCATTTGTCAATCGGTACGGGCGGAACGTTCTGCCGTCCCTGCGGGACTTGAAGGAAGAATCATGGCGGTTTTCCGGCGATAAATCGCCGGGCTATTGTCGGATGTTCCTGCGGAGCAATCCGGGGACGAAACGCGGGCGAGCATCCCCCCGTCTTTCGGTCAGAGCTGTCTTTGCCAGAGGTGGGCAGAAGGATTTGACAGATTAGGAATTCGGTATAAAGTCTTGAGCGTTGGTTGCAGTCGGGCAGGAGGAAGCCCCAGGAAGTGAGCTGTAAGCGGTGAGCCGCGAGCAGTGAACGTAAGCATCGTGCATCGATGCCGTCATGGGTTCTTTGACAATCGAATCGAAAATGGGGTGATGAAGGACTGGAGTGACGGGGGCGCGTCAGGAGGCGTTGGTGCCGTCCTCCGAAAATTCCAGCCGGATGCGGCCAATGGTGAGAATCAGAATCTCCAGCAGGATGAAGCGCGTGAAGAAGTTCCAAGCAAAGACGCCGGCAGATCGGTAATCGGCATCCCCTTCGTATTGAATCATGGGCGGGAGGACGGAGCATGCCAGCACGAAAAGAGTGGCCCAGCGGAGATTCACCACGAGCGCCAGCAGGGCGCAAGGAATCGCATAAAACATGAGGAACAACAAATGGGGATTGGCGTGCAGATGGATGAAGGCGACCAAACCGAGCATGGCCGTGGCCAGCAGTATCGTCGGCCAATGGCGCTGAAAATCGTTGACCATGGAAGTTTTTTCATCGACGGCGCCGGAGGGCGGATTGACGACCCAGGTTTTGAGCATCCGATAGATTCGCAGCCACGCCAGCGGCAGGAACTCGAAACCAGCCCGCACCAGCGAGTCGTAAATACTCAATGCCCGGCCCATCGCATTGTGATAATAGAATTCAACGGTGCCGGGGAGTGTTTGTCCGGGGTTGGCCGGCAGGTTCAGCCATCCGGCCTGTTGCTGTTCCCAGCGGTGGCGAAAACGCTCCAGCTTCCGGGTGACGCGGGGTGACACCCATTGCCCGGTGTATTTTTGGCGCTCAATCACTCCGCGCCGCAGAAAGGCATGGTGCGGAGACTTGTAAATGGCGGACAAATCGGCCTGGTTCAACCGGAGCATCCGGGCGTCATACGGGACGCCCAAAAAGGCGCTGATTTCACGGCACACCTTCTCGGTCTGATCCACCAGGCTGTCGTAATCCAGCCGGTAAATCCGCGCAGCCTTCAACTCAATCCGCCGGGCCTGGAGGATGGCCTGTTCCTGCTGGTAAATCATGCGGCTTAACATGCCCGCCCTGCCGAAAAAACGGGAAGTCTGGCCGGCCTTCAACACGCTGCGGTAAACCTCCACCGGGTTGCGCCAGACAAAAATAAAAAACGCCCGCGGATATTGTTGGTGGAGCTGTGTCAAGCGGTCGCAGTAAAAAGGTGATTTCTCGCCGCTGACGGAAGCGCCCTTCTGTTCGCCGAGCGCACGATACAAGTCCATGGGGGTGCGAATTTTATCAAGTTTCCGGGTCTCTTTCGGCTTGACCAGCCGGTGACGTGAAAGCGCCTGGTTGAAAAATTCGATCCGTTCGGCCCAGTTTCTTTTGAATCGGATATTGAGGAGCGGGCGCGGGAAATTCCAGACATCGCATTCAAACATCAGCGCCACCCGGGGATTCTGGTTCAGGATGGAACAAAGCAGCGAGGTGCCGGAGCGAAACACGCCAATTACAAAGACTGGATTGTCATTCAAGGGCATTTTTCCCGATTGGGCATTAATACCACCCAGGCAATTCAAGTCGCAAGGTCAAACGAGGGGCCGGGGATGGAAAAGGGCGTGTCGGGCACGTGTCGCGGATGATTTGACAAGGGCGGGAATTGGGATATCCTTCAAGGCGCGAGGTTTGAGGTGCGTGGCGCGAGGCCGGGTTAGGAAAGGGAGGGAAGGATTTGAGAGCGCAGATTTGAGATTTCAAATCGAAGGCGCGAGATCTTTGACAATCTAAAACAAGTCCAAAGTCCAAGGTCAAAAGACCAAAGTTGAAGCACGGACGAAGGCTATGGCGCCGGGCGAGTCGTGGTCCGGCATAGGCGAGTCGAAATTCAGCGGCGATTCGGGTAAATTCGCGTAAACTCGGATAAACTCGCCTAGCGGGCCCAAGAAAACTCCATGGGGCCAAACGAAGGACAGGAGGCCATCGGCCATCGGCGATTCCCCGGAGACAGGCAGGATGCCTGTCCTACGTTTGAGGCAACGGTAGCCTGGCAATACGCGGCAAGAAAATTGGTTACGCGGCAATAGGCGAACTGTTAGGCGGCAATACGCGGCAAGGAATTGGGCCAGCGTCCGCGTATTGCCGGGTATTGCCGGGTATTGCCGCGTAGTGGGATCCAGGGAAAAAAGTTGATGGCGGGGAGTTGACGGTTGATGGCCGAAATCACGCTCGCTCTCGCCTTTTCCCTCTCCCTCCAGGAGAGGGAACCGGCCGCTGCCGCGTTTTCAGCAGTCTCCGGGTCGCGGGCATGTTCCAGCGGGTTTCATGATCTGGCCGGTCGAGTCGTACCGCCTAATACCGCCTGGTGCCGCTTGGGACCGGATATTTTTTTGCACACGGGGCCGACAGGCGGTTGCGCTTCCAGGGAAATTGCGGAGGGGAAATGTTTGGGCTCACCGGGAGGTTCGCCCTACCTTTTGAGGGGTGTGCCGCTTTGTGCCGCTTTGTGCCGCTTCGTTGAACGCGGAGTTCGGGGTGCGGGAAGTGACCGCGACGCAGGGAAAATACGCGGAAACGGGAAACTCACGGAAGCAAACGAAGGGAACGAAGAAGACGGCGCGGAGATATCAGGGACCCGGCTGCGGTGGCGGAGGCGGGGTGTTGGTGGCGGATGAAGTGTCGGGTGGCGTCATTTGGCGGAGGGTTTGCATGGGGTTGAGGGGCGCCATGAGGAGTTTGGTGAGGTCGTATTGCGGCTCGCTTTTGGGCGCGCTGAGGGTGCCGGTGACCTTGTATTCGAACAGCTTGGTGAACGGCGAAAGCGCGAGGCTGAGCAACGGCCCGACGAGCGGCATGCCGCGCAACAATTGGGCCTGCACGACGGCATCCACACGGCCGGAAAAATCTATGGTGCCGCGGTACTCGATTTCGACCGCCGTGGCCTGGAACAGCAGGTTGTCGGAGCGGATGACGCTGTTGGTGATGGTGAAGGTGGCCGAGCCCCGGTCGACGCGGCTCTGGCCCCAGCCTTTTTGGAACTTTTCCAGCACAGGCGAAAGAATGCCGAACAGGGGGATTTCCCAGATCAAGCCGTCGCGCAAGTCAACCTGGCCGCCGCCGTTCCAACTGTTCGTGTCGGAGGAATTGCCGCGGGTGATGTCGAGTTCGCCGGTGAGGCGGCCTTCGAGGTGGTTCGTTCCGGGCGACAAATCGGCGATGAGCGTGTGGAGGTCCGCGTCGGTGACCTGGGTTTGGAAGGAGCAATCCGTGCCCTCGTCCGGGCTGTAATCGAACGCCGCCGATCCCGACATGCGGCCCTGGTAAAAAACGCTTTGGATGTTGGTGAGCATGACGCGCTTGCCCACCCAGTCCACGCCGCCCGAAATATGGTCGAGGTTGAACTTGGTCCAGTTGAACGGCCCGCCGTCCACCTTGAAATGCATGTCCGGGTCGACGTCGTCCGCGAGCGGAATGGTGCCGTAGGCATACACGGTGGGCGGCTGCCCGAAGCGGTACGGCTCCATGGCCTCGACCACCTTGGGGCCGATGGTCCGGAAGAATGGCGCCGGTTCGAGCGTGCTGAAGCCGTTCGTCAGGTAGGCCTTCCGTGCGGAAAGATCGACGCCGAGGCCGGCCACCGTCGCGTAATGATCGCCTTGTTCCACGCGCGCATCGGTCAGCAGCACGGAATTGTTGGTATATAGAACGTTACCATGAAAAAACGTCGCGGACTCGCCGCGGAAGGCGAAGTTGGTGACAGTGACCGTGGCGGCGACGCCGATTTGATCGGGGTCATGCCAGCGGCCCCACAATTCGGCGTCGATGACCGGCGGCCTGGTCAGGACCAAATCATCCAGGGTGCGCTGGCCCTCGGGCGGGAGGAGATGTCGCGCGGCCTTGGGATCCATCGTGCTGTGCACGAGGAAATGGAACCGTTTGGTGCGGTCATTGGCTTCGGTGGCGAGTTGCAGCGTGCCTTCGGGCCGTTCCGCCACGAGGTCAGGCACGTGCCAGATCATGTTGGTATAGAGGAAGTGGAGCGTGGCCGAGGACATGGGCACACCTTTAAAGGCGCATTCCCCGGCCTTGACGTCGCCTTGCAGGCAAAGCGTCGGCAGCACTTCGCCGCGCCAGTCCGGATGCCGGTTGGTCCACTCAGGGAGAACCACCGTGCCGGATCCATGGGCGAGCGGCGGGTCGGTCCAGGAATATTGCCCGAGCCATTCGCGGCCGCCGGGGGTGAGCAGGGGCAGCGCCTTTTGCACGTCGAAATCGCACATGCCCTCGAAGGCCGCCGCGCGGGTGGCGACGTTCGCGGAGGCCCGGGCGTCAAACCGGCCGCGATAAAGCTCGGCGTGCGCGTTGGTGAGCGTCAATTCCGGGGCGCGCCAGTTGCCGCCGCAGGCCAGTTCCTTCAATTCGAAGGCGCCGACGCGTTCATCCTCCACATAGATGTCGCCGAGCCGGCAGTTCCAGTCGAGCGAGTAGGGTTCCAGGCCGGCCCACCAACCCCAGCGTTCGTCGGCGTTGCGGGGCGTGTCACCGGCGGGCGGGTGGAGCTGCGTATTCAGGTCGAGGGTGCCGACGCTGCCCCAGCGCGTGCGTGTGCCGGCCAGATGCAATTCCGCAATGCCGGAGAGCGGAATGGTATTCGTGGGCGAATGCGTCCATTCGGCCTTGATGCTGGCGGTGGACGCCTGCGCCCATTCGGTCGTCGGTTCGTCGGCGGAAACGACCAGGCTGGCGCGGATGACATTCGTGAGGGTTTCGTGGGCCATGGCGTGCATGTGGAGATTGAGGTTCTTCACGGCGGCCCAGCTCGTCACGGCTTCGCCGGCGCGCAGATCCAGATCGCATTGCGGCTGATTGGTTGGTGTCCCGGCGGCAATCAACCGCACCAGCAGCGCGCCGTTCGTCAGCGTTCCCCAGGGGGTATCGGCGGCCGGAGCGTTGAGGGTGAGAAGGCCATGGAAACTTTCGCGATTGCGGGCGTCCCCGGACAAGTTGACGACGAGGTCCGGCGGAGCGGCGAACTTGATTTGGTGGATGATCCTGGCCAGCTCGCGAAAGTGTTCCTCGGTCATCTCGGGGCGCGCACCCGGCCGGGGACGGAAGATGGGCCAGTCGCGAAGCGCGGAGGCGTTGGTCACGGAAACGGACAGTCGCAGCCTGAGGCCGTCAACCGCGGCGGTGAAATGGTCCAGCTCCCATTGGTCGCCCGGCAGGAAACGAAGCTGGGCCTGGATGTTGGTGGCAGAGAGGAGCGGCGCGGACGCGTTCGTCTCCGACTGGGGCAAGAGCATCCGGCCGTTGTGCAGGATGAGCGCATCCACGCTCAATCGAAATCTCACCAGCGCGGCGCGGTTGAGTCGCACCTCGACCTCCCGCGCCCGGAACACCGGGCCGGTGGCGGCGTCCGCCCCCGCCGGGCCGAAGCGGACGTCGTCCGCCACGATCCCGCGGTACCAGCGCAGGCGCAGGCGGGTGAACTGGAGGTCCACGCCGCGGGCCTGCAGGCGGTTGAGCAGCGGGTTTTTGATAAAGTTTGGGAGGCCCACCTCGTTCAGGTACCCGCCGATGGCCACCAGGACGAGCACCACCATCCAGGTGCAAATGCGCACACCGCGGAATACCCGGCGGCAGCGTCCCCACCAATGACGTTTGTCGCTCCCGGCCATAAGTTCACCCGGGAGTCGCGTCAATTGCCACGGAGCATCCCGCCGACGCAGCAGCTTTCGCAGTTCGGATATTGCCGGTTTTCATGGGAGGGAATATGGCGGCGGGACTAATTATCCGCCGGCAGATAGGTGGTAAGTTCGTTCACATCCCTGGCGGAATAGACGAAAATCCAGTTCTGGCCGTCGTCCATCTGGGTGCAGGCGTAACGCGCGCCGCCGCCGCCCGGCACCGGCCCGCCGAAGATGACGGTGACAGTCCGGGACTGGGTCGCGTTGGTCAAGGAAAGCGAGATTTTCAGCGAGTTCCCGTTGAAACCATATTGCGCGCTCGGTTCCCCGGGTCCAATCCAGGCGGCGGCCTCCAGGGTGCCGAGATTGTCCGTGAGGTTTTCCATGTACATCCCTTTCGCCTCGTCGGTAAAGCCGGTGGGCGTGGGTTGCCAGAGGTATTTTTTAATGTGGTCCCAGTCCCGGGTTTGTCCGTTGGCCTGAATTTGAATATGGGCGACGTTGGTGGCGCCGAAATCCCAGATGCGGCGCAGGCGCAACTGGTACGCGGAAGACGGCAGCGCGGCGAAGTCCGCGTTGCTGACGGCAAAAACGGAGGATTCGGAGAGATCACTGCGCCGCGCACAGAGGGTGCCCGGACTGTTCGTGTCAGGCCCGCCAAAATCGACCTGGGCGATGACGCGCGCATTGGTCGTGGCCGGTGCGGCCCGGAGCAGGTACCGGCGGACCGGGTTGGGCGCGAGGCCCATGGCCGGCAGGTCGGAGTCGGCCACGGCATCGTTCGCGAAGCGGTCGGCGCTCCATGGGGCGATTTTCATCTCGGCCAGGAGCCGGATGGAATAGACGACGGCATTCGTTTCCGCCGGATAACTTTGACCCTGACCGTCGGTGACGACGAGGATGCCGTTGGAGGTGTGCACGATGAAATTAGTGCGGCCGTCCGGCCCGTAACATTCGACCGAGCCGGGTTCGTCCGAAACCGCCAGCGAGAAAAGGTGCGGGTCGCGGAACTGCCAGTATTCGGCGCTCCACGCCGTCAAATCCTCGCCGGGGACGAGCACGATGGTGCTGGAGGAGTTGGTGCGGGCATAGACCCGGCCGGTGTCGTTGGTCGGCGATTTGCCGAACTGAAGCGACAGGAGCTGGTTGGTATTCCGGTCCTTGAACTTCAAATCCAATTGCGGCGGTTGAAGGCCGAAAGTTTCGAGATCGGCGTTGGTATCGTCCGTCACGAACTGGCTGACGCCGAGGTTCTGCAACTGATCGAGCAGGTTGTTGATTTTATCGTTGTCGGCGCGCGCCCGGATGGGAGAGACCATGCTCCACGGTTTGTCGGGGGACTCGCGCTGGAACTTGAGCTGTCCCCCGACAGCGGTGACATCCAGTTCGACAAACGGCAGACCCTGCAGGTTGACGAAAGCGGTGTCACGCCATTGGCCGGCGTTCGTGGGCACCAAGCCGGCAAATCCGGCGTTGATGATGTCGATGCCCTCAATGCCGACCACCTGCGCGTAAATGCCGTCGCCAGGCGGCGTGACATTTCCCAGTTGAAGCTGGCGCTGGTCGTCGCCCTGCTGGATGAAAATCGTGGTCTGCGGTGTGTCGAAACCGAACTCGGCATTGACGTTTTTGTTGTTGCGCAATTCCTCGGCGGAGATGCGCCGTTGGGGCGAGAGTTCGGCGAGCGATTTCAGAAAAGCCTCAACCGCCGCGGACTGGACGGGATAAGGGATGGGTTTGGTCAATTGCCAGCCGCCGTTGACGCGTTCCACCCGGATGGCGAACTGCCCGCGCGGCTGGATTTCGACGCTGGAGACGTTTTCTGTATCGAGGGCCGGAAGGACCCGGGGCACCACCGGCGCGGGCGGCTGGATGTGCCGTTCAAAAAAGTAGATGAACGCGAACAGGCCGCCCGCCAGCACCACCAACATCCAGGTATTCTTCGGGTTCATGGCTCGGAAATATTCAGGCGGTCGCGGCGCATAAATTCGGTTTACGAGTCAATGCCGGCGCCGCAGCCACACGAGGCCGCCAAACAGGAGGATGCCGCCCGGCATGGCTCCCAGGAAAATCCAGCGGATGCTCATCATCTGCGCATGAGTGAGCGTGACTTTGTAATCAACCACGTCACGGGGCGGAACGCCCGCCATCAACTGCGTCTGGTCCAGCAGCCAACGGGCGGCGAGTTCGGCAAAATTGTGGTTGGCGGAGCCCGGCAGGTCGATGTAGCCCTTGCTCAGAAAGACGGCGTCGCCGGTGACAATGATGCGGGTCGTGCCCCGCTGCAGCACGCCCTTCACGTTCTTTTTTTCCACCGCGACGATGAGCGGCGCGCCGCCCGCCGGGTATTCGCTGCCGCCGATGCTGACGGAAGCCCGCGGACCGGCCCAGGCCAGCGGCACCACGCTGGGCGGGTCCTGGCCCTGGGCGACGGCCGCCTGGCCCACGCTGATGGAGCGCGGGGGATAGAACCAGAGTTGCGAGCCGACCAGCGAATCGACGCACGCGTGGTTGGTCCGGAAATTCACAACCGCGAGCAGTCCCCCGGCGGCGGTGTTTTCGGGGTCCTTGACGACATTCATGCCGACCTGCACCCCCCAGTCGGCGAGGATGGGTTCCAATCCCGTGAGGACCGGTTCAACCTGGATGTTGTTGAACAACACAAACAGCCGGCCGCCGTCGGCCAGGTATTGGCGGACCTTGTCGAGTTCTTCCTGTGCCAACGGGTATCGCGGGCTGGCGATGACGAGGAGGTTGCAATCGGCCGGGACAATGTTGGTGCCGGTGAGCGACAGCGTGGTGGTGCTGATATGGTTGTCGGCCAAGGCGCCGACGAAGCCCGAGTAATCGAACTTGCCCTCGCCCTGGACTTCGGGGGAAGGTTCGCCGTTACCGACGAGGTAGTAAGACTTCATCGGCGGGCCGACCAGCCGGATGAGATCGACATCGATCTTGCCCTCGCCGTCGAACTGCACGGCGTGACGGTTGAATTTCATTTTGGGCTGGCCGGGCGTGGCCGGCTGGGCTTCGTCCGGCGTCGCTTCCACGGCGTAATTCGCAAGCAAGTCGCCGGAGGTAACCACCACCTGGCCGTTGCATTCGTAGATGATGAGATTCTTGTCCTCGCTGGAAGCCAGCCCGTAGCGGCTTTTGACCTGGAAGGCGGCGGCAGTGTCCACGCCGTAGTCCACGGTTTGGACGGAAATCTTCGGATTGGCGAGGTGGTATTCGTTCAGCAATCCCGCGATGTCTTCGTAAAGGCCGTCCGTCTTGTCGTAATAGAGAGTGACTTTGACGTCATTGGTGATGGAATTGAGAAGGCTGAGCGTGGGGGGCTTGAGCTGCTGGCTGGTTTTGGCGCTCGCCGAAAAGCGCAGGAAATGGCGGGCGCCGAGGTAATTGAGCATCACGACCAGCGAGGCGACGGCCAGGATGGAAATCATCACGGAGAAGAAGATGCCCCAGCGCCGGCCGGCGGAGAAACTCGTTGGGGGATTGGTGCGGGCCATGTTATTTCCAGCGGCGGCTTTCCACGACCCGCAGCGTCAGGAAGAGAAAAAAGAAGGTGAGCGTGACATAGAACACGATGTGGCGCGTGTCCACCACGCCCCGCGCGAAATCCTGCATGTGGTCCATGAGGGCGACCTGGGACAGCACGTCCGCGAGCCAGTCCGTGTTGATCTGATGATGATGCGCCAGGAAGCTCAAGAGGAGCAGCGAATAGCTCAGCGCAAAACTGATGGTGGCGGCGGTGATCTGGTTGCGCGTCAGCGCGGACGAAAAGCAGCCGATGGACATGAACAATCCGCCGAGCAAAAAAATGCCCAGGAACGTGCTGCCGAGCAGCCCGCCGTCGAACACCTCGACGTGGTTCGTGTAGCGGCGGAGCACGAGGATGCACGCCAGCGACGGCAGCCACATCAGCATGTAAAACACCATGGCGGCGGTGAACTTGGCCAGGACGACCTGCAAATCGCTGATGGGCGCGGTCATCAGGGTTTCAAAAGTGCCGGAGAACTTTTCGAGGGCAAAGAGCCGCATGGTGATGACCGGGCAGGCGAGCAGCATCACCAGCCAGAAGTAGAGGGTGGAGTAATACAACTGGGTGACGGGATCGTGGGAGGACTGGCCTTGCAGTTGCACGAGCATGGTTGCGAAGCTCTGGCCCATGAGCAGCACGACGGCGGCGATGGTCACATATCCCGCGATGGAGACAAAAAAACCGGCCAGTTCGCGCCGGGTCAGCGTCAGGTAAGCCTGCATCAGGTTTCGTCCTCCTCCTCTTCGGCTTCCTCGTCGGGCTTGGTCAACCGCAGGTAGATGTCCTCGAGCGAATAGTGCGTGTGCGTTAGTTCGCGGATCAGCCAGCCCTGTTGCTTGGCCAGGAGAAAAACTTGTGGGCGCAAATCCTGGCCGTTGCTGGGCGTCAGCGAGCAGCGGACGTAGCCGCCGGAAACGGGCACCAGATCAAAGTATTCGATTTCGCCGGTTTGTTCGAAACACGCCTGCAACACCGGCTGGGGCGCGGCCATTTCCACGATGATCTGGCCGTCGCCGCTCATCAGCTTCTCCAGGGTGTCCGAGGCCAGGATTTTTCCCTCGTGCAGGATGAGGACGCGGCCGCAGGTCATTTCGACCTCCGGCAGGATGTGCGTGGAGATGAGGACCGTGTGCGCGCCGCCGAGGCTCCGGATCAACTGGCGCACGGAACGGATTTGATTCGGGTCGAGGCCGATGGTGGGCTCGTCCAAGATGACAAGTTCGGGCTCGTGAACCAGGGCATCGGCCAGGCCCACGCGCTGCCGGTAACCCTTGGAGAGCGTGCCGATGATTTTTCGCGTCACGTTGTTGAGGCCGCATTGTTCGGTGACGACATCCACGCGCTCGCGTGATTTCTTGCCGCCGAGGCCCTTGAGGCGCGCGCGGAATTTCAGGTATTCGCGCACGCGCATTTCGGGATAAAGCGGGTTGTTTTCCGGCATGTAACCGATGCGGCGGCGGACCTCGTCCGCCTGGGTGAAGACATCAAAGCCGGCGACGCGGGCGGAGCCGGAGGTGGCGGGCAGGAAGCAGGAGAGGATGCGCATGGTGGTGCTTTTGCCCGCGCCATTGCTGCCCAGCAGGCCCACGATTTCCCCGCGTCCGACCGTGAAGGAAATTTTGGACACGGCTGTGTGCCCGGCGTACCGTTTCGTCAGGTCGCAGACTTCAATCATCGGTTCAACGTTCATCGCACTGGCATGCAGCAATTTAGCCTGAAACTCGGGGCGTGGGCCAACAAAAAGTCGCGCCCCGGCGCGCCGCCGTACTTGACTTTGCGGGGCCGCGCCCGCAAAAGCAATGGCAGGTGTCCAAGCTTTCCGACAATTTCTACGCCGGCTGGCGTGCCCGCACCGGCCCGGGCCAGCGGCTCCGGGAGCAGCCTGAACCCGAGCAGGAACCGTTCCCGTCGGAGCAATTGCTGCAAATCATCTGGCAGCGGCAGCGCTTGCGCCGCGACCAGCTCATCACATTGGACGGTCGAAAGGCCCGCGTGCTTCATCCAGGTTTCAAGAATCACGAGGCGGGGCCGGATTTCCGGGGCGCGATGGTGCAGATTGACGGCGAGCCGCCGCGCCAGGGCGACGTGGAAGTGGACCTGCGTTCCTCCGGCTGGCGCGCGCACGGCCACGACCGCAATCCCATGTTCAAGCACGTCGTGCTGCACGTGATCTGGGAGGGCGACCGCGCGGCGGACGCGGCGATACCCGTCATCGCCTTGAAGGACCGGCTGGACGCGCCGCTGGCGGAATTGGACGAGTGGCTGGGGCGGGATTCGCTCAAATCGCTGCCGGAAGATTTGCGCGGGCAATGCTGTGGGCCGCTGCGCGAACTGCCTCCGGAGAAACTGACAGAACTGCTGCATCACGCCGCGGAGGTCAGATGGCGGAGCAAGGCGGTCCAGTTCCAGGCGCGCGCGCGGCAAACGGGCTGGGAGCAGGCGCTGTGGGAGGGCTTGTTTCGCGCGCTGGGTTACAAGCAAAACGTCTGGCCGATGCACAGCCTGGCGGAGTCGCGTCTGCAATGGCTGTCGCTGCCATGCGCGCCCGCGGCGTGCCAGGCGAGATTGTTCGGCGTGGGCGGTTTGCTGCCGGCGGAGCTGACGCGCGCGCAATCGGGCGCGGATGTTTATGTGCGGCGCGTCTGGGACCAATGGTGGCGCGAGCGCGAGCAGTTCGGCGATTGCACGCTGCCGCGGCAGCTCTGGCGCTTCAACAATCTGCGGCCGGCGAACCATCCGCAACGGCGGCTGGCGCTGGCGGCGCACTGGCTGGCGGCGGGCGATTTGCCGGCGAAGCTGGAGAAATGGTTCACGGCGACGCTGCCGGACGCGGCGCTCGCGGAGTCATTGCTCGAAACGCTGCAGGTGGAGCGGGACGATTT
>Ga0181516_10001695_pt1 | contig 16594 bp, 14 predicted proteins | sample PEATcosm2014_Bin_25_FD_121104 | JGI IMG/M metagenome (GOLD analysis project Ga0181516, IMG submission 121104) | Peatland microbial communities from MTU Mesocosm Facility, Houghton, MI, USA - PEATcosm2014_Bin01_10_metaG | ecosystem: Environmental > Terrestrial > Soil > Wetlands > Peat | place... | reverse complement strand
GCCGGCGCGGAACTCATTAAGCAACGTGGGAGTGAAGACGTAGTTGTGAGCGAAGGTGAGGCCCTCGTCGATTTCGGGGGTGTTGTAGCCGCCCTGGAGAGGGCTGCCCGCCTCGGCGCAATAGGTAAAGACGCAGTTGGCCGATGGCGCCGTGATGACCTGGCGATTCTTATAGGAAAAGCGCGCGAAGAGAGTTTGTTTGTCGGAGAGGACCTTGTCGAAACGGACATCGCCCTGGTTAGAGGAGACGGGCGAAGGGAAATTGATCTGGTAATTGTTGGCGTAGGAGCTGGGGTCGCCTCCGTAGTTGGGCATGGGCATGAGGTAGGTGAGCAGGTTGGCGGAGATGGGATTGATGGGCACGGCGGAGGTATCGGCAATAACGGTGGGGCTGGTTGGAGTGCAGCCGGTGAGGTAGGTCGCCAGGCTCGGGTAACAGATGGCGGATACGCCTTGCCCGGCAAGGTAATCGGTGAGATTGCCGTTGCGCATATCGGCGGAGGGAACACTAAGCAGAGTGGGCGTTTCGCGGGGCAGGCGCAGGCCCTCGTAACTGATGAAGAAGAAGCCGGGATTGGATTTGGAGAAGAAGGGGCGCAGGCCGATGGGGCCGCCGAGCGTGCCGCCGAAGTCGTTCATGATGATCTTTGGCTTTGACAAGGCAAATATGTTGTTGGAGTTGAAGACAGTGTTTTCGTGATTTTCGAAGAGGCCGCCGTGATAGTGAACGGTTCCAGCTTTTGAGACGGTAGTGATGTCGGCCACGCCGGAGAACTCGGCATTGTTGTTGGCCTCGCTGACGCGGATCTCTTCGATGGAGTTGAAGGAGGGGAACATTTCGTTGACGGGGCCGGAATATTCGACGCCCACGCTGGAGATGCCGTCGATGGTGACGCTGAGCAGGGCCGCGGTAGTTCCAAGCACGGCAAGATTGCCGGTGTCGTCGGTCTGTACGCCGGCCTCGGTGGTCAGGGTGGAGATGGGACTGGTGGAGCCGGTGGAGCGGGAGTAGATGGCGATGGGGAGTTCGACCAATTCGTCACCGACCTTGGTCTCGGCGAGATTGGAAACATCGGTGGTGATGACGGGTGCGGCAGAGTCGTCGATGACGACGACGGTCTGGGTCTCCCCGGAGAGCTTGAGGACAACATCGACACGGCGCGTCTCACGGGCGGTGAGCTCGATGACGGGAAGCGATTCCGTCTGAAAGCCCTGCGCGGCGATGGTGAGTTTGTAGCTGCCGACATCGATATTGCGGAATGCATAGTCCCCATTTGCGTCGCTGACGGCGGTGCGCGAAGCTGTGGTTCCGGTATTGAGCAGGGTGACCTGCGCACCGGTGACGACAGCGCCGCTGGCGTCGCGCACCGTGCCGAGAATGGCGCCGTAAGTGGATTGGGCGACGGATGGAGCGGAGCCGAGCAAAGCAAGACAACCGAGCAAAAGGACGCGCAGAGTGACAATGCGCATCGTGTGGACAGGGAGAGAGAACCTGTTCATTCAATCACCTTTCAACGAAATTTAATCAGGGGACCGACGTTTGTTCGCTTTTGCCGGGGGACTTCTACAAATGTATCGCCTAAGGAGGCGGGGTGAGCGCATTTTTTGAGAAAAAATGAGCCGGTTTGTGGAATTGATGCGGGGCGCAAGCAGGGCGAGATTGAGCGGGAAAGTGGCTGGTTGAACTTGTCGAGCCGGGGGCGGCGCTGAGCGCAGGGCGAGTTGCGAAGGATTGAAGTGGGACGCGGAGTTTTACAAGAGCGGGCTCGAAATGTTTCAATCTGGTTATTGAAACAGGGGTGCCCCAGGAAGTGGGGCTGAGAAGATACCCTCGAACCCGATCCGGATCATACCGGCGTGGGAAGTTTCCGAAGCGGCCTTCCATCGTAGTGAGAGTTCTCCTGTTTCACGGATTTGGAACGAGGGGAACTTATGACTGGGCCTGCAGCCGCGCACGCGGCACTTATCCTCCGCATCATTCGAATCAAAAAGCTTAGGCCGGCGCATGCACGCGCTGTGCTGTGTGTGTGCCTGCTGGCGACTTGCTTTGCGTGCTGCAAACGCATCGATGCGCAAAGTGAGCCGCAGACGGCGCCTGACAAACCTCAGTCAACAGAAACTCAAAAGCCGCCGGAACAGAAACTGCCGCATGTGACGACCACGGTGGAAGTACATGGAGAGGTGACGGACGACTATCTTTCGGGAGCTGCAACGGCAGCGAGCCTGGACGGGAGTTCGCTGATGGAGACGCCGCTGTCGGTTACGGCAGTTTCGCGGGCGGTGCTGAGCGACCAGATGGCGCGCGTGCTGTCGGACGTGGTGAAGAACGACGCTTCAGTCGTCGAGGATTACGCGCCGGTGGGCTACTATGGCGATTTTGAGATTCGGGGCTTTCCGATTGACCTGGCGACCGGACTGCAGATCAACGGGATGACGGTTGCGGGCGAGCAGGATGTGCCGCTGGAAAACAAGGAAAGCGTCGAGCTGGTGAAAGGCATTGCGGGCGTGGAGAGCGGCGTGGCTGCGGCGGGCGGGCTGATCAACTATGTGACAAAGGAACCGCAATTGAAGGAACGCCAGGCGATTGATCTCGCGACCGATCATCGCGGCACGTCGTATGGAGCGCTCGATGTGGGCCATGTTTTTCATGCTCGATTCAAACCGGGCATTCGTTTGAACCTGGCCGGGGAAGACATCCACACTTATGTGCAGCACGCGGACGGATGGCGCGGCGTGGGCGCAGCGGACAGCGAATTGCAGTTCGATAAAAGCACGGAACTCTATTCCGACTTCGAGTATCAGCACAAGGTGCAACGGTCTGAAGCGGGTTTCCAGTTGCTGGGAGGAACGACAGTTCCCTTCCCTGTTTATCCGTCGACCATGCTCGGCTATCAGACGTGGGGAAAACCGAACACATTTGACGTGTTCAATGCGGGCTCGCGACTGGAGCACGCGTTTAACGCCAATTGGAACGGGAGGGTGGCGGGGTCGTATAGTCACTCCCTGATTGACGACAACGTGATCTGGCCTTACGGCCCGGCGTTGGATGCAAACGGCAATTCTCTGTGTGCTGCCGCGGTACCCAGTTACAACTTCTTTTGTCCCGATGGAAGCTACGAGATTTACGACTATCGCAGCCCCGGCGAGTTGCGCATCAATGCGGTGGGCGACGCGTTTGTTCAGGGTCGATTCAGGACCGGCGCGATTACGCACGATGTGGTGGGCGGCGGATCGCTGTTTCATCGCAGCGTGGATCTGTCGCCGACGATCGTGGATTTTCCGTTGGGCGTGGAGAACGTTTATCAACCCGACATTGCTTACGCGCCGGACGATGAACAGGCCGGGCCGTCGACGCTGGCCGATTTTAACCATCAGATATCGGGCGTTGTGCAGGACCGCATTCATTTGCCCGGCGGAGTAGGGCTGCTCGCCGGAGGGCGTTATGCAAGGGTGAGTGACTTCAATTACGCGCAGGCGCGCTCGCTATGGCTTCCGCAATATGCGGCGACGTATGCGCCAGTGAAGGGGCTCACGCTCTATGGGAATTATGGCGTGCTGTTGTCGCTGGGGCCGCAGGCGCCATGGTGGGTGGATAATGCAAATGCGTTTCTGAGCCCCTTCCTCACGCGGCAATCGGAAATTGGCGCGAAGTATGAACGGCAGATTCTGCTGACCGCGGCCCTTTTCAAAATGAAGCAGCCATTTTTCTATCCGCGAGTGATTGAAACCGCGGATGGGTTTTGTGAGACGAATCTGTCGACAGGCGGCGCAGTGAGCCCGGGGGATCTTTGCTTTGAGTCGGACGGCCACGAGGCGCACGACGGAATCGAATTGAACGCACAGGGCAAGGCCCCGAGCTGGTTGCAATTGACGGCGTCTGCGACGGCGATGCGAGCCATCTCAAGCGATTCAGAAACAGCAGCGTTTAACGACAAGCAGGTGATCAATGTGCCGCGAGAGCATACGACGTTGTTTGCCGATGTGCTGCTGCCGCATGTGACTGGATTGCACCTGATGCCGGGCTGGAGCTACACGAGCCGCAAGGAAGCGACGCGCGACGACCAGGTGAGCGTGGGCGGATATAACCTGTTCAACCTGGGGGCGCGCTATACGCCAGGCGGCGAACAAAGCCATGTCACTCTGCGCTTTTATGCCGACAACATTTTAGACAAACGCTACTGGAAGGACACGGGGGCAAACTACGGCGACACGTTTATTCACCAGGGAGCGCCGACGACGGTGAGGCTGTCGGCTCACTACACTTTTTGAGTTGACGAATTTGAGCGAAGTGACGGGGCAAGCGTGAGGGAAATGAATCTGACTGCGCATGCGCATGGAATGGACGGAACTCTTGTGGAGGCCGACTGGCCGCCGCTTGAGCGGGACGAAGTGCGCGCAGTTCTCGAGAACTATGCCGGATTCGACGGGTCGATTGAGATTCTGTCGACGAGCCCCCGGCCATTTTCAGCCACGAGTGTGGTGCTGGCTGGCGGAAAGAGCGTCTTCATCAAGAGACACCACCGATCGGTGCGTGATAAAGATGGGCTACGCGAGGAGCATCGCTTCATTGACTATTTGAGGCGGCGCGGCGCGGCGGTTCCGGCGGTGCTATTGAGCATCGGGGGCGAAACCGCGATCGAAAAGGGCGCGTGGACGTATGAGGTTCACGAGGCCGCGACGGGGATCGATCTCTATGAAGAGGCAGTTTCGTGGACGCCGTTTCATTGCGCCGCACATGCGCGATCGGCGGGACAGGCTTTGGCGCGCTTGCATGAAGCGGCGGAGGGATTCGTGGCACCGGCGCGCAAGACACAGCCGCTGGTTTCAAGCTTCTCCATATTTGCGGGGAGCGATGCAGCGGGTGCGACGATCGGCTATCTCGAGGCTCGGCCGGCACTCGCAAACGACCGAGAGACTCGGGACAACTGCAAACGCGCGCTCGAACTGCTGGGTCCATTCCGCGAGGAAATATCGCCTCTTTTGCCCGCGTTGAAGCCACTGTGGACGCATAACGATCTGCATGCGTCGAATCTTTTCTGGAGCGATGGGAGCGACGACTCGAATGCGGTCACGATCATCGATTTTGGCTTGGCGGATCGGACCAACGCTGTCTATGACCTGGCACTGGCCATTGAACGAAATGTTATCGAGTGGCTGAAGCTCGGGGCTGACGATGAGGCTGACGAGAAAGTCCCGGTTCACATCGATCACATGCTGGCATTGCTGGATGGGTACGAGTCGGAGCGCCCGCTTGCGGTCGAAGAAAGGGCCGCACTGGCACCCATGCTGGCTTTGTGCCACGTGGAGTTTGCGCTGACGGAGGCAGATTATTTTCTCGGCGTTTTGCATTCGCGCGACAAGGCTCGGCTGGCGATGGATGGATATCTTGTGGGCCACGCGCGCTGGTTTCGCAGTGAGTGCGGCGAGAGACTGTTGAATGTGTTGCGCCGCTGGGCCAGCGATCGCAGCCGTGCAGGAAGCAAGCCATGAACGTGGTTGCAATCGTTACGAACTACCTTGGCGCGCATTGGGTGGAGCTGGCCGGGTTTGTGACGACGTGGGTCGGCATCTGGTTGACGACGAAGCGCCTGCTGATCTGCTGGCCTGTGGTTCTGGCGGCGGACATCTTCTATCTTGCGGTCTTCTATCAGGCTCGCCTCTACTCCGATGCGCTGCTGCAGGTGTTCTTTGTGGCGTTCACGCTCTACGGCTGGTGGCACTGGTGGCGTGGCGTGCGGGAGGAAGGCGAAGTGCGAGTCGTTCCGCTCAGCGTTCGCGGCTGGATTGCGGGACTTGCTGCGGGCGCGGTAGGAGCGGTTGCGCTGGGTTGGCTGATGGTGCGAATCGGGGCGGCTCTTCCGCATCTTGACGCAGCACTCACCAGCTATAGCCTGGTGGCGAGCTGGTGGCAGGCGCGCAAGCACACGGCGAACTGGTGGTTGTGGATCGCGATCGACGGCGTTTATGTCGGCGAGTATGCTTACAAGGATTTGTGGCTTACAGCTGTGCTATCGGTGGGCCTGGTGGTGCTGGCTGTGATGGGGCTTCGCGACTGGCGACGCGCCGCTGAGGGGTATCAGATCGCGGCTTGCACTACGTTGCGCAGCGGGACGCCGTCGATATAGCGGCGCAATTCATCTGCCGCGGTCTTGATCGCTCGCGGCGCAAACTGCGGACTTGAACCGCCAATGTGGGGCGTGATGAACAGGTTCGGACACTTCCACAGTGGGTGGCCAAGGGGCAGCGGTTCGGGATCGGTTACATCGAGTGCGGCGCGCATCGAGCCGGCATTGAGCGCTGCGACGAGCGCATCGGTGTCGACGATCGGGCCACGGGCCGCATTCACCAGCAGACAGCCCTGCCGCATCAACGTGAACTGCGGTTTGGCGATGAGGTGAAAGGTCTCAGGCGTGGAGGGCAGAATGAGGACGATCACGTCCGCACTGGGAATCAGTTGATCGAGGCTGCTGATCGGGTGGACCTTGGGATTTTCACGGGCGGTGCGCGCAACGCGTATCAGGTTCACGTTGAACGGCGAGAGCATTCGTTCGATTTCCTTACCGATGGAGCCGTATCCGACGAGGAGAACCGTTCTGCCGGTGAGCTCCTCTTGCATGACCGGCGGATAAAGCGGACGAGTGTCACCGGTGATGCGTTCGTAATGCGCAGTGGCCTCGAATCGACGTTTCCATTCGCCGGAGCGCTGGATGTCGAGGTAGAGCGGAACATACTTGAGCATTGTGAAGATCGCGGACAGGGTCCACTCCGCGGTGGCGATGTTATGTGCTCCGTGGGCATTGCAAATGGTGACGTGGGGGCCCATTGCGGCGGGAATCCATTCAGTGCCGGCCATGAGCGACAAGACCAGCCGCACGCCACGAAGATGGGGCGCGATGCGCAGCGCTCGCGTTGGATATGGATCGGGGATCCATACATCGATCTCGATATCGTGGTCGAGTTTGTCAGAAAGAGGGATCAGCTCGACTTCAGCCGGCAGCCCGGCGAAGAGTTCAGCGGCGATGGTAGCGGGATATCCTACTCGTAGCATTGTGCTGTGAGAATGCCTCGAGATTATGCTACACGGTGGAGCTGGTGCTGATGCCAGTTGCGCAAACGGTCGGCGGGGAATATCGCTCGGCGGTTGAAACGGATATTCTTTAAACGATGCGGTTGAGCGCAAAGAACACGCGGTCGCAGCAAGAGCTCGCGCAGAAGCTGCACATTGCAGCGCCTGAGGAGCAAGGTTGGCTGAACTGGGAACGTCGCCATCTGCTGATCCACGCGGCCAAGACTGCACTGGCGGCAACGCTATGCTGGTGGCTGGCGACGCGATTTGGATTGCACGATGGATACTGGGGAGCAATCAGCGCAATCATCGTGCTGCAATCGAACTTCGGGTCAACGATCACCGCATCGCGAGACCGGCTGCTGGGGACATTGATTGGTGCGGTGTTCGGCTTTACGTTCAGTCTATTTGGAACTCTGCCTTGGAACTATATTTTTGCGGTACTAGCGGCCGTTACCTTGTGCGGCTTGCTGGGGCTTCGCAGCAGCTCGAGATTGGCCGGCGTCACGATCACGATTATCATGCTGGTGCAGAAAGCCGGCTCGCATTGGACATTAGCACTGGACCGGGTAGGGCAGGTGGTGCTGGGAATTGTCGTCGCGCTGCTTGTGTCTACCTTTGTGTTTCCTGACCGCGCGCGCATTCGGCTGCGCGATGGGCTGGCACAGGAGTTCCTGGTGTTGAGCGCGTTATTCGAAGCGATTCTGCAGGGTTTTCGCGGTGAGCCCGCGGAGAATCTCTCGCAAGCGCACGAAGATGCTTTGGCGGTGTTACGCGCCAACAATCAACTGCTTGACGCGGCGCGCAACGAGCCATCAGGCGGTCCGGGATGGCGCGAGGGGCTGAGCATGCTGGCCCAATTTGGCCGCTCGGTCTTTGACGCACTGGTCGCATTGGAATTAGCCGTGAAGGATAGCCACGAGGACAAGTACGTTCAACAATTGGAGCCGGCACTTGGCCGGCTTGCCGTCGACATTCGCACGGGATTTCACTACGTTGCGAGCTGCATCCACAACTGGCGGTTTCACGTGCCTCCGCCCGGAATCAACCTGGAGGAGGACATTGCGCAATTGGAGGCGCGCATGGCATCAGTGCGCCACACCGGTGCGCAGTTTTCACAGGCGGAGATTTTGCGAGCATACGCAGTGCAACTGCACCTGAAGCAGATTGCGCGGCTGCTAAGGGCTACGCGGGTTGAGACCGGCCACGCGATTGGCGAAGCGCAACCGTGAAGTGCGGGGTCAGGCGAAGAAGCCGCGCAGCGCCTCAACGCACGCTTCAATTTCCTTGATCGAGATAGCGTATCCCAAACGAAGATGGCCCTCGCCCTGGGCTCCAAATACCGAGCCGGGGATGGTGGCGATGTGGGCTTTCTCAAGCAGGATCTGAGCAGCGGTGCGGCTTTTTTTATGGATCTTTTCGACGTTGGGGAAAGCATAGAAAGCGCCGGCCGGAGACTCGCATTCCAGACCAACCTCATTGAGAGCGCTGACGAGCAGATCGCGCCGTTTGCGATACTCTTCGCGGTACGCAGCGATCTGAGACTCGGGCGTCAGGAGCGCGTGAATCATCGCATACTGCACCGGAGTTGCCACACCGTTGGTCGAGTAGAGAACGATCTTGCGCAGAGCCGTCATGAATGGTTCTCTGGCAACGGCGTAGCCCGCCCGCCAGCCAGTCATGGCATAGGTTTTTGAAAAGGTAAATGCGGTGATGGTTCGCTCGGCCATGCCGGGCAGCGATGCGATGGAGACATGCTCACCGTCGTAGACCAGATCTTCATAGGCTTCGTCGGCGATGACCACCAGGTCGCGCGCGATGGCGAAGGCTGCGACCTCTTCTGCCTCTGCGCGCGTAAAAACGAGGCCGCTCGGATTTTGCGGGGTGTTGTAGTAGATGGCGCGTGTGCGCGGGGTCGAAAACTGCTCGAGGGTATTGCGAATGCCATTGCGGCGAGCGGTGATGGTGGGGACGAGCAGCGGCCTCGCCTGAGCTCCGGTCACGAGATCGCCGATGGGGGTCCAATAGGGCGAGAAGACCAATGCATCGTCACCTGGATCGAGCACGCTCTGAAAGGCTGCGTACAACCCCTGCGATCCTCCGACGGTAGCGATCACTTCATCGGGGCTGACTTGGATTGCGTTTTTTCTGGCGAGCTTGTCGACCAGAGCCTTGCGCAAGGGTAACAGCCCAGACGACGCCGCGTAATGCGTCTGGTTTTCGACCAGCGCTTTAACGGCGGCAAATTTGATGTCATCCGGGGTTTCGAAGTAGGGCTCGCCGCCATGCAGAGCATGGACCTGCAGGCCCTCGGCGCGCATTCCCATGACCTTGTTGCGAATCTGCACGATGTCAGAGAAGCCAACTTCGTCGAGCCGCTTGGCGAGCCGGATGCCAGACTTCGTGGTTGCCATCTTTCTGTTTCCTTTCGCTTGTGCTGAGGGACGCTTCTTTCTCAGCATACCGGATGCGATTCCAGTGTCTGTCGCATTTCGAAACGCGCGAGGTCGGATGCGGCGGCGCTAGATCGCGAGGAGATCTGTGTAAACGGCCATGCCCACGACGGCGTCGGCGCCAATGGCGTCGAGCGCATCCACTTCCTGCTGGCTGCGGATGCCGCCCGCGACGATGAGTTGACGCTGCGTGAGTTTGCGCAGGCGCGCAGCGGTGGCGATAGGAAAGCCTTGCAGGAGCCCTTCGCCGTCGACATGGGTGTAGAGAAATGCGGCAGCATATGGATCGAGCTGAGGAATCGCGAGGTCGGGTGTGAGCGCGACCTGGGCTTTCCAACCCTTGACGGCGACTTGTCCATTTTTTGTATCGATGCCGGCGACAATGCGGTCAACGCCAATACCTTCGGCGAGAGTCGACGCGAAGTCGGTATTTACAGCGCCCTCGGCAGAAAAAAATGCAGAGCCTATGATGACTCGCTTTGCTCCGGCGTCGAGAAGCTGCCGGGCGCGCGCGATGGAACGAATCCCTCCACCGGCCTGGCACGCAAGCCGCTTCGCAATTTTCTCAACGAGCGCAGAGTTATCGCCCTGTCGCATCGCTGCGTCGAGATCGATGAGCTGCACGAGCGGAAAGCGAGAAAACTTTTCGATCCAATATTCAGAGTCGTCGAACGCCAGGCGCAGTTTCTCGCCTTGCTCGAGCTGCACGATGCGACCGCCGAGGAGATCGATGGATGGAATCAGCATGGAAGCCTCACGGAAACGCCGGCTTGCGCCAACTCTTGTTTGAGCGAACGAGCGCTCGATACGCCAAAGTGAAAAATGCTCGCGGCCAGGGCGGCATCGGCGCAGCCGCGTGCGAAGACGTCAACGAAATGAGCCACTGTGCCGGCGCCGCCGGAAGCGATGACAGGAATATTCACAGCGTGGCTGACAGCGGCAGTGAGCTCGCAATCAAAGCCAGCGCGCGTGCCGTCGGCGTCCATGGACGTGAGCAGGATCTCGCCGGCGCCGCGGGATTCCGCTTCACGAGCCCACTCGACAACGCGTCGGCCCGTAGTTTTGCGGCCGCCCTGCACGAGGACCTGCGCTTCGCGCACTGGATCGGCTGCAGATGGGTCGCGGCGCGCATCGATCGCCACGACAACGGCCTGCGCGCCGAAACTGCGGCCAATGGAGTCGATCAGTGCCGGATCGGCGAGCGCGGCAGAATTGATACTCACTTTATCCGCACCGGCATCGAAGACCTGCTCGGCGTCCTGGGCGCTGCGAATGCCGCCACCGACGGCGAATGGAACAAAGAGTTCGCGGGCCGCGCGGCGCACGGTGTCGAGCAAGGTTTTGCGGCCCTCGTGCGTCGCCGTGATGTCGAGGAGCACAATTTCATCGGCACCTTCGCGAGCGTGGCGCGCGGCGAGCTCGGCGGGATCGCCTGCGTCAACGATGTCGACGAACTGCACACCTTTGACCACGCGGCCGTCGTGCACGTCGAGACAGGCGATGATGCGTTTGGTCAGCACGCGGTCTCCTTGTCACGATACTCGAGGAAATTGCGAAGAATTTTCAGGCCGGTCTCGCCCGATTTTTCGGGGTGAAACTGCACGCCCATTACATTGCCCTGCTCAACAGCCGCTGCAAAGGTCTCGATATATTGAGCGCTTGCCGCGGTCGCGGGCGTGACGGGAGCTTTGTACGAGTGAGTGAAATAGACATACTCGCCCGGGTGGATGCCGGCGAAGAGATGCGAACTGCGATATGGCTCCAGCGAGTTCCAGCCGACATGCGGGACCTTTTCAAGACCACTTGGAAAGCGCGTGCACGTCTCGGCGAAGTGAGCGAGGCCAAGCTGATCCGGAGCTTCGGTCGATCCGGAAAAGAGCCACTGCATGCCAACGCAAATGCCGAGGAATGGAACGCCACGCGCGATTACATCGCGAATCGCAGGCGTGACGCCGCTCGCATCGAGCTGTTGGGTGGCTGCGAAATGACCGACGCCGGGAAGGATGAGACGCTCCGCTGTTTTCACTGTGTCCGCGCGATCCGTCACTTCAGTTTCTGCACCGAGGTGACGCAAGGCTTTGAGCACGGAGGTGAGGTTGCCGGCCTTGTAATCGATGACGGTCACACGCATCAGAGCAATCCTTTGGTGGAGGGGAGCATTTCGCCAAGCTGTTTGTCGCGTGAGCATGCCACACGCAGGGCACGGGCAAAGGCTTTGAAGATGGCTTCGATTTTGTGGTGATTGGAACGGCCGTACATTGTCTTGACGTGCACATTGGCGCGCGCCCCGCGAGCAAAGCCCTCGAAGAAGTCAGTGACCAGTTCGGTTTGCAAGTCGCCGACGAGGCGGACGCGGACTTTTGCGTCGACGGCGAATGCTGGGCGGCCGCTGAGATCGATGGCTGCGATGGCCAGGGTCTCGTCCATCGGCATGAGGAAGTAGCCAGCGCGGAGGATGCCGCGCTTGTCGCCGAGCGCACGATCAAAAGCCGTGCCGAGCGCGATGCCGACATCTTCGACGGTGTGGTGCTGGTCGACGTCGAGATCGCCATCGCATTTGAGGTCAAGATCGAAGGCGCCGTGACGGGCGAACAGGTCAAGCATGTGGTCGAAGAAGCGGATGCCGGTCGCGATGTTGTATCGTCCACTGCCCTCGATGGTCAGCTTGATAGCGATGCGCGTCTCCGTGGTGTTGCGCTCGAAGCTCGCCGCGCGTGTTTTCGATTGAGCTGCTTTGTTGCTCTTTTTGTTTGGAGTCATAGGCCCTCACCGGTGGCTCGCAATGTCGCCAATGTTTGGTTGAGCGCGGCTGCAGCCTGTTGCATCTGCTGGCGCGTGCCGATGGTGATGCGAACGCAGCCGTCGCAACCCGGATCGCTGGAACGATCGCGTACCAGGATGCCTGCGGCTCGCATTAACTGCGTAAATTCTTTGTGGCGTGGGCCAATCTTGACGAGTACAAAGTTGGCGCGGCTCGGCCAGCGGCGAACTCCGGCCAGGTCGAGAGCGGATTCGAATTCCGCGCGCGCGGCAAGAACTTCGCCGACATACCAATCGATATAAGCGGCATCTGCAAGGGCTGGAGGAAGACACGCGAGGGCAAGAGAATTGACGCTGTAGGGAGAGAGCACGCGGCGCACCCAGCGCATTAGTTCGACAGGGCCGGCGAGCAACCCAAGACGCAGACCAGCCATACCGTAGGCCTTTGAAAAGGTGCGCGCCACCATGAGGTTGGGCAGAGCGCCGATGAGGTCGATGATCGTTTCGCCATAAAAATGGAAGTAGGCTTCGTCGACGAGGACGACGGCGTGGGGCGCGCAACGCGCAATGGTCTGGAGTTGCGAACGCGTGGCTACGGAGCCGGAAGGGCTGTTGGGGTTGGCGATGGCGATCACTTTGGTGTGCGGTGTAATGGCGGCGAGCAAGCGCTCAAAGGGAAACTGCAAATCATCAGCAGCGAGGACTGGAACCACTGTTACATCGGTTGCGGAGGCATAGACCTCGTACATGGTGTAGGTGGGAACCGGGAGCAGAAGTTCGTCACCGGCTTCGAGAAAAGTCTCGAAGAGCACGTGAATAGCTTCGTCGACGCCGTTGGTAAGTGCCACGTGCGAGGCGGCTAGACAGAGATCGTCGGCGACAATGGCCTCGACGGGCTCGCGCTCGGGATAGCGCGTGAGTTCGCCTGCGGAAATGCTTGCGAGAGCCTCGCGCACCTTTGGAGAACAGGCAAGCGTGTTCTCATTGAAATCGAGCCGCAATGTATCGCGATTGCCAAGCGGAGGATGATACTCCTTCATCGCCTGAACGCGGCTGCGCGGGGCCACCTGCGGTGGGGCCGGCGTTGAGATTGAGGTTGAGCTCGGGGATATTTGCCTTTTGGTCACGTGCTCAGTCACGGGGCCTCCTGGTTAAGCGGGTGCGAATAGCTGCGGCGTGGCCGATGAGGCCCTCGACTTGCGCCAGCAATTCCGCCTTAGGACCGAGGTCGCGCAGCGCCTGTGCAGAATATTCCTGCACCGTAATCAACTTGACGAAGTCGTTGACGCTGAGGCCGCCGCGCACACGCGCCATGCCGCCGGTGGGGAGCGTGTGGTTCGTTCCCGAGATGTAATCGCCCATCGGCTGCGCAGACCAGCGACCGATGAAAACTGAGCCGGCATTCTGCACCCAATCGAGATCGTTTTCCGCGTCGACGGTGAGATGCTCGGGAGCGAGACGATTGGTGATGGCATGAGCTTCATCGAGACTGGATGCGACGATGGCGAGGCCATTGCGGTCGAGTGCTTCGCGGGCGACAGGATTATTGCGGCTGCGCTGCTTTGTCTCCGCGATCACGTTTTTGGCTAACTCGGCACGCGTGGTGATGAAGATGGCGAGCGCTTCGGGATCGTGTTCGGCCTGCGCGACAAGGTCGGAGGCAATATCGATAGGGTTGCCGCGCTCGCTGGTGACGACGATTTCAGTAGGACCGGCAAGCATGTCAATTGCGCAATCGAAAGCAACGAGACGTTTGGCGGCGGTGACGTAGAGATTCCCTGGGCCAACGATTTTGTCGACGCGCGGAACACTGGCCGTTCCATAGGCGAGCGCAGAGATCGCATGCGCACCACCGATGCGATAAAACTCCGAGATGCCGAGCAAATGGGCCGCGGCAAGCGTCTCGGGAGCAGGCTTGGGTGAGACCACGACGACGCGCGCCACTCCCGCAACCTGCGCGGGAATCGCGGTCATGAGCAAAGTAGATGGGAGTGGATGGCGGCCGCTGGGGACATAACAACCGACGGAGCCGAGCGGGCGCACAAGCTGCCCAGTAGTGAGCCCCGTCACGGGCGAATGGTTCCAGGTTTTCGGGAGTTGCCGATGTGCGAAGGCGCGGATTTGATGAGCAGCGGTTGAGAGAGCCTTTTGCAATGCAGGATTGAGTGCTTCCCATGCTGCAGCCATTTCGTCCTGCGTGATGCGCAGATTTTGCGGACCGGCGAGGCCATCGAACTGCGACGCATAACGAAACAGGGCGCGATCTCCTTGCCGGCGAACGTCGCCTACGATGCGCCGGACCGAGGGAAGCACGGAGTCGAGCGACGCGCCGCCACGCGATTCCAACGCGGCAAGAATCTGCTGAGCCTGGCGTGCGCCGCGTCCTTTGGTGCGGATGATTCTCATCGTTCTTGCCTCATGCGGCTCCCGGTTTAGAGCACAACCTTGTTGAGTGGATATTCGACGATGCCCGTCGCTTTAGCAGCCTTGAGGCGCGGGATCACATCGCGCGCCACGCGCTCTTCAACGATGGTATTGACGGCCACCCACTCTGAATCACTGAGCTGAGAAATGGTAGGCGAATTGAGCGCGGGCAGGACAGCGAGAACTGCGTCCAGGTCGCCACGCTTGACGTTGAGCATGAGGCCGACCTGCGATTGAGCATCGATGGCGCCACGCAACATCATGGCAATCTGATCGATTTTCACTCGCTTCCATGGGTCTGCGAGCGCGGCCTTGCTGGCGATGAGGTGGGTCTCGCTTTCCATCACCGTGTCGATAATTTTAAGATGGTTGGCTTTGAGGGAGCTGCCTGTTTCAGTTACTTCGACGATGGCGTCGGCTAACATGGGCGGTTTCACTTCGGTTGCGCCCCAGCTGAACTCGACTTTGACATTGACGCTTTTTGCGGAGAAATAGCGCTTGGTGACCTCGACGAGTTCGGTGGCAATGATTTTGCCATCGAGGTCTTCAGCCTTTTCAAAGCCGCTCGACTCGGGGACGGCGAGCACCCAGCGGACCTTGCGGCGACTTTGCTTGGCGTAGGTGAGCGAAGTGACGCTCGCGACCTCGAGGCCGCTCTCAACGACCCAGTCGATGCCGGTGAGCCCCGCATCGAGGACGCCGTGATCGACATAGCGCGCCATCTCTTGCGCGCGAATCAGCATGCACTCGATGTCGCTGTCGTCGATGGAGGGAAAATAGGAGCGGCCATCGGCGTAGATGTTCCATCCGGCGCGTTTGAAGAGAGCAATGGTTGCATCTTGCAGGCTGCCTTTGGGCAGTCCGAAGCGAAGTTTGTTAGCCACGATCGGCCTCCGATTTTTCGCCCACGGCAATGGGCCGGGTAAAGCAACTGACGGTGCCCTCATGGCACACGAGGCCATCGCCCTCGACTGCAACGCGGAACAAAAGCGTGTCGTTATCGCAGTCGGTCGAAGCCGAGAGGACGCGAAGGCGATTGCCGCTGGTTTCACCCTTCATCCACAGCTTCTGGCGCGTGCGACTCCAGAATGTCACAAAGCCTGTCTCCAGGGTTTTCGCATAGCTGACAGGATTTAGAAAACCAAGCATCAGCACTTCACCGGTGCGCGCGTCCTGCACGATGCCGGGCACCAGACCATCCATTTTTTCGAAATCAACCCGTTCCATGGGTTTCCACCTTTGCTTGTGATTTTGTGTGGCACGAAAAAGCCCGCTGGCGAAGTTCGCCGGCGGGCTCTGGTACTCTCTGATCTCTCTGGCCGTCTAGTTCAAGCCATCGCAGTCCGCCGACATGGGTTTCCCATGGTGATGGTGGTGGCCGTGATGGCGGAGGCTTTGCATCAAGTTAAAAACTAAGGGCAAACCCCGCTGGGTGTCAACTCATTCCTTTAAGGCCGGGACCGGCGCGGCCGCGGGTGAATCTCACGCACCGTGGGTCTCTGCGGCCAACTGTGGCTTTTGCGAAGTCTGAAACAGCTCAACCAGGCGCTGGTACAGGCGATTTCTCAATTCAAATCTCTCGGACGCGCGGGTAACAAAGCGCACCTGCGTCTCGATTCCCGAGGCAGAGGGACGAACGTTGACCACGGGCTCCACACTGAATCGGCCGAGGCCGCCCGCGGATGCACCCCGCTTCCACTCCTGTTCCGCAAGCTTGGCGTTCTCCGCCGTCTCCTCCATAACGATCTGATGTATGCGCTCGACGAGAGCGGGTACATCTTGCGAGGTTGGAAGGTTGACCGCTATTTCATCCCACATCCACTGGCCGGTGGTAGAGAAGTTGAGGTACTGACCGCGAATCGCGAATCCATTCATGAAAGTGATGCGGCGG